>Ga0207933_1002432_pt1 | contig 12076 bp, 9 predicted proteins | sample NGESurdeep092012_4_FD_184488 | JGI IMG/M metagenome (GOLD analysis project Ga0207933, IMG submission 184488) | Arctic peat soil microbial communities from Barrow, Alaska - NGEE Surface sample F53-3 deep-092012 (SPAdes) | ecosystem: Environmental > Terrestrial > Soil > Wetlands > Peat ... | reverse complement strand
GTGTGGTTACCATGAGCGAGTTCTCACTCTCCCAACGGTACAGCCCCCACCGGTGATCGAATCACGAGCTCACGAGCGAACTCGTTATCCCGTCCAAAATGTCACTTTCCGAACTCAAGAGCTCCGTCACATGGAAGCGTTCCATGATCGCGTCGAGGACGTAGAGGCCGGCCGGCAAGACGTCTTCCCTGCCGACCACCATCCCAGGATGTTTCAGTCGTTGCTCGGGAGGCTCGCCCGCGAGCAGGTCGCGCCAGTGCTGCACGCTCGCGCGCGAGATCACGCGATGGTGGACCACGTCACGGTCGTACAGCGTGATTTCGGCTTCCAGTTGCGCAAGGGTCGCGACCGTTCCCGCGAGACCCACGAGTCGAACGTTGGCGACGACGTCGTGCAACGCGGGTGCCACCTCGAACGCCCGGTCGAGCTCTTCCTTGATCATCGACCGGGTCGCGAGATCTCTCGACGAGGTCACGACGCCTCGACCAAGCGCACGTTCGGTCACCCGGACACAGCCAAGTTGCATCGAGTGACTCACGAGGATCCCGTCGAGCTCGACCGCGAGCTCGGTAGACCCTCCTCCGATGTCAACGATCATGGTGGGCGAAGCGACGGGATCGAGATCGGCGGTCGCACCCGCGAAGGAGAGTGCAGCCTCTTCGTCACCGCGAAGTACTCTTGCGTCGAAACCCACGATGTCGTGCGCGGCGTCGAGGAACACCGAACCGTTGCTCGCGTCACGAACCGCCGACGTCGCCACGAGCAAACCTCGCGTCACACCAGCGGCGTCACAGGCTTCACGGTAGTGACGCAGCACGACGAACGTTCGCTCCATCGCTTCGGGTAAGAGTGACCGCGACGCGTCGACGCCTTGGCTCAGTCGCGTGATATTCATCTCACGAACGAGCGCCTGACCGTCCGCGCCGAGGATCAACGTTCTCGTCGAGTTGCTCCCGCAGTCGATCGCCGCGACGACGTCACCCACGGACGTCCTCCACGACGAGACCCGACACGTCGAGCGCGCTCGCCACGACCGCGCCCACCGGATCGTCCGCGCCCACGAGGTAGTTCGCGAGATGCGCGTGCAGGCACTTGACGCCGACGCGCGTGCCCCCGACGCCACCCACGGGTTGGACGAGGTCGGTGCGAACGGTCGCGGCACGTCGTCGACGCGCGTACTCATCGTGCGTGCGCTGAAGTTCGTCCGCGTTCACCAGCACCTCGAAGCGGTGCACCCCGCCGTCTCCTTCGACGCGACTGACCGCGTCGTGCAGTTCCGGATCGACCAGCCAGTAGAGGGTGGGCATGGGCGTACCGTCGCGCAGGTGAGGTTCGTTCTCGATGACGACGGGTCGTCCGTCAACGCGACGAACGACCACGGCGAATCGGCCAGCGAGAGGACGTCCAAGTAACGATTCGACGAGCGCGAGGTCGCCGGGTAACGCGTCGTGAAAGGTCAACGCCAGAACTCGAGGGTGTGCACCAGTCGAGAGACGTACGCGTTCGAACTGGTGTTTCGCGTTTGGGTTTTCGCAATCGAACCGGTCGACAGTCCCGCGTTCGCGGGCGAGACCAACGGCTGCAGACCGGGGTCGGCCGAACTCGGCGACACCTCACCCGCGGCGTTGCCGGGCAACACCTGAATGAGAGCCTGTCCCGGCGAGACCAACTGGTACTGCGCGCGCGCGAGCTGCGTTGCTGCGGCCTTCGTGTCGACGGCCTTGGCCTGGTTGGTCAAGGAGAGTTGTTGACGTTGCAAGGCTTTGATCTGGGCTGCCGTCGAGTTGATCTGTGACTGCTGGTGCCACAGCGCGGACGCGGGGAACCAACCGACCAACATGACGGCGGCAGTCAAGACGCCAAGGGGCAACATCCAGCGGTTACGGCTGCGCACGTCGTCGTTACGTTCTACTGGCACTTGGCGCCCCCGACAGAGACTCTGAAACTAATGACCGATCTTTACCGACCAACGTTTTCGTCGTTAAAGCATCCATGCTACCTCGCGCCATTCTGAGAAGTCGACAACGCGAACGTTTCGCTGCGTGCGTTGCACGTCCTAGCGCTGACGTTTCACGCGAACGCGTTACTGGACGTCATCGTTAGGCACCGCTTGGACTTTTGGCCCCTGACAGTGAGGCGGAGCCGAGGAAACGAGCTTGGTCACCGAGTTGTTCCTCGATTCTCAACAATTGATTGTATTTCGCAACACGATCGGAGCGCGCCGGCGCGCCGGTCTTTATCTGACCGGCGTTCGTCGCCACCGCGACGTCAGCGATCGTCACGTCTTCGGTCTCCCCCGATCGGTGAGAGATGACGACGCTGTACTTATTGAGGTTGGCCATTCGCACCGTGTCGAGCGTCTCGGTCAACGTGCCGATCTGGTTCAACTTCACCAAAACAGCGTTCGCCACGCCGCGATCGATTCCCTTCTGCAACAACGACGTGTTCGTGACGAACACGTCGTCACCGACGAGTTGGACCTTCGAGCCGAGCTTCTCCGTAAGCGAGCGCCAGCCCTCCCAGTCCTCTTCGGCCATGCCGTCTTCGAGCGAGACGATCGGGTACCGACTGCAGAGGTCGACCCAGTAGTCAACGAGTTCGCCACTCGTAAGGACGCGACCTTCGCCTTCCAGGTGATACGAGCCGTCGCGGTAGAACTCACTCGCCGCGGGGTCCATGGCGATCGCCATGTCGGTGCCGGGCGTGCGACCGGTCGCCTCGATCGCCTCGATGAGCACCTTGACGGCCGACTCGTTGTCGGGCAGGTCCGGCGCGAAGCCACCCTCGTCACCGACGGCCGTGTGAAGTCCACGCTTCTCGAAGACGGCCTTCAGAGCGTGGTACGTCTCGGTGCCCCAGCGCAGCGCCTCACTAAAGGACGCGGCCCCGATGGGCATCACCATGAACTCTTGAAAGTCGATGGAGTTCCGCGCGTGCGCTCCTCCGTTGACGACGTTCATCATCGGCACCGGCAGGACGTGCGCGTTCACGCCGCCCAAGTACTGGTAGAGGGGAAGGTCGCTCTCGATAGCGGCAGCCTTGGCGTTGGCGAGCGACACCGCGAGGATAGCGTTAGCGCCGAGACGAGCCTTATTGGGCGTGGCGTCCAGGTCGATCATGGCGAAGTCGATGGCACGCTGGTCCTCGGCCTCGTAGCCTTCGAGCGCGTCGTTGATCTCACCGTTCACGAAGTTGACGGCCGTCTGGACGCCCTTGCCGCCCCAGGGGTCTCCCCCGTCGCGAAGTTCGACGGCCTCGTGGATGCCCGTCGACGCGCCCGAAGGTGACGTCGCGCGACCGATCGCTCCCGACTCCAGATGTACCTCCGCTTCGACCGTGGGGTTGCCCCTCGAGTCAAGAATCTGGCGGCCCAGGACCACTTCAATCGCGCTCATCACGTCTCCTCAGTTCGCCACAACGCTACTCGGCGACCTTCAGTTCTTCGAGCGCTCGACCTCTCGAATCAGGTCGCGCAGTCTCGCCGCACGGTCGCGCAACACGCCCTCGAGGTCGACGCCGGCGAACTGCGCGGCAGCGACCAGCGCACTCAGCGCGTCACCCCACGCGTCGTCAACGTTGGACGACGACTCGGCGTCGCGGGCCGACACGCCGTCGAGATCTAACGAGTTCAGTGCTTGGAGCGCGCGATCGCGCGACGCGACGCCTGACTCGCCACCCACGTCGACGGCGACGGCCTTACGAAGGAGCTTCGTGTAGAGCGTCAGTGCGGGAAGTTGCCACGCGATGCCGTCGGTGACACTCTCACGACCCTTCTCCTTTTGCTTGAGGACTTCCCAGCGCGCCGCGACGTCATTGGAGTCGGTCACGGTGACGTCACCAAAGACGTGGGGATGGCGGCCAATGAGCTTGTCGCGAAGCGTGTCCGCGATAGAGGCGAAGTTGAAGTTGCCCTCCTCGTCACCCAACTCGGCGTGAAAGACGACTTGAAAAAGTAGGTCGCCGAGCTCTTCTTCGACGTCGAGAATCGCGCGCTCGTCGTCGAGCCCCTCGGCGTCGACGCGCACGAACGTCTCGAGGGCGTCGATGGTCTCGTACGCCTCTTCGAGGAGGTGTCGCGTCAACGAGGCGTGGGTCTGTTCTTGATCCCACGGACACTCCGCTCGCAGGCGCTTCATGAAGTCGATCAGGTCACCCATCGCCTCGCCGGCGTCGCGAAACTCATCGACCCACAGCGACGTCAAGTGATCGGCTCCCTTGAACGACGCCAGCGCCATCGCGCGAACGGTGACGACCTCCTCGTCGTCGAGACCGAGATGGTGCAACACGACGACCTCACTCGTGGGCGGCAGTCGATCAGCCACGCTGGCGAGGACTTCCGGCGAGTAGGTCTGCAGGATCAAGAGTGGACCGGGACCGCGGAACGCGTGCGTGGAACCAAGTGCGTCCACGACGCGAAGTCCCACGCTCATGGGGTCGCGCCCGAGTACGGCACACGCTACGTCGATCACCGAGACCGCGAGCTCGGTGACGGTCGTCACCTCGTCGCGTTCGCGCAAGAGCTCAACGGTTCGCTCGGCCACCGTCGGAGAACCCGGCACGGCGTAGACGACTTCGTTGGTCGGCGATTCGAGGGCCAGGGCCACGAGGTCGTCGACGATGGCGAGGTAGAGCTCGTCGAACGACGACGCGCCCTCGTAGAACTCGTCGTAACTCTCGAGATCGCCAAAGTGAGCAGCGCTCGGGTGCTCACGCGTGCGAAGCCGCACGACCGCGGACGTCGTCAGGAGTGTGCGCGTGCGCAGCGTGACGTGATCAAGAGTTCCGGGTCCGAGTCCTACGACGCGTACGACGGGCTTCACTTATACGTGGCGGTGGTGGTGTTGAGTTTCTTCGATCCCGTGACGTCACCCGTCGCGGGCTTGGCCGACGCGAAGACCGTCGGACCCGTCGTGTTGAGCCCCCATCGACCAAAGGCCGGGTCGACGTGCACCGCGGCTTGGTCGAGAAGCGTGTTCTTGATGTTGTTGGCGGACGACGCGTTGAGGCTCTGCAGGTCGGCGAGAACGGTCGCGGCCGCGGCGCTGAACGGCGTCGGGGTCCGCTTGGTCACCGCGACGTAGAGCGCGTACGTCTGGCCGTTGTTCGAAATGTAGTTGGGCGTCGTGGCGAACGTGTTGAGTGGCAACGACGCCACGTCGGCGCGCACGTTGGTGTACGACGTCGAGGTCGGTGAGAAGCAGCCGACGGCACCACCCTTGGCGGCAGACACCGAATCTTGCGAGAACTGCTTGACGAGCGCGGTGACGCCGAGTCCTGAGGACTCACCTTGCGCGAACGCCGTGACCGACGCCGGAAGGACGAGCGCGACGGAGACGCACAGCTTGTCGTAGCTCGAGGTGTGTTTCGCGTAGTAGTTCTTCGCCGACGCCGTCGTCAGAGGGATCGTGGTCTTGATCTTCTGGACCAGGTACAACGAGTCAGCCTGGGCCAGTAACTCCGCCGCGCGCATCTCGCTCGGCATGGCTTCTACGGCCTGCGTGGACGTGCCGGGACAGGTAATCGAGTTCGCGGTGGCCTGCGCGGTCATCTCACCTTCCAGTGACGATTCCGCGAGGGCGAGATCTTGGCTACTCGGGTGATACTTCAGCGATTTCGTCACGTACTGGTCAATCGCGAGACCTTCGACACGCAGATTGGTCCAAGCCGCCGCTCCCGACGCCTTGATGGAGTAGCCCCCGCCGCCTGGCGCGTAGCTCGTGGGGCTCAGTGCGGTGATGAAACACTGCAACGTGTTGTTGTGCGAAATGGCGCTTAATTCACCGTCCAGGGTGTTCGCCGACAGCGTTTGATTGTTCACGACGATGCCCGAGGATGAACTACTGACGCCGTAGAGCGCGGCCCCGAGTAGAGCGATAACGAACAGGGCAACGAGGCGACGCACCTATTCATGCTACCGAATCGCCCTCTGGCGCTCGACGGCAGCCCCCACTGGAAATCCTTTGATGATGAGGCGTTTCTTCGGCAACGTTCGGCGTTGCAGGAACGCAGACGGATCTTTACAGCGCGTCCGTCGGAGCGTGCAGCTCTTCGAGGAGTGCCAGTATCGCGCTCGGTGACGTCGCGCTCGGCGCGAGCTCAACTCGGAGTTCCTTCGTCGACTCGTTGTACGCACTCGAGCCAAGCTTTCGACGAAGTCGAAGTTGCTGCGAGAGTGCCAACGTCAGAGGTCCCATCTTCAGAACGGGCTTGGAGCGCACGCCCACGCGCGCAGGAAGGACGACGACCGAGGTGACGAGGAAATCGAGACACGCAAGGCGCAGTCGCGCTAGTTCCAAAAGACCGATCGTCGCCGCGGGTAGTGCACCGTAGCGGTCGATCCATTCGTTGCGAAGGTCCTCGAGTTCGTCGGTGGACGTGACACCGGCGAGACGCCGGTAGGCCTCGAGACGCGCGTCGTCGGCTTCGACGTACTCCTTGGGCAAGTGCGCCTCGCCGGGGACGTCGAGGTTGATGGGGGTGACGTCGGGCACGTGAAAGCCCTTCGCGTCGGCGACGGCCTCGGCGACGAGTTGCACGTAGAGGTCGTAGCCCACTGCGGCAACCGGACCGGACTGGTCGTGTCCGAGGAGGTTGCCCGCGCCTCGGATCTCGAGGTCGCGCATCGCGATCTTGAAGCCGCTGCCGAGCGCGGTGTTGTCGCCGATGGTGCGCAGTCGCTCGTAGGCGGTCTCGGAGAGCACTTGGTCCGCCGGATGAAAGAGGTACGCGTACGCTCGCTGTCCGCTGCGCCCAACTCGTCCGCGTAACTGGTGCAGTTGGCCGAGACCGAGCCGCTCAGCCCGGTCCACGATCAAGGTGTTGACCGACGGCAGGTCGATGCCCGATTCGACGATCGTCGTGCAGACCAACACGTCGTAGCGTCGCTCCCAGAAGTCCACCATCACGCGCTCGAGCGTGCCTTCGTCCATCTGGCCGTGCGCGACGGCGATCCTCGCGTCGGGGACCAGTTGACCGAGACGTCGAGCCGTCTGGTCGATGTCGCTCACGCGATTATGCACGAAGAAGACCTGACCTTCACGAAGGAGTTCACGGCGAATGGCTTCGACGACGGCCGGCTCGTTGAACTCGCCGACGTGCGTGAGGATGGGTCGGCGGTCGGCCGGCGGCGTCGTGATCATCGAAAGATCGCGAATGCCGGCGAAGGCCATCTCGAGCGTGCGGGGAATCGGGCTCGCGCTCAGCGTCAACACGTCCACGCCCACCGAGCGCGTCTTGATCGACTCCTTGTGCTGGACCCCGAAGCGCTGTTCCTCGTCGACGACCAGGAGTCCCAGCTGCTTGAACGAAACGGTGTCGCTGAGGAGTCGGTGCGTCCCGATGACGACGTCGATCGTCCCTTCGCGCAGTCCCGCCAACGTCGCCTTCGTCTCGCGCTCGTCGACGAAACGACTGAGCAGCGCAACCTTCACGGGGAAACCGGCGAAGCGTTCACTGAACGTGGCGAAGTGTTGGCTCGCGAGCAGCGTCGTCGGCACGAGTATCGCCGCCTGCTTGTTGTCTTGGACGGCTTTGAAGACCGCGCGCAACGCGACCTCGGTCTTGCCGAAGCCGACGTCAGCGCAGACCAGCCGGTCCATCGGACGCTCCGACTCCATGTCGGCCTTGACGTCCACGATCGCTTGGGCCTGGTCGGCGGTGAGGGTGAAAGGGAAGAGTTCTTCCATCTCGCGCTGCCACGCCGTATCGGCGGAGAAGGCGTGGCCTTGGGCGACGCTTCGTAATCGGTAGAGGTCGACGAGTTCCTGGGCGACGAGGAACGCCGCGGCGCGCGCTTTCGCCCGCGTCTTTTGCCACTCGGCGCCGCCCATGCGCGAGAGCGAAGGACTATCGCCCCCCGTGTAGGGAGTGAGTGCGTCGATCTGTTCGGTCGGCCAGTAACTACGGCCGTCCTTGAACTCGAGGATCAGGTAGTCGCGCGTGACCCCGTTGATCGCGCGGGTTGTGGTACCCGAGAAGCGCGCGACGCCGTGTTGGCGATGGACCACGTAACTGCCCACCGAGAGATCGTCGAAGAAACCGTCAACGTTTCGCGCTCTCGTCCTTGCGACGCGGCGCTGGCTTCGCCGCCCCGTGAGATCGCTCTCGCTCCAGACGACCACCTCGGGCACGTCGAGTGAGAATCCCGAAGGGAGTGAGCTCTCCAATACGCTGAGACGCGCCTCGAGCACGTGATTCGGATCGGTCGTGACCTCGAGACCCTCGCCGCGTAGCTGATCGGCCATGCGTTCGATCGCGGCAGGCGTCGACGTCAACACGACACCACGGCGGTCCTTCGACCATCCGCGCACGTGCGCGGCGATGCGCGTGGCGTCACCCTGCACGACGGGTGGTGACGTGAGCTGCCCCGTCGCGCCGAGCGACGACGCGCTCGTCTCCAACGCGACGTCGACTCGGCCCTGGAGGACGTGGTCGTAGTCGAGGTGCAAGAGGGGTACGGTTCCGCTCGCGCGCCAGGTGGCGGCGACGACGTCGGTCAGTTCGCGCTCTTCACCCAAGAGTTCGAAGAGTCGCGCGCGGACACGATCCGGTTCAACGACGAGGACGCGCGCGTCATCGACCTCGTCGAGCAGCGTGCGCGCGTCGGAGACGAAGAGTCCCATCCAGCCTTCCATGCCGTCGAACAGTTGCCCGGTGGCGAGACGGTCGAACGTCGCGCTCGCCCAGGGCTCACTTGTCGAGAGTTCCTCGGCGCGACGGCGCGTCACATCGCCCGGCATCCACTCACGCGCCGGAGCGATAATCGCTTCTTCGAGGTCGTAGATCGATCGCTGGGTGGCGATGTCAAAGACCGTCAGTCGTTCGATCTCGTCACCGAAGAAGTCGAGTCGCAACGGTTCGTCGTTCTGCGCGGGCCAGACGTCGACGATCCCACCGCGCACGGCGATCTCCGCTCGGTGTTCAACGAGGTGTTCGCGTCGGTACCCCATGGCGACGAGTCCGGCCACGAACTCGTCGCGGTTGATCTCGCTCCCACGGGTGAAGACGTAGGGCGGACGCAGCGGTTCGGGCGAGAGGACCTGGGCGATGGACCTCGCGGACGCGACGACGACGCGCGGCCCCCTCTTTTCCTGGATCCGCCAGCGCAGCAAGGCCCGCAGGGCCATGACCTGACTATCGGGACTGACCCGTTCAAGGGGGTGCGTGTCCCATCCCGGCCACAGGGCGACGTCGTTCTCGCCGAGCCACGCGACGAGGGCGTCGCGCACGTGTTCGGCGTCGCTCGACGTCGCGGTGACGGCCACCACGAAGGGAACGTCGAGTGAGAGCGCCGCGATCGCTAGCGGCGTCGCGTACGTCGAGGGTACGAACGAACCGGAGGAAACCGAGGTGCGAATCGTCGGTCCGACGAGTTCGAGAACATGCCGTAGTCCGCTCAGTTCACTCACGATCCGTTGACGCGTCGCTGGGCCTCGTCGAAGTCGTAGTCCAAGAGCGTCTCGATGGCGTCCGCCGCGCGCGCGACGTCGGCCAGCGCCGCTTCGCGGCTCTTTCCCGTTGGACGACGAAGGACGTAGTCGGCGCCCTGCTCCTTGGTCGGCGGCTTGCCGATGCCCACGCGAAGTCGGGCGAAGTCTTGCGTAGAAAGCGTTTGAGCGATCGAGCGAAGTCCGTTGTGTCCCGCGAGGCCGCCGCCGAACTTCAACTGCAGTCGACCGGGTTCGAGGTCGAGCTCGTCGTGCACGACGACCAACTTCGTGAGGTCATCGATCGACGTTCGTCGTAGCAGCGGTGGGAGTGCCGCCCCTGATTCGTTCATGAACGTCGTGGGCACGGCCAAGGTGACGGGTCCACGGGGCGTCGTGAGGGTGACACTCAGCGCGCGCTGGCGACGTTCGAGCGTTAGTTTCCCGCCCCGGCGTTGCACCGCGAGACGAAGCGCGTCGCCGCCGACGTTGTGACGCGACCCTTCGTACTCGGAACCGGGATTGGCGAGGCCCACGATGAGCAACGTGCTCGCTTGGCCCCTTCGATCGTTCTCACGAGCGCGTCGCAGCGCCACGACTTACTCCGCAGGTGCTTCGTCGGTTGACGTGACGCCTTTGGCGGCGCGTCCGGCGTGGGTCGCCACGACTGACACCGTCAAGTCGCCGGCGGCCTCGACACCCGAAGGCAACACGAGGTCTCCTACGCGAATCGCGGATCCGACGGTGAGACCCGAGATGTCCACTTCGATGAAGTTGGGAATCTGGTCGGGTCGGGTACGTACTTCGATGCTGAACATCTGCTGGTCGACTTCCCAGTCGGCGTGGCGGACTTCGACCGCGTCACCGATGAGGTGCAACGGCACTTCAGCGACGACGGCCTGGTTGAGGTCGACGACCTGGAAGTCGATGTGCGCGACCGTGCCCTTCACCGGGTGGCGCTGGACCTCTCGAGCCATGACGGTGTAGGTAGTGCCGTCGGCGTCGAGCGTGATCACCGAGTTGAGACCCTGCTCGCCCGAGACGGCGGTACGGAAGTCCTTGGCGTTAACCGAGACCGGCAGTGCCTCGACGCCTTCGCCGTAAAGGACGCCCGGAATCGAACCCGCGTGGCGCAGGCGGCGCGAGTTCGCCGAACCGTGGGCGCGACTCGTCGACGCGTGCAACGTGACCTGTGACATGAGTACTCCTCTTGACAAATGACTGGCGGCCCAGGGGCAACGCACAGGAAAACAAGTCTAGCCGTTGCAACTGAGTGAGTTCTAATGAGCGAGTCCACTCATCCTGCACTCCTCACGGAGTTGTTCGGCCCGACTAGCGCCGGGCTTCCCTTTCGCGTGTCATCGCCAGCCGCTGAGTGAGGCTCAGTCTGATGCTCGGCTCCACGCTTCACCGGGGCTCCAACTGAACCCAATCTCGCCCAGCGGGCGAGATTGATGGCGGCGTTGTCGTCGCGCTGGTGTGACGAGGAACACTCGTCACAGGTCCAGTGCTCTTGCCAACCAATACTTTGCACGTGGCCACAGGCGTGGCACGTCTTTGATGAAGGAAAGAAACGATCGGCTTCGACCAACGTGGACCCGTACCAGGGGCACTTGTAGCGAAGCTGGCGACGGATCTCTCCTATTGCCGCGTCAGCGAGGCCCCGACGGCGCGCACGTGCACCGGGCTGGCCCTTCTGTTGCAACAGTGACGCCGCGTCCAGACCTTCGACCACCAGCACGCCGTGGGTTTTGGCGAGGTCGGTGGTAAAGACGTGGATCGTGTGACGGCGAACCTGGACCACCTCCGCGTGAAGGCGGGTGATCTTGGTGGTGGTCTCTTGGTAACGGCGGGAACCCCGAGTTCGACGACAACGCTGGCGTTGGAGTCGGCGCAGTTCCTTGAGTCGATGGTCCAGCGCGTGGGGATTGGCGAGTTCGCCTAGCACCTCAGTGGTCGTCGCCACGGTCGCCAGACGCCGAACGCCCACGTCGACGCCGACCACGGAATCGAGTCGGGCAACGCCGGCCAGCTGGGGGCGAGCGACGGTCACCCGCACGGCCGCGATGATCCGCTCACCCTGGCGCGAGACCGTGACCCCGAGAATCTTCGCTCGATCAAGAGCGAGCAGCCTTTCGATCCGTCGGGTGTTCTCGTGGGTGCGTATTGTCCCGAGCACCGGCAGGGTGAGATGTCGCCGGTAGGCTTCGAGCCTCATGACGCCCGTAGTGAAGGAGAATCGGTCGCGGTCCTTGCCACGCTTCTTGAACCGGGGAAAGCCGACAGTGGGCCCTTTGATCTGGCCAGCACGCGACTTCTGCCAGCGCCAATAAGCGTCGGTGGCCCCGCGCACGCCGTCGGCAAAGACCTCCTTCGAGACCTCGGGCCACCACACATCGCCGGTGTCGGCGTTGACGCAGACAAGGTGCTTCTCAGCGTTCCAGCGTTTGCGTAAGGAGTAGAAGGTCGGGGGTGTGGCCGATTCACCAGTCTCGTTGTAACGCTCGAGGTCGGCTTTGATGCTCGCGAGCGTCCAGTTGAACGCCTTGCGACGAGCGCCGGAGAAACGGGCGATCTGGGCTTCTTGCTCGGGCGTGGGATTGAGCGCGAAAGTGAAGGCCTGAATGATGTGGCCGTCGGGTGGTAAATAC
>Ga0207933_1002431_pt1 | contig 12079 bp, 8 predicted proteins | sample NGESurdeep092012_4_FD_184488 | JGI IMG/M metagenome (GOLD analysis project Ga0207933, IMG submission 184488) | Arctic peat soil microbial communities from Barrow, Alaska - NGEE Surface sample F53-3 deep-092012 (SPAdes) | ecosystem: Environmental > Terrestrial > Soil > Wetlands > Peat ... | reverse complement strand
GAATCTTAAAAAATAGTCGAATTATTATGTAAAGTAATACTGTAAAGTAGAAGCCTAAACATAGCTGTTTAAAACTATTTTATGATGTTGCTTTACATAATCTTTTACTTTCCATAATAACCGTTATGTAAAACTTTACATAACAGTAACAGGTTACTTTCAAAATGTACGCAATTACAAAAATGAAGAAGCCAAACTAAAATCATTGTTGTTTGGTGGTACAGGGCAATTGCGGACGCAAAAAGCATTTAATCTTTGTGAAGATTTTGCAAAAGGTGAAATGATGGAATTTTACAATTAAGATTTTTAAGGGGCAAACAGCACAGTTTGCCCCTTTATTTTTCTGACTTTTAAAGCCTGGAAACGAGCCACGCTTGAGGGCGTGGCTCGTTGTCTTAATGCAATATTTCGGTAGTTATATTCTGTCAATATTTAATTTTATTCTTTTAAGCAATGCATCAAAATCCGGCTGTCCAGTATAATAAAGTGCCGCAGTTTCCTTATATCTTTTTATGAAATCTTCTTTTACCGCAGAATCATTCAATAAAAAAGCTTCATTTTCCGCAACCGGGATCGCTCTGTCTACAGCCGGAAATCTTTTTTGCTTATGTGCCAGATATTCTGGTGTACCGATAAATTGTTGGACGGTATCATCACCCAGCAGGCAATACACATCATAATATTGTCGCATAAAATTAGGGCGTTCTTTTTCACCACTTTGCTCCTTCCTGAATTTTGTTGCAATGGTCTGGAGTTTTTCAACAAATGTATAGCCCCGGTCATAGCAAACAATATCAATAGCCCTGTTATCAATGATATCAATGCCCGCATTTTGTATGGCTTTATCAAAAGCCCAGGAACTGATAGTTAGTTTTTGATTAGGTGTGATAGTATCAAATCCTGCTTCCAGCAGTATACCTTCCTTAACCCCCTCAATTTTATCAAAAACGTTTTTGTAAATTAACCGTATACCACCGCTGCGGTAATAATCAGGATCATCAAATGCAGTATCTCTTTCTGCAGCAACGATTCCATCTATTCTAATATTTGTCGCTAACCAGTTGTAGAATTCCTTCCTTGCTGCAATATTGGCCGGTTTCGTATTATTCGGGTTCTCATTGATCTTAAATGCTGACGGTGGCGTTATATGAATATCGATATCTTCTGAAAATCGCTTAATGATCCGGTATCCTTTTGATAAGGATGTTCCACCCTTTAATTCAAACTTAAAACCTTGTTTTGATAACCCATACAATACATGCATGATCCAGTAGTCCTTTTCAACCAGCGCAGGCAGTATACGCATTTCATCCGCAACAATGTTTAACAATGCAGGAAACTCCTTATGATGGTGTAAATAATCTGATGCCATTGTTTTACTTTACATTGAGCATTGGCGAGAGTATTTTTTTTGCTTTTATGTTTGCATACTCTTTTACCGAATAAGATAATTTCTTTTGATCCATCAGCAGCACTTTAGTCGCTACCTTCTTTAATACTTCACCAGGGTCTTCAGCCAACTGATCAAGGTTATTTACCAGGTCTACCAACAGGAATTCTTTGGACAATGTATTGGGAAAATGATGTTTCATCTGGAAATGAAATGTACGGTTGCCAAGCTTAAATTCTCCATGGCGCTTATGATTATAAACGGTTGTTTTATTGTACAATTGCGTGGTACCAACTCCGAGAGTATTATAGGCATTTGGGGAAGTAATGAGAAACCGTCCATCCTTTAAGAACGTATGGACAAGTGCCGTTTCCTCCGGAGGAAGTTTACCAAATACGGATTTCTTCGGGTAGTAATAAACACCAGGTGATACCTTTTGAAGAGTACCTTCATTTACCAGCGCAGCTAGGTGGCGGTCAACGGCATTAGACCATTGCACCAATTCATTGCGGCGGTAAACATTACCCTGCTTTAAATGCTTTTTTAATTCCTTCAATTGTGCCATGATTCAAAGATAATGCATTTATCTAAATTTGAAGGTATAATTATTTAAAATTCATGCAAAGTAGCATATTAATACAATGATTATCAATTATTAGCATATTTTATACCATTCCCATTATATTGCTAATCTATTTTTAATATAGTTCTTCTTAAAAGGCATTAATAAAGCAGATCATGCTTGCGCCTTTGAAATCTTTTCTTCTATCTCTTTTATGAACATATTTGAAAGATAATGGCATCTTTTAATCATTTCATTAAAAAGATTGTCACTTACCTTATCACTTGCAAAGATCAGTTCGAATTCTTCCGGTAGTAAATAATCCTTAAAAATTGGTTTCTCCCGCCTGTTATAACTTTCAATATTGCCAAGATCACTGTCCACAACAAGGCCTATCTTACGGGAATCTGCACATTGGCATTCTTTCCTGAAAAGCTCTATAAGCTGAACCCAATTTTCATTTTCCGGTATAAGTGAATTGAATGAAGCTAAAAAAGGACGGTTTATTGTTTTTAATTTGGGTACTTTGTCTTCCTCAACAAACACAACAGCAGCACCCAGACTTACCTTTGTGGGCTGAGTAAAGATCGTGCTCTCTATAAGTTTTGTATTCGTATCAATGGCTATAATATGCTTATATCTTTCTAATTTTTGAGCAAGACCATATGTGTCATCCGCAGCATCAGACTTAATCTGAAAAGTATGCTTCCACTTATTTTCGCCAATGTACCCCATTATCAAATGGTTTGATTTGATCTGCTCACCCGAAAATGAGTTAAAGACTTTGGAGGTACCTTTTAGCAAGTCTAACTCAAGATTTATTTTGATAGTTCCAGGCTCGTCTGTAGCTTCCTTACTGGTAATATTGACATTCAAAAATTGAAATCTTTTTCGTTTCTTTTCACTGCTTTTCTTTCCCATTGCAAAACATTTAATCTTTACTAAGTTAAATCATTTACCTATCATGCATCCGCAGGTAAACGCATTGAGATAGTAGTATCAATACTTTGTGCTAATTTGTATTAAGCAAAATGAATCCCGGACAAAAAATTAAAGGCTTAAATTATAACTAAGAAGAAAAACTATAAAGTCAATGGAAATAAGGTTCTTATCGGTAGGCTGCGGTGATGGAATTTGCATCCGTTTTTTAGGGGATGATGAAAGTTACCATAATATCTTAATTGATTGTGGCACCGAAAAAGGTAATAAATATGAAGGATCGTTAAAAAAAGAGCTTATTGCTATTAAAGAGCGAAAAGAAAAGATAGACCTGTGGATAATCACTCATATAGATGATGATCACATTGGAGGGATATTGCGCTTTGTCAAAGACCAGGCATTATTTAAAGAAATTGATTTATCTGCAACCAGGTTTTGGTTCAATTATTCAGATCATGATTATGATACTGGGACTAGCCCTGATAATTTCAAAAGTGTAAAACAAGGTATCAGGTTGAGAGAGCTTTTAAAGCAGAAAGCATTGCTTCAACAATTTATAACCGATGAACTGCAATTAATAAATTTTTTCGGTGTCAAATTTTCTATTCTTTCACCCAACAGGCAAAAATTTGAAGATTTAGTTCTGGAATGGAAAAATGAAGAAATAAAAATAATAGAAAAAAAAGCAGCTTCATTTAAAGATGCCGAAGGAAATGATCATGATACAAAAATAGACGACTTTGACCTGGAATTGGAAGAGTCGGATACAAGTACTGCTAACGCTAGCAGCATTGCATTCATTCTTGAATATAAAGCGAAGAAATTTTTATTTACTGCTGATGCACATCCGCAGATACTTGAAAATGCCTTATCTCAACTTGGGTATTCGGCGGAAAATAAACTGCATCTTGAATTTATGCAGGTGCCGCACCACGGAAGTAAATTCAATACTTCTGACGGGTTGTTAAAAATCATCAGTTGTTCTAACTATATAATCAGCGCCGATGGCTTTAAACACAATCTTCCCAATAAGAAAACACTGGCACGTATAATAAGGGTGGAAGAAACAAAGCCTGTTAATTTTTTTATTACCGAACTGAACAGCGCTACCAAATCAATTTTCTCAGTTGACGGAATCCTTGAAAATGTAACATTGAATTTTCCATCTGCAGGAACAGGCGGATTGATATTTACTCTATGATATGAAAACAATTCAAAACTATATTATAAAAATAATTACACCCGGAAGTTTGGGCAGCGGCCTGATCTATTTTCCATTGGATGCACCCGAACAGGCATATGTTTTTACCGCAAGACATCTGCTTACAAAGGTCACGGGTGAGTTAAAAGCCAATACCGACATCCAAATCATTTTTTTGACGCAGCGAATTCAGTCTGCAACGTTACAAATGACGATGTGATATTATGTGGCAGTAACAATGACAACGAAGATTTTGCAGTAATAGTTATCAAAAAAACTTCAATTCCGGAGACCATTGTATTCAGTAATACTCCAGGCCTTGCTATCCTGACAGGAAAAGAAAAAAAATGCTTTGTTACAGGAATTCCAAAAGTGGTACAAAATAAAGTACAAAGAACACTTTATATGGGAAAAATACTAGGTGATAAAGATTATGCAGAACAGGTGCAGGTAGAGGTTAATGACCCGATTAGTGATCAGTACAATGCAGATAATCTGGTAGAAGGGTATTCAGGAAGCCCCCTGTTTATCACTTCAGGGAACCAACATTATGCATTCGGTATCTTCTCACAATATGAGCAACAAACAAAGAGAATACTCGCCATTGATTTTTCGAAAATTCAGCAGGTACTGAAAGATGCCGGGTATCCGGAGTTGCCGATCGTAGAAGTAGAGACTGATGAAAACACGTTAGCAGACATACAAAAACTCAAACTGAATACATCCCGTGTGTTAGATAGGATAAGAAATGAAATCGGTACTATTAAACTTGACAGAACGGAGATAATAAATGATCTGAAACGAAGAATAAGGAGTCATCCTTTCTTACTGATTTCCGGGATCGCCGGTATTGGAAAATCAGCACTGATTAAAAACATCCTTTTGGATTTGGAGCCTGAATTTGAGGTGATCGTTTTCCAGGGGGAGCAATTGGACAAGCCAACTATCAGTGAAGTATTTCAGGAAGGGCCTTTTAAATTATCTCAGGATTTAGAATTAATTCTTGATTCTAAAGGAATGAAGTTGGATAAAATTTTACTTATTGACAGTATTGAAAAAATATTGGAGACATCAAATGCGGGAACCATTATTGATTTTTTTGGATTATTGAATAAACGCATGGACCTGAAAATTGTGCTTACCTGCAGAACTTATGCCGTTGAACAACTTAAGATCGTTTTTTTACAACAGTTTCGTGAATTCAACTTGTTCGAAATCCCATTATTAAGTGATGCAGAATTGAATGAGATCAAGATGAACTACCCAGGCCTCAGTTCATTGCTGAAAAATCCATCCCTGGAAAGGTTATTGAAAATCCCTTTTAATCTGGATAAAGCTGTACTGGTAGAAAAAGAAATACTTGAGACGGGAGTTAACTCAGAGATTGATTTCAAAAGGATCATGTGGGAATATGTTATCGAGAACAGGCAAAAAGAAGGAGATACTGCACGAAGGGAATTAAGAGGGGACGTATTTTCGGAAATAGCATTAAGGAGAGCTAAAGACATGACACCTTACACAAATGCAAATAATCTGGACATTAATGCTCTGACCGAATTAGTCAACGACAATATTGTTGAAAAGAATGCAACCGGAAATCAATTTGCAGCTTCACATGACATATATGAGGATTGGGCATTGACAAGGTATATTGAAAATTCATACCAGGAGTTTTTGCCATCTGGCAATACGGTTGAATCTTTTTTTATTTATATTGGATTTGCCCCGGCTATACGAAGAGCCTTTCGTATATGGATATCTGAGAAATTGCAGAAGGTAGATTACAATACAAATGAATTACTTCAACATATTCTTAGACATCAGACACTTCAGCATTATTGGAAAGATGAAATAATAATTGCAATCATGCAATCGCCGTATAGTGCCACTTTTCTAAACGATAATAAGGACTTGTTACTTTCGGACGATTTTAAACTTTTTAAAAGAACGGTATTGTTGCTGAATGTGGCCTGCCAGCAGCCTGACCTGTCCAATATTCAGGCATATAAAAAAAATGAAGATAAGCCGCAACTCTACCGAAGCTATAATTTGAAACCTGTTGGGCGAGGATGGGAAAATCTTGTCAATTTTATTTATGCCAATCTAAAGGAGTTAACAAGTCAGTATTCTTTAATAGTAAATTTTCTTCTTCAGTGGGAAAAGTCGATCGGAATATGGAATAGGGATCTTCCTGTAGAGGCAAGGAATGCCGGACTGATAATTATTGAATATTTCAAATATTCCCCTGCGCCTGATGCAGATGGTTATGTCCCCCGAAAAAAAGAAGTGACTGATTGCATACATCTACTATTTAAACTAACAAGTGTTGTACCGGATGAAGTACGAATACTTCTGGAAGCAGCTTTAAAGTTCAACAGGAAAGACAAGGATTCTGATACGGACGTAATTTCTGAAAAGATTATCAAGGAGGTATTATCAGGGTTTTACAGTACAGAGGTTTGTAAATTGTTTCCTGAACTTGTTTTGAAAATTGCGGAGAACGAATGGTTTTATTATAAGCCTACTGCCGAAGAATTGGTAAAAATGCTGGAAGGGTCACCATTTAAATCCATTCCAAGAGGAATGGATAAAGATGAAGAATTTGGAGTTAATCATAAGTCAATGCATATTTTTCCTGCAAGTCCATACCAGGTTCCTATTATTAATTTACTGTACAGTTCTACGGAAAAAACACTCGAATTTATTGTTAGGCTGTTTAATCATTCATTGGATGCGTTCCTGCAATCTGATTTTTTAGCAGAAGATTCTATAGTTTTCAACGCTGACTTGCGAAAAGAAGTTCACTTCAAATTACCGGATGGAACAGAGGTTACTCAAAAGGGAACATTGGCATTATGGCTAATGTTCAGGGGCACATTTATAGCTACTCCGTACCTTTTACAATCGGTATTAATGGCCCTGGAAAAATGGATGCTGCAAATGGCGGAATTCGCAAGCAAAAAAGAAACGACGGAAAAATTTCCGCATTTCAAAGAACGCTTGATGCTTGCTTATGATTATTTACTAAAAAATAGCAGATCAGTTGCTACTACATCTGTATTAGTCAGCGTTGCTACTGCGAATCCGGATCTACTTGCCGAAAAGATTTTACCAATATTTTCAGTAAAAGAATTCTATAAATGGGACTTGGAAAGATGCCACCACGAAAGTAGAGCTCTTGCACCGCTGGGCTCATCGTCATTCGGTGAATTTATTCAAAAAGAAAGGTATCAATCAAATCAGCTGCCGCATAGGAAAGAGCATCTTGAAGTGTTATTTTTAAAATTAAGTTTTGGGGCTTATGGAGGTAGCCTGATCAAAATTCTGGATGATTTTTATTCAGAGGATCCACAAGAAAATCACTGGAAGTTCTCACTGAACCGAATGGATAAACGAAAACTTCAAATAGTAAAAGAAGAAGTGAATGGGTTTATGGTAACAACCAAAATAGATGATGATTTATTGCCACAGGCAGAAGCTGTTCAAAGGCAAGTTGAAGAAATCGCTCCACTTAACCAGGGCTTAATGTGGGCACATAACAAGCTTGAAAATAAACCGGTTGACAACGATACTTTTGCACAGTGGCAAGTTCACTATAGCAGCATATTGTCTTCTACAATCTCCGGAGATCAGGCCAGGCTGTATCTTCAGCCAACTGTTATTGCGGCAGTTGGGATAAGAGATTATTACTATCAACTTTCACCAGATGAATTAAAATGGTGTACAAGCAGAATATTTCAGGTTGTAGATTATGAAATAAAAAGAAGCTTTAATCAATATGATATAGGATTAGACAGTCCTTACGGAGCATTTGAAAGTGGCCCTGCTTTCGTTGCGCTGTCAGACCTGGTGTATAAAAGTCCAGCAGATGAAATGGCCCACGCAAAGGAATTATTTTTTGTAAGTTTGGTATTCCTTCATGACAAACTCGACCGGGATACACTACTTGCAAAATTCAAAACGGATCTTTGGATAAATGCACCGGAATTTGCACTTGCCTGCATAACAGGCTTAATTAAGTACTCTGAGATCACAGACCTTAGAAGGCGTATCATTCATTCAAGCCACTGGCTGCAGGAAGGTATAAACGAGGAAAAAGAAAATTTCTTTAAAAGGAGTATCACAAGCATTGTCAAGTTCTTTAAAGAAATCCGCTCAATCGGCAAACCAGGAAGCAGAAGAAATAGGATTGCACAAAGGCAAAAATGGATCAATGAATATGAAAATACGCAGGCGGATATTATAAGTAAAGTAGTACAAGATAATCACACCATTGATTTTGATAAATTAAAATTTAATGAGTTACCTGCATATCTTTTATTTGAAGCTACTTCTCTAATACCAGCTACAACAATTATCCCCGTTCTTCAGCAATTTATTTCCTTAATGATAGCTTATATTAAGCATAACCTAAATGAAAAGAGCCATTTTAATGATGCTAAAATTCATTATGAATTATTGCAAAAATTCGAAAAGAACATTGCATCTTTCTTGTTAAATCAACCTATCGATATATCTCTTGAGAAATTTAAGGAGCTTTTTAGTTTAATGGTCAGGGAAAGCGAAGAGGTTTATTATCCACGCAAGGAAAAAGACTTTTTGGAAAGATGCCTGGATGAATTGATTTCCCAGGTAATAAATAACCATTCACTATCACAGAATTTCTGGCAACTCTGGCAATATTTTTCTCGGAAATTTCAAAACAAAGAAGTCCCATTTGCTGACAAACTTTTGTTGGACTATACCTATTGGAATACAGATGAGAAAAACTGGGCGCCATTAAAAAACAAGAAGACTTTTTATGAACCAATCATTCCTCATCTTACTGAATTTAAATCTTTTGTTAAGCTCTTATCTGGAGTTAGGTTTAAGGAACTTATGCCTGAAGGGTTATTGTGGTTATCAAAGTCATTAGGCAAACTTGATTTTGATGAAAAAAATCTGACGTATTTTACTGAAAAACTATCCATGGATATTTTTTATGATAAAGAGATCAGAGCGGTGATAAGAAATAATATAGCTTTAAGAGAAGCATTTATTAAAATTCTTGATAAACTTATTGATCAAAGCTCTTCTCCTGCGTTTCTTATCAGGGAAAGTTTTATTTCTTTAAATTAGATTTTTAAACTTTTTAGGTTGATTAAAATTGATTTAAAATACACAGTTTTGGTCCAGCACAAAATCAACTAAAATAACTAATAAGATACTTAGATTGGTAAGTGTATTTAGTGCAATAAATTGAGATTCATCTGCTTTAGTTGACTAAAAAATACCGGTTAATTATTTTAATGCCGCATTGTATTCTTTTGCATCAATAGCCGATTTCAACATCCTTAAAACAGCTTTTTCTGCAACCATTTTCACCTCTTCAATATCATACCAATTACCTTCATTTGTCTTGTATAATTTGCAGGAAAATTGCCCGTCATTATCGTCTTTTTTTGTAAAATTATATTCCTGTAAAACAGCTATGATACTGCCCAAAGCATTGGTCAATTCGTAAGGGCTAATCGTGTAATAAAACTGGCTGTTATCTTCTAAAGTAATTTGGTTGCTGAAAAGGTTCTTTAGGGCATCTCTCATAACACAATAATAAATTAATTGGCAAATGCTGCAAAACGAACTTATTCACATGGCTAAATTTTAGCAGCATATTGCTTGTAATTGGTATAAAATTTGTCCTATATCTTTTGGTAGATTGATAGTGAAAATGAATTTGTGGAAAGAGAAAAAATCTATGTAAGTAATTTTATTAATAGCTCTCTGGCTTTTTCTTTTATATGTTTCAAAGTATCTCCGAAACATATCCTCACAAATTCTTCAAGCATTAATCTTTATCAAGGCGTAATGTGCCGGGTCTTGCACATGGCAAGATGTACAAACGTTATACGTTTGGGTCATCTTGCCCTTCACTCGGAACTCGTTTCGGGTTTGTAAAAGATAATATAAACTGAATAAGAATTTTAAAAAATCAGAATATGAAGAAGCAGGAAAAAGAGGTGAGAAAAAAGATGGTTGTAGTTCGTATGAATGATAATGAATTTGAACAGATGGAAAAACTCAGAAAAAAAAGTACTGAAAGAAATCTCAGTAGCTATGTAAGGGAAGTGGTTTTGCAAAAGCCTGTTTTGATTAACTATCGTAACCAGTCGGCAGATGATTTTTTGAAAGAGATGCTGGGGCTAAAAAAAGAACTCAATTCGATTGGCAATAATTTTAACCAGGCGGTACACAAACTACATATCCTTGATAAGATACCTGAATTCAGGGTTTGGGTAAATCATTATGACGGATTACATCAGTCGCTTGTAAGTAAGGTGGAGGAAATAAAATTAAGGATGAATCAACTCTATGAAGAATGGTTGCAAAAATAACCATACCGAGAAGCATTGAAGCTGCACTGAATTATAACGAAAAGAAAGTGCAGAAGGGCACAGCTCAATGTTTACATGCTGCCAACTATTTGAATGAAGCAAAGAATATGAATTTCTACCAAAAAATGGATGGCTTTGAAAAACATAACAGGCTAAATAAAATGGCTGCTACAAAAACCCTGCATGTATCACTAAATTTTGACCCATCAGAAAAGCTGTCTAATAACAGGTTGATGGAAATTGCTAATGTGTATATGGGGAAAATTGGTTTTGGTGAACAGCCTTTCCTTGTTTACAAACACGAAGATGCAGGGCATCCACACATTCATATTGTCAGCACAACGATCAAAAATGATGGCAGCAGAATTAATACCCACAACATTGGAAGAAATCAATCTGAAAATGCAAGAAAGGAAATTGAACAAATGTATGGTTTGGTAAAAGCAGAACGGCATCAACAATTAATGAAGCCAGGCATCAAACCGGTGGATGTTGCGAAAGTCATTTATGGTAAGTCTGAAACCAAGCAGAGTATTTCCAATGTAGTGGGTGCAGTATTCAGTCAATACAAGTTTACTTCCTTGCCGGAGTTTAATGCTGCATTGAAACAATTTAATGTAGTTGCAGACAGAGGTAAAGAAGAAGGAAGGATTTTCAAAAACCGCGGGTTGGTATTTCGCATATTAGATGCAGATGGAAATAAGGTTGGTGTACCTATCAAAGCAAGTTCTATTGGTTGCAAACCAATATTGGATAATCTGGAGAAGAAATTTACTACCAATGAAATTGCAAGAGAGCCATTGAAACAAAGAACCAAAAATACTATTGATGAATGCTTACAATCATCACACAACAGTATAAAAAATTTAGTTACTGCTTTGCATCAAAAACAAATCTACACTGTACTAAGACAAAACGCAGAAGGAAGATTGTATGGTATCACTTTCGTGGACAATCAAAACAAAATTGTTTTCAATGGTAGTGATTTAGGCAAAGGATATAGTGCGGCTTCATTGCAAAGCAGACTTTCTACTGTCAGTGAAAATATTTTGACAAAAGATGAAACAAACAGCAGCGATTCCTCCGGCTCTTTACAAAATGGAATGATGCCTCAAAAACACCAAGAGAAAGCAATTGCAACTACTTCTAAAAATGAAGGCTTATTGGATATACTTCTATCCGCCAAAGAACAATATGATAATATATCAACCAATCTGTTGAAAAAGAAAAGAAAGAAAAAGAAGAAAAATCGTGATTTCTAAAATTTAAAATAAATACTATGTCACTTACAGGAGAGAATGAACAGGGGCTGCGAAAGATAGTTGACCTGACAAGATTTGCAAGCATCTTTATTTTGCTGCTGCATTTTTATTATTACTGCTATGCAGCATTTAAACAATGGAAAATAAAAAGCACCATAACTGATAGGCTATTGACAAACATTATGCACACCGGTTTATTCAGCAATCAATATACTTCCAAATTTTTAGCGATTGGATTATTGGTAATTTCTTTGATGGGAGCACAGGGCAAAAAGGATGAAAAAATAAACAGGAGAAGTATTGCTGCTTACTTAATGATTGGCTTGTTGCTTTTCTTTGGAAGTAGTTTAT
>Ga0207933_1002428_pt1 | contig 12094 bp, 9 predicted proteins | sample NGESurdeep092012_4_FD_184488 | JGI IMG/M metagenome (GOLD analysis project Ga0207933, IMG submission 184488) | Arctic peat soil microbial communities from Barrow, Alaska - NGEE Surface sample F53-3 deep-092012 (SPAdes) | ecosystem: Environmental > Terrestrial > Soil > Wetlands > Peat ... | reverse complement strand
AATGCTCTCTTCGGACTGCCTCACCTTGGACCTTCCTCGGCTTCTGCCGCAGGTACTCCGAGCGGGCCCCATGGCTTTCCTTTCTGGGTTCGCTGGAGCCACTTTTCGAATCTGTTCTTCCTGTTCATGCTCATCCGCAGCGGCCTCTCCATCCTGATGGATCATCCGCGGCTTTACTGGAATGACCATTGCACGCCGGGAACGGAGTGGATCCGTTTCACTCCCCTCGAGGTGCCGAAGGACCGCCTGTGGACCGCGAAGGACGACGCCCGCTATCTCTCGCCGATGGTTTCGACTCCCGGCTACCGGCATACGGTGGGGATTGCGCGCTCGTGGCACTTCATCACGGTTTACGGCTTTGTGCTAACCGGAGTCTTCTTCGTCATCGGCCTTCTTACCAGCACCCAGTGGGAACGGTTGGTGCCCACGTCTCCTGCGGTCTTTGTACAGGCATGGAATACTTTTGTTCTCTATGCGAACTTCCACTTTCCGCCAGAGCCGAACGGCTTCTACGGCTATAACGCCTTGCAACAACTCGCCTACTTTGCCACGGTGTTCATCATGGCCCCGTTGGCAATTCTCACCGGGATGGCGATGTCCCCTGCACTTGTGAACCATTTCCCGTCCTATACGAGGATCTTCGGCGGCAGGCAAGGAGCCCGCTCGATCCACTTTCTTATCCTCGTCGGGTTCATAGGCTTTATCGTGGTTCACGTAACCCTTATCGCCCTGACAGGGTTTCAGCAGAATATGAACCACATCGTGCTTGGGACAGACGATCTTGGCCCAACCGGCATGATCCTGGGGTTCATCGGAATCGCCGTCGTGCTGCTGTCGTGGGTCGTCGCGCACTATGTCTCCTGGTACTTCCCACGCGGGCTTCAACACGCACAGAAAGCAGTCACTCACCCCGTCATGCTGCTGACGCTGGACAAACTGATCCCGCGTGAACACTACACGACGAAGGATATCTCGCCGCATTTCTGGCCCAACGGTAAAATCCCAGTGCGCGAAGATTGGAAGCAGTTGGTTGCGGAGAATTTCCAGAGTTACAGGCTTAAGGTCACCGGCCTGGTCGAAAATCCGGTGGAGCTATCGCTCGATGATCTCCGCGCTCTCGGGCAGGAAGAGAACATCACCATGCATCACTGCATCCAGGGCTGGTCCGGAATTGCAGAATGGGGAGGTGTCTCCATGCGCAAGCTAATCGACCATGTCAAACCGTTTCCTTCCGCTCAAGTAGTAGCGTTCTACTCTTTCGGCGGCTCACTTTACGGAGATCTTTACTACGACACCCAATCCATCTTCAATGTGCTCAAACCGGGGTGCCTTCTGGCTCTCTCCATGAACGGCTCTCCGCTCCCCGCGGAGTATGGCGCACCGTTGCGGTTGCGGGTAGAGAACCAACTCGGCTACAAGATGGTGAAGTGGATCGAACGCATTGAATTTGTCGCCTCGGAGAAGACCCTGGGCGAAGGGGAAGGTGGGATCAACGAAGATCACGAGTACTTCGACTTGCTCCCAAACATCTAGGAGTGACGAACTCGAGCCCTCATCCTTTGAACACTTCACCGAATCATCGGGCAGAACATGTCTTTCGGCTCATGGAACGGCTTCGCCTCACCTGGCTGCTCGCCCATCTGCCACCGACATTCGTCTGGGCAGCGTACGTGGCTCTCAATAGTTTCGTCACGATTGCTCTGCTGACATCACTGGCATTGCTTACTCGCAGTCCATTTGTCTTCCCCTCCCTGGGGCCTACTGCCTACCTCTTCTTTTTCACGCCGCTGGCGCAATCCGCAGCCCCTCGGAACGCCGTGCTCGGACATGCGATCGGACTTCTTTGCGGCTTCGCTGCCTATTGGGTCACAGGTATGCACCCGTTTCCGCAAGGGTTCGTTGGCGAGGTCTATTGGCCACGAATTCTGGCATCCGCGCTCGCCCTGGCGCTTACCGGAGCCATCATGGTTCTACTGCACGTCAACCATCCCCCGGCCGGCGCGACCACGATGATCGTTTCTCTCGGCATCCTCGCGAAACCTGAATATCTCGTAATCATCGAAATCGCAGTTGTCCTGCTGGCGGTACAGGCGTTCATCATCAACAGACTCGCCGGATTGCAGTATCCAATCTGGCGCAGCCACGCATCCCCCACAGGAGACCATCGATGAAGGACCATAGCCCCATCACCGAAGCAGAGATTGCGAATCTCGTCGATCACTTTTACGCAAAGGTGCGTAAAGACGACGAGATTGGCCCTCTCTTCAATCAGGAGGTGCAAAATTGGGACGCCCATTTGGCTCTCTTGAAAGACTTCTGGTCCACCATATTGCTGGCAACCGGTCGCTACAAAGGCAATCCGCTGGTGGCACACTTTCGACTGCCCATAGAGGAGACGTACTTTGCCCGTTGGCTAGCGCTGTTCACAGAGACGGCAAGAGAGGTGATGACCCCACCCCATGCGGCGATCGCCGTGCGGAAGGCCCATCTGATTGCCACCAACATAAAACGGGTTCTCGCATCCCGGAGCGAGCCTCCCGAGCTCGTAACCAGCACGGGGCCGACTATCAAATCGTAAGGAGTAGCTAAGCTGAAATGCAAACTGGATCAGGTATTCGCTTCCTCCACCAGGCATCGAGCCAGTGTGTCTTCATGGAGTTGGTGAGTATCGGTGGTGCGCTCGCGGCGTGAGGCGTGCGGGCTGAGAAGCAGACGTACCCCCGAAACGGTCTATGCTGAATGTTCTGTCTGGCTGTAGCCGGAGGCCGCGAATGAGCCAGGTGCCTGCTGGAGGAGATCGCGATGCCGAGAGCATTTGCCCAGTAGGTGTAGTCCATAGCACAGCCGGACAAGATACAGGGGTCTCTCCGCTACGCCAAACGATGAAACCGTTTGGCTCCGGTCGAGATGACGGCGCTCTGTATCACCCAGGCGACGCGGTCAAGTATCTTCTCGGCGACAGCTTCCATCCCGGAGGGCTGCGTCTTACGGAAGAGCTCGCATCGCTGCTCTCCCTGAGTCCGGCCACTACGGTTCTTGATGTTGCGTCGGGAAAGGGCACGACCGCATTCTTTCTCGCAGAGAAATTCAGATGCCGCGTCATTGGAATCGATCTCAGCGAGCAAAACATACTCGACGCGACCACCGAGGCGGCGGCCCGAGGACTGAGTGACCTTGCTACGTTTCGTCTCGCTGATGCTGAAGCATTGCCCTTCGACGCCGGGGTCTTCGACGCCATCGTCTGCGAGTGCGCCTTCTGCACCTTCCCCAGCAAGCAGACTGCGGCCGCCGAGTTTGAACGTGTCCTCAAACCCGGTGGCCGCGTAGGCATCAGTGACATCACCAAAGACGGCACCTCTCTTCCTGAACTGGACGGCCTGCTTGCATGGATCGCGTGTATCGGTGATGCCCAGCCGCTGGAGAAGTATGCCGCTTGGCTTGCAGCTACAGGTCTGCGGATCACCCACTCCGAACACAAAAGTCATTACCTTCAGGAGATGGTGCAGGACATAAGGGGTAAGCTGCTCATGGCCGAGATCATGATCGGGCTAAAGAAACTCCGACTCCCCGGGCTAGATATCCAGCAGGCAATGTCGTTCGCAACAGCCGCAAATGATGCCATCCGCGACAAGAAGCTTGGCTACGCCTTGCTGATCGCTCAAAAGCCCGAATAGCTGACGGGGGCAATCTGCTCGGCGAAGCTGCTGGCAGAGGGCGTCCGTTCATCGACTGTAATGATCCGCCAAGGGTCGCGGCTAAGACCAGATTCGATCGATCCGGCTCGAGGAGATAGGCGGAGCAGACATCGGTCCGGAACCGCGTCGCTATCAACGCGACAACGTTCATCAGGGTGTCGGCGGGCTTGCCACCCTCTGTCCGGCTCCTGATTTCTCCCAGGGTCAAAACGTCGCTTTCGTCCGTTGCTTCATAGGAAGGGGTCAAGGGCGTTTCCTCCCCTTCCATATCCACACCGACCTTGAGCGTGTATCCGCCGCCGCCTGACACCGGGCTGTGAAGAGGACTTACGTCGCTGTAGTCCCGCCCCCACGCGAGCGTTACATGTGCGCTTGAGGGGACCAGGTTATTCGTCGGATCCAGGTCGAGCCAACCGCGTCCCGGGCGGTACGCAGAGGCCCCTGCGTGGGATGCGTCGGCTCCAATCAGCCTTGGCTTTCCGGGAGCAGGATAGGTTCGCAGGTACCCGCTCACATAGGTTTCAAGACGGCCATTCATGAACCTTGCGCTGCGAAGGCCGAGGGAGAGGGCACTTACCAAATGAACCCGCTACTAAATAATGTCACTGCCAGTTGAATACAGTTACTACGAGTTACGGCGCTACGGAATGGTATAGATTGACGCCGAGGCGGTTGCAGCGAGAATCCCTGAAGCATTCGACCCAATATTTCGGAGATAGCTGAAAGGAATGAAGATCACGTCGCCCGGCTGAAGTACCACGTCAGGCCTCTTCCCTTTCTGTATCAGGCTGAAGTTCATCGGTATCTCCCGATAGCCTCCGTCAGGTAATCTCCGAATCAATTTTGCGTGTGAAGGGACGGCCGACGGATGCGTTCCGCCAGCCAAGGCCACCGCTTCGAGGGCCGTGAGTTGCGATTGATTGTTTTGCATCACAATTCCACTCGGACGGTTGACGTCGCCCAAAACGTAGGCGATCGCGGCGTGGGGAACAAGCACAATATCCCCGGGATAGACCTCCACCTGCTCGCTCATCGCCTTGTCCGCGTCGTTGGACAAATCGTACGTTACGGGCTTGATCGACCGATCCCTTCGTTGGATCGTCACGTGACGGTCGGCGACGTCTGTTAGCCCTCCAGCGAGGGCGATGGCATCGAGTATGGATCGAGGTGCGGTGATGGTGAAAACACCGGGCAACTTCACTTGTCCTAACACCGATATTGACTGGGTCGCGTATTGGTCGACCGTTACGGTGACAGCAGGATGGTTCATGAAGTGGGAGCTGATGAGGAAGTCCTGAATCTTTTGCGCCGCAGCCGCCGGCGTCAGACCTGCTACTTTCAACGTTCCGACGCCGACCAGGGGTATCTCGCCGGAGTCCGTGACGCGTGGATGCTGCTCCAACTCAGGGGTATCGAGGACCTGAACGTGAAGTTGATCACCTGGGCCAATCAACAGCGACTCCTGGGCGGATAAATGCGGACATAAAGTCATCGCGACGAATAGTGAGAGGCACGTAAGCCGGCGGGAGATGAGCATCTTATGACTCCATCATGTGGTTTGATAGTACGTCGAACCCGCGTAGCCAAAGTAATCGGCATAGCTGACGGAACTTCGATCCACGCCGTTGAGGATGACCTTTACGTCGGCTTCTGAACCCGAGGCGAGGACATGGTAAGAGCGATCGAGTGACGTGTTCGTGGTGAAACCGTAACGCGCTACCAGCAACGTCATATCGGCCCACTGTTGAAGGATCAACGGATCAGTAACATCGAGCAGCGAAGGACTATCCAACACGACGTAGTCAAAACTGCTCTTCCACTGATTCAGTAGCTCGCGGCATCGATCGCTGCTCAGCAGTTCGGTAGGTAATTGTGTACCTGGGCCAGCGGGTATCATCTGCATTTTCCCGCATCGAGGTACCTCGTTGGCCTGCATCGTTTGCCCACGATCAGAGAGCAGCTGGCTGAGGCTGGGCACCGATCCCTGAGACGGATCAAGGAATCGATCCTGCTCATGCTGGCGCAGATCGCTATCGACAAAGAGAACGCTTTTACCGGCCTGAGCCAGCAGGATCGCGAGATTGCCGGCCACGGTTGTTTTCCCTTCTCCGGGCACAGAACTCGTTACAAGAATCACCCTCGGAGCGGGTGTCCCAGAGGACGACAAGATGGACAATCGCAGCTGCCGCAACGCCTCCGCGAAAGGGCTCGCAGGTTGATCCAACACGACAAGCGGGACCATGGGCTCGATCGAACTTCTCGCAAAGCGACCAACCCTCGGCAGGCGAAGAAATGATCTTCTGTTCGGCGTTTCGAGTGACGGCAAAACGGCCGCAAGTGTAAGTCCAAGAGAATCTTCGACGACGCTAAAGGATTGAATTGTGTCGTCCGTCATGTCAGAATAGAGCGCGCCACAAGCACCCAGAAACAAACCAAGGACGATGGCTCCCAACAAATACAGAGGAGGATTCGGGGACGAGGGTTTGGCCGATACCCTCGCTGGACTTACAACGGAAATATTAGAAGACCGCAACCCTTCGATAACCCCGGCTTCTCTTAGGCGTTTCGAGAGATCTTCGTAGAGAGCACTGCTGTTATCGGCTTCCTGTTTGGCGATTCCATATTCGATTGCCCTGTCATTTGACTTCTCGGCCTGCGCCTTGCGTTCGTTGTAGACACTCAACAGCTTGTCTTCAGCTCCGAGCGCTGCTTCATAGTCATTCTTCGCACGCTCTCCGATGCGACGAATCTCGGCGTTGACCGATTTATTCAGACTGGCAAGGTTGGAGCGTTCGTCGGCAAGCTTCGGATAATCGGCACCAAATTTTGAAATGTCCTGCGCCAATTGTGCCGCCGTGGTGGCTTGCTGCGCACGCAGACCCTGGAGAAGCGCGAACGAATTCTGCGCTGAAGAGGAGGTTGCAGGACCAGCACCGGCTAATCCGGAGATCATGTCTGGATCCCCGTTGCGAATTGTCTCGTACAGAGCGCCCTTCATAATGCGGTTCGATGTTGCAGCGGTCAGCGCATTCGTCGCCTGCTGCAACTGATCCAGCGTCGAACTATATAGCTGCTCACGTCCCTGCGAGTCTTCTCCCAGACTGTAAACACCCGAATAGCGTTGCAGCGCTACCACCCGTGCCTGGAGATCATGGGCTTGTTTCTTAAGGTCGGACATCTGACCGCCAAGCCATTCTGAAGTTTGATTGGTAGCTGAGTTTCGCGTGGTAAAGCCGTAATCCATAAGTGCGTGGATCAGGTCATTCACCACCGCCGCCGCAATCCTGGGATCTGAGTCCGTGTAATCAATCTCGATCAACCTTGTGCCCGAAATTGTCTTCACTTTGAGATGGCTGCTGAATATCCTCGTGACGGAACTTCGTCTATTCGGCGAGTCTTCGAGCGACGCGCTTGAAGGATCGGCGACCCCTTTCGACGAAAAGATCCCAAGCACTGCGCCGATGGGACTCCAGTGAGGCTTGAAGTCCCTCGTCTTCTCCAGATTCAGGTCGTTGATTACTTTCAGTGCAAGCGTGTCGGACTGAAGAATCTCAACCTCAGTCTGAAGATCAAGGCTCGCATTCAGTGCGTCGCCCATCTCGCTCGGCTGCGCAGCCATGAGGCTTTCAAGGCCAAGTAAATCATCGCTGCTCCTCTGGACCTCAATCACTGCAGTTGATTTGTAGCGAGGCGTCGCCGTTACACAATAAAGCGCAACGAGCAGGAAAAGCGCAACGGTTGTGGTGACAATGATTCGTCGGCGCTGCCGAAAGACCGCAAGAATCGCACCAATGGTCAGATCAGAACTAGGCTGAGTACTTTTCACAGAATTGCTTGCTCGCATGTTCCTTCTTGAAGACGAGAATGACAGACGCAGGATGATCTCGAAGTACGGAAAACGTCGTCATTCTGAGACACATTGGCTGATTGACGGCTGTCGAGAGTGAGCAGTATTACAGTGTTGATACTTTCCCCATAGTGTATGGCGTATCATCAAAGGTGTACAGCATTTGTTGCATCGGTGCAGTATTGCCAAGGGGTCCAAGGCCTACCTGAGCGAACAAAGGCTTTGCGCTGAACCCTTTCAAGTGGTTACCGATCCTCGCTCCTCTGTAAGGACTCCCGTGAACTCCAGAATCTTTGAGGAGTACGTATTGGATCAGCAGGTTCCGACGGTTACAGTCGTCATCCCAACATTCAATCGCCCACAACTTCTTGTACGCTCTATCGAGAGCGTGCGACGGCAGACCTTCGGCGACTTTGAGATAGTTGTCGTGATGGACGGACTTGATCCCGAGTCAAGGCATGCGATCGAACAGATCCATGAGCCGAGACTAAGGTACCTTGAATTATCCGAGAAGGTGGGAGGATCCGAAGCCCGCAACGTGGGGGTGCGCTCGGCAAGCGGTCGGTGGATAGCTCTTCTGGATGACGATGATGAATGGTTGCCAAATAAGTTGGAGCAGCAATTGGCACCTGTCCAGTCGGGTGAGAGCGATGGAGTACTTGTGACGTCGCGCTACATCTGTCATGCGCCAGGTACAGCGGATATCGTGCGTCCACGTCGTTTGCCAAAAGAAGGTGAGCCCATCTCTGAGTTCATGTTCGACTATCTATGTTATTTCCAGACGTCCACATTCCTGTGTTCAAAGGCGCTTTATCTACGCGTGCCTTTCGACAGTAGCCTCCCATTTTTCCAGGATATGGATTGGTTTCTTCGTGTAAGCCGTGATGAAGCATTTAAGTTGGTAGTAATCGATGAACCGCTTTCCATCTATCACGTGCCGACTGGGCGCACTAGCATAACCAGCAGTCTGAATTGGAAGGCCCGTCTGGAGTGGGGTAGGCGCCGACGACATTTATTGAGTAGACGAGCTTATTCTCGATTCATCGTGGGGACCTGCGTGGGCCGGGCGGTAGAGGATAGTGCTGGCTGGAAGGGATTTGCAACACTATTCAAGGAAGCTGTGATCGTAGGATCCGCTACACCCTATCTCGTCACGCTCCTGTGCGGAGCCTATATCCTTTCACCAAAGCATCGAAAGCAACTTCGTGACAGGCTCTTTTTCGCGAGATCCAGGACGCTCCCTGGTCAATCCACGGATCGAGTCTTGTAGCATGAGCGAAACCCCTCACTCTAGCAACTGCCCTCGCGTTGTGATCTTTCGATCTGCCCTTCTGCCCGTGAGCGAAACGTTCATTCGAGAACAAGCAGAAGCCCTTCGCCGTTTTGAGCCAATCTACGCCGGTCTCAAACAAGAGAGATCGGGCCTACCCCATTCGGCCCGGAGCATTTTGCTTGCATCGCACGGAGCGCGGTTGCCCTTGCTGAGAACGCTGCTCTACCAAGTGAGCGGCTATAGCCCCGCCTTCAAGGCCCGGATTAAAGAGGTCCGGCCATCGCTGATTCATGCGCACTTCGCACTGGATGGCGTAGCCGCATTGCCTCTGGCCGAACACCTGAACATTCCTCTTATCGTCTCTCTTCACGGATACGACGTCACAAGTAGCGACAGCAGCCTGCGATCCAGCACGACCGGCCTTTTATATTTGCTCCGACGGCGCCAACTTTGGGAAGGTGCGCACACCTTTTTGTGTGTCTCGGAATTCATTCGCTATCAGGCAATTGAGGCGGGCTTTCCCCGGAATAAACTGCGAGTGCATTACACCGGTGTGGACTGCAAGCACTTTTCCCAATCGGACGGGCCTCGCGATGGAAACATCCTATTTGTAGGCCGTCTCGTTCAGAAGAAGGGATGTCAGTTTCTACTTGAGGCGATGGTCGAGGTTAGCCGAGCACTACCAGGCACATCCCTCACCGTTATCGGTGACGGTCCCCTGCGGAGCCACCTGCAGGAGCAAGCGAGCCAACTGAATATCCCTGTCCGTTTTCTCGGAGCGCGCCCAACCTCCGAGGTGCGGGATTTTATGTCCCGCGCTTCCCTATTCTGCGTTCCAAGTCTGCGAGCTGACAACGGAGACAGCGAAGGATTCGGTATGGTCTTTGCAGAGGCGCAGGCGATGGGGACTCCTGTTGTGAGTTTCAATCACGGAGGTCTTCCGGAAGCCGTAGAAGATGGCCACACAGGCCTGCTTGTGCCGGAGCGAGATACTCATGCGCTTGCTGCTGCCATAATTCGTCTACTCCGCGATGCGACGTTGTGGAGCCGCTTCAGCGCTCGTGGCTCAGCGCGCATCCGGGAGAAATACTCTCTCGAAACTCAGACACAAATATTAGAAGACATCTACGCTGCGGCGTGCGCTCCGGGGGTCGGCTGCAAGTAAGGCCGCTAGTCGATCCCGGCCATTGGCGGGTGCTGCCACAAAGAACCAGTTACTCGGCGGAGCGGCGGCGGATTCCTTTAACAATCTTGTCCCAGAGCCTTCGTCCTCGTGTAATGAAGGCGGCAGTTGAAAACCTAAGCTGAGTCGCTATGGTGTCGGATCCTTCGTTCGCCAAGGGGATGCTAAACGCTGTTAGTGCTCGACGGGAAACTCGCGGCCACCCGCGAAGCACATTCAGCAGGTTGGATCCATGAATCACCTGCAGCCATTGCGGTGCGGAGATAATATTGCGGACCTTGCCAGTCGTTCGGACACGATCATGTTCAACGCACAAGACGGTCGTGAAATAACCGTCTCCTTTAACTCTCTCCACCAGTGAAAGAAACGGATTCGATTTCCAATAGCAGTGATAGAGGCGCCCTCGATAGAGTTGCAGCCCTAAGGGGAATACAAGAAACTCCCGATCCTGTTGCTTGAATGCTCGTTGAATAAGCCTGAGGTGATCTCTCCCGAGACCATCATCGTTGTCTAGCCTCGTGGTGATGAGGTATGAGCTTGAAACCAACCCCGCGGCTGCGACGGATCGCGCAATGACCTCATCCGTGGCAGGCCCATCGATATATAGCGGTGAAACTAAATCGCCATAGGAAGACATTTTCTCTTTGAACCATGCCGGGCTGGCCGCGTCGCAAAAGACCAGCCATTTGAAGGTTGCGTGCCTTTGAGCGGCGACTGTCGGAAGGCAATAGCGCTCGAACAGAAGCAGCCTTGATTTGAGCCATGCATCATCCAGACCCGTCGCTGGAGGCGCGAAATCAACGGCGGTATTGAAGCGAGTTAGGATCAAGTGCGTAAAATCCTGGGTCGACTGCATGCTCCCCCTTCAATGATCCAAACACCTCATGGCCTGATCAACTAGGCCGGCATTACTTCTCCGATCTGCGGCGTTTGTCTTCGGTATAGGTAATCAGAAACAGCCCAGAAGATGACTACTAACAATCCATCGCAGGCTAAGCTCGTCCAAGCCGCTCCTCGCCAGGAAAAGCGTGGAAGGATTAATAGGTTTGCTATTACATTCAGGAGTCCTACGCCCACCTGAATGACTGTTCGTGTGCGCTGAAATCCCGCGCCCGATAAGGAGTCTGCGAGAAAAACATGAAAGCACCTTAGGAGGGGAATAAGCGACAGAAGACGGAGTGCTGGTACGGCAAGGATGTATTGTTTGCCCAGGAGCAGGGGTAGTATCGGCGCGCATATCCATAAGCCGATCGAAATTGCGGCGCCATACATCGAGGCCTTGAAAATGAGGGACTTTGCGTAAGGATACGTAGCACGTATCCCACCTACGCCCTTCTTGAAGAAAACCGGATAGGCCGCTGAAACGAGGGAGCGGACAGGCGTCATGCTTACGTCAATGAGGCGGTAAGCTGCGCTATAGATTCCGGTCGAGGCAAAGTCGGAGAGGCGCCCAAGCATGATCTTATCGACATCGTTGTAGATACTTGTTGCCGAGGTGCTGATGCTGAAGAACAGTCCCTCGGACAGATCCTCTCGCAGTGAACTCAATTGGAGTTGCGGACTTCCCCAAAGAGCAGTTCCTCGATAGACGGCATACCCCGTTCCCACCATGCCGCTCACCAGATAAGCCCATACCCACTCCGAAAGAGATACATGATGAAGCGTCAGGACAAGAATCCCTATCGCAAGCAAGCGTAGCAAACTGATCACAACGCTTTGAATCGACGTATCCTTCATGCGGTTGCTTGCCGCAAACCCGAATGCAGCGAGTTCCGTGATCTTCATGAAAATGAGATCCGAGATACAGACCACTAGCACAATGAAGGAGCTTGTCTTCAAATGAAGAAAGTGGTTCAGAACTAGGACGAGAACCGTCAGCAGTGATCCGGATACGACCGTAATCAGAAGGCCGTTACCCCAGCAGATCACGGCCTCACGCTTACCGGAACGCACATCCCTGATAAACAAATTTGTGGTTCCCATGCCCGAAAATGGTCCAAGTACAGCGGCAAGAGCGACAACTGCTGCGAAGGCTCCATAAGCTGCGGGGCCTAGCGACCGCGCGATCAGAACAAAATAGGCCGCTTGGATCAGGA
>Ga0207933_1002426_pt1 | contig 12113 bp, 11 predicted proteins | sample NGESurdeep092012_4_FD_184488 | JGI IMG/M metagenome (GOLD analysis project Ga0207933, IMG submission 184488) | Arctic peat soil microbial communities from Barrow, Alaska - NGEE Surface sample F53-3 deep-092012 (SPAdes) | ecosystem: Environmental > Terrestrial > Soil > Wetlands > Peat ... | reverse complement strand
TCTTGTCTTCCGTCGTATATCGTTTGCCTTTCATTGTCTGGTCCTTTCTTAAGTCCCAGACTAACACATCACCTGGCCCGAAAAAACGAAGTCACGTCATGCAGGCGCGGGTCGCCCTTGGCAAAGGCCAGCGACGCGGAGTGTCGCGCGCCGCCCATGAGCCGCTCCATTTCGGTATAAGCGGCGGCTTGTTCTTTCGTCAATCCCACCATGCCGCCGCCGGCGGTTTTCTGGTCAGTGCCGCCTTGCTCGACGGTGGCAATTTGCGTTTCGAGCGCGGCGTCAAATCCGGTCTTGAGGCGTTTTTGAACGGCGGGGCCGTCGGTGGCGTCGCGCAACGAGCCGAGCAGACGGCGCGATTGACCCAGAAGAAGCGCGACGGGAAAGTTGAAGTTTCGTTGTGACATATTTTTTGTGAGTTGTGGTTTGTCAGTGTGCGAACGCGGATGGTTTGACAGCAAATAAAAAGTGTGTCAAGCAGGGAAATGGATTTTTATTCAGGGAAGCGTTTTCAATGCCTTAACCAAATCATAAGTTGTTGGTTTGCAAATTGGAGCATTGGAACTGGAAGTTTTGGCTATCAACTGGAATACATCAGCTACGGGCGGGAATGCTCTGGCTACAGACGGGAATATGTCAGCCAAAGGCGGGAATGGTCTGGCTATTGACGGGACTGTCACAGCCATCAAATCGGCTGGTGCGGCTATTGGCTGGAATATACCAGCTACCAAGTCGGATAGTCCGGCTATCGTCGGGAAAAGCATGGCTGCTCTCGCGGATGCAGCGGCTATCGGCAAGAGCGGCTTGGCTGCTGAAAAGTTTCAGGTTGCGCGGGCAGGCTGCCCAGTTCGTGATTTCAAAACGGCTGTTCGTGAAAAGAACGGTTTCGCTCGCGACGCGGTGTGCTTTCACGCCGCCGCGCGCCGCAAACGGTCCGCAACGCCCGACCACTCCGGCAAATCCGGCGGCGTTTCAATGACGATCCATTCCGCGCCCGCCGCGTCGCAGCGGTGCAGTTCCGCGTAAAGCGCGCGGGCGAACGCCTCCGCGTCATGCGGCATCACGCTCACGCCGGCAAAATTTTCGTCCGAAGGAATTTTTGTGTGCGCGATGATGCGGCAGTTTTGAATTTTTAATTTTGAATTTTTAATTTTGAATTCCAGTTCCGCCTCGTCGCGCCAGCTTAAGACCAGCAACTTCGCCTTCGGCGAATAATGTTTTTTCAGCAGACCGGGACTGGGCAACGCAGTCTCTGGACTTTGGACTTTGGACTTTGGACTTTGGACTTCTCCGCAAACCGCCCGAAGCGACTCCGCGTGGATCATCCCCGGCCGCAAAATTCTGGGCGGCGAAACTGTCAAATCCAAAACGGTGGATTCAATTCCGACCTGCGACTGGCCGCCATCCACGATCAGTGGAATTTTATCGCCGAGATTTTTGCGGACGTGCCCCGCGTTCGTCGGGGAAATCTCGTTCGACAAATTGGCGCTCGGCGCGGCCAGAGGGAAACCGCACTCACGGATCACCGCTTGAATGAACGGGTGACCAGGCCAGCGCACGCCGACGGTTTCGCCACCCGCCGTCACATTGTCGGGGATTATTTCCGCACGCGGCAACACAATTGTCAGCGGGCCGGGCCAGAAAGATTTTGAAAGTTTGTCCGCAATTTCCGGCCATTCCCTCACGCAGCGTTTTGCCATTTCCACGCCGGCGATGTGGACGATGATCGGATTGTTCGCCGGGCGCCCCTTGATTTGGAATATTTTTGCGACGGCTGTTTCATCCAGCGCATTTGCCGCGAGGCCATAGACGGTTTCCGTCGGCAGCGCGACGACTTCGCCGGCGCGGAGCAATTTCACCGCGCTGCGGACAGCCTTTTGAAAAAGCTCCGGCGTGTGCGTTGATAAAGCTTCGGCGGTCACGCGCTATTCGTAGCGCAAAGCGTCAATCGGGTCGAGCTTGGACGCTTTCCACGCGGGATAAAAGCCGGAGATGATGCCGATGACCGCGCTGGAAATGAAAGCGACCACAATCCAGACGGTGGGCGTAACGGTGGGCCAATGTTGGAAGTAGGCTATCAACCACGAAAAAGTCATGCCACCGATGATGCCAAGCGAGCCGCCGATTGCGCTCAAAGTGACGGCTTCAATCAAAAACTGAACCAGAATGTCCGCCGCGCGCGCGCCCACGGCCATGCGAATTCCGATCTCGCGCGTCCGTTCAGTGACGCTGACGAGCATGATGTTCATAATGCCGATTCCGCCAACGATTAAAGACACTGCGGCAACACCCGCCAGCAAAGAACCCATCACACGGGATGAAGCGGAAACCCGGTCCATCAAGTCCGCCTGGTTGCGCACGGTGAAATCAGGTTCCTTGCTGCGATGCCGCGACGACAGCAAATCAGAGACTTCATTCTGCGCCTGAATGATGGTTTTGTCGCTGGAAGCCTCCACCAAAATGTCGTTCAAGAACGTGCGTGTTGTAATCCGGTGCATATGGCTGGAATAGGGGACAACCACGATGTCATCCTGATCCTGGCCGAAAAGATTGAACCCTTTCGCGGCAAACACGCCGACGACTTGAAAAGGAATATCTCGAATGCGCAAAGTTTGTCCGAGCGGATTTTCGCCTGGAAACAATTCGTCCACCACGGTTTTGCCAATGATGGCGGATTTGGCGAGGCTGCGGACATCCTGCGCGGTGAACATCGCGCCGCTGGCAATGCTGCGGTTGACGATCTGCGGATAATCCGGCGATTCGCCCATTACCTGCGTGTTCCAGTTCTCGCCGTCGGCAAGAATCTGTTCGCGGTCGCGCACTTCCGGGCTGACGGCGGCCACGTCCGGCAGTAGGGCAATCGCATAGGCGTCATCCACGGTCAGCGTTGGCGCGCTGCCCCAGCCGCCGCGCATCGCGCCGCTGGTGAAATTGCCGGAAAAAACGGTGATGACATTTTCGCCCAGGCTGGCAACCTGGTTCTCGACCTGTTTCGTCGCGCCTGTCGTGAGGCTCACCGAGCCGATCACCGCGCCGACGCCGATGATGATGCCCAGCATCGTCAGCAGCGAGCGCATCTTGTTCCGGCGCAGCGCGCGTCCGGCAATTTTGATGGACGCAAAAATTCTCATGACGCCAGTTTGACGGCTTGTTGTTCCTGGCGCAACCGCAGCAATTCCTTTTCCCCAATTGAACGGTTCTGCACGGCTTCGTCGGTGACGATTTTTCCGTCACGCAAGATGACCATGCGTTTGGTGAACCGTGCCACATCCAACTCATGCGTGACCATGATGATGGTGATGCCTTGGTCGTTCAATTTCTGGAACACGCCCATGATTTCGATGCTCGTCTGGCTGTCGAGGTTGCCGGTCGGCTCGTCGGCGAGCAGCAGCGACGGCCGGTTCACGAGCGCGCGCGCGATGGCGACGCGTTGCTGCTGGCCACCGGAAAGCTGGTTGGGATGATGGTCGGCGCGGTCGCCGAGGCCGACCAGTTCGAGCGCCGCCGTGGCGCGCGTTTGCTGCTCGTGCGCGGGGATGCGGTGCCGGTGGTAAAGCATCGGCATTTCGACGTTTTCCACCGCCGACGTGCGAGACAGCAGGTTGAAGCCTTGAAACACAAAACCGATTTTCTCGTTGCGCACATCCGCCAGCGCGTCGCGGCCGAGCGTGGAAACGTCAATGCCATCCAGCCAGTAATGTCCGCCGGTCGGCCGGTCCAGCGCGCCGATCATGTTCATCAACGTGCTCTTGCCGGAGCCGCTCGAACCCATGATGGCGACAAATTCGCCGGAGAAAATTTCCAACGAAATGCCGCGCACCGCATGGACGTCCACTTCGCCGGTGTGATACGTCTTGTGGATGGCGTCGAGTTGGATGACAGGTTTGGTCTGCACGCAAATAATTGAAAAACAAATCAGTGCCGGCGCGGGAAACCGCCGCCAAACGGATTGGACCCTTCAGCGTTCGACTCGCCAGTCAAAAGCGCGCCCGTTACCACTTGTGCGCCTTCATCCAGCCCGGAAACCACCTCTGTCGAAAGGCCGTCGCTGATGCCGGTTTTGATCTGCACCGCCCGCAATTTGGCATCCGGGCCAGTGCCCGACAGCACATAAACGGCGTGGAATACCGGCGGATGACCGCCGCGTCCGCGTCCGCCACCGCGCCGCCCGCCCGGCCTGCCGGCATAACGTCCGGGGTTGTTGGTGCCTGACGGAACCGTCATCGCAACATTATTGCTGGTCTGCAAGGCCGCATCTTCCGGCGGATGAAATCGCAGCGCTCCGTTTGGAATTATCAGCGCGTTTTCGCGCTGGGCAACAATGATGGAAACATTCGCTGTCATTCCTGGCTTCAGTTTGTAATCCGCGTTGGTCACGCCGATGACGCAATCGTAAGTCACGACATTATTGACAGTCGTCGGAGAATTGCGCACTTGGGTGACAACGCCATGGAACTCCATGGTCGGATACGCATCCACCGTGAAGTTCACCGCCTGGCCTTCCGCAACGCCGCCGACGTCGGCTTCGGCCACGCTGGAATCAATCTGCATTTTGGTCAAATCATTCGCGATTTGAAAAATAGTCGGCGTGCTGAAACTGGAGGCCACTGTCTGGCCCAGTTCCACCGCGCGCAAAATCACCACGCCATCCACCGGCGAACGGATTTTGCAGTAATCCAGATTGGCTTCGGCGTTGTTCAGCGAAGCTTGTTTGATCTGCACCGTGGCTTGGGCCTCGTGCAGCGTGGCGAAGGCCGTGTCGTAATCGGAACCGGAGATCAGTTTGTTCGTGAACAACTCGGCGCTGCGCTCCGCCTGGATCTGCTGCAATTCCAAATTCGCCTTTGCATTGGCCAGATCGGCGGTGGCTTGTTCAACAGCCGCCTCGTAAGTCGAAGGGTCAATTTCCGCGATGACCTCGTTGGACTTCACAATGGAGTTAAAATCCACGTTCAATTTTTTGACGCGCCCGGAAACCTGGCTGCCTACCGTCACGTTCACGACCGGATTTAACGTGCCGGTCGCCGTCACCATCTGTGTCAGTTCACCGCGCTCGACCGGCTCCGTCTGATATTCCGGCGCATTACTCTTCCCATGTTTGAAATGCCAGATGCCGCCGCCGATGACCGCGCCGCCGACCATGACAATGATCACCCATTTCAACACGTTGCCGCTCTTTTTTTCTGCCATAAATTTATAATTTCAAAAATTGGAGCGGACAAGTTACCTGATTTTCAAAACTTGTCCACGCACTTTCAGTTTGAGCCGGACGCATTAAGCCCTAAAATCATCGCGTGCTCGAAAAACTCATCCAGCAACTCGCCGCCGCCCAGCCGCTCGACGACGAACAAATCCGGCTGGCCGTTGACCGGCTCGCCGATGAAACCGTTCCGGCGGATCTCAAGGCCGGCTTTCTGGCCGCTCTCGCGCAAAAAGGCGAAACGCCCGCTGAAATCGCCGCGTTCGCCCGCGCGCTCCGCGACAAATCCATTTCCCCGCCGCTCGACGCCGAAACCCGCTCGCGCGAAATCCTCGATGTCGTCGGCACCGGCGGCGACCGCCTCGGCACCATCAACATTTCCACCACGGCGGCCATCCTCTGCGCCGCCGCCGGAGTCGCCGTCGCCAAGCATGGTAACCGGGCGGTTACTTCGCAAGCCGGAAGTGCGGACGTGCTCGAGGCGCTCGGCGTGCAGATTGATTTGACCCCGGCGGAAGCCGCGCGTTCATTGCGCGAACGCAATTTCGCCTTTTTCTTCGCGTCCGATTATCACCCCGCGTTCAAAAACATTTCCGCAGCGCGGAAAATCTGCGCCGGACGCGGCCAGCGGACGATTTTCAACCTGCTTGGCCCGCTGCTTAATCCCGCGCGCCCTTCCGCGATGCTCATGGGAGTGCCGCGCCCCGAACTCTGCGAACCGCTGGCGCAGGTCTTGCAGTCGCTCGATGTCCGGCGCGCGATGGTCGTCTGCGGGAAAATCGCAAATCAAAAACCGCAAACCGCAAATTATCTGGACGAACTTTCCACGCTCGGCGAAAACACCATCGCGGAATTTTATCAGGAGCGCGGCTTCACCGTTTCCACCACTTTGCCGGAACAATTTCCGTTGCAGTCCGCCACGCTCGCCGACCTGCTTGGCGGCGACAAAACTGCGAACGCAAAAATCGTCCGTGAAATTTTATCCGGCCAGGAACACGGCCCGAAACGCGACGCCGTTTTGCTCAACGCCGCCGCCGCGCTGTTTGTCGCTGGAAAAACAAAATCGTTCGCCGAAGGCTGGGATTTGGCCTGCGAAACAATTGACAGCGGCAGGGCGAACGCAAAACTTGCCGAACTCGCGCGCTGAAACAAGGCGTTTCTCCTTTTTTCTGCCGGTGCCGGGTCGCCGCTGCATTTTAGATTTGCCGACAGAAGCTTTCCATTTGCCCGGCAGCGATCCGGTAAAAGAAATGATTTTTCTTGTTGCCGCGAACCGTCGTCTCACCTCGTCGAAAATTCTCCGACTTGTGGAGTGGTGCGCATAGCGGGTAGATGACCTTGACGACGATGATGGCCACGACGGCCGTGACGAGCATATTTTTCCAATTCGCGTTTTTTAGCATATTCATAGTGTGATGGGTTGAGAGAGCCAGACAGGACTGCCACGGCGGATTATTGAGGCGGTGTTTCGCGGCGTTCGGCACGCTCGCCGGAGATTCGTCCGGCTGGGCGGTTACTGGCTGCGAACCGTATGCGAGGACGTTAAGCGCACTCCAAAAAACCACAACTTGGCAGCTCCAAAACTTTTTTCTCGCGCTCCGGCGCAAGGTTCAATTTGCGGAGCTGCTTCGCGCGCGAAAGCGAAATGAACCCTCGGAAATCTTCACCAGCAGCCGCGCCGGTTTCTCCAGGAGTTTTTGGGTCCACGCGACGAAAGCTGGCGCAAATGAAACAGGAGTGGCAGGCACTTGAGGAAAAGCCAGAGGCATCCGCTCAAGCGCTGCACCCACACCCAGCGCACCAGCCGGACCTTCAGCCGCTGCCGCGCGAGACGGCAGCGCCGCCGGAATTTCCGCAGATTTTTTTTCAGCGCGAGCCAGGCGCATCCGCTCCGCGTTTTTTTTCCGGTCAGCTTCAATGGCCGCAGGCGAGCCAGCAACAAGACCGTCCGCGCGTTTCTTTCCGCCGCCCTTGTGACCGCCAAACAACGCCGGTGAAGTAACAGGCGGAGCAGCCACAGGTGCGGTCTGTGAAACCGCGACGGCGGCTGAAGCTGGCGCCGAAACTGGCGCAGGATTTTTCTCTGCCGCTTTTCCTCCGGCGGCGGGAAGAACCGGGACCGGATTTTTTTGAGAATGCTCATCTACCATAAGATAGCGCGCCAAAAAGTTCTCGACTCGGGTTTGAATTGGGCGTATCCCTCGAACAATCAACGAACCCTTGGCCTTGTCTCAATTTAGCATCGTGATAAGTTAAGCCGGAACGATGGACTTGAAACGCTACCTCACCATTTACGCCGCGCTGTGGAAAAATTCCGTCGCGCGCGAGATGTCGTTCAAGGGCAATTTCATTTTGTGGATCGTCGTGGAGCTGCTTTGGTTCGGATTGCAACTGGCTTTCGTCGGCGTGCTTTATTCGCAGACGGATTCCATCGGCACATGGACGAAATGGCAGATGTATTTGCTGGTGGGCGCGAGCAATTTCATCCAGCAAATCTACCAGGCGTTTTTCCTGACGAACTGCACGGGGCTTTCGGAGCTCGTCCGCACGGGAAAAATGGATTTCCTGCTGGCGCTGCCGGTCAACACGCGCTTCATCGTCTCCACGCGGCAGGTGGATTTGGGCGCGTTCGTCAACGCGCTCTTCGCCGTGTGCGTGATGGTTTATTCGGCGATGAAATTAAATCTGCATCCCTCGGCCGGGCAACTGGCCGGTTTCACGGGGCTGTGCGTTGCTGGAATTTTGATCCATTACTCGCTGATGTTCATGCTGGCCTCGATCAGTTTCTGGACGGTGCGGGCGCAGGGAATCGTTTGGGGCTATTACAACCTGTTCAACATCGCGCGGATGCCGGACGAGGTGTTCAAGGGCGCGTTCAAGGCGGTGTTCACGTTCGCGCTGCCGATTTTGCTGGTGTCCAACGTGCCGGTGCGCGTGCTGGCGGATAAATTGACTTCGCCGGCAATGTGGCTGCTGCTGCTCGGCCTCGGCGCGGTGTGGACGCTGGTTTCGGAATGGTTCTGGCGTTTTTCGTTACGGCGTTACACGAGTGCGAGCACTTGAAATAAATTTGTCTTCGCGCGCGGATTTGCGCCGGACAACTTTTTAATTTTTCTTCAAAGCCTTGGCGACGGCGGCTTCCAAGGCCGGGCCGCGCAGATTCATGCCGATGATCTTGCCATCGCCGTCCAGCAGGTAGTCGGTGGGCGTGACGTTCACGCCATATTTCACAGCCAGCTTGTTGTCCCACTTTTTCCCGTCATAAAACTGCCGCCATTTGATGTTGTTTTCCTTGAGGAATCTTTCGAGCGTCGGCCGGTCTTCATCCAGGCTCACGCCGACGATGTCAAATCCCTTGTCGTGGTATTTTTGATAGGTGGCGATGACATTGGGCAGTTCCGCCACGCACGGTCCGCACCATGTCGCCCAAAAATCAACCAGCACCACGTTGCCCTTGTAACTGCCGAGCGAAAGCGGCTTGCCCGTCACGTCTTTCTCATCGAAGCCCGAAAATTTTGCGCCCACAACGAGCGTGTCCCGGATGCGTTCCGCTGCAACCGCATCTTTCAGCGAATCGAGGATTGCGTCCATCCTTTTGCCGGATTCCGTTTCGGGCAGATCGCGCTTGATTTCCTGGAACGCTTCCGCCGCCTTTTCAGGATCGCCGCTGGGCGCGTCAATCACCTGCAGGTATAACTGGGCTTTCATCATCAGAATCTGCGCCACGTCCTCCGTCTTGAGGTTCTTGTATTTGGCATATAAAACGTCGAAGTCCTTCAGTTCGCCCGCAAAATCCTTTTCCGTCGTCGCGCCCGTATGAATCTTCTCGTTGACCTTGGAGACCAGTGCAATGAGGTCGGTGATGACGGCGTTTGTTCCGTCGGCAAATCCGTTCTGGCCGGACAACATGACCGCCGCAACAACCGCAAACAAAAAGAATTTCTTCATGGCAAAATAAATTAAACTGTTGTCAAAAATATCATGGAATGAACTTGCTGCAAGCTGCATCTGCAAACCGGCGGGTGGAGTGAGTAAAATTTTCTCTGTTGCCAAAGCGCGGATGCGAACTTAAATTGCGCCCATGAGCAAAGCTGACATTTTGCTGGAATTGCCAAAACTCGAATTGGAAGAACGCCGTGAAATTTTCGAGCGCATTTGCGACATCGAAGAGCGCGACTTGCTCAATGGTGGCCAGCCGACTGCCGAAGAAAAAGCCCTGCTTGACCGCGAATTGGAAGAATACAAATCGAATCCCAAAGCCGGTTCAACTTGGGCGGAAGTCGAAGCCCGTCTCCGAAAACAATCCCGCTCGTGAGCTGGCGCGTCATCATCCGTCCAAATGCCGAGGCGGACTTGCAGGACGCCCGGTTGTGGTATGAATCTCAACGAACTGGTTTGGGCGACGAACTTTTGATTGAAGTTCGCAGCGCAGTCCAATTGCTGGAGGAACAACCCGAACGCCGCCCGATTTACTACAATGGATTTCGTCGTTTGATTACGCGCCGGTTTCCTTACAAGATTTTTTATCGTGTCGAAGGCGACTGCGTGATTGTTTTCAGGATTTTGCACGCAAAACGGGATCATCGTCGGCAACTTTAGAGCCGGAGGCGCGGCATATTGTAGAAAATCATCCGCCAGAATTTTCCAAGCTCCGTCAGGAGCGACATCTTCCGAATATGCCGCTCCTACGGAGCTTTTTCATTTTGTGAACGGCGGGCTACAAAGATGCCGCGCCGACGGCGCTCCGAAATGGCGGACGCGAAACGCTCAAGGAAAAACTCAAGCCGTATCTGCAAACTGGCGGGTGGACGGAATATCTGAATAAGTCAAAGCGAGTCCATGATTTCCTTCACCTTTTTGTCGTAATCTTCCTTGTTGATGAGACCTTGATCGTAGAGTGCTTTCATTTTTTTCAATCGTTCGGCGGCATCGGGTTTGGCGATGCTGTCAACGGGTGGCGGCGTGGCGGCGTCAATTCCCGCCTTGGTCGCAATGAAAAGCGATTTGATTTCCGCAGCGGACAACGCGCGGTTGTAAATGCGCACTTCGTCAATCAATCCGTCATACGCAAGAAATTCACCCGTGCCGTAATCCACCACGCTGTTGCCGATGCACAAATCCCAGGTGCTTTTTTTCAGAGGGCCGGGAGTTTTCACCGGATGTCCGGCCCCGGTGCCGTCAATGTATAAACATACATTTTGACCATCATAGGTTGCGGCGATATGACGCCATTGGTTGTTATTCAAAATGCGGACGCTTTCGATTTCGCCCCGGCTGGTTTCAAATGCCAGTTTTCCCCGATGCGCCTTGCCGTTGTAATCTCCGCCGAGGCCGAGGCAATAGGCGTTGCGAATACACTTGTCCACGATTCGATTCCAAAATCCGTCCGTATCCGCCGCTTTGATCCATGCGCTCACGGTGATGTTATCCGGGTTTAATGTGTCGCTGTTGGGGATGACAATCCGGTCGGTGAGGTTGGTAATGCTGAAATGATACGCGCCGCCGAACTTGCCTTCGGCAACCCAAGTCGCGCCATAAACGCGGCCATCATTGCCTGCGCCGCTTTCGTCATGAATCACACCGTCTTCATCCGGCTTGTCAAACGGCAGATACAAAACCAGTCCATTCGGATTGGGCGTGCCACCACTCTTGTAATTAGGATGCGCCGGGCCGCTTGCTCCGGGACCGGGTTGGTTGGCGATGCGCCACTGCGCCCAGTTCAAACTGGCCGCGCTTTCCAGCGCGCCTCGCCGGACCAGTTCGCGCACCTGGTTTTTAATGCGCTCAAGATCGGCTTCCAGCGCGGCGGGAGACATTCCTTGCGGACGCTCAAATGAATCGAGAATTCCAGTGACGAAATCAGCCGACTCTCGGTCATTGCTGTTTTGGAAAACAAGGCGGGCATCGGCGAGCGGCTGGCTCCAGTGTTCCTTCACTTTGGCGGCTTGCTGTTCCGGGGTCAGGGCTTGATTTGGTGCCGCGTTCTGTCCGCAAGCATGAAACATCTGGCCGGATGATGCAAAGATTGCGGCTGCGAAAAGGAGGCTGGTGAGACCGTTCTTTTGTTTCATAATGGGTTCAGGATTGCGGATTTTTCTGTTTGTAGATTCCTATTACGATTGCAAATTGTCAACGGTTTTCTCACCGATCCCGCTTCAAAAGAAATTCCGCCAGTGCTTCGAGCGCAACCGCTTTGCCTTTGAATCCCGCAACGCGGGACAGCGCGCTAAAAGCTTTTTCCGTCAGTTGCGCCGCGATCTGCCGCGATTTTTCCAAACCAACAAGCGCGGGATAAGTTGCTTTTTGAACGGCCACGTCCTTGCCCGCCGTCTTGCCGAGCTGCTCGCTGGTCTGCGTCACGTCGAGGATGTCGTCAATCACCTGGAACGCGAGGCCGACGTGATAACCGAAATCCGTGAGCGCGCGGAGTTGCACGGGCGGGCAGTTCGCGCTCATGCCGCCGAGCCGCACGGAACAGCACAGCAACGCGGAGGTCTTGCGCTCGTGGATGAATTTCAATTCGGCGATGGAAAGTTTTCTGCCTTCGCCTTCCAGATCCGCGACCTGCCCGGCGACAAGCTGCAGCGAGCCGGACGCCTTGGCAATTTCCAGAATAATTTTATCGTGCGGATAGCGTGGAAATTTTTTGCATTGCGCGGCAATCTCAAACGCCTGCGTCAACAGCGCGTCGCCCGCGAGCACGGCCACGCCTTCGCCGAAAACTTTATGGTTGGTCGGCTTGCCACGGCGGAAATCGTCGTTGTCCATCGCCGGCAGATCGTCGTGGATGAGCGAATAGGTGTGGATGCACTCGACGGCGCATGCGAGAGGCAGCGCGTCTTTTTCCGAGCCACCGCAAGCCGCCGCTGCCGCGAGTAAAATGGCGGGGCGCATTCTTTTTCCGCCCGCGAAG
>Ga0207933_1002425_pt1 | contig 12116 bp, 13 predicted proteins | sample NGESurdeep092012_4_FD_184488 | JGI IMG/M metagenome (GOLD analysis project Ga0207933, IMG submission 184488) | Arctic peat soil microbial communities from Barrow, Alaska - NGEE Surface sample F53-3 deep-092012 (SPAdes) | ecosystem: Environmental > Terrestrial > Soil > Wetlands > Peat ... | reverse complement strand
GCCTGTAAACATGGCTAATAATTTTAGCTCAAATATACTAATATTATTAGCTTAAAACAAATACTATTCAATTCATCACGACCTATCTGCTTTATTCTAATTATTTAATTTAATTAGGTTAATTGATTTACTGAATAGGAAATCGAGTTATTTATTTGTTTACTGATCATCTTCTTCACTTTTGATTTCTTCACTACATCAATACTCCGGCAATACGGGTTTCGTCTGCATGATCTTTTCTATTTTTTCCAGAACCTCTGGCGTCAGTTTTTCCATCACTTCGATGGCTTTTAAATTATCCAGCAGTTGTTGCTTTTTAGTCGCGCCCAGAATCGCGGTCGTGACATGGGGATTTTTAATACACCACGCTATAGAAAGTGCCGCCGTACTAACATCCAGCTTTGCAGCTAATTCACTAAGCTTTTTTACTTTCTTTATCTTATCATCTGCCATCATACGATCCTTAAGCCAACCAAATCCTTCCAATGCAAAACGTGAATTTTTAGGAACGCCATCGTTGTATTTTCCAGTGAGCAATCCTGAAGCGAGCGGACTCCAAATAGTTGTACCTAATCCCACGAAATCATAAATGTGTAAAAATTCCTTTTCCACTTTTTCACGTTCAAATAAATTGTATTGTGGCTGTTCCATTGTCGGCCCGATGAGGCGGTATTGTTGGGCTACCCGATGGGCTTCCATTATTTCTACGCCGCTCCATTCGCTGGTACCCCAATATAACACTTTTCCCTGCTGAATTAACGTATTCATCGCCCAAACCGTTTCTTCTATGGGTGTGTTTTTATCAGGTCTGTGACAGAAATATAAATCCAAATATTCTACCTGCAATCTTTGTAAAGCGTCATTGCAGGCTTCTATTACGTGTTTGCGGCTCAATCCGCTTTGATTGGGTTTATTGTCTTTGCCCTTTAATCCAAAAAATACTTTAGAGGAAACAGTAAACGAATTTCTTTCCCATTTTTTCTTTTTCAATACACGGCCCATCATTTTTTCGCTTTCGCCTCCGGCATAAGCTTCCGCATTGTCAAAAAAATTAATCCCTTTGTCGTAAGCTATTCCCATCAGCTGATCCGCAATTTTATCATCTATTTGCTTATTAAAACTGACCCAACTCCCAAAACCTACGATGCTTAGTTTTAATCCTGATTTGCCCAATCGCCTGTATTCCATTTTGATTTTCTTTAGTGGTGAAATTAAGAAGAAGAATTTACGACTTTAGTAAAAAAATGAAGGCGATTTTGACTGACTATTAAAGCAATCGTTCAATTAGGTGATTAATCGGCCGTCCATCTTTTACTTAAGGAAATTCTGACGATTGTACTCTTACAATTCCCCTGCCATTTATTAAATGCCAGTTGCTAAAATCCTGTGGCGCGTCCATTCCGTCTCCATCAAGAATTTGTGTGGGCGTTCTTATTCTTACGGGTTTATCGGTATAGAATTCTTTTCCGCGTTTGCTCCTGTCCCAATACAGTTCATCACAATACAAAGTATCTCCCTTATTATTCTTCACTACCACGCTGTCTTTAAGAAATACTTTACTTTCAGTTTCCATGTATTTGGCATAGTGCGCGTCCATACTGCTTTCTATATGTAAACTGTCGTCGAAGAAATCCGCATGAATCGTTTTTGTAAATTCAAAAAAAGGATCGCTAACGTCCTGGTGGCGAAGCATTAAAGGTGCTGTAATTTTTGATTTAGTTTGGGCGCCAATGGTGTAAATGATGGTAACGCCCTTGGCCACTTCGATGCCGGGAGTTTTGGCCGTAATTTTATTAATATCTTCCAATGAATTTTCACAAGATGGAAACATCGAGCATCCCACGATACCGATAATTATAAAATAGAACGAACCTGGAAATTTAAAATGACTCATTAAAAAATTATTACAGAAATATACCGGATCAGGCCACGCAAATTAATGATTTTATAAAAATGGATGCGCGGTATTTTTAAAAGGATTTTATTTTATTTTTTTTGTTGAAATTATTGCCCAAAAAATTTCCCTACCAGGTGAAAAGGATCCGCGTTCTATTTTCGATTATGCTCACAGATAGCGTAAAGCCCTTTAATGATCAAATCGGGTTCAGCAAATATCTCATTTATAAGATGAGGCTTAAAATTATTAGCATCTCCCCCGGTTAAAAGCACGTTAATATTCTCAAACTTTTCTTTGTAAGCGTTGATAATGCCATCAATTTCCGCGGCCATTCCTAAAATTACGCCGCTCAAAATATTGGTAGTGGTATCATAACCCATCAACGGAAAATTCCAGTCAGAAACGGATTTGTTGGCTTTTATCAATGGAAGTTTAGCGGTATAATAATTCATTGCTTTGAAGCGCATTTCCATTCCCGGCGATATACTCCCCCCGACGAAACTATCGTATTTATTAATGAAATTATAAGTAATGCAAGAGCCGAGCGCTATCACAAGGTTGTTTTTTCCATGATGAAAACGAACGGCGTAAGCGGTCAACGCCAGCCTGTCTGCACCAATGGTTTCGGGTTTCGCGACGGGAGTGGTGAAAGGTAGTTTGGCTGAAGCATCTAATTTTAGAAACCCGGATTTTTCTGACAATATTTTCTCAATTTCAACACGATGATTTACTACCGAAGAAAGAATTGAATAACGCGGATTGTAGTTATTAAGTAACGTGTTGATAGTTTCATCACTGTCATCTTGCAGCGTAATCACCTCAATAAGTTGTTCTCCCCGGAATATACCGCACTTGAGGCGGGTATTTCCAAAATCAAAGCAAAGTGTGGTAATATCGCTCAAAATGTTAGATTATTTTATGGCGTTTAGCTTTAAGCATTTTGCATTCAGCGTTACTAAGAAATTTTAAATCCCGAAATATTTTTAAAATGGCCGTTCATTTTTATTTTTTCTTTTAGCAACTCCATTTCGGCAACTACGGGAAGCACTTTTGCCAAATGTCTTTTTAAATATTCCTGCCGATGGAGTTCATTCATAAAAGAAAGCAATTCATATTCTTCCTCAATCGTCATACCTACGGTGTGGGCAATGTCGTAGCTACATAGTTCTTCTTCATTCGTTCCCAAGTGTTTTTTTACATCCAGCAATTTATGAAGTTGTCTTGCGGCCGCTATCACTTTATCCATGATCACTTTTTTTCCATGCTCATTGTTTCTTGGATAACTTACGATTGCGCCGCTGTATATTTTTTCAGGTATTTCATTCACAACTTCCAGGATTCTGAAAACCTGCAATCCCTTTGTCTTGATATCCATTTCTCCGTTGTCATACGTTTTTGAAATATCCGTAATTTCTACAAGAGTTCCCAATTCATTCATTTTATCGTTGATCACAACCGGAATGCCGAATGGTTTCTTTTGAATAATACAATCATTGATAAGTTGCTTATATTTCGGTTCGAAAATATGAAGATTCAGATGTTCGTGTGGATATACAACAATAGATAAAGGAAATATGGGGATGAAGTTGGTCATAAAATAAAATAGAAATCTTGTGAATTTATTTATTTACTGTATCTGCAAATTACTGATAAAAAAAAATCCGGGGAAATTCAACGGCGAAGAGATTGTAAATTAAAGTTTCTTTGGTGGACTAAATTTTTATGAAATTTGTCACCATTAAGATGAAATTTTGTTTATAGCTTAATTTTTTAAGGGATTAAAATAAAGAATCAAAAAAATAGAAATGTTACAGGACGCAGGAATAGAAGGGATTTACGTGGTGCATGCCAAAACGGGCTATGAAATACATCAACAAAGAATTATTGAAATTTTTGGTAAATTAAAACTGGATTATGAATTTGTTACTGATGGAGATGTATCCCATTTTACGGATGAACTTTTGCAAAAATATTTTTGCAATCAAATCACCACGCTTTTTCCACCTGGCGCCGTGTCCTGCACACTGAATCATATTTTATCTTATCAAAAAATAGTAACGAACAAAAATAAGTACGCGCTCGTCTTTGAAAATGATCCATTTTTCCTGGGAGATTTTTTTAAAAAAATAAAACTTGTGGCTGCTGAAGCGGATACGCTTGAGCCGGGTTTTATCATTTCCCTTGAAAATTCTACGTTCAGGTTTCCTTCTTTCCGAAGGATAAAAAAAAGAAAATATCTTTATGAAGCTTCTTATGGAAGAATGGCTGGCGCATATTTAATAGATCAAAAAGCGGCAAAGGACATCCTTGAAAGCCTGGAAACTGAAAAATGTTGCCAGGTGATCGACTGGTGGCACAACACATTAATTGATCTCCAGATTATCAAAATGTATTGGGCGCATCCTCCATTAGTAGAGCAGGGTTCGCATAATGGAAGGATGTCTTCTACTCTTTCCAGTAAAAACAAAGGGTTCATCCGAAGATTAAGATGGGATATTCAGAAGTTTTATAAAATGTATATTCAGAGATGGTTTCGTGGTGATAAAGATCATAAACCTGAAAAAGGTTAAGACCGTTGAGTAAATACCATTAAGGCTTTACATCATTATTTTTCCACCATTTATACGCCATTACGCCTATAGCGATGTAAGGCACGATCATCAGGTAAAGAATACCATCGTTAAATCCTTGTGCAGGCCCGTTGCCCATTTGCATCACTGTTTTTGCACAAATAGAACACTGCGCTGATACATCGATATGCAACATCAGAAAGCAAAATAAAAAAAACAGGATGATTTGTGGTTTTTTCATTGTAAGCGCCAAAGATACTATCAAAAAAATAATTGTAAAAAGATAAGTTTTTTTGATTTGATATTTTTTTTTAAATATTTTCTTCGACCTTTACGCGCCTCGCGCAAGTTATTTTTTTAATTTATTTACTATTATGGATCGTCACGCTTCTCAAAGTTTACAGAATTTTAATAATTATGTTGGTATAAAATTTCAATTGTACAACAGCCTTTTTACCTCGCTGCCTTTTTACCGGATAGAAAAAACGGGAATGCTTTTATCCTTCTTCCTGAATATTTGCGAAGAAGGATATAAAAAGAAAATGAGTCCAGTGGAAATAATTGATGAGTTTTTTTTAAAAGACGCATCGTTCAAAAAGCAGTCTGAAAAGCTGGATTTGCTTTTTCGATTTATCCAGTTCGTCGAACGGCAGGTGGTGTTGTTTGATGCATTGGAGGACGCTGCATTTAAATACGTGCAGGATACCGGTGGAACGGGCACTTTAAAACAACTGGAATTAGAAGTAAGCCAGAATAAAGCTGAAGAAGAGCTGAAAAAAAAGCTAGAGGATTTTTCAGTAGAGATTGTGTTAACTGCTCATCCTACCCAGTTTTATCCGGGTTCGGTTTTGGGTATTATCAATGATCTTTCCAAGGCGCTTTCTGAAAATAATACGGGTCGCATTAATATGTATTTACAGCAACTGGGCAAAACACCTTTTTTCAAAAAGGAAAAACCTACGCCTTATGATGAAGCGATGAGCCTGGTATGGTATCTTGAAAATGTGTTTTTTGCTGCAGGTGGCAAGATTCTTTCCTTTCTCAAAAATCAATTTCCAGATGCGATTAACCCAAATAACCCTGTTATCAAAATGGGCTTCTGGCCTGGTGGAGACCGCGATGGAAATCCTTTTGTAAATACAGACATTACTCTAAAAGTAGCAGACGCATTGCGCGGTGGAATTATAAAATGCTATTATCTTGAAATAAGAAAACTAAGACGGAGGCTCACTTTCAAAGGCGTAGACGTCCTTTTGATGGATCTCGAAAATCAGTTGTATAACAACATTTTTATTCCTGAGCATCGCACTGAAATCAATCCGAAGGATATCCTCAAAATCCTCATTGAAATAAGAGAGATATTAGTGTATCGGCATAATGGATTGTTTTGTTACCTGATTGATGACCTCGTCAATAAAGTACATATTTTTGGATTGCATTTTGCATCGCTGGATATAAGGCAAGACAGTTCGATACATAAAAAAGTGTTTACTGCGCTGGCGGCTTCAGGTACGTTTTTCCCATATGATTATGCAAAACTCAGCGATGATAAAAAGATAGAATTCCTTACAAAGAATAGTAAGGAGATACCCGAAGCAGACTATGGCGATCCTATCATAAATGATACTTTTAAGAGCATTCGCGCTATTAAAGTGATTCAACAATATAATGGTGAAAGGGGCTGCAACCGCTACATCATCAGCCATTCTGAAACCGCTTTGAACGTGTTTGAAATTTATGGATTATTCTTATTATGCGGGTGGAAAAAAGAAAAGCTGAAAGTAGATATTGTTCCGTTGATTGAAACCGTGGAGGACTTGCAGAATTCAGTTAAGATAATGAGAACTTTATTTGAAAATAAAGAATATCGTGAGCATCTAAAACGAAGGAGTAATGTCCAAACGATTATGCTTGGTTTTTCTGATGGCACCAAAGATGGCGGTTACCTGGCGGGGAACTGGAGCATCTATAAAGCCAAGGAAAACCTTACGGCGATATCAAAAGAATTTGGGCTTGATGTTATATTTTTCGATGGGCGAGGAGGTCCTCCGGCAAGAGGTGGTGGAAAGACGCACAAATTTTATGCTTCTATGGGAAAGAACATTTCTAACAAAGAAATTCAATTGACCATCCAGGGACAAACGGTAAGCTCCAATTTTGGGACCGTTGATTCGGCACAATACAATATGGAGCAACTGGTGCACGCCGGCATCTCGAATGATATTTTTAACAGCAGGGATGTGACGTTGGAAAAAGAAGAAGAACAACTGTTGCAGGATCTGTCTGACGCAGGGTTAAAGTCTTACATTTCGTTAAAACATCATCCTGAATTCATGGAGTATTTAACGCAAATAAGTCCGTTGAAATTTTATAGTGAAACCAATATCGGAAGCCGCCCTACTAAAAGAAAAAAAGGGAAAATGAATATGGAAGATTTGCGGGCGATTCCTTTTGTAGGTTCATGGAGCCAGATAAAGCAAAACGTTACCGGTTATTACGGCGTAGGTACCGCATTGCGCACAATGGAAGAACAAGGACGGTTGAAAGAGGTGAAAACATTATATCAAAAATCGTTGTTTTTCAAAACCCTAATTGACAATTGCGAGATGGCGATGAAAAAATGTTTTTTCCCGCTGACGGAATACCTTGCAACTGATAAGCAGTTTGGAGAAATTTGGAATATGATCTACGAGGAATTTGAGGTTACTAAAAACTACCTTTTTAAACTAACCGGCCACAACGAACTGATGGCAGAATATCCGGTAGAGCAACTTTCGGTAACCATGCGCGAAAAAATGATTCTTCCTTTGGTAACGATACAGCAATACGCTATGTCCAAGATACGTGAGATGGAGCAGGAACCAGTAAAAGATCCAATAAAACAAACGTACGAAAAACTGGTAATGCGTTGTTCCTTTGGGATCATTAATGCGGGAAGAAATTCGGCTTAGCAGCGATTGTGGTAAACCAAGAAATTTCGGGGATTTTTATTTAGCCTACAAACCTTCCAGGTTCTAAAAACCTGGAAGGTTTTCTTACATAGTAAAACAGCAAATAATCGCTTTTCGTATTTAGTTACCGGAATGGGTTAAACAATTTTAGCCAGGAAATCTTTTACTTTTTTATGAATCGGTTCGCTTAACGAAACCAACGGAAGCCGCAATTCATTTTCAATCAACTTTAATTCATACATAAAAGCTTTCGCGCCCGCAGGATTGTTTTCTGCAAATAACAAATCGTAGGCTTCCAGTAATTTGTAATGCAATTTTGAAGCGGCCGCAAAATTATTTCCTAAGGCCAGGCGAATCATATCTGAAAAATCTTTTGGAAAACAATTGGCCGCCACACTGATAACACCGTGTGAACCACAGGCAATCAACGGAAAAGAGATATGGTCGTCGCCACTTACCATCAAAAAGCCATCAGGCATATTTTTTAGGATGTGCATACACTGAATTATGTTGCCACTTGCTTCTTTTATTCCCACTATATTTTCACATTCGTGCGCTAAACGCAAAGTGGTTTCAGCGGAGACATTACTTCCAGTTCTTCCAGGAACGTTATACAAAATCACCGGCAGTGGAGAAGCAGAAGCGATCGTTTTGTAATGCTGAAATATTCCTTCCTGTGAAGGTTTATTATAATTGGGGCTTGAGCTTAAAATAGCGGTAATATTTTCTAAAGCAAAATTAGAAAATTGATCAACGACTCCCTGCGTATTATTGCCGCCAATACCCAATACCAAAGGCACACGATTATTAATTTTTTCAATAGTGAACTTTACTATTTCGGCCTGTTCCTTTTTGGAAAGTGTGGGCGTTTCGCCTGTTGTGCCAAGCGTTACGATATACTCTATGCCATTATCTATTATATAATTGATAACAGATGCAAGCGCGTCATAATCTACGGATTTGTTTTTTTTGAAAGGCGTTATTAACGCTACCCCTGTCCCGCTCAGTTTATTTACTAAAGACATTATTTGAAGATTAAATTTAGGATGTAAAAATATGAAATTATATTTTCAATAATCGGGGCATTTTAAATTGAGGACATCGCATATCAGAAATAAAAACTCCTGATTTTAAACAATAGGCTTTTTAATAAACATACTGCTGTAATACCGCCGGTAAGCGTATCCTAAAAACAGGTTGGGCACTAAAAGAAAAACGCCCATTAACCAGCCCGACGGAACTAATATGGTGTGAAAAAGAAACACGTTCAGGCTGATCGGGAAAAGCACCACTGCGGAAAAAGGAGCGTACCGATTGAGCAAGAGCGATAAACCTCCTAATACCTGTATCACTTTTTGCATCGGATAAAAGTAGCCGGCAGCTTTTAGCCCATCTTTAAAAGCCGCGGCATCTCCGGTATGATGCGGTTGGTAGGGAATAAAATGCAGGAAATAATCCAGCCCGAACACGAGATAAAGAAATCCAAGGAGGATGCGAAAAGTAGTGGTTGCATTTTTCATAGTTGCTAATTCATTTTATTGCAGTTTAGATGGATTCGGGTAACAATTAAAAATAGAAGGTACAATAACAGAATCTTCGATTATTTTGGTGAAAGCATTTATTTTTTAAATTTCATTTGTTCTATCAAATCATTAAAATATTGAGCAGACCAAATATCCAGTACTTTATTATCACTGATAAACCGAACGATATCTGCCTTTACACTATTAAATGAAACACTGGTGATTTTATTATTAAGCAGTTGTAAAAATTGTTCTTTAGAGATTGTTTTTTCATCCCAATTCTCGCTTCCCCTGGCGCGTATCAAAAAGTGTTGAAGATTCAACGGGATTCCTTTTTTAATGTACCATTCCATATCAAACCAATCGCGGCCTTTTACCCGTTGCTTCCAGTTTCTGAACAAAAGCGCATGCATTTTTCCTGCAAAAAGGTCTTCAAGCGTAAAGCATTTTACATAAAAAGAAAAAGGTTTTAAAAGTAATTTTTCTTCCGTATTAAATCCTAATGGAGGACGGGTATCCACTTCGAGCTTGATTTTTATATCAGGTCTCTGAGAAAGCCCCACCTGAGGTATTACATCCTCTAACACTAATTCTTTCCAAATCGTTTCTGATTTTAGAAACGCAGAATCAATATTGGTTTTGGTGTTTTTTATTTTTTCTTTTACACTTACCTGCATACCCAATGCGTTAAATTCAGTAATGATAGCGTTAAGGTAAGGCTCAAGCTAAAAATCAGGATTGACTTCCAATAACGAAAAATCAAGATCCTCTGAAAATCTTTCAAGGTTATAAAAAATGCGCAACGCCGTGCCGCCATAAAAAGCAGCCTTCTCAAAAAAACCACTTCTTTGCAAACCCGCCAGCGCTGTTTGCTGCATTATCTCGCGTAATGCCTGTTGAGCATCTGTTTGCGTTTTTGACTGATATTCATCTAACCAATCTTTGATCATAATTTTTTCAAAGTTGTTGTGAGTGTATTCAAACTTTCTTTTTTGGGAGCATCAATTATCCAATCGTCTATTTCTGCTACATTTATTTTTCGTAACGCCTGTTCGCCTATTCTAAGATCATCCGTTAAAAACTCCATTGCCTGTTTTGAACTACGAAGTAAAATTCCTGGAGTGGTTAAAATTTTATCACAAAGCGCTTTTTCGGGAGAAGCGATTAATACAATTTGTTTTTTTGTCAATGCGACCTTTTGTATCCCGAAAGAATAATAGGGCAGTGGTAAAGAAGTATAGCTAAATCTCCCTACTGGTGTGTTATATATTTTATTGAGTTTGATTGTGGCGGAACTGATTTCAAAAACCTTTTCGGGGATGAAACCCCAATAAGAAAGCGCCGAATCCATGGATACATAGCTTGGCCCCAGAAGATGGTTTGCCAAAAGAAACCGTTCTGGTTTTGCCATATTCAAATTTGCGCCGGGAATATAAATGCCTCGTTTTATCGGCAGCAATATTTGTTGTTTTACGAGTTCATTGATCTTATCGTAAGGTCTTTTATAATCTTTCAGTAAGGCAAGCAGCGCTTGCCTGGTGATAGGTTGCTCTGCATATTTCTGTATCGTTTCCTTAAATTCCATTTATTATGTAAAAATAACTATAATTTATCGGAATAATTCCGATAAATGATGAAATGTTTTACAGTATTGACTGACTGCAGTAAATGAAGAAATAAAAGGGATTTCTGTTTTGGTCAACAATAAATGAAGTAAAAGAATTGAAGGCACAAGTCGAAACTTGCGCGAAAGATTTCTTTATATACCTGGGCTAATAAAGGAAATGTATCGTTAACCAGTAGACGAATAAATAAAAGGGATTTCTGTTTTTTTAAGATGAGATCAGAAGGTTTAGAGCTGACAATTCAAATAACCTGTTACCCGCAGGGTTAATTTTTTCATGCAGCCAGATGGTATCTAATTCCAAAGGAAGATTGGATGTTTTGTCTAAATAGGTAGCATACGTATAATAATCATCTGTTATATTTTTGATTTCAAACACAACCTTATGCTTCTTTTTCTTTAACAATGCAAATGCTTTTTCGTTTGCTTTATTATTTCCTGAAACATATTCTATTGAAAAAGTGCAATCATTGTATATTCCGATCCATCTTGACCACCGATTCTGATCCATCGTGACCACCTGTTCCGGTGATGTTGACCACCCCTGGAAGCTTACTTTTTTAATGACATTCCGGCAATGTTGACCACCTTGGGAAAAAATAGGTTCTGACATTCCGGCGATATTGACCACCCCTTAGGCTCCTTTCTATAATCGTTTGCTTTGCAGTTTTTACCTTTTAAAACTGCAAGATGGCTGGAACAACGATTATTATGAGTAAACTAAAACAAATCATACGCCTTCGAAGTAATGGAGTACCGTTACAAACGATCGCTAAAGCTTCCGGGCTTTCCAGGAATACGGTAAAAAAATACCTGCGTCTTATTGAAGTTAAAAAGCTTGTCTATGAAGACTTGCTCCAGATGGAGGATGCTGTGCTGGATGCATTGATCAATGATCCGGAGCCACAGGATGGCACCCGTTATCAATCATTGGCCTCGCTGTTTGGCTATATTGAAAAAGAACTGTCGCGTACCGGTGTCGATCGTTGGGTATTATGGGGGGAATACCGATTGCTGCATCCGGATGGATATAGCTACTCACAGTTCTGTGATTACTACCGGCAATGGAAAAAAACTATGGCAGGTAGTTTTCGCCAGACACATGATCCGGGTGAAAAAATGTTTATCGATTACACCGGTAAAAAGCTCCAAATAGTAGATCCACAGAGCGGTGAGGTAATGGAAGTGGAAGTATATGTGGCTGTGCTGGGCTATAGTCAGCTCACTTACGTAGAAGCGGTAGCATCTCAAAAGAAAGAAGATTTTATTAGTGCAACACAAAATGCACTTCATTTTTTTGGCGGTGTGCCACGTGTATTGATTCCTGATAATCTTAAAAGCGCCGTTCAAAAAGCGGATAAATATGAAGCGGAAATAAATACTGCTTTTATGGACTTTGCCAATCATTATGGCACCACCGTATTGCCTGCAAGAAGCAGGAAGCCACAGGATTATGTAAACAAAAACATTATGTAAACTTTTCGCTGCAAGTACCTGGTCTCCAATAAGGTCTTCTTCACTTTGCTTACATAATATTTTGGTAATTCGTTG
>Ga0207933_1002424_pt1 | contig 12118 bp, 8 predicted proteins | sample NGESurdeep092012_4_FD_184488 | JGI IMG/M metagenome (GOLD analysis project Ga0207933, IMG submission 184488) | Arctic peat soil microbial communities from Barrow, Alaska - NGEE Surface sample F53-3 deep-092012 (SPAdes) | ecosystem: Environmental > Terrestrial > Soil > Wetlands > Peat ... | reverse complement strand
CCCGGCGAGAGGTACCGAGGTGCCCAATGCCGTCGTCGGGTTGACGTAAGGATCCAGCGGCTGTCCGGTGTCACGCAGGTACATTGACACCGAGAAGTTGAGGATCAGATCGAAGACACCGACGAGTAGCAGAATGGCGCCGACGGTGTGCACGTCAAGCGTCGCGCCGTGTTTCTGGCTGTGGTACGTGATCGTGCTGGTGGTAACAGCAAACGCCAGCACGGCGCCCCCGACGATGAAGATCAGACTGCGCGTGAGCCAAGTAACCATGCGAGGGGTGTACCCGTGCCATGGCCGGTATATCCACGCTCAGCCGAGTGAACTGCGGATGAACTGCACCTCCAGCTTGGCCAGGTTCGCGGCGACGTCCTCTTGCGACGCCATATGGGTCACGCCAGACAGGGGGAGCATGGTGTGCGGTCGGCCAGCGGCCAGCAGGGCGGTCGACAGTCGCAGGCTGTGGGCTGCGACGACGTTGTCGTCGGCCAGGCCGTGCACGATCATCAGTGGCCGAGAAAGCGTCGGGGCATCGGCGAGCAGCGAACTTATCGCATACGACGGCGCCGACGTGTCCACGCCGAGGTATCGCTCCGTGTAGTAGGTGTCGTACAAGCTCCAATCGATGACGGGCGCGCCGGCGACAGCCACGTGAAAGACGTCGGGACGTCGCAGCACGGCCAGTGCGGCAAGGTAGCCGCCGAACGACCAACCGCGGATCGCAACCCTCGACAGATCCAGGTCGGGATGCATCGCCGCCAAGGACTGCAACGCGTCAACCTGATCCTCGAGGACAACCGTCGCGAGATCGCCGGCTATTGCACGCTCCCACGCCAGCCCGCGAGCCGCAGTGCCGCGGCCATCGACGATAACAACGGCGAATCCTTGGTCGGCCAGCCATTGCGAGTTCAGGTACGCGCCGCGCGATGCGACCACTCGTTGCGCATGCGGGCCGCCGTAAGGGTCCATGAGCACCGGCAGTTTGCCGGATCCCTCCACGTGGTCGCGCGGCAATACCAGCGCAGTGCGCAGCTCGCGGCGTCCCTGCTTCGAGATCGAAGCGCGATGCGAGAACGGTGCGGGCGAGGCGAATGATGCGATGCGTCCGACCTCAACACCGTTCTTGCGGACGGCGGTTTGGACACCGTCGTCCGATAGCGACGCGCTGCTCACGACGAGCACATCACTCGCGCCGGTTCCGGCATGCACGCCCGGTTCCGTTGTCAGCGCCACGCACTCGCCGTCCGCGAAATACCCCCAGAGATGCTGCTCCGTCGGCTCGGTTGATGCGGTGAACAGGACGTCACCGTGAGATGCGAGAACGGCGCGCACCTGCAACCCAACTGGCGATACGACCTGGTCGCCGACAACGAGCCGCCTGGTGTCATCGGCGTCGACCGTGCAGACGAGCCGGCCATCGGGTCGCCGATCGGGCACCCCCGGTATGACTTCGAGCCAATCGGTATCGGTGTCCTCGCGAACCAGAATCGCCGCGCCGGTCTCAAGGTCGACGTCGACAATGTGCATTGTGCGCTGGTCGCGCGATGCGAGCTGCAGCAACGGCGGGCTGCCGCGTCGCCACCGCACACTGACGAGATAAGGGAACGCGCCGGCGTCCCAGGAAACGTCTGTGCGGCGACCATCGAGGTGGAGCAACGACAACGACACCACCGCGTTCGCGGTGCCGGCAGCCGGATAACGGATCGCGTGCGGCGCCCGGTCTGGGTTCGACGGATCGCCGATGTGCCATTCCGGCACACCCGATTCATCGACGCGGGCCGCAAGTAACGAGTCGCCGTCCGGTGACCACCAGAACCCGCGTTCCCGGTTCATTTCCTCAGCGGCGACGAACTCGGCGAGCCCCCACGTGACTCCCGGCTCGGCGATGAGCTCACGGTCTGAGCCGTCAACATCGGCGGTCACCACCCGCAAGGTGCCGCGAGTCGCGTAGGCCACCCTGCGTCCCGTCGGATCGACGTGCGGATCGAAGACCGGGCCGTCCGCCGCGAGTTCGCGAGCCCGTCCGGTCGAGATATCCACCACGAAGAGGCGACCGGACAATGCGAACGAGGCTCGAGCCACTGCTGCGTCGGCGGAGTACGCGACGATGCCGGCCGCCTGTTCGCGGGCTCTCTCGCGGCGGGCTCGCTCGGCGTCCGGGAGCGAGTCAAGACTGGCAGCTAGTAACTCGACCGGGTCGGCAAGCAAGACTTCGGCGCTCGTCGCCACCTCATAGCTCCAGAGGCAGGTCACGCGATCGGTGCCGCCGCGTGAGCGCAAGAACAGCACTCGCGCGCCGTCCGGCGAGACGGTGAATCCGCGCGGCCGGCCGAGCGTGAACCGGGCGGTGCGAGCCTGCAGTCGCAGGAAGGAGTCGTCGGTCACCGCCCTGATCCTGCCATCACACAAGACCGCTTAGGGTTGGTGCATGACTTACCGCAGCTTGTTGCTCGTGCACGCTCATCCAGACGACGAGACGATCGGCACCGGCGCCACGATGGCGAAGTACGCCGCCGATGGTGCCAACGTCACGCTTGTCACCTGCACGATGGGCGAAGAGGGCGAGGTCCTGGTGGCCGCGCTCGCCGGTATCGCGGCAGACAAAGCTGACCAGCTCGGAGGCTGGCGCATCCACGAGCTCGAAGAGGCGTGCAAGGTGCTCGGGGTTCGTGATCATCGATTTCTCGGCGGCGCCGGCGGTTACCGTGATTCCGGGATGATGGACACACCCGCCAACCAGAATCCGCGCTGCTTCTGGCAGGCCGACTTCGAGGTCGCCACCGCTCAGCTCGTCGAAATCATCCGCGAAGTTCGTCCGCAAGTGGTGGTGACCTACGACGATTTCGGTGGCTACGGGCATCCCGATCACATCCAGGCGCACCGGGTCACGGTTCGCGCCGTCGAGCAAACCCGCGACATTGTGGCGAAGTTCTATTACACGGCGGTTCCACGCTCCTTCATGCAGGCGACCATCGACGCCATGAAGGAGGGCGGCCACGACTTCTTCGATGGCATCGAGAGCGCTGCCGACGTGCCGTTTGCGAAGGATGACGATGAGATCACCACGCAGGTCGACGCGCGCGACTATCTCGACGCCAAGGTCGAGGCAATGCGCGCTCATGCCAGCCAGATCGAGGTCGACGGGCCGTTTTTCGCGCTGTCGAACCACATCGGGCAGAAGGCGTTCGGCATGGAGCACTACGTGCTGATCACGGGGAAGAAGGGGCCCGAAGATGCCCTGACCGAGCACGGCTGGGAAGCCGACCTGTTCGCGGGGCTGTAGCGCCCGCCGGCTGAGCCGAACGGGTGAACGGATTACGCACGGTAGCCACGCCCGCGCCGAGCCTGAAACACTCACAAGAACGCGCGCTGACAGCGTCGGGGGACGACCGCCGTCAAACGTGCCTTCGGCAGCTTTGCCCCGCACCTTGAGCCCAACAGGGGAGATTTCCTTGAGCGACCGGAAGCACCCATACGACCAGCTCGCTACGGTCTCTGCGGGATCGGTGCTGAACGCCGATATCGCCGACGTGGGGCGCTACCGCGAGCGCGCTCGCATGCATCGGTTGTGGCGGCTGTCGATGTTCGTCGGGCTGCCGACGTTGTTCCTCTGGTTCCGGATCATCGAGCACAAGCCGTTCAACGTGTTCGCGCTCCCGCACGTCAACCTGACGATCGTCGCGCTCTTCTTCGTCCCCGTACTGCTGCTCGTCGGCATGATCGTCATGTACGCGAGCTACGGTCGCTCGCCGCATTTTGTCGTGCGGCCCGAGCAGATCGACGTCCGCCTGTCTGATGTCGTTGGCATCGACCTGGTGAAGGCCGAAGTCGTTCGCTCGCTCAACCTTTTCCTTGCGCACAAGGCATTTTCGAGTGAGATGGGGGGCCGGCCGCGTCGTGGCTTGCTCTTTGACGGCCCGCCCGGCACCGGCAAGACGTACACCGCAAAGGCACTCGCGGCCGAAGCCAATGTGCCATTCCTCTTTGCGACCGCGACCTCGTTCCAGTCGAGCATGCAGGGCGCGACGCAGCGCAAGATTCGCTCCTACTTCAAGGCACTACGCGCCCTGGCCCGCAAGGAAGGCGGCGCGATCGGGTTCATCGACGAGTTCGACGCGCTCGGTGGATCGCGTGCGGGTGTTGTCGCGTCGACGCCGTCTGGCACCCTCGACGGGATGCCGATGTCGTGCGGTGGGCTCGAGGGCCTGGCAAATGTGGTGTCGCCCGCCAAGCAGCAGACGCAGTTCGTGGGCAGTGGCGACCTGGGCATGGCCGTGCAGGAGCTTCTTGTGCAGCTGCAGTCTTTCGACCAGCCAACCGCCAGCGAGCGACTCGTCGGCAAGCTCACCGACGCCGCGAACCTCTTGCTGCCGGCGACGCACCAACTGAAGAAGGCGCCGGTCAAGTCGTCGAACATCATGTTGATCGCCTCGACCAACCGGCCGGACTCACTCGACCCAGCGTTGATGCGGCCTGGCCGATTCGACCAGCGGCTCACGTTCGATCGGCCCGACAAGTCGGGACGCCGCGAGCTGATCGCCCACTTCCTTGCCCGCAAGGCGCACGCACCGGAACTCGACGATCCGCAGAAGCGCGAAGCCCTAGCCGCGGTCACTCAGGGCTACAGCCCGGCGATGCTCGAGGGCATGTTCGACGAGGCGCTGATCAACGCTGTGCAAGAAGACCGCAGGGCGATGTCGTGGTCGGACGTCGAGCACGCGCGGCTCGACAGCGAGATCGGGCTCGGACAGCCGGTGCTCTACACCGACCATGAGGCGAGGGTGATCGCGACTCATGAGTCAGGTCACGCCACGATGGCGTGGCTGGTCGCTCCCGGTCGCCGGCTCGAGGTGCTGAGCATCATCAAGCGGCGCAGTGCTCTCGGCCTACTAGCCCACGGTGACCGTGAAGAGGTCTACCTGCAGTCGCGTACTGAATTACTCGGCCTCATTGCGATCGCGATGGGTGGGCAGTCGGCAGAGGAGCTCTTCTTCGGCGACGTGTCGACTGGGCCGAGCGGTGACCTGGTCGCAGCGACGCGCGTGGCCGCGAACATGGTTGGCGCATGCGGCATGGAGCATTCGCTGGTCTCGTTCGGCGCGGTGCAGAACAGCGGATTCTCCGACACCAACATCGTCGGCCGTGTGCTCGGCGACAAGGACGGCCGCGCGGCGGTCGAAGAGGTGTTGCAACAGCAGAAGCTGCGGGCCAAGGCCTTGCTCGACGACAACCGCCACCTGGTCACCGCACTGCGCGACGCACTCCTCGAGCGGCACGAACTGATTGGCACGGAGATCACCGACGTGCTCGAGCAGGCGCAGCGCGAACACGCGGCGGGCCACACCCGCAGCATCGGGTCGGGCACGACGACCGCTGCGGTTATCGACCTGCGTGAAGCATCGCAGCCAACGCCGCCAGTGCAGCCAACACAGCCAGCGCTGCCAGCACAGCCGGTGCAACCAGCACAGCCGGCGCTGCCGACGCAGGCCACCGGTCCGCGAGACACGCGAGACACGCGAGACACCGCCGTCGAACCTGCCGGATAGCCTGCCGCGGTGAGCGGCAACGGGCGCGGCGCCCTGGTGACGGTCGCTGCGGCCGTTTCGCTCGTGATCGCCGGTCTCGTTGGTGGCTTCGTAGGCGTCCTGCAAGCGACGAGGCTCGTCCAGTTCGGGCCCGTTCACGTCAGCGTCGGCGCAGTCATCGCAGGTGTCGCGAACTGCGGTCTCGGGCTACTAGCTGTCTGGGGTCTTGGTAGCCGCGACGCCTCAGCGTTGCCGGGACTTGGGTGGTTCATCGCGGTCGCGGTGGCCCTGTTCGGGCCTCGTCCAGGTGGCGACATCCTGCTCCCGGGCTCTGGCTGGGACGTGATCTCCTTCGCGGTGGCCGGCCCTATCGGGGCAGTGGTGGCGGCCGCGTTCGGCGGTCGATTCATGTCGACCAGCACTTCACCCCAGAACACACCTACGACCCCAACCCCGCCTTTATCCGAGACCTCCTCCGAGGCTTCACCTGAGACCCCACCCGACCGATGAGTCGGTTATGGCGACTGGTCTCGACCTCGCAAGCGACGTCTCGGAGCTCGGCATCCGTGCTGAGCCCAATGGCTACGTGCTGCTGCGGCTCGGGGGATCGCGCTACGCGGTCGGTATGTCCGCGGTCGCTGAAGTGGGTCGGCTGCCCAAGCTGACCAGGGTTCCCGGCACCCCGATCTGGCTGTCCGGCGTGGCGAACTGGCGCGGTCGGATTCTGGCTGTCCTCGACATCCGGCCTCTGATGGGTGCGCCGATCACCCCGACCGGGTCGCTCGGTCGCCTCGTCGTCCTCACCGCCGACACCATCACGGTTGGCCTGCTCACCGAGGGCGTCCAAGGCGTCATCGAGTGCGACGTCGACTCGATCGATCCGCCGCCCATGAGCCTGGAATCCGAAGCGATGTCGCTGCTGCAGGGCCAGTTCACCCAGCCGACCGGCCCGATCGCGGTGCTTGACCCGGCCGCGGTCCTCGCCCTGCGCTTGCGGCTGCCCAGCCCAAGGCGCGCCGGCGCCTAAACCGCCCGCCCCGCTCCGTCCGCAGCCGTTAGGCCGGTTGGGCGATGCGTGAGGCCGATTTGGCTTCAGTACCGCCCTATCGCGCCCGATGGATCGTCAGACGCCGAACGCGTGCCGGCACCGCCGCACGACCTCACGCAGGTTCGGCCGGTGTCGGTCTTCAGGAGGACTGGTGGAAGTCTCGAAGCGGCCCCAACGGGTGGCTGCAGCGTGCACCTGGCTGATGCTCGGGCTCGCCGTCGTCGGCGTCCTGGTCTCGGGTCGCGATGCCATCGGCAGCGTGACCATCAACCCCGCAGCTCTGCTGGCCGGCCTCGGTGTCGCAGCAGTCGGCGCCGCCATCATCACCGCCGTCTCGCTTACTGAGCTCGACAACCCGCTGTTGCAACACAACGGATTGGTCGTCGACCTTGGCCGTCTTGTTTATCTCGGCGGCGTCACCGGTGCCCTCGTGGCCGGGCACGGAGTCGCGACCCCGCTGTGGGTGCTGTACGTGCCCATCCTGCTGACGACCGCATTTACCGACAGTGTCGTGAAGGCCGTCGCCTACGCGATCGGCGCAAGCGGCCTCACCTTGCTTGCCACCGGCATCTCCCACGGCTTCAACAAGAGCGCCGTCGTCCCTCTCATGTTGATCCTCGCGGGGTTGCCCGCAATCGTTGCCGCCGCGAGCGCATTCGCGCAGTCGGTTAACGGAGTCGTGGACGCAGCACACGCCGAGCGTGCGCGCCAGATCGAGGAAGTCGAACAACTACGCGAGCAACTGATCGAAGGACACCGCGCCGAGCGCGAGACGCTGCTCGACGAAACTCGTCGCGAGCGCGCAGAGCTAAAGGTCAAAGTCGACCGGCTGTCGGAAGCACTTGCCAGCGCTTCGCGTGGAGACCTCTCCGGATACAACGACGGCAGCTCGATCGTGGCCGATGGTGACGAAGCGCTCGCCTCCTTGCAGTCCGCGTTCAATAACACGCTGGGCAATCTTCGACTGCTCGTGGACCAGATCCGTGGCAGTGGCGAGAGCATCTCGGCGTCCGCCGTTGAATTGCTTGCGACCGCCGAGGAGCACGCGGCATCTGCAACGCAGCAGTCCTCCGCGGTTGCCGAGACCACGTCGACGATCGAGGAGCTCGCAGCAACGGCAGCACAGATCGCCGAGACCTCCGAGGCCGTCGCGCGCTACGCCGCGGAGACTTTGCGATTCGCCGAGGAAGGCCGCGAGGCCGTCGCAGCGTCGGTGTCGGCGATGGACACCATCGCCCATCGGGTCGACTCGATTGCCACCCGCGCCTTGTCATTGGGTGAGAAGTCGCAGGAGATCGGCCGCATTCTAGAGGTCATCGACGACCTCGCGGACCAGACCAACCTGCTCGCGTTGAACGCTGCGATCGAAGCTGCGCGCGCCGGCGAGCACGGCCGAGGGTTCGCCGTCGTCGCGTCCGAAGTTCGCAAGCTTGCGGAGCGTTCGCAAGAATCCGCTGCGCAGATCCAGGGCATCGTGAGCGAGATCCAGGCCGAGACGAACGCGACCATCATTGCGACCGAAGAAGGTGCCAAGGAAGTTCACCAGGGCACCGAACTGGCGCGCGGAGTCGTCGACGCGCTCGAGCGGATCTCCGGCATGGTCGACGAAACCACCACCGCAGCAAAGGAAATCTCGATCGCGACTCAGCAGCAGCGATCGGCGTCCGACCAGGTGGTGACCGCGATGATGCAGGTCTCCGACGTATCGCGGCAGTACGTGGTCGGCTCGAAGCAGGCGGCGGCATCGGCGTCCCAGCTGAATGTTCTCGCGGCGGAGCTGCGTGCGTCGATTGCCCAGTTCCGAGTGGCGTAGCCCGCCGTGGGCACCTGGGCCGAGGATCCCGAACTTCTCGCGACGTTTCGTGCCGAGGTCGAGGAGCGCCTCGCGTCCCTAAGCGCAGGGCTCCTTCAACTCGAATCGAACGGCTCACCGCGCCAGCTCATCGCCGGCTTGTTCCGTGATGCGCATACGGTCAAGGGCTCGGCTCGCATGATGGGCCTCACCGCGGTGCTACAAACAGCGCACGCGGCCGAAGACTTGCTAGGTGCATTGCGCGACGGGCGTTTCCAGGTGCGGCGCGATTACGTCGACCTGTTGCTCGCCACGGTCGATGGCGTCAGCCGCTCGATCGCGCCGAACCCGACACCGGCCGTCGATGAGTACCTCACTGACTTGGTCAACGCGTTGCGCGGTGCGCTCGAGGGCGATGACCCGGTCACCATCCCGCGAATGTCACAACCGCCAGTTGAACCGCCGACCGCACCACCCGCCGTCCCCGCTGGTCGTAAGCGGACGCTCATCGTGCCGGCGCCGCCAACGGTTCCGGCACCTTCGAGGCTCGATTCACCACTCTCCTTGACCGTGCCGCCGCCCGCTTCGTCGGTCGCGGTGGCCGCTCCCGTTGCTTTGGTGGACGGCGGGGGCGAGCGGGCTGTTGATTCGGTGCGGGTCACGTCGCAGCGGGTCTATGACTTGCTTGATGTCGTCGGCGAAGCCGAACTCGACGCACGACGCGTCGAGCAGAACGCGGAGCGAGTCATCGCGTTGGCGGCAGACCAAAAACATTGGTTGCGGGCTCTTCGCGATGCAGTCGCGGCGAGCGGCGGCAGCTTGCCGGGCGACGTCGAGGCGGCGGTCTACCACGTCATGTCGGTGACCGACCAGATGCAGTCGTCGGGGCACCAACTGCGTGAACTGGTCGAGGATTCGCGTGGTCGGCTCGCACTTGTGCGCGACGGCGCGATGGGGCTTGCGATGGTGCCGGTGCGCCGCGTCGTTGCCGCGTTCCCCCGGCTGATCCGCGATGTCGCGAGCTCGACCGGCAAGGACGTGCGCCTGATCCTGGTGGGGGAGGACGTCGAACTCGACAAGAAGGTGCTCGACGGCGTCGCCGACGCACTCAAGCACCTCGTCATCAACGCGGTCGACCACGGCTGCGAGACGCCTGAGGTGCGCGGCACTCTCGACAAGCCGCCGCGAGCGACGGTGACCGTCTCGGCGAAGGCGGCCGGCGGCACTGTTGTGCTCGAGGTCGCCGACGACGGTCGCGGCATCGACGAAGACAGGGTGCGGGCCACCGCGATAGAGCGAGGCTTGCTGCCGGCCGGCAGCACGTTGGCCGGGGCGCAGCTGTTCCAACTTCTCTTCCTCGCGTCGTTCTCGACATCGCCCACCGTGACGTCGACCTCCGGTCGTGGAGTCGGTCTCGACGTGGTGAAGACCGCGGTCGACGACTTGGGCGGCACGATCGACGTCTTCAGCGAGCTGGGTTCGGGCACTCGATTCGTGCTGACCCTGCCCATCACCCTCGGCGTGCTGCGTTGTTTGATCGCGCGGGTAGGCAACGAGCGGTATGCGGTTCCGGTACCTGCGGTGATCGAGTCGCTGAGCCTGCGCGACATAGCCGTCGACAACGTGGCTGGCGTCCCTGTGGTGATCCGGCACGGCATCGCGGTGCCGTTGCTCGATCTCGGTGCGGCGCTCGGCGTCGAGGGTGACCGTGAGCCGCGCGCCGCGCTGGTCGTGCGCAACGGCGGCGCGAGCGACCTCATTGCCTGGTCAGTCGATCGACTCGAAGGCGAACTCGAACTGGTCGTGAAGGACCTCGGGTCGTTCGTCGGCCGACTCCCACTGGTGACCGGCGCGACGATCGACGGCGACGGCAGCGTCGTGTGCCTGATCGACCTGCGCGAGATTTCGGTGCGGGCTGGTGGCACCGGCCACGTTGGCGGGTCGATCCACCATGGTGTCTCGTCGGCGGCCGAGCCCGCAGCCCCGATGATCGGCCGCAAAGCCAGGATCTTGGTGGTCGAAGACTCCGTCGGCGTTCGCGAACTCGAGCGGGTGATCTTGGAAAGCGCCGGCTACGACGTGGTGACCGCGGTCGACGGCCTCGATGGCATCGCCCGCCTGCGCGCGGAACCGGCTGACCTGGTGCTTTCGGACGTCGAGATGCCGGGCATGGACGGCTTCACGCTGACCCGCACGATCCGCCGGACCCGCGGCTGGGAGCAGGTGCCGGTCGTGATCATGACGTCGCGTGGCGACGAAAGTGACCGCCGGGCCGGCCTTGAGGCCGGCGCGAGCGCCTACCTCCTCAAGAGTGACTTCGATCAAACCGAGCTGGTTGATACGGTTCGCCGCCTCGTCGGCCGATAGACAGTCTGACGCCCCAAAATTTGTGACGCCGCATGGAGGAACCTCGAATGCCGACCGTGGTTATCGCCGACGACAGCCCCACCCTGCGCCGCATCGTCACGAGCGTGCTCACTCGCGAGGGGTTCGAAGTCATCCCGGCTGAGGATGGCGTCGAAGCGGTTCAGGCCGTGTTCCGGGTGCATCCCGACGCAGTTGTCCTCGACGTCCAGATGCCTCGTGTTTCTGGGTATGTAGCCGCGCGGCTGTTGAAGGATGACTGGCAGACCTCTGACATCCCGATCGTACTTTTGACTTCACTGGACGCCGCGAGCGACCGTTACTGGGGTGCGCAGACCGGCGCCGACCAGTACCTGACGAAGGACTTCGAAGCCCCCGAGCTCGTCGCGGCCGTTACCGGTGTCATTGCGGCGGCGGAGGCTGCGCGCGGTGGTCGGCCGGCCCTGCGCCCTGATCCTCTCGAGCTCGATGCGGACGACGTGTTGTCGCGCGTGTGCGACCTGCTTGACCGCAAGCTGTTCGAGACCTCTGTGGCGGCCGAGATGACTGGCATTGCGGCGACCGCGAAGGGCTTCGAGGAAACCGTCGCCCAAGTGCTCGGAGTGCTCCAGCGGTTCGTCGATAACGACGTGGCCGGCGTTTTCCTCATCGAAGAGCGTGGCGCCTACGTCGCCGTTGCCCGCGAGTCGTCGCAGGCCCAATACGGCGAATTCCTTGCTGCCGCAGTCGATGCGCTCGGAGCGGCGACCGGTACGTCGATCGCCGTCGAGGACATGAACCTTCGAGTCATGGACCCCGATGAGAACCTCGGCGGTGAGGACGAAGGCCGGATGGCGACTTTCCTGTCGATGCCTTTGCGTGGCCACGGCGGACGTGTCATCGGCGTGCTCGCCTTGTCGAGCGCGACGAAGAACGCGTTTTCCGAGACTGCGCTCGGAACGCTGCGACTCGTTGAAGACCCGGCCGCCATCGTCATCGATAACGCTCGCCTTGCGGTCGCCCGACTATGCTAGGTCAAGTGTCGGCTGACCCCGTAGAGCCGGACGCGGTGGACAAGCTCAATTTCCGCCGGGTCGCGAGCCGGTTCAGCACCGGAATTTGTGTTGCGGCAACGCGTCATCGCGATGTCGAACACGCGATGACGGTCAGCGCGTTCAACTCCGTCTCACTCGATCCGCTGCTGGCGCTCGTCTGCGTCGAGAACATCACTCGATTCCGCGAGGCGGTGCTCGGCAGCGGAATGTGGGCCGTCTCGGTGCTCTCTGATGACGCCGAGGACGTAGCTCGCTGGTTCGCCGAGAAGGCTCGCCCGACCGAGGGGCAAATGGCCGATTACGCGCACCATCCCGGGTCGGTCACAGGCATGCCGGTGCTTGACTGTGCGATGGCCGT
>Ga0207933_1002423_pt1 | contig 12121 bp, 9 predicted proteins | sample NGESurdeep092012_4_FD_184488 | JGI IMG/M metagenome (GOLD analysis project Ga0207933, IMG submission 184488) | Arctic peat soil microbial communities from Barrow, Alaska - NGEE Surface sample F53-3 deep-092012 (SPAdes) | ecosystem: Environmental > Terrestrial > Soil > Wetlands > Peat ... | reverse complement strand
ATGACGGCGGCTCAAGGCGTTGACGCCGTAGCCGAACAAAATCACAAACGCCCACGACGCAAAGATGAGAAATTTTATCGGGTTGCGGATCGTGGAAAAATACGGCAGCGCATAGGCGATCTTGAAGAACGGCGCGAAGCGTCCCCACGACAACGGCACGCAAACAAGAATCACCGCCGCCCAAAACCAGATGTGACGGCGTTGCGTTGCCGAAAAGACGGAATCCCGCCGGCGCAAAGATTGCGCAATTGCCCAGAACGCCAGCAGCACGACCAGGATTCCGCAGTAATTTTCGCCGCCAGTGAAACGCATGGTGCCTCCAGGGGATTCGACAGACGCTTGAATTCCCCTTGAAGCATAGGACTTGTCAACTGATTCTTTTAATTTGAGTCCAGACATGCCCGCGACTTTGGTTTGCCCAAGCAAAGGGAGATTGATGTTACCATCCTCGTCGATTTCCAAAGTGGCATTCTGGCTGGGATTATCTGGAAAATTAATTGCCACCGTATCTCCTCGTTGTTCGACAAATGCTTTGATTTCTCTCGAAGAATAGGATTGGTCAATTATCTGCTTTAGTTTGAACCCGGAAATCCCTGCAACCCTGTTGGTCTCACGAAGCAAAGGGAGATTGATGTTGCCATCATCGTCGATTTCCAAAGTGACATTTTGGGTGGGATTATCTGGAAAATTAATTGCCACCGTATCGCCCCGTTGAAATATTTTGTCGGAAAATCTTTCAAATACTTTGTCAAAATATCTGTCAATGGCCGGATCGCGCCCGACGCCGCCCCAATTATAGCCGCCTTTGTAGGCGTCCTGAAACAGCGGCATCATGTTGTTGGGCGTGTCCATTTTGTAACCGAACAGGCCGGGGACAAACAGATTGAGCGTTTCTTTTTTAGGCTCGCTCCATTGCGTGGTGAAATCCCAGTGCGCGGCTTTCGTCTTTTCATCCTGCGCGGTTCCGACGACGCCGACGATTGCAGTGCCGACCAGCCCGATGACCGTCTGGTAGGCAATGAATCCGGCAAACACGGAAATCACCGCCACGCGGCTGACGCCGCCCGCGATTTTTTTCAATGCCGTCCCTTCAGGATCCGCAACGGATTTGAAAAACACAAACGCCGCGATCAGGATGCTGTAAAGCGCGCCGATGTCCGCGCCTTCCATGACGTTGACGCCCACGCACAATCCGGCCAGCGCGAGGCGCGTCCAGCGGATCGTCCACGGAGTTTCAGCGGTATTTGCCACGACGAGCGCCAGCGCCAGAAAATCCATTCCGGCGGCGATTTCATGCGTGGCGTCGCCCCAGCCGGCGTCGGCAAAGAAAGTTGAATTGAGCATCGCCGCCAGCGCCCCGAGGATGGCGGCCAGTTGGGAGAACTTGAGCGCGCGAAAAAATGCCCATGCCCCCAGTCCCAGGATAAACAAGGCGACTGGCGTGAAAAATTTGGCGTAGCCCGACGGCCCGATGAAGGTTCGCAACAATTCACTGATGGCAGGCGTGGCTGAACCGCTGTTTGAGCCGATTGAATTAAGGTCAGCCCACAGTCCCGTAAAAGTTTGCGGCAACTGGTTTTGCTCCGCAGCCAGTCCGCCCAGCGGGCCATCGTTGGAAAAGATCACATCTTGAGGGACGAAGCTGCGGCAAAAAAGCAATCCCAGCACAAGCGCGAGCAATCCCACAATGATCAGGAATGAATTTGGGCCTTTGGCGGGCGTGGACGGTGAAATTTTGACGGCCATAATTGGTAAAATTCAGCGCAAATGTGAACTTGGAAAAAATAATACTTGGGCGGGCGATGCCTCTCAAGGCAATTCAAATGCAGGGGGAAAGCGTGCTTGGGTTGTTTTTCTTCATCCAACTTTTAGACCGGCCCGTCGAAAGCGGGCGACGTCGGTGATCCACAGTTATTTTTGCTGCGTGTAAATCGCCCGGATCTCCGAAGCCGAAAGTGCGCGGTTGAAAATGCCAATCTCGTCAATGGAACCCAAAAAAGTGGTTTGCGTGCCATCATCCGTGGGTGCCGTGCCAATCGCCGCAGGCGTCGCAAAGTCAAAAGTCGGAGCGTAAGGTTCAACATTGTGGGCCGTGCCATCAATATAAAAAATCACTTTGCTTCCCGACTTGGTTACGGCCACATGATGCCAGTTGGTATCGCTAATGCCGGTTCTCAATGTTACGTTGCCAACACCCATTTTACTTAAAAACAAGCGGCCATCCCACAATCCGAAGGCGTAGCCATCCAGTTGATAGGAGAATATCTCCCCATTTGGAGCGTTTTGAGAAACCATTGAAATGCTGCCCCGCTTGATCCACGCTTCAATTGTAAAATCTTGCAACTGCAAGCTGGCCGGATTGCCCAGCAGAACCCCGGAACCATTGTCGCCATCGAACACAAAACCTTGTCCCACCTTGCCGGAGCCAAATTTTGCGGAGCCGGTCATGGTTCCATTGTTGCCGCCCACGCTGTCATTGGCAGTGCCTTCGCCCGACCACAACGACACCAAGCCGGGCGGCAAATGTCCGCGCGCAATGTGCATTTTGATTTTTGAGTAGCCATACCAGCCGACGATGACCAGCCCGGCGAGAAGAAGGACCGCCGCAATGATCAGGACATTTCGCAATATGGGCGACTTCGCCGGAAACGACGGTCGAACAGCAGACGCGGCACGCGACGCTTGCGGCACGACGATGGCCTGCTTGCAGATCGGGCAATCAATCTGCGTTCCAGAATAGCTGGTGTCGCACTGGATTTGCTGGCCGCATTGCGGGCAGAAGAATTTGAATTCAGCCATAAAATTTATTGGCCGCAGAACGTGCCGGTTTCAGATATGACACGCGACGCGGTGATTTATTAGATTCTTTTTCCAAAAAATTGCAAGCGCGATGATTCAGCGGCAGTTATTCTTGCTGTAGTTGATGCTCGACTTTACGCCGCTCTTGTGAAAATTTTATTATTTTACAATATAAAAAATTCGATAACGCGCCTATAATGGAAATCCAAACATTCCAACGCCCTTTTTGCCCGCTTTGCGGTGGCACAGGTGACATTTTGCATCCCAAAATGCAAGACAGGATGTTTGCGATTCCGGGCAACTGGCCTTTGAAACAATGCTCCAATCCGGAGTGCGGATTGTGTTGGCAGGATCCAAGCCCGGTGGAATCTGATATTCCGCTGTTTTATGCCAGTTACTTCACACATGAGCGTAGTGACTCAAAGCAACGATTGTCATCCCAGTTGTATTCACTTCTGTATGGCGGTTATATGCTCGCATCCCGTATCCCGTCAGCATTGCTGGGTTTGAACAAGGCCACGCACCAGATCCGCCATATGTTTCTAAATGACATGAAGCCGGGCAGTCTGCTGGATGTGGGCTGTGGCAACGGAGATTTTTTGCACCGTATGCATGACCTTGGGTGGTCTGCAACGGGCATAGATTTCGATGGTAAAGCGATTGAGAATGCAAAGAAAATGTATGGTGACGGTTTAACCTTCTTGAACACCGATCTGCCGGACGCAAAGTTTCCGGACAGTTCGTTTGACGCCGTTACCATGAGCCATGTCATCGAACATGTTCCTGATCCGGTTGCGTTGCTCATCGAGGTCCGTCGTATTTTGAAAGCGGGCGGGCGGCTTGTCATTACGACGCCAAACATCCGCAGTTTCGGCCATGAGAAATTTCAAGACTGCTGGGCGGGATTGGATTCGCCCCGTCATCTTCAAGTTTTTTCACTGCCAGCCCTGCAACGGTGCGCCCGCCAAGCCGGGTTCGATGCCATGAAAGCCAGCACTTCGGCCGCCAATGCCGACGGCCTTTTCGGCATCAGCTTTGGATTCAAAGAGGCCAAGACAAAAGTAAATTTTTTCTACGAAATGAAAATCCAGTTCAATTTCATCCGAGGACTTCGCAGTCTGTTGCTGCAATATCGGGAAGCATGGCAGTTGCGACACAATCCGGAGTGCGGGGACGAAGCAGTTCTCATCTGTCAAAAGTGAAAAGACCATGAGCATCTGCGTGGTATATCTCCTGCGCGAACAAAAGGCGGTGGCACCGTTTTTTGAATCCTACGAATCGCATCCCGCCGGCATGAAGCATCAACTGCTGGTCTTGGACAAGGGGCAGCGCGCAACCGCGCCGCTCAAACCGGACTGGCTGGCCGCCAGCATGAGCGACCGGGGAATGGGGCTGCGGGCTTTCGCGCTGGCCTGCTGGAAATTTGCCAGCCAATTCGACTACCTTTGCTGTCTTAATTCATGGAGCGTCATCCAGTCCGACGACTGGCTGGCGAAACTTTACGCCGGGATTCAAACGCCGGGCGCAGGCATCGCCGGGGCGACTGGTTCGTGGGAAAGTTTTTACACCAACCAGCCGACGTGGTTGGGACGGCAATTATTTCCTGCATCTCCGAATTATCACGTCCGCACGACAGGTTTCATCATGCGGGGAGACCTCATGCGCCGGGTGTGGCCACGCCTTTCAATCAGCAAGAGGTTTGAATATCTGTCTGAACTCGGCAGAAACAGCGTGACCCGAAAAATCATGCGGCTCGGCTTGCAGCCTTATGTCGTCGGTGCCAACGGAATTGTTTATGCCAAGGAACAATGGCCGGCATCAAACACCTTTCGGAGTGGGAACCAGGAGAACCTGCTCATTGGAGACAACCATACAATCCGGTATCAACAAGATGGCGTTGAAAGGCGTCGATGGTGGACGATGAGAACTTACGGAACAAAAGCTGATCATATAAACGGAAAAGGTTTCGCCTAAATTTTTTACCGATCAAGTTGCCTCATTTTTTGCAGATTTTGCCTCTGTCAAATCAAGAACGGTTGAACTTGGGAAAGCCGCGCTTGAGGATAGCCCGGATTTCATGGCTACGGCCAAATCCCAGCCTGAAAAAACGCAGCATCCAGAAATCGCCATGGCGCCGGAACGAACGAATGCGTTTCCGCTCCTGAAAAACATGGCCGCGCAAACGCCAGAAATCGGCAAACACGTCCAGACTGATTTTTTTTGCAATCGCCACATTCCTCGTCATCAGCAGGACGAACAATCCTTCCACCACAATCAACGCGGCGCAGGGCAGCAGCATGAGCAGCAGCAGATGCTGGCTGTTTTTGGCGACAAACAAAAGGCCGTTTCGGTTTGCCAAAAACCGCTTCTGGGTGCTGGTCCGGTTTTCAATAATTTTGACCCCGCCTTCAGGATTGACGGAGACGGCCCCGCGATGATGCACGCGTGCAGCAAGCGCAGGCACAATTTTCTCTCCCGATATCCAGACCCGCCATGAAAGATCCATTTCCTCGCCATACATGAAGAATGTTTCATCGAACCCGCTGAGCCGGGCATACAGGTCTCTGCGAATGAAAAAGAATCCATTGACGCAACAAAGCCGCTCTGGAATCCGGCTCTTGTGCGGTGGCAGCGGATAGCCGCAAAAGTCGAACCCGATGCTCCCCCGCGCCTGCTCGGTGTCGTCCTCGTATTCCAGGATCAGTCCTCCGGCACAACCGGCATTTTCCCGTTCGGCGGTCAGAAACAACTGCTCCAGACAATCCGGCTCCAGCCAAATGTCTGGATTGGGGAAATAAAGGTATCGGCCACCTGCCAACTTTGCCCCCCGGTTGCACGCCACGTCAAACCCGTTGTCGCCACCCGTAGGCAGCAGGCGGGCGTTGGGCCAGTTCGTGATCAGGCTGCGCGCCAGTTCTTCCGTGCCATCATTCGAGGCGTTATCCGCAATGATTATTTCCAGGCGATCAAAGATTGTCTGTGTATGCAAGGATTCCAAACAACGCGGCAACCATCTGCCGTCATTGTGACAAACGAGGACGACGGTAACTAACGGAGTCTGCCCCGATTCATTCATAAGCGGCATTTGAGTCAATGACTGAACGACTCGTCACGGTTGTTCATTTTCTAAAACGAAGTGAGTCGCCCTGTTTTGTCTCTTCGATTGATTCTCTTCATTTCGGTTCCGCAACATTATTCATCCAAAAAATATAGGGATTTTTGGCGAGGTCAATGATGGTTGTCTGGATGTGAAAAAATGCAATTTCGGCTTAATTGTCTGTCGGGCCAATGAAAAGAACCGGCATTTTGTTGGCGAATTTCCACGAAGCGGCTACGATATTGTCCGCATTTGCGTCTCGTGGCCGGATGGTCGCGATGTCGTGGCAAGTGGAGTAATCCATGAAAAACAAACCGCTCAAAATACTGGTGCTTTCGTCCACGCGCAAAGAGCGAGACGGAATCGCGGAATACACGCGCCAGGTGTTTCGCCAGGAATTTCAAAAACCCGGAGAGATTGAGTTCACCATCGCGGACATCACTCCCGTAAATATGCTGGCCGCCCCGTTCAAAAAAGCGGAAGTGCTGCACATCCAGCACGAATTTTTTATGTTCGACAGGCTGGTCGGGCTTTCGGCGATGTTTTATTATCCTTATCTCTGGCTTTGGTCGAAATTGCTGCGATACAAAATCGTCACGACGGTTCACTCGACTTACAATGTTGATGACCTGGCCGGAGCGTTGCCGCATTTTGCCAAGTTCAAATGGCTGTTTCCTTTGGGCAGTCTTTATATGCGGTTTCACCTGCTCACCGTCGGCAAACTCTCGAAGCGAATCGTGATCTTAAGCAAGGTTGGGCTGGAGAACCTCCGGCGCGTGATTTCGGCATGGGATATGGATGCGAAAGTCCGCTATATCCATTTGGGCAATTATGCGTCAATAATCCGGATGCAGCGGCACGGGTTGCTGCAAAAGAAAATCGGAATAACGGCTTCAGATAAAATTTTCACGCTGTTCGGTTTTGCGTTCCCGATCAAAGGTTATGAGTATGCGATTTATGCGATGGACGTTCTGGTCAACCAGCGCGACCGCAAGAATATCAAGCTGGCAGTCATCAGCGGCGAGACTGGAAAAGGCAGTTTTCCGGGAGGCGGTCAGGGCGGAACTTACATCGGGTGGCTCAAGCAATTGACGGCGGAACGGAAGCTCGAACCATACGTCATCTTCACCGGCTATCTGGCGAACGACGATCCATTGCTGGAGGAAATTTTCGCCGAAACCCTGTGTTTTGTATTTCCATACCTGGATCGTAATTTTCCGTCCGGCGCAATTTCCACGACATTGGCGACGGGCAAGCCGATGTTGGTGACTGATATCCGCTGCTTTCAAGAGTATGAAGGCCTGCCGAGTTTTCCTGAAAAAGACTCCGCCACGCTGGCCAGCCGAATGGAGCAGTTGGTGGATGATCCGGCAGTGGCTGTCAGCGCAAGCGAAATCACCCGGCGAAATACCGAGAAGTTCGGCATGGAGCGGATTTTCGCCCGGCATCTTGAGGTTTACCGTGAATTATAACCGGTGGAGATTTGAGCTTTAATGGTCAGTCCGGCTTGCGAATGTCTGTGAAGCAGCGGGGATGTCCGTCGCGGCGAAGCAGGAAGTAGCGCGGCGGCTCAAAATGGTTCTCGGCCGTGAACGGTTCGGCAAACTTGTCGCCGCACAGGTCACGCCTAACGAAAAAGGCATTGATGCCGGATAGTTCGCAGCCAACCAGCGCATAACCCAGATCGGCACCCAATCGTTCGTAAGCCTTTAGGTTTGCCCCCATGTAGGAAGTGCAGTTATAGACCAGATTTGGATCATACTCCACGATCCACTCTGTTTCCGGCAGATAAGTCGAGTTGTATTCGATCACCACCACCCGGGGACGAAGATGCTTCAGAGCTTGCCAGATGAAATAGGTGTTGCGATCAATGTCTAGTGATAGCAAATCAAATTCGGACGGCACCTTGAGTTCGGCCAAAATCCGCGAGATGTTCTCCGCGTTCACCAAAGACTGGCGCACCACCAAATCACCTTTGGCCAGCGGCTGCCAAAAGTTTTTTTTGATTTTATCAATCGCGCTGTCATCGCCGTCCAACCAGCAGCCCTTCCAACCCTGTGAAAGAAAATAGGTGGTGCAATTTTCCAAGCCGTCGCCCACGCCGATTTCGACAAAGGAGCGGTCCGTGGTGCCGATCCGGCGGAAAATTTCAGAAAGCACGCCGTCCTCGCCGTTTTGGGAAAAAACCTGATGCTCAAACCGGTGCAGGCGTTTTGGCTCGGAATAGCGCGGTTGTGCAAGCAGGCTTTGGATGAACTGGTGCTGTAGCAGCAGGGTTTGGCGGTCAATGTTCCCCGGAATGCTGTAGAGTTTCTGCCATGTCTGTTTGAAGTATCCAAAGAGCGCAAACTTGTAAGCCAGACGGCGGAAAAACTCACTCATAATTTTTTGCCTTGTTGCGGATGCGGATTGGCCCGGTCAATTTCCGGCCGGCTTTCCAGTTCAGCCCGAACCATATCCTGGATGGTTTTCTGGAATTCCCATTCGCGCGTCCATTGCAGTTCGGTTTCCGCCTTGCGAGGATTGCCACAAAGCCCTACGGCTACCTGCTGGGCGGCACTGGTGCGCTGGGTCACTTTGACAAATTCGCGGTAATCAAGCTCCACGGCATTGAAGGCGCAATCCACCATCTCCTCTACGCGACGGCTTTGTCCGGAAGCAAAAATGTATTCGCCCGGTGCTTTGGCTTGAAGTGCAAGCCAGAAGCCCCGGACAAAATCGCGCGCATCGCTCCAGTCGCGTTCCGCGTTCAAATCGGCAAGCTGCAATTCACGCGCACGACCTTGTTTGATGGCGGCCACGGCGCGGGCGACCCGGCTGCTCAAATAATTCGGTGGGCGGAGCGGCGATTCATGATTGTAGAGAATGCCGGTGGAAACAAACTGGCCGTATTTCTCCCGATGCAGGCGCGCGAATTGATCTGCTGCAAGTTTGGCGATGCCATAAGGCGTGACCGGCTGTCTCACCGTGCTTTCGTCCTGCGGCACTTGTGCCGGCTCGCCAAAAATTTCGCACGAGGAAGCCAGAAAAATCCGCGCGTCGTCGCAAATTTCGCGGGCGGCTTCCAAGAGGCGCAAAGTGCCAAGGGTGATTGCGGTGACGCTTTGCTCCGGCACGTTAAAACTCTGGCGCGAATCGGTTACGCCGGCGAGGTGATAAACTTCATCGGGTTGTGACGCTTTGAGAAAGCGCACGAGAGAGAACGGGTCGTCCAGCGAACCATTGTGCCATTGGATTTTTGCCGTGTTTTCCTGCCCGAATCGTCGGAGCACACGCGCTTCTTCACAGTCGAACGGCGAGCGCAACAATCCATGAACCTCGTAGCCCTGCCCCAGAAGCCAGCGCGCCAGATAAGTTCCGTCCTGTCCCGCAATGCCAGTGATTGCCGCGCGTTTCATGCGGGGTTATTTGCAGATGAGATGAACCTGTGGCATGGGAATTATGAATTTGCCGCCGCGCCCGAGAAATTCGCGCTCGCGCTTTTTGAATTCCTCGATGAAGTGCCACGGCAATGCGAGATAGAAATCCGGCTTCTGTTTCCGCGACGCTTCTTCCGAAATAATGGGGATGTTTGTTCCGACGGTCCGCGTTCCCCACTTGTCCCGGTTGCGGTCGGCAATGGCTGGCAGCAGATCGGGCGTGATGCCGCAAAATTGCAAAGTGGTGTTGCCTTTGGTGGAGGCTCCATAACCGTGGACGAGTTTCTTCTGCGTCCTGGCCTTTTTAAGCAAGGCGCGGATGTCCTTGCGGATTTTTTCAATATTTTTGCGGAAAAGCGCGTAGGGCGCGTCGGTGTCGAATGCCTGCTCGAATTCCCGCAGGCGAATTTGTTGAACTCGTGCGCGAGCATCATCTGACGGCCTTGTTTTTCCGGCATGGCCGACTGCGATTCGAAAACTTCCGCCGTTGCTGCTGTTCAAAGTCACGTCAATCACTTCCAGACCGTGTTCCGCCAGCAACCGTTCCATCGGCCCCAAGGAATAATATTCAAGATGTTCATGGCAGATGGTGTCGAAACTGTTCACCTCAATCATGGACGGCAGATAACTTAATTCCAGAACCCATATGCCTTCCTCATGCAATCTGTCCTTGATGTCGGCGACAAATGCGTGCGGATTCTCCAGATCGTAAAACATCGCAATGGAAGTGATGACCTTGGGCTTTTGTTCAGGATAAACTGAACGCAAGGCGTTGGCGGAAAAAAAATCGTTCACCACCTGCAATCCTGCCGCGCGCGCATGGGAGACGACGTTTGACGGGTCAATCCCCAGCCGCTGGATGCCTTCAGTGCGGTAAGATTTCAGCAGCGTGCCGTCGTTGCAGCCGATGTCCAAAACCAAGTCGCCCGCTTTTAGTCCGGCGATTTGATCAGCCATGTGCGCGATGTCGGTCAAATGATCCCGCATGGTTTGATTGACACCGGAACGATACCAATAGGAAGAGTAAAGCACTCGGGGCGGCACGGAATGGCGCATTTGCACCAGACCGCATGCCTCTTGATCCAGCCCGGGATCGCAGCGCACGAGATCCAGAGGTATGCGCCGCTGCACTGGCGGCGTGCAGTCGGGTTTGGCAAAAGCACCGCCAATATATTGCTCGCCCAGCGAAACCACCGGCGTCAGCGCGCGGCTTCCGCAAAGGCGGCAAGTTTGCCGCGTGACTAAAATTGGCGAAAATGCAGGCGTTGACATTAAATAAATGAATCAAAAAAATTTAACATGAACAAGAATTAAAAGTCTGATGGCCATTTTCAACTCGTGACTTTGATGCGACCTTCAAGATGGTCTTTGAGCAGTTGGATGTCGGCATCCACCATCAATTTCACCAAGTCCTTGAATTTGGTCTTTGCTTCCCAATTAAGCTGGCGTTTGGCTTTGCTGGCGTCACCAATCAATATATCCACTTCCGAAGGGCGCAGATAACGAGGATCCAACTCAACATATTTCGTCCAGTCCAAACCGGCATGACCAAAAGATTCTTCAAGAAATTCGCGCACAGAATGAGTTTCGCCGGTGGCAACAACGTAATCGTCTGGTTGATCCTGTTGCAACATCAACCACATGGCTTCGACGTATTCCTTGGCGTAACCCCAGTCGCGCTTGGCATCGAGATTGCCAAGATAAAGTTTATTCTGGAGACCCGCCTTGATGTGAGCCACAGCACGGGTGATTTTACGGGTTGCGAACCCCTCACCGCGTCGGGGCGATTCGTGGTTGAATAAAATGCCGTTGGTTGCGTGCATTTCATAGGCTTCGCGGCAGTTCACGGTCATCCAATAAGCAAACACCTTGGAAACCGCATAAGGGCTTCGCGGATAAAATGGTGTTTTTTCAGTTTGCGGCACTTCCTGAACCAGCCCATACATTTCGCTGGAAGAGGCCTGATAGAACCGAGGCTTGATGCCGGACTCGCGGATTGCTTCTAGCAGACGGACGGTGCCAGTCGCATTTACGTCCGCCGTATATTCCGGATTGTCAAAGCTGACGCGCACATGGCTCTGGGCACCCAGATTATATATTTCCTCCGGTTGCACCCGATCCAAAAGACGGACCAGTGAACCATCAGTCAAATCACCATAGTGCAGGAAGAGTTGTGTTTCACTTAATTGCGGATCCGAATAAATTTCATCCAATCGGCCCCGATTGAAGGTGCTGGCGCGGCGAACAATGCCGTGAACTTCATAACCTTTGCCCAATAATAATTCTGCGAGATAGGAGCCATCTTGGCCAGTAATCCCGGTGATCAATGCTTTTTTTGCCATGTAGGTTGCGAGTATTTAGAAAGCGAAAAAATCTGACAAGGAAATTACCCCGTTCAAATATTTATATTAACAAAAAGGGATTCAGTTGGCGCCCAGTTTTCTGCCCAAATTTGCTTGTGTCGTATGCTTCGTAGTTTGTGGTGCTAACTTTATTGCCCAATTAAGCGGAAATACTGTTGATTGTTGGTGGCTGTCACCGTCACGGTGGCGTTTGCGCCATTGGTTACGACCGTCAGGGGTTGCACAATGTTCCAAGGACCAAGGACGCTGTCCGCTGACTGTAGCTGGAATGTTCCAGACGAAACCGGCCATGCCAGTTGCAGGTTCGCACCGGTCATCGTGGTCGTGATTGGCGGCGGCGTATTAACGGTCAGCATCGCTGCGACGCTGTTGGTCGAGCCGGCGATGTTGGTCACCAGCACGGAATAATTGCCTGTCTGATTTAACTGGACGTTGGTCAGCGT
>Ga0207933_1002422_pt1 | contig 12126 bp, 9 predicted proteins | sample NGESurdeep092012_4_FD_184488 | JGI IMG/M metagenome (GOLD analysis project Ga0207933, IMG submission 184488) | Arctic peat soil microbial communities from Barrow, Alaska - NGEE Surface sample F53-3 deep-092012 (SPAdes) | ecosystem: Environmental > Terrestrial > Soil > Wetlands > Peat ... | reverse complement strand
CCGGCTGATCATTCGTGTTCGCGACCTCGAGCATTACCTCGGAGCGCGACTTATCGAGCGGGTAGCGGCGCACCGAGAACTCGGAAATCGCCACATTCATGCCCGATTTGCCGACGGGAAGAAACTGCAACGAGACTCCGCGGAGGTCGATGTGTTTGGCGATCTCACTGACGTCACCCAGCACGCCGTCGCTCACGATGACGATTTCCGCTTTTGGCAAACCGCGCAAGCTGTCGACCGCAAACGACAGACCGCGCTCCAAATCAGCGCGGGTATCCAAAGCGGTCAGCGCATCGATCGCCGGATCGAGCTCGGTCACGTCCGAGCTCATGGTCGACAGCGGGCTCGGCAGCGACCCCATTTCGACAATCAGAGCGCGGTCCGCACTGCCAAGTCCGTGCACGAGCTTGCGAACTTCGGCCTTGGCAACCTCCACGCGGCTCGGCTTCACGTCGATTGCCTTCATCGACGCGCTGCCGTCGACCAGGACCACGATGTGTCGTCCGTCCAAAATCGACGTCTTCGGCTTTGGGTCGCCTAACGCAAAGATCAATAGCGCAAGCAGCGCTAACTGGAACAACAACGAGAGCAGACGGCGTAGCTTGGAAAACAGCTCGGTCGCTTGTCGATCGCGAAACACCGCATCCCAAATCCGCGCAAAAGGCACGGGGACCGCGCGCCGGCGCAGCTTCAGAATGTACAGCGCCACGATGACGGTCGCAGCACCGCCCGCGATCATGAGCAGTTGCGACAGTGGTAGGCCAGCGAAAGCCATCAGCGCAGAAAGCCTCCGCGCCGAAACACTCGCAACACCAGCTCGTCGAACGGGGTATTCACGTCTGCCGGAAAATACGGCACCTGCTTTTGAGCACAAAAGCGCTCGATGCTCGCGCGGTAGTCGCGGGCGGCGCGCTCCATCTTGTCAAGCATGCCATCGGTGATAGTGAGCTCGCGCTCTTCGCCCGTCTCGCAGTCGTAAATGCGAACATCGCCCTTGAGCGCCGGACGCGCCTCAGCGGGGTCGACCAGCTCGACCACGTACGGCTCGAACTTGTTGAAGCGCAGGATATTGATGCCCGCTTCGAAGCCAGCCGGGTCGTACAGGTCGCTGAACAGCACCGCCAAGCCGCGACGCTTATGTTGCGCGACGAAGCTTTTGAGGGCCGTCCCGAGGTCGGTCGTGCCTTGCGGCTCGAGCCGCGACAGGAACTCGAACACCTTGAAAATGCGGCCTTTACCGCGTGTAGTCGGCATGCGCGAGACCACGCCGTCGTTCACAGCAACGACGGTCACGCGGTCCAAGTTGGCTAACCCTACGTACGCCAGGGCGGCGCACAACCGACGCGCTTGATCGAACTTCTTCTGCTCGCCGAAGGCCATCGAGGTCGAGCAGTCGACGATCAAATAAATGCTGAGGTCTTCTTCCTCTTCGTACAGGCGAACCAGCAACTTCCCGAAGCGCTGGTAGACGTTCCAGTCTACGGACCGAAAGTCGTCGCCCGCGACGTAGTCGCGATGATCGGCGAACTCGATACCGCTGCCTTTCTTCTTGCTGCGCCGTTCGGCACGCAAGCGCCCGGCAAACACACGTCGGCTGACTAGCGCGAGCATTTCGAGCTTCCTCTGAAACTCGTCGTCAAACAGCTGCTGCACGCGCTTCTTTTCGCGCGTGCTTACGCCAGCCTTCGCGCGAAATAGATCCAAGAGGCCCACGAGTTCGGGTTACTCCTTGGAAGCGGGCAATTTCTTCAGAATTTCCGCGATCACGCGGTCGGAGGCGACGCCCTCTGCTTCACCCTCGAAGCTGAGTAGCACTCGGTGACGGAGCGCGGCCAGCGCTGTGGCCTTGACGTCGTCGATCGAGGCGGCGAAACGGCCGTCGAACAACGCGCGAACCTTGGCACCGAGCAGCATGGCCTGCGCGCCGCGCGGCGAAGCGCCGGTGCGCACGAAACGCTTCACCAGCTCCGGAGCTTCCTCGCCGTTTGGGTGCGTGGCCTGCAAGACGCGAATCGCGTAGTCCTGCACGTGACGAGCGACCGGGACACGCCGCACGAGCGCCTGCATGCTCAAGATTTGCTCTCGGGTCAGCACCCGGCGCACCTCGGTGTGTTGCTCGGTGGTGGTGCGGTCGATGATCGCGTGCAGCTCATCCCGGCTCGGGAACGGCACTTCCAGCTTAAAGAAGAAGCGATCGAGCTGCGCTTCCGGCAGCGGATAAGTGCCCTCCATCTCCAGTGGATTCTGCGTGGCCAGCACGAAGTACGGCTCTTGGATGGTGTGCGTGGTGCGGCCTACCGTGACGCGGTGCTCCTGCATCGCCTCGAGCAGCGCGCTCTGCGTCTTCGGCGTGGCGCGGTTCACTTCATCCGCAAGTACGATGTTGGCGAAGATCGGACCGCGTCGAAATTCGAGCGTGCGACCGCCTGCGACGGCTTCATCCAACACGACCGTACCGATGATGTCTGCCGGCATCAGATCGGGCGTGAACTGGATGCGTGAAAACTCGAGCCCCAGCACACCAGCCAACGTGCGCACGAGCATCGTTTTTCCGAGCCCGGGGACGCCCTCCAAGAGCGCGTGAGAGGAACCGAGCATGCAGGACAGCACGCCGTCGATGACCTCTCGGTTGCCGACGATCACGCGCCCGATCTCCTCGCGCAACGCTCCGATCTGTTTTTGAAACTCACTCACTTCTTCGCGCGCTTGATCGGCGTCCGGCATTTCGGTCTCTCCTCGCGGGGGAATGGTCGGCCTCAAAACTCAGTCTCGAGGCCGAATCAGCTGGAAGTAACGACGCACGTAAAAGCGATAGCCGGACGGGATTTCGTCCTTGCTCAGCGCTTGTTCGGCCACCGTTTGATAGTCCGTGAATACTTGCTTGTAGCCGCGGCCAACAAAGCCGCGCTCCGCTGCACCGAAGATCACCTGCGATGACGCTGCGCCCTGACCAGTGTCCGCACCAGCCGCAGTTACGTCGTGAGTCTTGCCCTTCAGGTCGGTGGCCGCGCCAGCGAGGTCCTTGTTGTGACCCGAGCCCGCCCCGGGTCCAGCGCCCTGCTCTTGACCGCTACCCGGCTTGTCACCAGCTTGGGGCGGGCCTTCACCGGGCCGACTTTGAGCGACGGGAATTTCGACCGTCACACTACCGGGACCGCTACCGAGGCGTAGTGGGCCGTTCGGTTTCTGCCCGCCTGCTTGATCCTCGCCTTGGCCTTGACCCTGTCCCTGGCCGCCGTGACCGCGCGCGCGCTGCCCGAACTTGGCCAGGCGCTGCATCTGATCTTTGCCGCCCTTGCCCTGTTGGCGCATCAATTCCCGCATTTCCTGGAGCTTTTTGAGCAGCTCCTTCTTCTGCTCCTCGCTCGCCTCCTGCTTGGCCATGCGGTTGATGTCTTGCGCGCCTTGCTCCAGATCCTGCGCGCTCTGTTGCGAGTCCTTCATCAGATCGCGCGCGGCCTGCGCCAGTTGCTGGTCGAGCTCGGACATTTGTTTTTGGCCGTGCTCGGCGCGACTCTTCTCGCGATCCAGGCGCTCCAGCCGGCGTTCGTTGTCCGCGAGCTTTGGGTCTGTGTTGGCTCCGGCGTCCGGCTGCTCGCCCTTCTTCTTGAGCAGGCTCTTGTGCTCGTCTTCGAGCTCGCGTCGCCGATCTGCGATGTTCTTCAGCCGCTCCTCGTTGCTGCGGCTCGCCTTCTCCAACGCTTGGCGAAGCTTCTCCAGCTCAGCGGCGTTGGGACGGCCTTCCTTTTTCTTGAGCTTCTCCGCCAGCTCGCGCAGGGCCTTTTCGGCGTCCGCTAGGCGCTTTTCGTCGAGCGCGGCGGCCGCGGGTTTCGTCAGGCCGCTCTTCTCGAGCTCACGCGCCAAACCCTTCAAGCCTTCGTCACGCGCGTCCTGATCGAGGTCGACGTTGTCCTTCAAGTCGCGCTCGAGATCGCCCATGCGCTGGAACACCTCGTGGCGATCGAGCCGATGCTCGGCAATGTCCTCCACTAGCTGATTGAAGCGTCGCACCGCCACGAGAGCGTTGGGATCGTCGTTCTTCGCTTGCAGCTCCTTCGCCACGTCGCGAAACAGCTCGATGTCGTCAGCGCTCATTTGCATCGGTTCGAACGACGCGGGCGGTGGCAGCTGCCGATAGTGACGCACCTCGAGCGTCGACAAACCATACAGACCGAGCGCCAAAACAGCCACCAGCCCGGCCTCCGGCGGAATGCGAACCGGAACGGCGCGCCGCGGATCTAGCGAGCGAGCGACGGCCACACCGTCTTCGATCGCCGCTTGCATCATCGGCGAGCGCTCCGGCTCCGGCACCTGGCTGAAAGTCAGCGCGCTGGTCACTCGGTCGTGGAACCCATGAAATTCGTCCAGCGCGAGAGAGCCGCGCCAAGCCGGGCGCTTCGCCAACAGCACGCGGGCCACGCCCAGCAGGAGCACGAGCACAGGCAGCACGCCAAGAAGAAGCAGGTTGCGCTGCCCCACCTGGCCAAGCCGAAACGCCTTAACCAAGGTCAACGCGAACACGGCGTACCCCAAGGGCAGCGGCAATAGCAGCATGCTGCGGCTGAAAACCGCGGCGAAGCTTGCTCGCCGCCCGGCTCTTTCTGCCGCGCGCCGGAGCTGACCGATGCCGTCGCTGGAGGCCATCCGACTCAAGTTAAGCACCCGGACGACATGGAGCACAGCCGTCAACCGCTCAAGGATGTGACAGCACCGGGCACCCCCGCTTGGGTCGACGCGAACCGTGGCGGAATGCACTCACCGGTGCGCGACAGCACGGCCCGCCGCCCGAGCGGCGAGTCACGCGTCACGGGGCTTGACCGGAAACCATGCGCTGGTCTCGAATGCGAACGAATTCGCGCTTCTCCACCGTCTTTGCCCCCCGGGAGCTCACGCCGCCATGTCGAACGACTCAAAGCCCATCGTACTCGTCGCCGACGACGAACCGAGCATGGTCGCCATGTTGTCGAGCCACCTACGCTCGAAAGGCTACACCGTGCTCGAAGCCTCTGACGGCGACCAAGCCTTGGAGCTCGCGCACGAACACTTGCCCAATCTGGTGCTGCTCGACGTGATGATGCCGGGCATGAGCGGCTGGGAAGTGTGCCGCAAGATCCGTGAGGCCGTGTCGCTCGCGCACACCGGCGTGATCATGCTCACCGGCATCGGCGAAAATCTGAACGAGATGACGTCGCCCTTGTACGGAGCAGACGCGTACCTGGACAAGCCGTTCGAATTCTCCGACCTCGATCAGAAGATCTCAGAGACGATCGCGCGACGCGAAGACGGTGCGCTCGGCCGCGCCGATAGCGGCGACGACGCCGAATTGGTGAAGAAGACGCTGCGTGCCGTGACCGGCAAAAGAGCTGCGAAGGCCACTCCCGCCGCCGAAAAAGAGCCGGGAATGCCGGCTGCCATGCCCGCGCCGAAGCCCAAGAAGGCGCCCGCTGCGAAGCCAGAAGCAAAGCCCGAAGTCGCCAAGAATGGTCCGAAGCCGGCGCTCGCAAAGGCCGTCGCTCGTCCTGCGCCGAAGCTCGAGAAGGCGGTCCCCAAAACGAAAGTCAAGGCCAAGCCGCCCGTGAAGGCGTCCGCGCCGAAGGCTGCGAAGCCTGCGCCGAAGCCGGCCAAAGTTGCAAAGCCGGCAGCCAAGGTCGCGAAGAAATCTGCGAAGCCCACGACGAAGTCAAAGCCGACCAAGAAGGCCGTGCCAGCGGCAAACACAAAGGCGAGCGCGAAACCTGCGAAGAAGCAGGCCAAGGCTTCAGCGAAGCAGGTCAAGGCTCCGGCGAAGCAGGCCAAGGCCGCACCGAAGCGCACGAAGCCGGCTGCCAAAGCCGCGAAGAAGCCGACCAAAGCTCCCGCGAAGCCCACAAAGAAAGCCGCAAAAAAGCGCTAAGTCGCGCCGCGCGTCAGCGCGGGCACGCCGGCCCAGAATTGGCGCACCTCGGATAACTCTGTGGTGCGCCCAGCTGGCGGCAAAGCTGCGAGCAGGCGCGAGCCGTAACCTTTTTGGTGAACGCGCGGATCGAGCAGCGCGACGATACCCGCGTCGTCACGTGTGCGAATCAAGCGACCGAAGCCTTGCTTGAGGGTGATCGCGGCTGCCGGCACGTGCAAACGCATGAACGGATTCTCGCCCGCACGCTCCAGCTCCTGCGAGCGCGCTTGTACCACCGGATCACTCGGCACCAAGAACGGGATCTTCTCCAGCACTACCAAACGTAACGCTCGGCCCGGTACATCGACACCTTCCCAAAAGCTCATCGTGGCCACGAGCACCGCGTCGCCGGCGGCGCGAAAGGCGCTGATCAGCGCTGCTTTGGGCGCAGCTCCCTGCACGAAAATGCGGCGTCCCGGCATGCTACGGGACAAGATCGCGTGCAGCGCATGCATCGAGCGGAGGGACGTCGTCAGCACGAAGCAACCACCGCGCGTGATCTCGATCAGCTCCGCGATGCGCTTGCCTGCCGTCTCCGCAAACTCTGCGGCGCCCGGCGCTGGCAGATCCTTGGGAGTGTAGAGCAGCGCGTTGCGCGCGAAATCAAAAGGTGACTCGAGCAGCAACTCGGTCACCGGCACCGTCTCTCCGGCGAGCCCGATGCGCGATCGGAAGAAGGCAAACGGGCTGGCAGTGGGGTCGCTCTTCGACGGCGCGATGGACAGCGTCGCGCTTGTCAGAACCACCGAGGGCACGCTCTCGAAGATGCGCGCGCGAAACACGTGCGAGAGGTCGACCGGGGTCGAGCTCAACGCGGCTCCGTGACCGCTCATGTCGAACCAAGTAATGCGTCCGGGGGCGCCGGACACGATCGCCGCGAGCTCCTCGCGCAGCAGCTCAGCGCGGTTTTCGAGGACTTTCAGCGCTTCGATGGCCAGGGCCGCGGTGCGCGAGCGCGCTCCCGTGCCGATCGTCACTCGCCCGGAGGCCGCGTTCGCCGCCGAACCGACGGCCTCGAGCGCATTGTCGAGCGCGTGATAGCGATCTTGCAGCGGCCCAACCCAAGCGTCGCGTTCAATGGTGAAACGAGGATCATCGCCCCGACCACGCCGACCGAGCTCTGTCCAGAGCGCCTCGGCCGCAACCCGTGCGTTGGCTAGCGTCGGGGACTTCGACCCCGGCGCGAACAGCGGATCGCCCGAACCAGCGACAGTCATCGCTCGCTCTGCATCGCCGAGCAAGCGCTCTACACGCGCGCGCGATACCCGCATGCCGAAGAACGCCGTAGCGATGTCCTCGAGCTGATGCGCTTCGTCGAAGATCACAGCGTCATAGTCGGGGATGACGCGCGCTGGGTGCGGGCCGCGCAGCGCCAAATCAGCGAAAAACAAGTGGTGATTGACGACGACAAGCTGAGCCGCTTCCGCTTCGCGGCGCATGCGCGTCACGTAGCACTCGTTGAAGTAGGCGCAGCCGGCGCCGATGCGCGTATCGCTCGACGAGCTCACTTCGCGGCGCAGCGGGTCGTCTTCGCGCAGACCCGCGAGCTCAGCAAGATCACCCGACTCTGTCTCACCGAGCCAGTCGTCGAGCATGGCGAGCGAGCGCGCAAACTTCGGACGCGCGCTCTCTTCGCCGGCGCGAAACTCCGCCAAGCGCCGACGACAGACGTAGTTCGAGATGCCCTTCATGAGGGCCGCACGAACCGGCACGCCGAGGGCGCGCTCGATCAGCGGCAGATCTTTCCAGAAGATCTGCTCCTCCAGAGCGCGTGTGGCCGTCGAGACGATCACCTTCTTGCCGCTGAGCAGCGCCGGAACTAGGTATGCGAGGCTCTTGCCGGTCCCAGTGCCGGCCTCGCAGATCAGCACACGGTCAGAGCCGAGGGCGCTTTCGACGGCGCGCGCCATCTCGAGCTGAGCTGGGCGAGCCTCGTAAGCGGGCAGACTACGAGCCAGAGGCCCGTCGGGGCCCAGCAGCTCCGCGGCAGACGCCATTGGCGTGGGCGACTACCCGTCCTTCGGAGGTACGGTGCCGTCTTCGACGTCTGCGTACTTGAGTCCAACGATCTGGCCATCCGACTCGTCTTGGAGCCAGGCCACGGTCGCTCGACGCGGGGCGACGGATTCTTCGTCACCCACCACGACTTGGTATTCCATGCCCTGAATGAGCGGATCTTCGACCACCGCGCGGACTCCGCCACGGCTGACATTCAGCGCCCAACCGTTCGTTTCGAAGCCGGTGGACCGAACCAGCACGCGTTCGGACGACTCACGACGCGCGCCTCCGGCGTGGCGACGAGGCGCACGAATTTCGTGCTCAGGGTTGGAGGGTGGTGGCTTTTCGCGCGTCACGGTTAAAAACCAAGAGCAGACGGTAGCATGGCGGGGGCCGGAGGAGCACCGTGGGGCAACTTGCCGCCGGCCGTCGATCTTGACGCTTGGCAGGGGTTCCGCGTACGGTTCGTCCTCTGCGGAGCCCTTCCTAAGCGGATATGTCTGCATCAACCCCGAGTGAGCTGAAAAAACTCCTGCTCGCCGAAGGCTTCGAGGTCTATCGCACCTTAAGCGATCAGATCGTGCTTGCCGATCGCGTCCGCGACAACCTGATCATGGACAGCGGCGTGTCCGCTCGGATCGGCGATGAGCCCAAGGTCCGTTTCGTCGTTCGCGCGCAAGGCAGCGATTTCCCAGCTGATTCCGCGTTACAGATCCTCGAGCGCGCACGCCGTATGGCAAGCGAGGCGGTGACCCGCAGCTACCGCGAGGTCAGCGCTAACAGTGTGGAGGTTCGAGACCCCGGGGACAGCACGCAGACTCTGGACGTCTGGCATGAGGTCGCCTTCGAAAAGACACTGTCCAGCGACGCCGAGCTGATCAGCGAGCTGCGCTACGCGCTGTCGTTGGAAAAGACCGCCCCTCGTTAACTCGATACCCGCTCGGGTTTTTGGGGCGCCAACCCGAAAACGGCGCCCAATCGGCGCCGTCGCCGCGGATAGACCCACCGGGCCCAGCGTGGTATTTGCCGCGCCCTTCACGCGCAGGCCCCCCAGGTTCCAGGCGGCTTCGGAGCGAAAGTCATTAGACAATGTTGAGTATTTTCCGAGGTGGCGGAGTCGCCCAAGTGGTCGTCGGCGGCATCGCTTTTTCGATCATCCTGGTCTTCGCTTTAGAGTTCCGCGCTGGCCGCAACGGTCCGACTGCAAGCCTCAAAAAGGAATGCGCCATCGAGATCAAAGGCGCCTGTCTCGACCCCAAAGAATACTACGCGGCCTTTGGTCTGGTCGCGCGCGGCATTGACCCGCGCGGCGTCCGCCAACTGGGTCTGCACAAGAAGGTCGTCGACGGGTTGGTCGAACGAGAATTGCTCGTCGCTGAAGCCGAGCGGCTCGGGGTCAGCGCGAGCGAAGCCGACGTCGAAGCGGAGCTATTCAACGGTCGCGCACACGTTTCGCTACCGGCGCAAGACGCCGAGAAGCTCAGCTACCAGCTGGGAATGTGCCGCCGCTCCGAGGAAGGCTGCGAGGCCGGCACTGACACCATGGTGCGCGAGCTGCGTGTGAAGCGCACGGCGGAGGAATCGTTCGATTACGCGGTGTACGAGCGAGAAGTGCGCATTTTGGCCAATCGCGGGCCCAAAGAATTCAAGGAGATGCAGCAACGCGAGCTAGTCGCGGCCCGCATGCGAGACTTGATCCGCGAGCCCGTGCGCGTGTCGGAGACCGAGGGCTTTGCGATCTTTTCACAGCAGCGTACGACCGCGACGATTCGCAGCGTCGCATTGGCACGCGATTGGTTCGCCAAGTACGTGATCGACCTGAGCGACGCCGCCGTCAGCAAGTGGGCGACGGACAACAAAGCCGCTGTCGACGCCGCGTGGGAGACCGACAAGGCGAGCTTTACCGCGGGCTGCACCCCGACGCGCGAGATCCTGCTCGAGATCGGCCCGGGCGCGAACGACGACGACCGCGCGGAAGCCAGGAAGAAGCTCGATAGCGCACGCCAACGCGTGAGCGGCGGCGAGTCCTTCGCCAGCGTGGCCCGCTCGGTCAGCGAAGGTCAGACCGCAAACGTGGGCGGAGAGCTCGGTTGCGTGGGCGCAAGCTACGGCGTTGGCAACGAAGAGGTGAGCAAGGCTGCCGCGGCCCTGAAACCCGGCGAATTGTCGCAGATCGTCGAAACGCCGCGCGGGATTCACCTGCTACAAGTCGACGCAAAGCTCGACGCCAGCAATCTCGAAGCGTCGGGCAAGCGCTACGTCGCGCGTAAGCTGTACGTACGCGCGACCGCGGACGCGCAGGTCAAGAGCTTCGGCGAGGAGCTGATCAAGCGCGCGAAGGCTGGCGCCAAGCTGGAGGACGCGCTCGACGCGCAACTGGCTCTCGTGGCGCCCGCCCCCTCGAAGAAGGCCGGCGAAGACAAAGCGCCCAGCGTGCCAGCACTCGCTGCCAACGACCGCCCGAAGGTCGACATCTCGGCTTCGTTCAATCTGTCCGGCAATCCGCTACCGCAGTTGACGCCCAAAGAGCCGCTCGCAGCCCACGCCTTCGAACTGAAGAACCCGGGCGACCTGTGGCAGACGCCGATCGAAACCACGGACGGCTCGGTCGTGATTCAGCTCAAAGAGAAGAACGCCGCATCGCGTGAAGAGTTCGACAAGAACAAAGCTGCGATCCTCGGCCCGTTGACGCGAAACAAGGCCGATGAGGCCCTTTCGTACTACGTGAGCGAGCTGCGCAAGAAAGTGGGCGACAAGCTGAAGATCGACCCGCGCTTCACCGAAGAGCCGAAGTCGTCCCGGAACGACGACGAGTGACCGCAAGCACGGCCCACGCGCCACTGGTCCGCGTCGAGACCAAACTTCCGAGCTCCCTGCGCGTTAGCGCCGTGCGCATGCCGCATGTACGGCGTAGCGTGATCGACGTGCACACGCGCATTGGCTCGCGCTTCGAGAGCAGCGCGCACAACGGCATCAGTCATTTCCTGGAGCACATGCTGCACCGAGGAACCGCACGCTACCCTTCAGCTCACTCGCTGGCGTTGGCCTTCGAAGCTTTGGGCGGAGCGCTCTCGGCGATGACGTACGTCGATCACGGCGCGCTGAGCCTATCTGCGCCGCCGGAGAACCTGTCCGAGCTGCTGCAAATCTTGGCTGAGGTTCTGCTGCAGCCGATCTTCTCAGGGCTGGATGTCGAGAAGGGCATCGTCCGCGAAGAGATTTTGGAGAGCCTGGACGAAGACGGGCGCTCGGTGGACGCCGACCATTTGCTGCGATCGCTGGCATTTCCGGGTCATCCGCTTGGGTTTCCGATCACCGGCTCGTTGCAAACACTGGACAGCTTCGACATCCCGCTCTTGCACGAGCACCATTCGGCTCGCTATGTGGCGGAAGGCAGCGTCGTGACCGTCGCTGGGCCGCTCGATCCCGACGCGATCATCCAGGAAGTCGAACGAGCGTTCGGCAAGTTGCCGAACGGACGTGAGCCGATCGCAGAGGCACCTGCGCCACAGACCGGCCTTTGCTTCTCGCACATCAAGTACACCGGTAGCCAAGCAGCGGTGCGCGTCGGTTTTCGCGCACCGGGCGAGCACGATCCGGACGAGCCAGCCACCGAGCTACTGCTACGCGTACTCGACGACGGCATGGCGACCCGCCTATACGAGCGCCTGTGTGACGAGCGAGGCCTTTGCTACGACGTCTCGGCCAGCTACGAAGCTTACGCAGACGCCGGTCTGTTCGACATCGCTGCCGACGCCGCGCCGGAGCGCGCGGAAGAAGTTCTGAGCGAAATCTTCGGCGTACTGCGCGCCCTACGCGACCAGGGCCCCAGCCAAAGCGAGCTGGATAAAGCCAAAAGGCGCTTCGCCTGGCAGCTCGCAGAGCAGGACGACGATCCCGCCGCGCTGAGCAGCTTCTACGGCCTCGGCGAGCTGACCGGCGTCGCTCGCACGCCAGTCGAACGCCTCGCGCTGCTCGACGGAACCTCGCGCGAAGACGTGCAGCGCGCCGCCGCACGTCTGTTCTCGCGTGACGCCCTGAACGTACTCGTCGTCGGGCCCCTGGGCGCCAAGGTTCGGGATCGGCTCGAGCGAGCTAGCCGCGCGTTTTAGCGCCGACGCAGCGCGGGTTTTGCGTCCGTACGGTCGTCCCGAACCAACGCTTCAGCAACGCGGATCACGCGGCGCTTGGTG
>Ga0207933_1002421_pt1 | contig 12131 bp, 5 predicted proteins | sample NGESurdeep092012_4_FD_184488 | JGI IMG/M metagenome (GOLD analysis project Ga0207933, IMG submission 184488) | Arctic peat soil microbial communities from Barrow, Alaska - NGEE Surface sample F53-3 deep-092012 (SPAdes) | ecosystem: Environmental > Terrestrial > Soil > Wetlands > Peat ... | reverse complement strand
GCTGCGCCGTTCTCACGGGCGCTGGGTGTGCAGGCACGCACACTCGAGTTTTATGGACAGCTCGGACTGGATTACATCCCGCTGCACAACGGCATAGAAATTCGGGCCGTGAATTTCTGGGTCGGCAGCGTCAGGGGAGCTCACTTTGCGTTCGGCGACGTGGCACGAGAACTCACCAGGTATCCCTTCATACTGGACTACGCGCAGAACGATCACGAGCGGATGTTGATAGATCGGCTAGCTCTGCACGACGTCCGCGTCGAACGCAACACCGAGTTGATGCAAATCGACCAGCTCGACGACCTCGTCGATGCGACGCTCAGGCTGCCGGATGGATCAACTGCTGTAGTGCAATCGGCGTATGTTGGAGGGTGCGACGGAGCGCACTCCACAGTGCGCCAGCTTCTCGGGATCGGATTTCCCGGCGGCACGTACTCCGAGCTTTTATACGTGGCCGACGTCCGGGCAAGCGGGCCGGTGATCGACCGGGAGGTCCATGTCGACCTCGACCGCGCCGATCTACTGGCGGTGTTCGCGATGAAGGGAGACGGCCACGTACGTCTGGTTGGCACAGTGCGCAACGAAGCCGTCGCGCCGGGTCGAGAGCTGACGTTCGAGGACGTCAGCAAGCGTGCGATTGACTCCCTGGGACTTGACGTCTCGCACGTCAGCTGGTTCTCCACATATCGCGTGCATCACAGAGTAGCGAACAGCTTTGGAATGCAGCGCGTTTTTCTGCTAGGCGACGCTGCGCACATTCACAGTCCGGTTGGTGCACAGGGGATGAACACCGGCATCGGGGACGCAGTCAATCTCGCGTGGAAACTCGCCGCAGTGATGAACGATGGGGCGCGTAAATCACTCCTGGATACATACGCACTCGAGCGAATCGGATTCGCGCGGCAGTTGGTTGCGACGACGGACCGGATATTCACCCTCGCGTCGAAACGCAATTTCGTTGCCGCAACCTTCCGAACGAAGCTCCTGCCGCTAGTCATTCCATGGCTCACGGGCTTTCCTCGTGTGTGTCGATTCATTTTCCGAACCGTTTCGCAGATCAATATTCGGTATCGCGCGAGTCCGCTGTCACTGCATAGTTCCGGTGCGCTCGACGGTGGCGACCGGCTGCCGTGGATATTGCTTGCAGACGGAGGCGCCGACGGGGACAACTTTGCACCGCTCTCCTCGCTTGCATGGCAAGTGCACGTATACGGCGAGCCGCGAGGCGGCCTCGCCGACGAGTGCAGAAAACTGCGGCTCTCACTCCACGTCTTCGGATGGACGCCAACAGCAGCTTCAGCCGGCTTCGTTCGCAACACGGCGTACCTGGTTCGACCAGACGGTTACATTGCGTTTGGAGACACGACGCAATCCGCGAGTCGTCTCCACTCTTACTTCGCGCAGTACTACACGCGTCGCCCCGCACTGAATGACGGACCCGCAAAATGACTGGCTCTGGGGTTGGGACACGACCCCAGGTATTGTCTCAGTGCACGCCACGATCGACGGACATGCGACGGTCTGGCGCAGATTGGGTGAAACGGACACACTCGTTCGAGAGCAGGAACGATTTCGGCCGTGGCTGATCCTCGCACACATCGAGGACCTCAAGTACCTCCAGCTTGCGCATGACGGAGCCGAAGATACTACAGCTGCCTCCTTCCGGTACCGCGAACTCGATGGTCCGGGCGCGCTTCGACATTTCGTAAGCGCCGACGATGGTCGCGCTCTTGTAGCGGCTGTCCTTCGCGGCGCAACCAGACGTATGGGGCAACATGTGCGGCATCTAAGCGAGCTGGACCACGACAGCGTCATATCGCTGCCGCCGGAGGAGCAATATCTCGTCGCTACCGGGCGCAATTACTTCCGGGACCTGTCATTCGAACAGCTCCACCGTCTGCAATTCGACCTGGAGACGACGGGCCTCGACGCGAAGCACGATCGAGTGTTCATGATCTCGATCCGCCATCCCGATGGCTCGACCGAGGTTCTCGAAGCAAACGGCGTCGGTGACGCGGCGGAGGCTGGCCTGATCAGGTCATTGCTGGAGCGTGTTAAAGCTGCGGATCCCGACGTCATCGAGAACCATAATCTGCACGGCTTCGATCTCCCCTTTCTTGAACAGCGTTCCCGCCTGCTCGGTGTAAACATCGCGCTGGGTCGCGTAGCTGGCGCATCTCTGGGGCGGCGGGCCGCACGCCGCGGCGTCGTGTCGGGCAATCCACTCGATCGGCGACGCGTCCGCTTTGTCGCCCCTGGACGAGAGCTCATCGACACTCTGGATGCCGTCCGCCGCTATGACTTCTCCACGCGTGATCTTCCTGGCCACGGTCTCAAGGCTGTTGCACGCCATCTGGGGTTCGCCGCACCCGACCGTGAATACGTTCGCGGCGATCAGATATACCAGACGTATCTCACGGACCCCGATCGCATTCGGCGATACGCCACCGATGACGTCGAGGAAGTCGCTGCGCTGTCCCTGATGCTCGGCGGCGCGTCGTTTGCGCTCGCGCAGATGGTTCCGCGACGCTACGAAAGGCTTGCAGATACGGGCGCCGCAACCGGAATGATTGACCCACTGCTTGTTCGGGCCTACCTGCGTGCCGGCGCTGCACTCCCCGCTCACGATCATGGCGATGGAACTCAGCACTCGGGCGCGGCTCTGCATCTGTTCGCGTCGGGCGTTGCGAACAGGGTGGTCAAGGCGGATGTAGCGAGTCTTTATCCGTCGCTCATGCGTTCATACCGCATCGGGCCCGCGCGCGATCGGCTTGGAGTCCTGCTTGCTCTGGTTGATGATCTCGTCGAGCGTCGACTCGACGCGAAAACAAGAGCGCGCGCAGCGCCCCCTGGATCGCCTGATCGTCACACTCTTGAAGCGCTATCGGCCGCACTCAAGATCGTCGTGAATTCCGCCTACGGCTACATGGCGGCCGGCGGACTGACGCGCTTTGCCGACGTCCACGCAGCGAACGAGGTAACGCGTAGAGGACGCGAGGTGCTGGGCCTGATGTGCACGCAGCTTCAGCAGGCTGGTGTAACACTGCTGGAAGCAGATACCGACGGTGTGTACTTTGCCGTGCCGCCGACCTGGTCGGAACGGGATGAGCGACTCGTCGTAAGCCGCGTGGCCGATTTACTTCCCCCTCTCGTTCAACTCGAGTTCGAAGGCCGCTATGCCAGCATGCTCTCGCACGAGCCAAAGAATTACGCACTGCTGAAGTACGATGGATCGTTACTTCTGCGTGGTGTCGCCTTCCGATCGAGCCGGTCCGAGCCGTACGGCGAGCGTTTTCTACAGGCTGCGATCAGGAGCCTGCTGCTGGACGATGTGGCCGGAGTGCGTAACGCGTTTCTCGCCACACTCGAACAGCTTCGCACTCGTACACTCTCGACCTTCGATGTATCGTCACGCGTTCGGCTCACGAAGTCTCCCCACCAATATCTCGTCCGACGCAAAACGCGACGGGAACCCGCCTACGAAGCACTTCTGGGCGCCGGCCGCACGTCGTGGACCATTGGCGATCGAATTCGCATCTATCGCAAGCAGAACGGTGAAACCGGAATCGCTGCGGTATCGGTGGACACTGATTTGGCGACGGACCTCAGAGATTATGCTACAGACCATTACGTCCGCGTGCTTGTGGCGGGATATGCAACGCGTCTCTCGCGCGCGTTCACGCAGGAAGACTTTGCGACTGTGTTTGCCGATTCCGAGCAGGTGTCGCTGTTCGATCAGGCGCTGGATGCCGTCAGGCCCATATTAACGGAACTCCCAGGCATTTTGACAAATTGATGTCGCAGTCAGGCAGCCGAATCGCGACCAGCCTGACCGTTCTTCCGATTTGTTGACCGGGCCGCTGGGCCCGACCCAAGTCAGGCGCAGCGCAGCGGACGCCAGCGGCTACTGCACGCCGCTGCACCCCGGCATGCGGAACGCACCGATCCTGCTGGAGTAGCGCGTCTCGCCTTTCATCAAGTAATCACCGACGTACCAGATCGTACAATCATCCGTCGGATCCACTGCAGTCGCCGTGTAGTCTTCCCAGCGAAGCGTGGTAGTCTGGGCAGCCTCCCCATTTGCAAGAATGGCTTCGTGCAGACTCAGCTCACCCTTCGGATCATGGGGGGTTCGACCGACAAACCGCTGACCTACAAAAGTCTGCGCGTCGCCAAACGAGTATCCGATCCCGATGTTGCCCTTACCGTCCATCGTCGCGCTTCCAAGCCAGCGAAAGGCAGAATCGGGCGCATACGTCCCCTGTTGATACAGGCTCACATTCCCACCCCCGTCAAGTCGAAATTCATACCATCTCACGCCACCGCCGCCCAGGGACGTGTTCACGGAGTGGATCGCCACTATCGATTGCTGCTTGCCGATTCGGCGATATACCAGTCTTGTCATCAACTTGTCGCCCTGTGCGTCGAGCCTGCGATCGGTGCCGGGCTGCGGTACGCAGTTAGTCAACTGACCGTCGCACAGATAGTGATACGGAGCAACAGTGATCTTCTGCGGCCCTACGAGCGTCGTGCGCGATGGGTCGTTCCAGTCGACGTGATATTTCCAGACGTATATGCCGTCATCCTCCATCACCTTGCGCAGCTGCGTTCCGCCCGCGGCCATGATAATGTTGGGCGCACCGGGCGGCGGCAGCTGAGTGCCGTCGACGTCTGCATTGTTCAGGAAGTTCACGTCGTCAACTATCATGCACTGCTCGGTCGCGTCTTCGCCCTTCAGCATCCTTGCACGATCGGCAACACATGCGTGCTTCTGAATCACAGCGTCGCCGGTGCTCGTCGGCACGTAATATCCGTCGGGCCAGATCGCGGGACGCGGGTAGTCGGGGAAAAGCGGGCGCGCAAATTCGTAGCGGTAGTACGGTCCGAATGGACTCGGGCCCGCGCTCACGGCATAACACATGGCGTAGCTGCCGCTATCGGCGGCCGGACGCGGTCCGAATCGACGATGTGGAGCTCTCTCCGCCGGAAGCTGCGTAGGAGCCGCCTGCGGTGGTTGATACAGCTCGACAGCTTTTCCGGGCTGGCCCGGCTCGCCGGCCTGGCTCACGGCAGCGGGCTCACCCGCGCGCGGCGCCATGGGCTCCACGGCGCGTTTCGGCAATCGAGTGAAAATAGGCATCACGATGAGCCACCGATTGGCCAGTTGATCGTATCGGACTACAGCGTCGCCGTTATCGAACTTTTCGCACGCGCCACCAAACCCGCGAAAGACATTGCTCGTCGCAACCGGTCCGTACAGAACCTTGCCGGTCGTATCGAACTGCTGTCCACGCTTCGTGAAAATCGCCATGCGCGTGTTGACGATCTGCACAATGTAATTCGGCCCTACGGCGAGGCTGTTGTCCGACGGGTTGCGCAGCGCGGCATTGCCCTGCGGTCCTACGAAATCTGCGCCAAGCCCGTCGAACGCCGTGGTTATGACAGCTGCTGACCGCGTGCCCTGACTGTGCTGCTCCACGGCCGCGGCACCGGCCGGAACAGTGATCTTGACCGGTGGAACGGTGTCGGCGGTGGTCTCTTGCTCACCCTCCGCTTCGGGCGCGTCCGTGCCGGCGGCCATTGCGGCCAGCTCGCCCGTACTTTGCAACGACGGTCTTGCACCAGTCGGCGCTGCAAGTATTCCAGACACGTCGTGCGCGACAGCGTAATGCACCGTTGCATGAGCATGCGTAACCAGCGGCTCCGCAGTCTGCACGTCGCGGTGGGACGCGGTTGCGACGGCAACGACGCCAATGACGCCCGCTCCAGCGATGCAAGCGGTGATTCGTGTAATAGTTCGTGATAGATTCGTCACAGCTTACTCAGTGAAATGGTTGATTGCTTCAGATGTCGCCACCAGGCCCATCACACAGAGCAAGCCGCTTGAGATAGTTGCCAACCGCCGGGCTATGATCGCTCTCATCGTCATTCAATCGTGGGTTGGGAGCAACGAACACCGTAGAATCTCGTATACTGTATACAATACGGCCGGAATCGACCACCCGGAAGGGCTCTGTTGCGCCCAGCTAGTAGCGAGCGCGAGAAGCTCTCCTTCCACCGACCTGAACGGAAGCATCACTACCATTCAGCGCGCTGCGCTGGAGGAGACTCAGATGAAGCAGAACTCGGCTCGAAATCCAGGAGCTGAATTGCATTCCCGGCGCAAGGACAGTGAACCCAGCCAGAAAAGTCTCGCTTTGTTCCCGCGCGGCGCCGCGTGCGCCGCCCTCTTTGCACTCATCGCCATCCCGAACCCCACACCCGCCCAGACAGGCGGCTCGGGAACCGTGAGTCCCGCTTACCTCGCCGGGCTGCACTGGCGCAATATCGGCCCTTTCCGCTCCGGCAACGTCTACGCCGTCACAGGCATACCAAGCGATCCCACGACCTACTACATCGGAACGCCAGAGGCCGGGATCTGGAAGACATCTGACGCCGGAACGGAGTGGAAGCCGGTCTTTGACGATATGCACGTCGCGTCAATCGGGGCAATCGCTGCCTCACCATCAAATCCTGGCATCGTCTACGCAGGCACCGGCGACCCGTCAGGCTGGTCGTTTTCTCAGGGCAATGGCGTCTACAAGACTACGGACGCAGGTGCGACATGGCGCAACATCGGCCTGGACGGCACGCGATATATCAATGCCATCATCGTGGATCCGCACAACCCTGACATCGTACTCGTCGGCGCCGCGGGCGCCGCGCAGGCTGGCAGTGGGCCAAACGAGGACCGTGGCGTGTATCGGTCCACCGACGGCGGTGCAACCTGGAAGAAGGTCCTCTACATCGACCAGTACACTGGCGTCGAGGACATGACGGTGGACGTATCGGACCCGAGCGTCATATACGCCGCGTTCGCACGGGCCGCGTTTGGTGCTTCGCGCGCTGAACTCGCAAAGCTGGCTCCGCTCGCAACGGGAATCTACAAGTCAACAGATGAAGGACTGACTTGGAATCCAGTTTCCGGGCACGGTCTTCCACCGCACACACGGAGCTATGAGATCGCCGTCGCGTCAGGCACTAACGGGCAGCGAATCTACGCCGAAGCACAGGGCTCGGGACGCGACGCTGGCGGTGTGTATCGTTCTGACGACGGGGGAGAATCATGGTCGCTCGGTACAAAGGAAATTGGAAGCGCCGGCGGTCGCATCTATGCCGATCCCAGGAACCCTGACGTCCTCTACCTCATGGGAACGTCGATGTATCGGTCCACAGACGGCGCTCACACGTTCACTGCGTTCAAGGGTGCGCCAGGCGGCGACGATGACCGCGACCTGTGGATCAACCCGTCTGATTCGCGCAGGATGCTCATGGGCGCGGACCAGGGCCCGACCATCACAGTCGACGACGGCGCGACCTGGACACCGTGGTACAATCTGCCAAATGGTCAGTTCTATAATGTCGTGACCGATTTCGACTTTCCCTATCACGTTTGCGGTTCACAGCAGGACAGTGGCACAGCATGCGTCGCGAGTCGCAGTGACTACGGGCGGATTCGCGAGAACGACTGGTACGCCGTAGGTGGATTCGAAAGCGGAGCGATTGTACCCGACACGCTTCATCCGCGCTGGATCTATACGCAGGGCTGGTATCACGTACTCCGGCGCTACGATCGCGTTACCGGACAGGTTGCGGTGCTCTACACCCCGACGCCGGAAGATCACTTTGGAGGTCTGCCGCCAATGGGATTCTCGCCGCAAAATCCGCATCTGCTGTACATGGCTGCACAGTACCTCATGGCTTCGACTGACAGCGGGCGCGATTGGCACCATGCAAGCCCGGATCTCACGGCGATACAGCGTACCGAACGAACTGACACTGCCAGTGCCGCAGTCCGCTTCCGGCGTTACAGCCCATCCATTCAGTCGATGTCGCTCTCGACGAGAGCGGCCGGCGAAATCTGGGCCGGGACCAGCAATGGGCTGGTTCAGATGACTCGCGATGCGGGCCAGCACTGGTCAAATGTGACGCCGGCGGCCCTGCCGCAACGTGCACTCGTCGACGCCATCGACGCATCGCACACTACCCCCGGCGTGGCGTACATCTCCGTCCGCGCAGCTGGTGATTGGCATCCCTACATCTACCGCACCACTGACTTTGGCAAGAGCTGGACAAAGATCGTGGCCGGACTCCCGGATGACGCGCCCGTTCGGGTCGTGCGCGAAGATCCCGTCGCGCCCAACCTGCTTTACGCTGGTACCGTCACGGGAGCGTGGGTGTCGTTCGACAGAGGAGATCACTGGCAGTCGCTGGAGCTGAATCTGCCGAACACCGTCGTGAGCGACATCACAGTACACGGAAATGATCTCGCGATCTCCACGTACGGCCGCGCGCTCTGGATCATGGATGACGTGACGCCGTTGCGTAAGGCGACAGAAGCGGTCGCAGCTGGCGGAACCTATCTGTACCAGCCGGAGCTCACCTATCGCGTGCGCTGGGACAATGACCAGGACACACCGCGCCCGCCCGAGGTGCCCGCCGGAGAGAACGCACCTGAGGGTGCAATCATCTACTACTATCTCAATACGGCTGCGTCTGGCCCGGTTACGCTTTCAATTCGGGACGCGCAGGGAAACCTCGTCAGAAAGTACACCGAAGCTGCGCCGCCAGAAGCCGTGCTCCCGAATGTGCCAACGTACTGGTTTCCCAAGCCGGCCGGCCTTCCGGCGAGTGCGGGAATGCACCGTGTAGTCTGGGATCTGAGATATGAGGACCCAATGACACTGCCGTACGGGTACTACGGCAACATCCTGACATACACCGAGTACACGCTCACCTGGCACGCGGTGAAAGGTCACACGCCCAGCGTGCAACCGCCCGGTCCAATTGCGATTCCCGGCACATACACGGTGGACCTGACTGTAAATGGTCACACATACTCTCGTCAGTTCACCGTGAAGAACGATCCGCGCGTCAGCATTCCGCAGGCTTATCTTGCCACACAACTCCAATCAGAGTTGGAGATGACCCGCGGGATGGCAACGAGTTACACGTCCTTCTATCAGATTGACCGGATGCGCAAGCGGTTGGCATCGGATGCGTCCAGCAGCGCATCAGCGAGCTCGCTCGACAAGCAACTCGCGACAATCGCGGACAGCAGTTTTGGTGTGGTCAATCGCGACCTGGCTCGGCACCTTGAAGACGCCGACTTCGGCGATCTACTCCCCACGCGGAGCGACTTGGCGGCGATCGCGTCCAGCTGCAAGCAACTCGACTCGGCAGTCGCTGCGCTTCGAAACGTGGAGCGGACTTCAATCCCGAAGTTGAATGCAGAACTCACGGCGGCGCACGTTGCGCCTCTTGAGCCGGAGCCGGTGCCGCCTAACGCAGGCTGCGGTAACGCGGCGACGTTGGCCCGAGCGGTAAATCCGCGACGATGACGTAATCGTGCAGCAAAAGAAGCCCCGGTCGCTCACACATTGAGCGACCGGGGCTTCTTTTGCTGCTGCCGCTTCGAGCTAGTTGCAGGTCGGGGCGTTAGATGGTTGAGTGTCCCAGTAAATGCGAGTGCCGAAATTGTCCGGACCCTGCGCAGTTATCGCCGCTGCGAGGTTCGTGCCGTTCACGGACTGCTCCGTGATCGAGTAGAAGAACCGACGCGGCACAAAGTTCACGATCGTGCTCGGGCCCGGGGCAATTGTTGATGGCTGACATGTGCGGCGCCACACTGACCACGCCTGACCGCCATCAGTGTAGAGGGCAATCCACCGCTGTATTGCGATCTGCTTGAGACCAGCCGTCCCGCCCTGGTATGCTATCGACGGCTGTGCGAGAAAATTCGCTATCACAGTCGGATCGGTGATACCCCATTGGTTCATCGAGGCTGTAATTGCCGTCTTGTAGTCGCTGGCGGCATCTGCAGGCGACAGACCACCGAGGCCGCGTGCGGCCGCTTCAGCCTTGATGAACATCAGCTCGGCATACGTCATGAGGTACGACGGGGTGGACGCACCAGCAGAGGTGCCAAACGTTCCGTAGGAGGTCGTGCCGGAGTAGAAAATCGTACCCGGTCGCGAAGCGAAACGGAACCACTTACCCGCCGAGTCCTGCGACAGACCATTGGGCATTCCGCCGTAACCATTTGGAAAGTAGGTGGCGTCCACCACCGGTTGCGCGTATACCGGCACGCGCGGATCGTTCTCCGGAACCATGATATTCATAATCGTCCGCGACATCCGGCGATCGTCGCGAGTCTGGAGCGTTACCGACCATGGATTGTTGGACACACCGTCGCCGGGCCAAACCAGCTTGGCGTTGTCACTGTTGGACTGGAACACGCCGCCTGGATCGCTGAAGGCTGCCTGAAGCTGCGCACTCGCAGTCGTCGGATCGACGTTCACGAGTCGCAGCGCAAGCCGCGCGCGTAGCGAGTTGTCAAACTTTCGCCACGCTGCCAGATTGCCCCCGTAGATCGGATCCGCACCACCCAGCCCTGGATCGCCGCTAGCGTCAGCCGCCATGGCTGCATTGGCGGATGCCAGCGTCGTGAAGAATCCGGCGTAGATGTCTTTCTGCGCATCGTACTTTGGAGTCACGATACCAGAATCCGCCCTTGCCGCCTGCGAATATGGCACGTTGCCGAACGTATCCGTCAGGTAGTCGAACTCCCACGTTTGCATTACCTGCGCAGGCCCGAATACGCCAGCCTGCGAGGCGGCCTGCCCCTTCAGCACGACCTTGCGAAAGTTCACCAGGTCAGTCGTGTAGGAGTTATCGAACCACGTCGACGTCCGGTCCGCCTGCAGATTCACATACTCGTCTTCCTGCGGGTAGGTCGTCTCGGCCAACTGCTGCACCAGTATCTCGGTTTGACCAAAGTCATAGCCGCCGAGCCACCGACCTACCGAAGAGGCGGTGGCAGCGGTGAAGAGAGCGCTGGCCGGCGCATCGGTTGGATTGTTCGGATTTCGGTTGGTCGCTGTGATATTGTCAGTATTGCATGCCACCGCGCCGGCGACAAGCAAAACCGCCGTGGCGCGAGTAAGCCAGATTTTTGTCATCGATCCCTCGAAAGTTTGCGGTAGCATTACGGCGTCACCTGAAAGCTGATCCCAAGGCTGCGAGCCGTGGGCATCTCGGCGAACTCAAACCCTTGCGAGTTGCCGGTCCCGTAAGTGAACTCGGGATCCACGTTCGGAACGTTGGAGTGGGTCCACAGGTTGCGTCCGACGAAGGAAACGTTTACCGACTGCGCGTTGAATCTGCCAGCCAGCGACGACGGCAAATCGTAGCCGAGGCGCATTTCACGCAGCTTGATGTAGCTGTCGTCGTAGATGTACGCGGAGTGGATCAACCAGAGACTCTGGAAGTACTCCTCCGACGTCACATTGATTGTGTTAGCCTTTCCGGTAGTTTCGTCGATTCCCTTGACAACTATACCAGGCTTGTTCCAATCGACTTCGCGCCCCGTGAGAGTACTGGTGCATGTGCCGCTCTGCTGACACATCATGTTGGTGATGCTGAAGATGTCGCCGCCATGATGGATGTCGAACAACACGTTGAGGGTGAACCGGTGGTACTTGAACTCATTGTTCCATCCGCCAATCCACTTCGGATTCACATTGCCAAGCACCTTGAGCTGTGATCCGCGAATCGGGAGACCGTTTTCGGTTAGAAGGTTGCCCGCGCTGTCCCGCGCGAAATCGTAGCCGCGGATCACGCCGTAGGGCTCTCCAGCTCTGGCCTCGACAGTTGCGCTCCACTGTGAGCCAAGTACCACCGTCTGGAGTCCAGGGGCGAGCGACACGACCTTGCTCCGGTTGGCCGCGTAATTGAACGTGCTGACCCAGTTGAAACCGCCCGTCGACGAACGGATAGGCGTCACGCCTATTTCCGCTTCGAATCCCTTGTTCTCCACTTCACCGGCATTCACCGATTGGGTGGAAAAGCCCGATGATGGCGGAATCACGAGGTTGAGGATCTGATTCTTGGTCTGCTTGCTGTAGTACGAACCGTCGAAGGTAATGCGGTTGTCGTACATCCCGAGTTCGACACCAGCTTCCGCGCTGGTTGTAAGCTCAGGCTTTAGCAGGTTGCTGAAAATCGGCGGTTGAATGTGTAAACGGGCTGGATTGTGGGAGTTCCGTCAGTCAGGCAGTTGATTGCACGACGGCACGGTTTTCGTTTGCGTC
>Ga0207933_1002420_pt1 | contig 12140 bp, 13 predicted proteins | sample NGESurdeep092012_4_FD_184488 | JGI IMG/M metagenome (GOLD analysis project Ga0207933, IMG submission 184488) | Arctic peat soil microbial communities from Barrow, Alaska - NGEE Surface sample F53-3 deep-092012 (SPAdes) | ecosystem: Environmental > Terrestrial > Soil > Wetlands > Peat ... | reverse complement strand
CTTGTCGAGCCGCGATACCCAGTCGAGCATGTTCTTCAGCCCGCCGGGAATCGACCAGTTATATTCCGGCGTCACGATCAGCACCGCGTCGGCGTCGCGAATGGCGGCGGCGTAGTCGGTTACCTCGCCGGGAAATCCGCTGCCCTCATGGATGTCGGCGTTATAAATCGGAAAACTGTCGTATGGCGGCGCCTGGATCAAATTCAACTCCGGCGGCGCCAGCGCCGGCAGCGCGCGCGTAAGCGCGGCATTGAAGGAACCCTTGCGCAGCGAACCGCAAATTACCAGCACATTGAATTGCTTGGCCATGACATCCTCATTCTGAAAAAATGGCGCGCAAGCGGGCGCGCGGCGAAAGTCGCCACGGCAACGCCCGGCGCCGCCTTAGGTTGCAGACTGGGAGGATGGAGCGGCCCTCCGCGACGCGCGGGCAGAGCCGGGTGTCAGACCTTCACGCGACGCACGAATTTCTCGAATGCCGCAAGCTGCTGCTTGACGATGTCCTTGACGCCTTGGTCGGTCAGTTCGAGCGTCTTTTCGTCGAACTTCTTGGTGGCGAAATTGACGAAGACTTCCGGCTTGCCGAACATCTGCGCGTCGATCGAGGCCAGCGCCATGCGCAGGTGATATTGCAGGCGTCCGCCACCCATCTGACCGCCCGAGCAGGACTGCAAGGCCACCGGCTTATCCTTGAATGGCACGTCCTTGAGTTTTGAAACCCAATCGATCGCGTTCTTCAAAACGCCGGGAATCGACCAGTTATATTCCGGCGACACAATAATGACGCCGTCGGCAGCGCGGATCGCCGCGGCCCAGGCTTCGACGTCGGCCGGCGGTCCCTTTTCGATGCGGACGTCGTCATTGTACGGCGGAAAACCGGCGTACGACGGCGCCGGCGTCAGCGTCATGTCAGGCGGTGCCAAAGCCGGCAGAGCGCGCGCGAGCGCCGCGTTGAACGAGCCTTTGCGCAGCGATCCGCAGACGACGAGCATGTTGAGATTGTCGGCCATCACTTCCCCATAAAATTTATTGCGCTGTCAGGCCGGCCTTGTCGCGCACCGCTTTCCATTTGGCAACGTCTTCGGTGAGCAGTGTGCGGAATTCGGCCGGCGTCGAGATCGTCGCAATCGCGCCGACCTTGGCCAGCTTCTCGCGCACGTCGGGCGTCGCCAGCACCGTTTTCAACGCGGCGTTGGTCTTGTCGACAATCGCCTGCGGCACGCCGGCGGGATAGACCCAGCCATACCAGCCGGTCACGGCGTAACCCGGCACGCCGGATTCGGCGACGGTCGGGATGTTGGGCGCATTGGGGAGGCGCGCGGGCGAGCCGACCGCCAGCACCTTCAACTTACCGGCCTGCACCTGGCCTTGCACCGCCAGAAAGGTTTCGACGCCGTAATCGATCTGGTTGGCGAGCAGCGCCGCGATCAAGGCCGGCGAGCCGCGATAGGGAATGTGTTTGACGCTGATGCCGGCCATTTGCACCAGCAGTTCGCCGGCGAGGTGCTGTGTCGAGCCGACGCCGACGCTGGCGAAATTCAATTTGCCGGGCGACGCCTTGGCAAGCGCGATCAGACCCTTGAGGTCGTCGGCCTTGAAGTCCTTGTTGACGACCACCACGAAGGCGGAATTGGCGACCACCGCCACGGGCGCGAAATCCTTCACCGCGTCATAAGGCACCGACTTGAGCATCGCCGCGCCGACGGTGTGGCCGGTCGAGATCATGGTGGCGGTGTAGCCGTCCTTGGCCGCGCGCGCGACTTCGCCCGAGGCGATCGAGCCGCCGGCGCCCGGCTTGTTCTCGACAACGATCGACTGGTTGAGCAGCTTGCCGAGCGGGTCGGCAATGATGCGGGCGGCAATATCGGTGCCGCCGCCGGCGCCGAAGCCGACGATCAGGCGGATCGGCCGGTCGTTCGGCCATTCGGCCGCGGCCGTCTGCATAGCGCCCAGGACAAAACCGGCAGCCAGCGCCGCCGCGACGATTGCGCGTTTCATTGTGCTCCCCCGTGATATGGCGCGCCTTTCCCGGCGGCCCTTGTTGTAGCCACAGGGAAGGCGGGCGCGCAGAGAGAGTCAACGGGGGGTGGCTAATCTCCCCTCCCCCCATGAGCACTTGCGAGTGGTGGGGAGGGGTCGGGGATGGGGGGCGTCAGTGAACAAGAATAAGAGGCGATGATTAGCCCCCACCCCGGTTCATATCGCTATCGCGATACGAACCGACCCTCCCCGCGCTACCCGGGGGAGGGATAAGAAGTCCTACTTCTCGTCCTCGATCGGGTTCGACAACACGCCAACCTTTTCGATCTCGACCTCGATGGTGTCACCCGCCTTCATCCAGACCGGATCGGGCTTGCGCGCGTGACCGACGCCCGACGGCGTGCCGGTGAACAGGATGTCGCCCGGCTCCAGCGTCATGCCTTCGGTAAGATAGACCAGCGATTCCGCCACCGGGAACATGAAGTGATCGGTGTTGGACGATTGCATGGTCTTGCCGTTAAGACGGCTTTCGATCTTGAGACCCTTGCCGCCGCGCGGCACTTCGTCGGCGGTCACCATCCACGGGCCGATGCTGCCGGTGCGGTCGAAATTCTTGCCCATGCCCCACTGCGTGGTGTGGCGCTGATATTCGCGGATCGAGCCTTCCATGCCGCAGGAATAACCGGCCACGCAATCGGCCGCGTTTTCGAGGGTGAGATGCTTGGCGCGCTTGCCGATGATGACGATCAATTCGGCTTCATAATCGAACTGGATCGACTTCTTCGGCCGTATCAGCGGAAAGCCATGCGACGTCAGCGAGGTCAGCACGCGGAAAAAGATCGACTGGAATTTCGGGATGTTGTCCTTGTAGCCGCCTTCCTTGACGTGATCGAGATAGTTCAAGCCGAGGCAGATGATCTTGCCGGGATTGGCGACGGACAGCGCGAATTTCATGCCGGCGAGCGGAATGCGCGCGGCGTCCGGCGCTTTCTTGACGAGATCGGCGAGCGCGTTGAGGTCGCGCCCGCTGCGCAGATAAGCGCCGAGTTCACCCGGTACGCTCGCGTCGGCCGCCTGCACATCGATGACAGTCGCGCCATCGACCACGCCCATGCGGATGCCGTTGGCGGTTTCAAAATTGACGATTTTCATCGGGTGTTCCTGCCCTTGCCATTTGATTATGCGGGATGGCTTAGCGCAGAGCGGGCCGCACGGGAAGCACCCTGTGGAGGTCGCTGAAAGTCTCAGTCCTTCGCCTCGCCTTCGCCGGCCAGGGTGAAGGCCTGGATCGAGAAATATTTCTTGGCGTCGGTCCACACCGCCGTAGGTATCCAGCCGACACCGCGCGCCAGAGCGCCGAGCGTTTCGACGGAGTATTTGTAGGAGTTCTCGGTGTGAATCGTTTCGCCGGCGCGGAAGTCAATCGTATCGCCCGCGACCTTGACCTTCTGCCGCTTCAGGCTGGCGAGATGCATCTCGACGCGGTTGCGCTCGCGATTATAGAAAGCGTGGTGCTCGAAGGTGTCGAGCTTGAAGGTGCCGCCGAGCTCGCGGTTGATGCGCACCAAAAGATTGAGATTGAATTTGGCGGTGACACCGGCGGCGTCGTTATAGGCGGCGTTGAGAATTTCGGCACCCTTGATGAGATCGGCGCCGACGATCAGTTTCGAATTGGGGCCGAGGATTTTCGCGGCATTGCGCAAAAAAGCCGCCGCCTCATGCGGCTCGAAATTGCCGATGGTGGAGCCGGGGAAAAAGCCGACGCGCGCGGGCGCGGAACGGATTTCCTCCGGTAGCTTAAATTCCTGCGTGAAGTCGGCGGTGACCGGCAGCACGTTGAGACGGGGGAAATCCGGCCGCAGTTCTGCGGCTTCCTGTTCGACCATCTCCCCGCAGATATCGACCGGCACATAGGCCGCCAGCACCGGGGCCGCGGCAAGAAGAATGCGCGCCTTCTTGTTGGAGCCGGAGCCGAACTCGATCAGCGCCGCGCCCGGCGGAATGAGCGCGGCGATCTCGCCGGCGTGGTCTTGCAGAATGCGCATTTCGCAGCGGGTCGGGTAGTATTCCGGCTGCTCGGTGATCTTGTCGAACAGGAGCGAGCCTTCCGCGTCATAGAAGTATTTCGGCGGCACGCGCTTTGGCGTCGTGCTCAGGCCTTTGAGCGCATCGGCTTCGAATTCGGACACGTCTTCCGATGTCGGAAGCGGCGAAGTTTTACGGGCAAGCGCAACCATGATGGCCTCTTAGGTAACTGTCTGCTTCAACACCGCTTCAAAAAAATTCCGCCAGACGCACGCCGGTAAATTGCCAGCGCGCCGGCGGATAGAAGAAATTGCGATAGCTCATCCGTTCATGCCCGTCCGGCGTCGCCAGCGAGGAGCCGCGCAACACCATCTGCGAAACCATGAACTTGCCGTTGTATTCTCCGAGCGCGCCTTCGGCGGCGCGGTAGCCCGGATAGGGCAAATAGGCGCTGCGTGTCCACTGCCAGGCGACGCCGAAAGCGTCAGCCAAGAGACCGGCGCGCGCCGCTACCTCCCATTCCTGTTCGCTCGGCAGATGTTTACCGGCGAAACGGGCGAAAGCCTCGGCTTCGTAATAGCTGACATGCATTACCGGCTGGGCGGCATCCACAGGCTTAAGGCCGGCAAGCGTCACCACATGCCACTGCCCGTCTTTCTGCCGCCAATAGCCGGGTGCCTGCCAGCCTTCGTTCTGCACCGTGGTCCAGCCGTCCGACAGCCAGAGCGACGGCGTCGTATAGCCGCCGGCCTCGATGAACGCGAGCCACTGCGCGTTGCTGACCAGATCGCGCGCGATGCGGATTTTCGGAATGAGCGTGTCGTGGCGCGGGGTTTCGTTGTCGAAACAAAAGCCCCTGCCCTCGTGACCGACCGCATGAATTCCGGCCGGCACATCGATAAATGTATTGGCGTCGATCGCGCGCGGACCCGGCGGCGATTGAGGCATCTGCCAATCCGCGTCGTAGACCGGATCGGTCGGGTTCTGCGCGAAGGCGTGCAGGATATCGGTGATGAGCAGTTCCTGGTGCTGCTGCTCGTGATGCAGACCGGTTTCGAGAATTTCAAAGACGCGCGCTGCGTCGGCGTCCGACACCTTGCCGATCAGCTTTTCAACGGCGGCATCGACGTGCGCGCGATAGAGCGTGACCTCCTCGCCGTTCGGCCGCGTGATCAAGCCGCGCTGCGGGCGGGCGTGACGCGGCCCCGCGGCGACATAATAAGAATTGAACAGGAACGGAAAGCGTTCGTCGAAAATCTTGTAATCGGGATCGTGCGGCACCAAAAGGAACTGTTCGAAGAACCAGGTGACATGGGCGCGGTGCCATTTCGCCGGCGAGGCGTCGGCCATCGACTGCACGATCTGGTCTTCGGCCGACAGATGCGAGGCGCGGCGTTCGGTCTCAGCGCGCACCCGGGCAAAGGCCTCGCGCCAGGCGCTGCGCACCTCATGCGATGGCGGCCTGCCCGCCTCCGGCCCCTGCGCCACGGCGCGCGGGACCGGGGATACTGCGGTGCGCGCCATAAAAAAGCCTCCGTCACGAACGCCCAGGGAAAAGTCGTCACAGCTACCGATAAATACGAACAATGGATGCAATTGTTCCATCGGCCGCCAGCCGGGGCAACCTAGCCCAAGGTTTTGTGTACGCAACTGACAGGGCCGTGATGCGCCTGTGAGCGACGATTCAGGCCTTATTCGCGCGCTATTCGTTCGAATTCGAATAGATTTCGCCCGCCCACACGCGAAGTCCGCCACGCGATCGTCTGACCGCGTGGCGGCATTTTTCGCATGGATATTATTTCAGCGCATCGAGACCGGCCTGGCAGACCTCGATGTCCTCCGCGCCGGTGCCGCCCGAGCAGCCGATGCCGCCAACGATCTTGCCGCCGGAGACGATCACCAGACCGCCCGGCACCGAATTGGCCGCGCCCAGTTGCAAGAGATAGTCGAACTCCGGCCCCTTCGCGATCAGATCATGGAAGACCTTGGTCGGCCGGCGGAACGCGGCCGCCGAGATGGCTTTGTTCATCGCCACCAAGGTCGAGCCGTATTGCGTGCCGTCCATCTTCTCGTAGCTGGCCAGTTGCCCACTCGGCTCGACGATGGCGACCGATTCCGCCAGGCCCATTTTCGTCGACTGCGCGAGCGCCGCCATCGTAATCTTCTGGGCCTGCGCGAGCGAGATCGGGTTGCCATAAGGCAGCGGCTTTTGCTGTGCGTTAGCCGGCACAGCGATCAGACCGGCGCACAGAAGCGCCGACGCGATTAGATAATGACGCATCATTATTCCCTCCGAAGTTTTCGTTTTCCGTCGCCCTGGCTTTTCCCGGCCCACCCGCAACGCGGGACAGCGCCGAAGCGCGCATTATGGGCTTCCTGTCGGATCGCGACAAGGTTTGAATAGAGGGTAGCCGGGATACTGCGACGCCGGCATCGGCTCGGGTCTGGAGCAAAGTCCGCCACGCGATTATCTGACCGCGCGGGCGGCCGCCGGCAATAGAAAAATGGCCCCGCTTAGGGGCCATTTTTTATCGGTTCAGCTAATCGCGGTGAATGACCACCGCGTGCCGGTCGTGGTGACGATGGTGTTTGATGACCACGACCTTCTTGTGATGACGATGGCGCCAGCCTTCGTGGCGGCCACTGTCCGTCTTGATGACGACGCTCTGCGCGCTCGCGGACGCTACCGGCAAAACAAAGCCGACAGCCGCAAGTGCTGCAATTCCCAAAACAACATTTCGCATAGTTAAGCTCCCAATATGATCGCGCCCATATGCGCCAGCTCAACAATCCGGAGACCCCACATTACGTTCCATGAACAGCCGTTCAGAAACCGGTTGGCATCAAGGCCCTATCCGGTATGCTGTCATACAGCATTCGGGAGAGCGCCAAATGACGGCCCTACAGCAGATCGAGCGCAACGCGCATGAAGTTATGGACGCCGGCGCCGATCTGGTCGAATTGTATTATGAGCGCGGCTGGACCGACGGCCTGCCGGTGGTGCCGCCGACGCCGGAAAAGATCGCCGCCTGTGTGGCGGCGCTCGGCGGCGCTCCGGATTTCGTCGAATGCAAGATCGCGCCGCGCTGGGGCCTGCTGACGCGCGAGGTGCTGGCGATCAGCATGGTGATGGCTGGCTGCAAGCCGGAATACGCGCCCATCGTGCGCGCCGCCATGCTGGCGCTGACCGACCGCGCCTTTAATTTGAACGGCGTGCAGGCAACCACGCACATGGCCTCGCCCTTGATCGTCGTCAACGGCCCACTCGCCGCGCAAATCGGCATGAACGGCGGCGCCAATTGCTTCGGATCCGGCAACCGCGCCAACGCGACTATCGGCCGCGCCGTGCGCCTCATCATGCTCAATGTCGGCGGCGGCTTTCCGCCCGATCTCGACAAGAGCACGCTCGGCAACCCGGCGAAGTACACCTATTGCGTCGCCGAGAACGAAGCGGACTCCCCGCTCGCGCCCTATCATGTTGAGCAGGGCTACGCGCCAACCGACTCGACCGTATTCGTGCTGGCGGCGGAAGCGCCGCACAGCGTCACTGATCATATCTGCAACGACCCGGAAGGCATTCTCGACACCATGGTGTCGGCGATGAGCACGATTGCGTCGAACACATCGGTGCTGAGCGGGCATTGCGCGGTCGTGCTTGGGCTCGAACATGCGCGCACCATCGCCAAGGCCGGCTGGAACCGCGCCGACGTGAAAAATTATCTGGCGCTGCATGCCGGCAATGTCTTCGCCAAGCATTCACGCAATCACCGCTACGGCAAGGTCTACAACCGCAATCTGCCGAAGTGGTACAGACGCGAGCCCGACAGCCACATTCCGATCGTCGCCTCACCCGACCTCATTCATCTGTTTGTGATGGGCGGCCATGCCGGCCGCTTCTCGGCCTTCATTCCGGGCTGGGGCCATATGAGTACGCCGGTGCTGCGCTCCATTGATGGCGCCGTTGCTCCGGCGGATGAAATGTGCGCCGACGGCAGTTGTACGATTTAGGAAAACTGAAATATGAACATCCAGCGCAGCCTGAGCGATACCATCCTCATTTACGACCCGCGCGGACAGGTCTCGTCCGAGTCCGACCCTATCGCTCCGCGCGTCACGGCATTGAAAGGTCTGCGGCTCGGCATTCTCGACAACTCAAAATGGAACGCCAACAAGCTGTTGCGCGGCGCACAAAGCGCGATGGCCGATCTCGGCTTCGCGGCGGTGAATTATTATGTGAAGCATAATTTCTCCAAAGATGCCGCGCCCGAACTCCTGCAAAAAATCGCCGCCGAAAACGACATCGTGCTCACCGCCATCGGCGATTGCGGTTCGTGCTGCTCCTGCTGCGTGCGCGACGGCGTCGCGCTCGAGCGCAAGGGCATGCCCGCCGCCGTCATCATCACCACCGAATTCGAATACGAAACCGAATTGACCCGCCAGGCCATCGGCATGCCGGGTCTCAAGCCGGTGGTCATCGACCACCCGGTGTCTTCGATCACGGCGGAGGAAGTTGCAAGCCGCGTTGCGCAGATCGTCACACAGGCGCAGCGCGTGTGGTTGGGAAAGTGACGAAAACGATCGTCGGATTTTGCTGAATTTTGGTAGCGGGGGAGGGATTTGAACCCCCGACCTCCGGATTATGATTCCGGAGGTCATACTTTCTCGGGATGGCATGCTCCCGGAAACAGGGAAGTGATCTCGCCGTCGCTGCCCTCCCAAAATCGCTGATTTCACTTGTCAATCCCTGCATCCCCGCTGTTAACCGCTGCCGTCATTGCGTCTTGACGGTTGTGCGCCCGGCGTGGGGATATTGGTGCCACAGTCACCCCCACGTCACCCCCGAGAGTCCAGATGGCCAAAATCACCCCCAGCACATCGATCACCCAAAAAGGGGTCGAGTCAGCCATCGCCCGGGCGCGCGCCGGCGAGGAAGGCGAGATCAAGGACGGCGCCTGCAAGGGCCTCGCGCTGCGGATGCGCGGCGGCACGGTGAGTTGGACGATCCGGTGGAAGTGGAATGACACATACAAGCGGTGGTCAATTGGCAATCACGAAGTCCCTCCGGACGAGGCGCGCCGACGCGGCTGGCATGTGAAGAGCTGCTGCCAGCGTGGCATCGACCCAACCGCGAAAATCAAGGAGTGGACGACGGGCGTCTCAGTATTCCGGCAATCCGAACTGGCGCGGACGGCGCCGGTCAAATCGATAGAGTGGTCGGCGGCGAAGAAGCTCTTCCTCGATCACGTGTTCTCCAAGCGGTCCGCGGCGACCTACGACGATTACAAAAACATTCTCAACAACACCCCGGAACTCAAGCGCTTCGAGGGCCGGTCGGTCGCAACGATCACTGAATATGACGTGGCGGGCGTTTACGGTGACGTCTTTAAGCGCGCCGAGCCGCACAGCGAACATGTGCAGCGGATCGTCTCCTCGATGTGGAGCACGCTCGCCGGCACCGACTACCGGCGCATGACCGGAATCGTCCCGAACTGCATCAGGCACGTCAAGGCGCCGGAGCGGTCGCGCCAAACGATCGACGAGGTCAACACCGGTGAGGAGTCCCCTCCTCCCGATCGGCTACACATCGGCCGTTATCTCGCGGTCGCCAATGTCGGCGTCTTTCCGCCACGCATCTCGGCTGCCATGCTTCTGATGGCCGGCTCGGTGCAACGCATTCACGCGGTCTGCGGCATCCACCGTGGAAACTTCCAAAGCTTCGGCGACGAGGAGCTCTGGAAGATGCCGCCCTACTTCCGCAAGCCGAGCAAGAAGAAACGCTCGAAAGGATACCACCATGTGCCACTGGTCGGCTTCCCGGCCGAGGCGCTGCGCCGGCTAGACCGGCTGGCTGACGACAATCCGTGGCTGTTGCCGGTCGAGCGGGCGCGGCGCAAAGGGCAACAGCCCAAGCATCCGTACATGCCAACCCGCACATTGAGCAGAAACATCGAGGTGATCCCCGGCATCGAGCTGAGTGCTCACGATTTCCGTGCAGCCATCGCGACCTACGGGCCTCAGGATCTCGGCTGGCTGCGCGACGACAGCAAACTGATCCTCGATCATCTTGAGGGCTATGACTCCAACGACGTGACCGCCCAGCACTACAACACGAACCCGGAGATTCTGAAGAAGCGGGAGATGATGAGGCAATGGGTCGATTGGCTGGAGAAGCAGGAGGCGGCCGCGATCGCCGCCGACCCGACGCTGCTCGACGCCGAAGCCGTCCGGGAGCAGATCTATCGGGTGCGATATTCCGACGCGGCATGGACCGCGAAGATCGAGAAGGCAGGCAAGCTTGGGATCCCGATATGGAAACAGCCCGGCCGGGCCAAGGTGCCGCCGGACAAGATCTTCGACGAGGCCGCGGAGTGATAACATAAGCGGAGGAATTGGGACGCTTTGTCCATTAAAGTCACATAAGAGGCCGATTCTGTCCATTAGACTGACTTAAGAGGCCGGAATGGCGCTGATCCTGAAACCGGCTGGCCTCGGCGGCGCCGACGACTACGTGGTGCTCGACGCCGACCGCCGGGTGATCGGCCGCATAATGTGGACGTACACGGCACCGGCCGGGACGCGGTGGTTCTGGACGATCACCGCCCACGTCCCGCAGCCGCCGACGTCGAGGGGCTACGCCGCCGACCTGGAGTCGGCGAAGGCGGCGTTCAGGATGGCGTGGGATCCGATGCCGACGGACGACGCCGAAGGGATGATCGAGTGGGCGAAGCGGAATATTCAGGGCGAATAGTTGGTAGTGTCTCAGTTTGATTGTGGCGGCTGATTACAAGAGCGAACAATTTCCACCGCTCGGCTAGCCGGAAACGCGCCCCACATGGTTTTTGTCGACGTTACCTGCACAGTAGTTCGACTGGGTGAATTAGGCGACTGACTGAATGTCAGTTCCCAGTACCTGATCGGCCGGAACTATGGCGAATTGCTGGAGAACCAATATTCCCGCGAGATTATCGGAAATCTGGCAGACGAGACGTTGCGGGTGTTTGCAGCGCGCAATGGCTTTCGCCCGGCGGACAGCGGCAAGCATTATGTCGATGACATCCTGATCCCGCTGGTGATCCCGCGCTCGTCACCGCATCGCTCGTCGATGGTGCAGGATCTGGAATCGGGACGGCGCACCGAGATCGACTTCCTCAACGGCGCTATTGTAAAAATGGGATACGAAACCGGCATCGAAACGCCATTTCATCAGTCCATCGTTTCACTGATCCACGCGCGAGAGCGTGCTTAAAAATAGCCTGCGTGGCGCGTAAGATTTGTTGTCCGCTAATTAAGGTCAATCGCGGCCGGGCTCAGCTGGCCCTAAAATCCCAGTCCGCTTTTAGTCTAAGAGCGACCATTCAGGGCATCGGTTGAGAACGACGCTAAGTGCCCAAAGCTGACATCTTACGTATGATCTATCATGTAGGCTGAATAAGCAGCAGCAGATCAATACAGTTCGGTCGCATGGATCGCACCAGAGGGAATGGGAAGAAATGTCGAAAGCGCACACCAATCAGGTTTGTAGACTATATGCAGATGAACTTGGGGAAAGTCGGATCGAGAGTGTAACGATACCAATGTCGCAAAAGGACTTCGCTCCACCGGCCGCTCCATTCAGGGTGGCAGACGCCCAACCGACCCAAAGTTACGTCATTATTGAGCTTCCGGTTGGTTGGGGTGGCACCGAACCGCACCCGACACCCGGTCGCCACATGCTGTTTATGTTGTCGGGTAGCTTCCGCGTGACGCCGAGTTTGGGCGAAGCACGTGCATTCGATGCTGGAGACAGCCTCCTTATGGAGGACACGTCCGGCAAAGGGCACATGACCGAGGTCACATCAGACGGCCCGGTAAAAGCAGTGATGATCCGGCTCGCGTAATACCTTAAGCGTTTACACGGGAGCGTGGCTACCCGACAACTCGACCGTCCGCTATCCTCCACGCCGTTCCAGAATTCATCGGAAGAATGCTAGTAAGGAGCAAGATATGCCAAACGGTTACTGGTTCGCACGAGTCGACGTGAATAATCTGGATAACTACAAGCTATACGCAACCGCGATCCAGCCGATTTTCAAGAAGTTTGGCGCGCGCTATCTCACCCGCGGTGGCCGGTCTGAGAATGTCGAGGGCGAAAATCG
>Ga0207933_1002419_pt1 | contig 12142 bp, 7 predicted proteins | sample NGESurdeep092012_4_FD_184488 | JGI IMG/M metagenome (GOLD analysis project Ga0207933, IMG submission 184488) | Arctic peat soil microbial communities from Barrow, Alaska - NGEE Surface sample F53-3 deep-092012 (SPAdes) | ecosystem: Environmental > Terrestrial > Soil > Wetlands > Peat ... | reverse complement strand
CGATCTGAGATTGATACCTCGGACGCGCCGGTCCTACCGGATTCTGCGTGGAAGAACGCGGTTCGTGGTCGTTTCTATCGCCCGATAAAACAGGCGGTGAGTCTGCGGCTCGATGCGGACGTAATCGCTTGGCTAAAGAAGGATGGCGAAGGTTACCAGACGCGGGCTAACCAGATGCTCCGGGAGCGGATGCTGAAGGATTTTGGACTACGGTAGGAGGGCGGTTCACGTGACGTGGATGCCCGCTCATCGCAAAGAACGCGATGAGCGGATACCGGAAAAGGAGGATTTCAGCTTCAGTGGGAATTCAGGATCTAAGCCTTGCGCGAGCGGCGACCCGCGGCGGTGAGGGTGCCAAGAAGGCCAGTGCCGAGGAGCAGCATCGTGCCAGGCTCCGGAACGGCACTAGGAGTCGGAGCAGAAGCCGACACGATGATGTTGTCCACGCCGAACTCATCGCCCACGCCCCCCTCCGAGAGCGTAATGTCTTGAAGACTTGTCCAGTTCAGAGTTTCAGTTGTGCTCGTGGTCAGACCCGAGAACGTCTCGGATTCCGTGCCCCCTCCAAAGATATCCCCGGTGACAGTGACAGCAACAGAGCCACTGCCATCAGTGTTTACGGGGCCAAGGTCGAGACTAGAAAGATCGAATGGGGCAGGGCCAGTCATCGTCAGGTTTTCTCCTCCAGAACCCCCTACGTCCATGTAGGCCGTGGGCCAGGGCCAACTCGGAGTGAGGGCTCGATCCGAATTTCTTTGAGACGTCCGCGTGACACAGCGCGCAGGTTTCAGAGCCCACATAGCCAGACGGCATCGCAGCGGCGGCAAGATATTTTGCATCGGGCTTCGGCTGCGGTGGCGGCGCCACCTGGGTCACGGCGGAGGACGGACCCCACACAGTCATCGCGAGCGCAAGTGCGGGAATCGTGAGCCATCGTCTCATTGCGCGCCTTCGGTGGTCGGGGAGTGCATCGCGGCACCTCGCCTCTTGATCTCGTTTGTTGACAAAGAACAGCCGTGGCCCGTTCGTCCGACAAGGACTGGCGCAAGTATCGTCTTGCGCTGACGGGAATGCTGTGCAATTAAGCACACCGGGAAGCCTTAATGGATTGGAGTCTGAAATGGGAATCAGGCTGTCTGGAAGTCGAGAACCACGCGTGCGGGACTTTTCCATGCTCAAGGCGCGTGAAGATTTCGTCGATAGCAGAAAGCGGTTGGAGAATTGGCCTGTGAAGCGATCGCAGATTCTTGTATGCACCGATTCCGTCGATGAACCCTGCGCCAACTCAGTTTCCACGAGTCTTTCATCTGTGGAAGTAATCCAGCCGATCTGATGAGGCCCCTATAACGAAGTTCCCAACATGGCGACGAAACTGCGGCGATCAAATTGGCTCATACGAAATAGACCTCGGAGGTTAGGGACACTTCTTGCGGCCGGGCGGCGCATAGGACGTATCGCGATCGGCAAGCACGGTGAAGGCCGGCTTCGGCTCACCTGACGCCGTGAAGAGGGACCAATGCTCGCCATCATTTTCATAAGGCCGCGTGTAATAGATACGTGTGATTCGGCTGCTGGCCGTAGCAGTTAGCCTGAGCAGGAATGAGCGGCGCATGCCTGAGTAATCGCATCCGGGTTGGTTTGAGGGTTTTGGCCGGCCCCGACCTCGGTGTCCCAGATCGTGCTACTCGCCCACGAATCGCTCGTCAAACTTTTGAGCAGCACCCACGTCGTGCAGTTATGGTCTTTCACGCTGTCGCAGTTGGAATTTCGGTTGATGTAGTCGTTCACGTCGTCCCAGGCGTGATACGCAAAGATCTCGGGACGGAATGACGTTCCACTTCCGAGCCCGTACGCGGCAGCGTCGTTCGCGAGGTAGTACTTATATTGGTCGAGATAGCTCGCGTTGCGGCATAGCGCCGCATCCTCGCGGGTGCAGCGCTGGATAAACCCATCTCCAAGATGTCCATTCGATCCGAAGTCACCGGCGGCCACCGAGCAACTTGGAGGAGCGCAGTGTTTTCGGATTGCGAGATAGTAATCGGCCGCCAGTTTGGCATCTACGGGCATCGATAGCCCATCCCCGGACCGCGCGCCATTGTTCGGTTCATTCCATGCGGTATACGCGAACGTGCCGGTCCACCCCGTGTAGGCCCAGGATATGCTCTGGAACCTCTCGAAGGCGGCTTCGAAGTCCGCGGCGGTTGGAAATCCTTTGCTTTTGCTGACGCCGTCGATGTATTTGAAAGTGAGCAGGGCCTCGTCGCATCGCCCCTCGGCGTACTTCAACCAATCTTCCAGCCACGCTCGCGTGCCTTCTCTATTGATATTTCCGGACCCAACAGGATGTTCCGCGATGTCCCATGACAGATAGGCATGGCAGTGGCGAGTGCCGGGCATCGAAGTGCTTCCGATCGAGCGGTAGTACGCATTCGTAGCAGCGTAGAACGCAGTTGTGTAGGACAACTGGCGGTTTGGACCGTTGAAACCAATGTTCAGGTTCTGAGCGTTCTGAGAAATAGTCTGGCCGCTGGCGACGGAAGGAAGCAGGGCAGCGATTGCAAAGAGGAAGCAGCCGATTGGAGTGCGCGAACTTTTCTTCATGGCACGGTGCCTTTCTTGGGGCAGGAAGCGATGAAGTCTCGAACAGAACCGCCGGCACCGTGGCCGATCCGAAGCCCAAAGCATGTATGCTGTATTCGTCTTCGGAAAAGCCCTTGCGACGTTGTGGCGTGTTGAGGGCACCATCGATCAAGCGGACAACCAGGGAGTTGGGATGACAACAAAAAATCGCACGGCAAAAACATTATCGATTGTAATCGATTTCTTCGTTTGCACCCTCCTTGCAGTCGGGTTCGCAGGCGCGCAGACCGCCTCCCCGTCAAAGCAGCTTCCTTATCTGAACCCGGCGCTGCCGCTTGACCAGCGGGTCGACGACCTGGTGGGCCGAATGACTCTTGAGGAAAAGGCGTCGCAGGTTGTACACCAGGCCGCGGCGATTCCGCGCCTTGGAGTGCCTGCCTACAACTGGTGGCACGAAGCGCTCCATGGTGTCCTGGCGAAGCATTCGACGGTGTTTCCAGAGCCGGTCGGTCTGGCCGCCACGTTCGATTCGCCGCTGGTCCACGAGATGGGTACGGCCATCTCTTACGAAGCGCGGGCCAAGCATGAGCAGGATGTGGCCGCCGGCCATCCAGAAGGCATAGGCCTGGATTTCTGGGCGCCCAACATCAATATCTTTCGCGACCCTCGCTGGGGACGCGGCCAGGAGACCTATGGAGAAGATCCCTTTCTTACCTCACGCATGGGCGTCGCTTTCGTGACCGGCATGCAAGGCGACGATCCCAGGTATCTGCGAACGATCGCTACGCCCAAGCATTATGCGGTACACAGCGGCCCCGAGCCGACCCGGCACATTGCGGATGTGCGGGTGTCCAAGCATGACGAGGAGGACACTTACCTGGTGGCGTTCCGCGCGGCCATCACTGAGGGTCATGCCGGGTCGGTGATGTGCGCCTATAACAGCATCAATGGCCAGCCGGCATGCGCCAACCAGTTTCTCCTACAGGACCAGCTTCGTGATCATTGGAAGTTTCAGGGGTATGTGGTTTCCGACTGCGATGCCGTGCGGGACATCTGGCATGGACATGGGTTTACGCAGACAGCCGAGCAGGCAGCCGCGGTCTCAATGAAAGTCGGCACCGACCTGGATTGCAATTCCCCCGGAAAGGATTACTCGCACTACCTTGCAGCGGTGAAACAGGGTCCGCTTCCCGAGAAGGACCTCGACACCTCCGTCAAGCGGCTGATGAGAGCGCGCTTCGAGTTAGGGATGTTGGATCCGCCTTCGATGGTGAAATACGCTTCCATTCCAACCAGCGAGATCGAGAGCCCCGCGCATCGTGCGCTTGCGCTCAAGGCGTCGAAGGAATCCATGGTGTTGTTGAAGAACGACGGCACTCTGCCGTTGAAGCGCGGAGTTCGTACCATCGCCGTTGTAGGCCCGTTGGCCGACAACGCTCTCGCGATGTTCGGCAACTATCACGGAAGGCCCTCGGAATCCACGACACCGCTGGAAGGCATTCGGCGGGAGTTCAAAGACGCCACGATTACATTTTCACCGGGAACGAACTTTCTTCGCGACCAGGTTCCGGTCCCGGCGAGTGTGCTGCGGACGCCGGACGGGCGGCCCGGCTTGGTCGGGGCCTACTTCAAGGGCATCGACCTCGGCGGAAAGCCGGTCGCGACGCGCGTCGATCCGCAAGTGGATTTCGACTTTACGGGCGGCCCTCCTGCACCCGGCCTTGGCACTGCGGACTTTTCGGTGCGCTGGACGGGGACGCTGACTCCGGCTGCCTCCGGGACCTACGATTTGGGATTTACGGGTGACGACGGCTATCGCATGTGGATCGATGGAAAACAGGTGGTCGAAGACTGGAGGGTCCATCCGCCGACGACCAAGACCACGCAGATCGAGCTTGAAAAGGGACACTCTTACCAGATCAAGATCGAGTACTTCCAGAAGAACAACGGAGCCGAAGCGAGGCTGGTATGGACGCCCGCCGACAGTGACCCTCTGAGTCCCGCGTTGGAGCAGGCCAAAAAGGCCGACGTCATCGTCGCCGTGGTGGGCATCACGTCCAAGTTGGAGGGTGAGGAGATGAAGGTAGACCAGCCCGGCTTCAAGGGCGGCGATCGCACCAGCCTCGATCTACCAGCGCAGGAAGAATCTCTGCTGGAGGGCCTGAAGGCGACCGGCAAACCGCTGGTGGTGGTGTTGATCAACGGCAGCGCACTGGCGGTGAACTGGGCCCAGCAAAATGCGAATGCGATTCTCGACGCCTGGTATCCCGGTGAAGATGGCGGCGTTGCGATTGCCGAAACTCTAAGTGGAACGAATAATCCAGCAGGTCGCCTACCCATTACTTTCTATAAAGGAATAGATCAGTTGCCGCCCTTCGAGGACTACTCGATGAAGGACCGCACTTATCGCTACTTCAGCGGCACACCGCTTTATCCGTTTGGTTATGGCAGGAGTTACTCAACGTTCGCCTACAGCGGATTGAAGCTCGATCATTCGACAGTGCAGGCAGGCCAGCCACTTACCGTCGAAGCCGAAGTTAAAAACACCGGCGTTCGCGATGGCGGCGAGGTTGCGGAGTTATACGTGACCTATCCGCAACTGGCTGGAGCGCCGCGACGCGCACTGAAGGGATTTACGCGCGTCCATCTGGCAGCCGGCGCCAGTACGCAGGTGAGCTTTACCGTGAGTCCACGGGACTTGAGCATCGTCACCCCGCAGGGTGACCGCGTCATTGCGACCGGGAACTATCGCCTGAGTGTGGGCGGCGGCCAGCCTGGCACGGACGCGCCGACGGTAAGCGGCACCTTCCAAATCAAGGGCGAATCGATGCTGCCTGAGTAGCCTCACGGCGAGTTGTTTGAATGGGATGCGTCGCCGGGCAGACGCGAAACCATGTGGAACCGCGTTGGAGGTGGCTACGGATGCAAATCGACCGAGCCGATCTTCCCTGTAATCGCATCCCGGACGACAAATCGAACACGCGAAGCCCCGGTAGGCACCGGCATAGCAAAACGGAAATTCACCTGCTTTCCATTGGGTTGGTCGGTGTCCTGAATCCGTTCTTTGAACTCCTCCGCATCCTGCCGAAGCACCTTGTCCTTGCCGTTGAAGGCCGCGCCCACGATCGACACTTCGGCAAGCCGCGAGCCGTTCGCCTGGGGCGTCCATTGCAGTTCTCCGGCTTCCACGAAGACGCGGTAACCGTCGCGTTCCTTCGCCGCCGTTACATGGAGGCCCGTGTAGACCAGGCGCGATCCGCCCGCGGTCAGCAGGTCGAACTTGAACTCCCGGCTCTGCGTCTTCGCGTTCGAGGGCGTCACCGGCGCTTCCGTTTCCGGACCGGCGTAGTAGCCCGTGCGGGTGACCGCATGGAGGTTCGGGTCCTTCATCACTACTCGGATATTGCGGTAGGGCTGCGCCGCGTTGCTGCTGCGGCTGGGCGTATAGGTCAACGTGTAGAAGTCGGCCGCGCGATCGGCATCGGCCGCTATCAGGCGGTCGAGATCGTTGCGGCCATGCACAACGGTGCCGCCTGTTGATCGCGCCAGATCGTCAAACGACACGTCCTGTGCGAAGTCCGTGGTGGCGTTTGGGCCGCTGCCGGAGAGCGCCTCGTCGGCATAGTCTTCCACCGGCGCGGACGCGTCCACGCCCATTGGGTCCAGCGTCGAGACAGACATGCGCGCGTCGAGCATGCGCCGCGTCACAAGCTGGAGCGCGTCCTGGATGTCCTGTGTGTCGCTATCGCTGGCCGACGTCAGGTCGTAGGCCTTGTCGAACCCCGTACCCACCCAGATGACGTTTTTATGCCCGGGAATGCCGCGCAGGCTGCTGGCCACCTCCGAAAGCGCGCCCAGGGTCTTCGCAAATCCGTCCGGGGCGGACATCGTGCCGCCGTTGAGTTGGTTGGCCAGCGCGCGGAAATCCACGTCCGTCACATGCTTCTTCATGCTATCGAGCAGGTCCGCGCGGCTCTGCGTGAAGTCGTGCAGGACGGTCACGCGCGATGCGCCGGAAGCCAGGAACAGTGTCGGCACGGGAAGCACCTCGGGCTGCTTTTCGAGAAAGTGCCGGATTGCCTGCTGCGCCCGCGCCGTGTCGGAAAACGGCGTGTTCAACTCGTCGATCACGATCACGTTGACCGGCGCATCCCCGATCTTCGCCAGGTCCGCCGTGCTATGCACCGGCTTCTGGCCGGCGTTCGGCATCGCACGGGCCTTTGGCCCTTCGAAGTTCCGGATGCGCTGCTCGGCCTTGTCCTCGTACACGGTGAACTGCGACTTATCGAGGCCGGTGACGAGGTTTCCCTTGTTGTCCGTCACCACGACGTCCAGCACGACCAGGCGGCTCGTCACGCTCAACGTTTGTGTGGAAGACTCATCCGGCGCCTGCGCCGCAATCCGTGGCACCTCGAACGCCGAGCTGCCGCAAAGGAGCATGATCCATGCCGTTGCCCATCCCGCTCGCAGGCGGTTCTTTCGTTCCGGCATCCAATTTCCTCCTGCAACATCGTATCGAGTCGCGGCTGCTCGGTCTTTGCTGCACCCGGGGCGGCGGCCGGCAGCACCTCTCCACGATCTCGCCGCGGAACCACCGTGCGGCGTCCTAAACATGCGCCCTTTTTCTAGTTCTGGACTGTAAAGGTAACTGTCGTTTTCGCGCTCACGGTCTGCGCCGTGCCGGTGACGGTCACGGTATAGTTTCCGTTTGGCGTGGTGGGCGCAAACATGGTGCCGCTACAGCCGTTTGCCGAAACGACCGCCAGCAGCGCCAGTATGGCGACCAGGAGCGCGCCCGGACGACGGCGGCGGCCGAATGCCAGCATCATGCCCAGCATCGTGACGATCGCCAGCCACCAATTGTTCGCCAACCCGCCAGTTTCCAATTGGCCCTCGCTCTGGAAGGTCAGTATCGGGAGCCCACCGCCGGGTACGGCCTCAATGCCGTTCTGGAACTGGACCGTTGTAGGGGCCACGGAACACGAGGTTCCCGCGGGGGCCGAGCAGGTGAGCGCCACCGGTGCGTTGAAGCCGCCGGATCCCACAACCATGATTGGCACCATGGCGCTGATCGCCGGCTGCACGGGACCTACCTGCGTACTGCTCGGCACAATGGTGAAGCTACCCAGGACCACCACGGAAAGAGTGAAGTTTGCCGTTGAACTCGTGCCGGCGAGGGCCGCCGTCACTTTGAGGGCGCCAACCGTCGATCCGGTGGTGATCGTCGCCGCGGTTGCATATCCGGAGAGGTCCGTCATTTCCGTATCCGTTGCCGCTCCATTCGCGAAAGCGCCGGTCGCCGCGCCGGCCGCGATAGTGAACACGACGGACGCCTTCTGTACGGGGTTTCCGTACGTGTCCGTCACCAGGGCAATCAGATGTTGCGGGTACGCTGTGCTGATGTTTGCGGTTTGGTTGTTGCCGCTGAACACGGCGACCTTGGCAGCCGTAGAGGCCGACACGTTCGTGCAGGCCGTCGTCGTCACCGTGGGATCGCTGGTGTCGGTCGCGGTCACGCACTGCGGGCCGGCCGTTTTCAACGTCACGGCAATCGTGTGCGCTCCTGCATCCGAGGTGGCGAAGGTATAGTTGGCCGGAAGGTTCGCCTGCGGGTCGGTGCTGGTGAAGTTCACCGTCCCGGTATACGTGGTCGCCGGATTGTTGACCGTCAGTTGGCCGGAGATGGACGTGCCCGCGGCCGCCGTATTCGGCAGCGTGAGCGAGGCGGTGTACACAATCGCGCTAGTCCCCTGCACGGCGATGGTTTGCGCCGCGGTTGCCGAGCCCTGCGCATTGTCGCTCGGCGTGATCGCGCCGTTATAATCGCCGACGGTCGGCGGATTGAACACCGTGTTCAGATTGCAACTGCCGCCCGCTGCCAATGTCAGCGGGGCCGAGGTGCAATCCGTGCCGCTTGTGCTTGCCTGCTCGACGTATCCCGGCGGCACCCTCACGCTGTTCAGCGACAGGGGCTGGTTGCCGCTGTCGAAAAGACTCACCGTCTGCGCCGGCGAGCTTTCACCCGGGTTCAGGGTCTTGAACGCCAGCGAGTTAGTGCTCACGTTGATGCTGCGCACTTTGTTGTTGCCCGTATCCGCGATGTAGAGGTTGCCTGCGCTATCCAGCGCGATGCCCGTCGGCGCGCTCAGCATGGCCGCGGCCGAGGTCCCATTGTCACCGCCGGCGCCTGCCGTTCCCGTGCCGGCGACGGTCGAGATTTGCCCCCCGGAAATTATGCGGACTCGCTGGTTCTGCGTGTCGGCGATATACAGATTGCCGGCTGTGTCCACGGCGAGTCCGGTGGGTGCATTCAATTCCGTCGACGTGGCCAGGCCGTCTCCGATATAGCCTCCGCCCTGCTGTCCGGCCAGCGTGGTGATCGTCCCTTCACTCAACTCGCGCACGCGATTGTTGCCTGTGTCGGCGATAAACACGTTGCCGGAATTGTCGACGGCCACGCCGCGCGGGTTCTGTAGCTGCGCCCCCTGGCCCGGACCGCCGTCGCCGTCGAAGCCCGGATTGGCGGAGCCGGCCACCGTGGCGATGAGCGACTCTTTCAGAGCAATGGCGCGGATGGCGCTATTGCCCGTGTCGGCGATGTAGAGAATGCCGGTCTGCGCCCACGCAAGCTGCGTCGGCCCGCTCAGCATGGCAGCCCCCGGCGTGCTCTGATCGCCGCTGTAGCCGGCCGTGCCTGTGCCCGCGACCGTGGTGATGTTGCCGCTCGTTGCGTCGACTACGCGGACCTTGTTGTTGCCCGTGTCCGCGATATAGAGATCGCCCGCGGCATCCAGCGCAACGCCTGCCGGCGCGTTCAGCGTGGCCGCGATTGCTGCGGCGCCGTCACCGGAACTTCCCATAGCGCCCGTACCGGCGATGAGCGTGATCGTGCCGCCGGGCGTGACTTTCCGCACCTCGTTGTTGGCCGTGTCCGCGATGTAGACATTGCCTTGACTGTCGACGGCCGTGGCGCTCGGCGCATTCAGCGCGGCACTCGTCGCCGCACCTCCGTCTCCGGTTGCGCCTTCGGTTCCTGTACCTGCGAACGTCGATATAAGACCCGGAAGCAACGACGCAGCCGGGGCCAGCCCGATGCCCGAAAGTCCCGCCGCGACGCTACCGTTGCTGTCGGTGAACTGAAGGGCGTTCGTGCGCAGCCCGGCAAGGGTCGGCGCGAAATTTACTGTCGTGGTGCAAACCGTGCCCGGCACATTGACCCCTGGAACGCAGGTCGGCGTGCCCACGCTGAAGTCGGTGGCGTTTGGAAGCGTGAAGACCCCCGTGCCCGCCTGCGTCAGCACGTTCACGGTCTGTGTCGCCGAAGTTGTGCCAAGCGCTGTCGACAGAAAGGCGCCCGGAAGGTGCATCAGACGGACGCTGGAAATGGTGCGCTCGGCAATGAGCAGATCGCCGTTCGAGAGTATCTGCGCATCCCAGGGATTGCCGATGCCGCTGTTCTGCGGATAGCTGCCGTCGGGAGAACTGGCCGACACGCCGGTACCGGCAATCGTCGTCACAATGCCCCCAACCGTGGGATCGGAGCTGGTCGGGATCATGCGCACGCGGTTGTTGGTGCTGTCGGCGAGGTAGATGGTGCCGTTGCCATCGATGGAAAAATGCGACACGGTGCCGAAGTTGGCATTGGTAGCCGGGCAGCCGTCGCCGAGGGAATCCGTCTGGGCCGCGCAGATGGCGGGCGCGCTCGCGCCGATGCCGATGCCGGCGTAAGTCGAGATGGTCGGCACAGCCCCGACCATAACCTTGCGGATGACGTGCGTGGCGGTTTCATCGATGTAGACATTGTTCTGCGCATCCACCGCGAGGCCGTATGTCCCGTTCAGGATGGTGCATTCCGGCAAGGTGAGGGAGCAATTGGACGTGGGGCCATTGGTGCCCGTGGCGTTCGCGGTGCCGCCGGTGCCGGCGAACAGTTGAGCGATTCCGGTCGAAAAATGATAGACGTTGACGCGGCTGGTGCCGCCGCCCTGCGAATAGTACATGTTTCCCAGCGAGTCGAAGGCGATGTCCTGCGGAGTCGGGACACTGATGCTGTTTGCGGGGAGGGCTGGTGTCGCGTTCCTCAGCGAACCCGTGCCGCCGCCGACGACCGTGGTGATGATGCCGCTGGTCAGGTCGATGCGGCGAATGCGGTTGTTGGCCGAATCCGCGATAAACAGGCCGCCCTGGTAGTAGCGGACCGCCTGCGGATGGAACAGCTCGGCCGTGGCTGCCGCAATCCCGTCGCCGTTGTAGGCGCCGGTGCCATTGCCCGCAAACGTCGTGATGATGCCGGTTTGCGCATCGATCTTCCGGATCACGCTGTTGTTGGTGTCGGCGATATAGATGTTCCCGTCCGGATCCATGGTTCCGCCGGAGACCGCGTTGCTCAGGGTGGCTACCGTGCCGGGGCCGCTGTCGCCCGTGTAGCCGGAGACGCCGTTGCCCGCAATGGCAATCACGGTCGGCAGAAAGCTCGGCGCCTGTGCCGCGGCGACGGTCGCGGAAACGGCCGCCATCATGGCGATATTGCAAAAGATTTCAATCGATTGACGTGAGATGCATTGCTTCATATACTGTGTCGCCTATCCTGACCTGAAGAACTTCCGGCATCGCGGCGGCACGGGTGACCCGGCGGCTCGAGAGTCGTACATCGGACTGCTCCGCTTTTCTTACTTGACGGGCGTAACCATGAATACTGAATGACGCTTTGGGTTGTCAAGTGAAAAGATGGCAATCGATTGACAGCGGAATGCATACTTTTTCCCCGTTCCCATTGCCAATTGTCCCTTCCAGCGTTTATAACGTTTGACGTGATAGATTGTTATTGATTGTACCCCATGCGCGACCATCCGCCCCATACCCGGGTTCAGTCGCGGCCTGCGGCCCTTGCCGAACCGCTCGTGTACATGGGTCTGTCCTGAAGGAGATGTCATGAAGTTCCTGAAGTTGCTCGCCCACGCGGCATTTGCTGTCTTGCTGGTTGCCGCGGCGAACGCACAGTCAACTGTCGGCGCCATCTACGGGAGCGTCGCCGACCCGAGCGGCGCTAAAGTCACCGGCGCCGCCGTCGTGATTACCGACGTGAAGACCGGAGTTGTGCAGTCCAACAAGACCAACGGCCAGGGAGATTACCAGTTCGTCGCCGTCAATCCCAGCGACTACGTCGTCACGGTCACGGCCCCCGGCTTCAAGACCGAAACCCATACCGGCGTCACCGTCGACGCGAACTCCAACGTCAACGTCAGCTTCACCCTGAACCCCGGCGCCAAGGACGATACGATCGAGGTTTTAGCAGGCACCACTATGGTCGATACACGCGAAGCGCAGATCGGCGAAACCATCGACCAGGCGCGCATCGAAGAACTGCCGACGATCAACCGCGATCCCTATGAATTGCTACAGACCGTAACGGGAGTCACCGGATTCACTCCCGACACGCTGATTGGCAGCCGCCAGGGCGCAGCCTTCTCCGTCAACGGCTTCCCGATTTCCACCTCGAGTTTTTATCTCGACGGCGCGCAGAACAACATCCTGCGCAGCGGCGGCGGCAACAAGTCGCCCA
>Ga0207933_1002418_pt1 | contig 12145 bp, 12 predicted proteins | sample NGESurdeep092012_4_FD_184488 | JGI IMG/M metagenome (GOLD analysis project Ga0207933, IMG submission 184488) | Arctic peat soil microbial communities from Barrow, Alaska - NGEE Surface sample F53-3 deep-092012 (SPAdes) | ecosystem: Environmental > Terrestrial > Soil > Wetlands > Peat ... | reverse complement strand
CACGGCACCGTGCTGGCCACCGTGGCGGTATCCGTCCTGGCCCCGCTCTCGGTGATCACGGGGCTGGCCTCGGCCGCCGAGCGGGTCCACTCGGTCATCGGTCGGGGCCGTGAGTTCGACGCCGACCAGCGGGCCGCCGGCGTCGTTCGCTACCCACCGGGCATCGGCTCGGCGCTGGAGTCGATGTTGGAGGGTGACCGGACCGGACCTTGGCCCCCGGGACGGGGGAGGACGGCGGCGCTGACCCGTTGGCTGTGGGTCGATCCCATGGTCGGCTCCCCGGAAGGACAGCCGGCCGAGGGCAACCTCGACGACACTGCGGTACGGGCGGCCGCCCAGTCGCTGCGCTGAACCACCCGGCGGGGCACCCTCCGGACGCCTGGTTCGTGCCGGGGCCCGCCACTCTGACCGGAGGGGGCTATTCGGCCCCCGGGCAGGCGTCGCCCTCTTCGTGGGTGAGGCCCCACTCGGCGTTGGAGTCGTAGAGATGGTCCCGGAGCCGGCGGAGCAGGGCGGCCAGCGTCTCCTCCTCGCCCGGGGTGAACAGTTCGCTCAGGACCTCGTCGATATGGGCGATGTGTTCGGGGATGGCCCGATCCATGAGCTCCTGTCCGCTGGCGGTCAGGACGGCGAACGAGCCCCGCCGGTCCTCCGGGCAGACCCGCCGGTCCACCAGACCCTGTCCCTGCAGCCGGTCCACCGAGCGGGTCAGTCCACTCGGGGTCAGGGAGGTCTGGGCGGCCAACTCGCTCATCCGGAGCTCCGACCCCGGACTCCGGGCCAGCCGGATGAGGACGTCGAATGACTGGTTGGAGAGGGCCTGTCCCTCCTCCAGCCGGCGCTGGAAGACCCGGCGCAACCCCGAGGCCGACTCGAACAGGAGCCCCACCGTCGTCATTCGTTCGTCGTCCAGTGCCCGCGTCGGTCCCGTGCCGAGAGTCTGTCCCATGGTCAGAGTCTATAGCCGATCGGTAGGTACTTGCGACTGCAAATAGTTGTGGTATAGTTGTTTGCACAAGCAGTAGTCGGGTGCACGAGGCACCGGGCCAACGAGAACCGAGGAGTGGCCATGTCGCCAGAGACCGAAGTAATCAGCAGGACCGTGGACGGGGTGGAGTACCCGGCCGTGGGAACGTACGTACTGGACACCATGCACACCACCCTGGGCTTCACCGTCCGCCACATGGCCGTGTCCAAGGTCCGTGGTGCCTTCAACAGCTACCAGGGCACGCTGGAGCTGGCCGAGAGGCCTGAGGACTCCAAGGTGTCGGTGACCATCGAGGCCGGCAGCGTGGACACCCGGGACGAGAACCGGGACAACCACCTGCGGACCAACGACTTCTTCGACGTGGAGAACCACCCCACCTGGACCTTCGTGAGCACGGCCATCGAGCCGGAGAGCCCCTCCGAGTGGAAGGTCGAGGGCGATCTCACCATCCGCGGCGTGACCCGGCCGGTGACCCTGGACGCCGAACTCGAAGGCGTGGTCAAGGACCCGTACGGCATGCACCGCGTCGGATTCAGCGCCAAGACCACCATCAACCGCGAGGACTTCGGTGTGGCCTTCGGTGCGGTCATGGAGGCCGGTGGCCTGGTCGTGGCCAAGAAGGTCGACATCGAGATCGAGGCCGAGGCCACGCTGCAGGCGTAGTCCCGGACGGTTGATCGGAGCACTCCCGACCGTGGCGGCCTCTCCGGAGGCCGCCACGGTCACGTCCGGGCCCGGGCCGTGGCCGGGGACGGCGGGAGTAGAATGGAGGTATGGCCGAATCCCCGATTCCCTCCGACACCAGCCACGACGCCGGTACCCACCCCACCGGCACGTTCACCGTCAAGCGGGGTCTGGCCGAGATGCTCCGGGGCGGGGTCATCATGGACGTGGTCGACGCCGAGCAGGCCAAGGTGGCTGAGGACGCCGGAGCGGTGGCCGTCATGGCGCTCGAGCGGGTCCCGGCCGACATCCGTCGGGACGGCGGCGTGGCCCGGATGAGCGATCCGGCCCTCATCGAGGGGATCAAGGCCGCCGTGACCGTCCCGGTGATGGCCAAGGCCCGGATCGGCCACTTCGCCGAGGCCCAGGTGCTGGCGGCCCTCGGGGTGGACTACATCGACGAGAGCGAGGTGCTCACCCCGGCCGACGAAGCCCATCACATCGACAAGTGGGGATACGAGATCCCCTTCGTGTGTGGCGCCACCAACCTCGGCGAGGCCCTGCGCCGCATCTCGGAGGGAGCGGCCATGATCCGCTCCAAGGGCGAGGCCGGTACCGGCAACATCGTGGAGGCCGTGCGGCACCTCCGGTCCATCCTCGGGGACGTGCGCAAGATCACCGAGGCCGACTCGGCCGAGCTCTACGGATGGGCCAAGGACCTGGCCGCCCCCATCGGACTGGTCCAGGAGATCGCCGCCACCGGGCAGCTCCCGGTGCCGCTGTTCTGCGCGGGCGGCATCGCCACGCCCGCGGATGCCTCCCTGGTCATGCAGCTCGGGGCCGAAGCGGTCTTCGTGGGTTCGGGCATCTTCAAGAGCGGGAACCCGGCGCAGATGGCCCGGGCCGTGGTCGAGGCCACCGCCCACTACACCGATGCCGGTCTCGTGGCCAAGGTCTCGACCGGTCTGGGCGAGGCCATGGCCGGGCAGGAGATCGCCACGCTCGGGGTGCACCTGGCCGAGCGTGGTTGGTGAGCCGGCCGCCAGTCGGCCGGGCCGGGGGTCACGACCGTGACCGTGGGGGTGCTGGCCCTCCAGGGTGACGTCCGCGAACACGTGGCCGCGTTCACCTCGCTCGACCAGCCGGTGCGGCTGGTGCGTGGACCGGGGGACCTCGACGGTCTGTCGGGCCTGGTCCTGCCCGGTGGGGAGTCGACCACCCTCTCCCTGCTGCTGGACTCCTCGGGGCTCCGCGAGCCACTGGCCGGGGCGCTGGCCGGCGGCCTGCCCGCCTTCGGCACCTGCGCCGGGATGATCCTGCTGGCGTCCGACGTCCTCGACGGCCGGGACGACCAACGGCATTTCGACCGGATCGACCTGTCGGTGCGCCGGAACGGGTACGGCGGGCAGCAGGCTTCCTTCGAGTGCGATCTCGAGGTCGAGGGCCTGGGTGGCGATCCGGTGCACGCCGTGTTCATCCGGGCCCCCGTGGTGGTGGAGGCGGGCCCCGGGGTCGAGGTCCTGGCCGCTCTGCCCGCCACCCCGGACCGCCCCGGCCCGCAGCCGGTGCTGTGTCGGCAGGGATCGGTGCTGGTCAGTTCGTTCCACCCCGAGCTGACCGGTGACCCTAGGCTGCATGGGCTGTTCCTCGACATGACGAGCCGGTCATGATGGGGCAGCCGTGATCGATCAGGAGAGGCGAAGCTGAATGTCGGGACACTCCAAGTGGGCGACCACCAAGCACCAGAAGGGCGCCAAGGATGCCGCCCGGGCCAAGGTGTTCGCCAAGATCATCCGTCAGGTCGAGGTGGCGGCGCGAGAGGGCGGGAGCGACATGACTGCCAACGCCAGCCTCCGGACCATGTACACCAAGGCCCGCGACTCGTCGGTGCCCATCGACACCATCGAGCGGGCCATCAAGCGGGGGTCCGGTGAGCTGGAGGGGGTGCGCTACGAGTCCATCTCCTACGAGGGCTATGCCCCGGCCGGGGTGGCGGTGATCGTCGAGTGCCTGTCCGACAACCGCAACCGGACGGGTGCGGAAATCCGCAATCTGTTCAGCAAGAACGGTGGGTCCATGGCCGAGCCCGGGGCGGTGAGTTGGCAGTTCGACCGCAAGGGCGTGATCGCCGTGCCCCATACCTTCGACGAGGAGCGGGTGCTCGAGGTGGTCATGGAAGCGGGCGCCGAGGACCTCGCCGACGAGGGGGAGCGGTGGCTGGTGACCAGCGACCCGGCCGAGCTGATGGCGGTGCACACCGCCCTGGAGGAGGCCGACCTCCAACCGGGCGCCTCCGAGCTGTCCATGGTGCCGACCACGACCATCGAGGTGACCGCCGAGTCCGAGGCCAAGAAGGTCCTGCGGCTCATCGAAGCCCTCGACGACCACGACGACGTCCAGAACGTGTACGCCAACTTCGACATCCCCGACGCCGTGATGGCGGCCTACGAGGGGTGACCGTCCCCGGCGCCATCCCTCCCCCCGGCAGCGGGGCACGGTAGCATCGAACGCATGTTCGTCCTGGGGATCGACCCCGGCCTGTCCCGCTGCGGGTACGGCGTGGTCACACGACGCGGGGGGACCCTGACCGCGGTGGCCGGCGGGGTCATCTCCACCGCACCGACCATGCCCCTGCCCGAGCGCCTCCGCACCCTGTCCGACGAATTGCGGTCCCTGGTGGCCGAATTCCGTCCCGAGGCCGTGGTGGTGGAGCGGGTCTTCTTCCAGGTGAACGCCCGGACGGCCATGGCCACCGGCCAGGCCGCCGGGGTGGCCATGGTGGTGGCCTCGGAGGCCGGGTGCGAAGTGGCCCAGTACACCTCCAACGAGGTCAAGCAGGCCGTGGTGGGCTACGGCTCGGCCACCAAGGAGCAGGTCCAGCGCATGGTGGCCTCGGTGCTCGGCCTGTCCGCCCCGCCCCGGCCTCCCGATGTGGCCGACGCCCTGGCCCTGGCCGCCTGCCATCTCACCACCCAGCCGCTGCGTCGGGCCGTGGCCGCCGCCTCCACCCCGGTCACCCCCGTCTCGGACGCGGTGAGGACGCGGGGCGGCGACCCCCGCGTCGGGCAGCCGTCGTGATCGGGTCGCTGCGGGGCGTCCTCGGGGACCGTCCCGCCCCCGGCGAGATCATCGTGGAGGTGGGAGGGGTCGGCTACCGGGCCTCGGTGACCACCTCCCTGCTGGCCGGGCTGGGTGGGACGGGCAGCGAGGTGTTCCTCCACGTGCACACCCATGTGCGCGAGGACGCCATCGTGCTCTACGGGTTCGCCCACGCCGACGAGCGATGGTGCTTCGAAGCACTGATCGGGGCCCACGGGGTCGGACCGTCCCTGGCGCTCGCCATCCTGTCGTCCCTGTCCCCGGCGGCCCTGTCCACCGCCGTGCTGGAGGACGACGTGGACACGCTATGTCTGGTACCCGGGGTGGGGAAGAAGACGGCGGCCCGCCTCCTGCTCGAGCTCAAGGCCCGCCTCGACCTGCCCTCCCTCGGGGAGCCGGGACCGGTCGGTGGGGGGGGTGGTTCCACCCGCAGCGAGGTGCGAGCCGCCCTGACTGAGCTGGGCTACGGGCCCGACGAGATCCGGGGGGCACTCGAGGCGTTGGACGAGGAGGGCCCGGTGGAGGACATGGTGCGGTCGGCCCTACGTGAACTGGCCCGCGACCGATGACCCCCGAGGCCCGGCGTGAGGTGCTGGCCACCGAGGACGCCGATCGCCCCGGGGCCGCCGGATCCAACGGTCCCGACCGGGTCCGCCCGGTCGACCCAGTGGCCGCACCGGCCGAGGAGGCCGAGGACGCCGGGCTCCGCCCCCGCACCCTCGACGAGTTCGTGGGCCAGCGCCAGCTCACCGAGCACCTCCAGATCGTGATCGAAGCCGCCCTCAAGCGGAACCAGCCCGCCGACCACCTGCTGTTCGCCGGCCCGCCCGGACTGGGCAAGACCTCGCTGGCCGGCATCGTGGCTGCGGAGATGGGCGTCGGTCTCAGGATCACGTCCGGACCTGTCCTGGTGCGGGCCGGGGACCTCGCCGCGCTCCTCACCGACCTCCAGGAGGGTGATGTCCTCTTCATCGACGAGATCCACCGCCTGCACCGCGCTGTGGAGGAGATCCTCTATCCGGCCATGGAGGACTTCAAGCTGGACATCCTCATCGGCAAGGGGCCCACGGCCCGCAGCATCCGGCTCGACCTGCCCCGCTTCACCCTGGTGGGGGCCACCACCCGTACCGGTCTGGTGGCCGGACCCCTCCGGGACCGTTTCGGCTTCGTGGGACGGCTCGACCACTACGACGTGGAGGAGCTGGAGACCATCGTCACCCGCTCGGCCGGAATCCTCGGCGTGCCCATCGACGACGAGGGGGCTCGGCGCATCGCCGAGCGGTCGCGGGGCACACCCCGCATCGCCAACCGGCTCCTCCGTCGGGTCCGCGACTTCGTGGAGGTGCGGGCTGAGGGGGCCATCACCTCCGAGGCCGCCGTGGCCGGCCTCGAGGTGTTCGGCGTGGACCAGCTGGGCCTGGACAAGGTGGACCGGGCCATCCTCGATGTGCTCTGCCGCCGGTTCGCCGGCCGCCCGGTGGGGCTGACCACCCTGGCCCAGTGCATCGGCGAGGAGCCCGACACCATCGAGGACGCCTATGAGCCCTACCTCCTCCAACAGGGACTCCTCCAACGCACCACCCGGGGACGGGTGGCCGCCCCCCGGGCCTGGGCCCATCTGGGGCTGACCCCGGTCGAGTCCACCCTGCTCTGACCGGTCCGGTCCGGTCGGGGAGGCGGCTGCGCCGGGTCCGGTCCGATCGGGTGCACCGGTGGGGTCTGCCAGCATGGTGACCATGTCGGAGCGGATCGAGAGCCGTCACGGCTTGGTGACCACGGCCTCGGGCGGGCATCCGATGGAGGCCTACGACTACGGACTGCCCGAGTCGGCCATCGCCCAGCGGCCCGTCGAACCCCGCAGCGCGGCCCGGTTGTTGATCGGCCCGGGGCTCGACGGCAACACGGTGCCACGCCACGCCACCATGGCCGATCTGCCCGGGCTCCTGCGGCCGGGGGACGTGGTGGTGGTCAACGACACCCGGGTCCTCCCCGCCCGGCTCTCCCTGCGGAAGCGGTCGGGAGGGGGCGCCGAGGTGCTCCTCCTCGAACCGACGGGGAGGGGACCGGCCGAGTGGCAGGCTCTGGTCCGACCGGGCCGGCGCCTGCCCGATCCCACGCCGCTCTTCGAACGGGACGCCCCGGCCGACGCCCCGGCCGTGGTCGAAGTGGGGCACCGCCTCGGCGGGGAGGAGGACGGGAGGCGGCGGGTCCGTCTGCTCGATCCCGGCGTCGTGGAGCGGTCCGGGGCCATGCCCCTGCCTCCCTACATCCACGAGCCGCTGGCCGATCCCGAGCGGTACCAGACCGTGTTCTCCGAACGGCGACCACTCGGCGACCGGTCCACCGCCGCCCCCACTGCCGGGCTGCACTTCACACGCGAGCTGCTCGGCGCATGCGTCGCCGCCGGAGCCACCCTGGCCCGGGTGGACCTGGCCATCGGACTGGACACCTTCCGCCCCGTCACCGCCGCCACCGCCGAGGAGCACGTCATCCACACCGAGCGGTACTCGGTGCCCGAGGAGACCATGGCCGCCTGCGCCGGGGCCGACCGGGTGGTGGCCGTGGGGACCACGGTGGTGCGGGCCCTCGAGTCGGCCGCCGTCCGTGGCGCCCTCACCGGTCGCACCGACTTGTATATCCACGGATCGTTTCCGTTCCGGATGGTCGACGTCCTCGTCACCAACTTCCACCTGCCCCGCTCCAGCCTGCTGCTCCTGGTGGAGTCGTTCTGCGGGCCCGGGTGGCGGGAGCTGTACGCCACCGCCCTGGCCCACGGCTACCGGTTTTTGTCCTTCGGGGACGCCATGGTGGTGGGCCGGAGCGGATCCGTGCCCGGCGTGGTCGTGCCGACGCCCGCGGAGGGTTTGGGGTCCGCCACGTGAACCGCACCCGCATGGAGGTCACGGCCACCGACGGGGCGGCCCGGGCCGGTACCGTGAGGACAACGAGAGGGAGCTACGCCACGCCGGCGTTCATGCCGGTGGGGACCCGGGGGGCGGTCAAGGCGCTCGACAGCGTGGACCTCGAGGCCCTCGGGGCGGAGGTGGTCCTGGGCAACACGTACCACCTGATGCTGCGCCCCGGTGTCGACACGGTGGCCCGACTGGGCGGGCTCCACCGGTTCACCGGCTGGTCCGGTCACACCTTGACCGACTCCGGTGGCTACCAGGTCCACTCCCTGCGGCCGTCCGTGGACGACGGCGGCGTCACCTTCACCTCGGTCTATGACGGGGACCGGCTCCGCCTGACGCCGGAGTTGGCTGTCGAGGCCCAGGGGCTCCTCGGAGCCGACATCCAGATGGTGCTCGATGTCTGCGCCACGTTGCCGGCCACCCCGGAGGTCCTGCGGGTGGCGGTCGACCGCACCGCACAGTGGGCCACCCGGGCCCGCCGGCACCACCAACGACTGGAGGAGCGGCCGGAGGGACAGGCGTTGTTCGGCATCGTCCAGGGCGGCACCGATCCCTCGCTCCGGGCCGAGAGCGCCGAGCGGACCGTGGCGCTCGAGTTCGACGGCTACGGGATCGGAGGACTTTCGGTGGGAGAGCCCCGCCCGGCCATGCTGGAGGCACTGGCCGCCACCGTGCCCCACCTGCCCGTCGACCGTCCCCGGTACCTGATGGGCGTGGGCGACCCCCAGGGTCTCATGGAGGCGGTGGCGCTCGGGGTCGACCAGTTCGACTGCGTGGCCCCGACCCGCATGGCCCGCCACGGTACCGTCCTCACCCGGGCCGGCAAGCTCAACCTGCGCAACGCCGTCCATGCCGACGCCGATGCCCCGCTCGAGGCGGGCTGCGCCTGCCTGACCTGTTCCCGATGGTCCAGGGGCTACCTCCGCCACCTGCTGGGGGTGGGGGAGCCCACGGCCTGGCGACTGGTCAGCATCCACAACCTGGCCTTCGTGCTGGATCTGATGGCCGAGGCCCGGTCGGCCATCACCGAGCAACGGTTCGACACGCTCCGGGCTTCGGTCGCCGAGGTGTGGGGAGCCAGGCCCTAGCGGCATCGCTTGTCGGCGGGGCTGGGCTACAGTCGGTCCGCCGTGCTGACCCCTGACCCCTTCCTCCCTCGCCGATGACCGGCGCGCTCACCGCCGCGACCTGGCTCGTGGCCGCCACCACGACCAAGAAGTCGAGTGGTCTGAACCCGATCATCATCATCTACGCGGTCATCGCCGCGGCCTTCTACTTCCTCTACTACCGGCCCCGGAAGCGCAAGGCCCAGGAGGCCCGCGAGCAGGGCAACGCGTGGGAGGTCGGCGACGAAGTCCTGACCGCCGGCGGCATCGTGGGGTACATCATCGACGTGGACGGCGACCGGGTGACCCTCGAGACCAGCGTCGGGGCTTCCTTCGTGGTCCTGAAGCAGTACGTGATCCGCAAGATCGATCCGGTAGTGACGGACGACGACGAAGAGGGTGTCGACGACGAGGACGAACTCGAGGCCCAGGACCAAACGGAGGGCGAGTCGGACCACGACGAGGGCGGCGACGAGGGCGGCGACGAGGACGAGACGGACCACGACGACCACGACGGCGGGGACCACGAGCCGGCCGACGACGAACCCGACGGCACCGGGTCCGAGGCCTCCCCGGGAGCCGGGACGGGGAACCGGCGAGCCCGGCGGCGGGGGTTGCGCAACCAGTCCGAAGGTGGCGAGGACCCGAGTGACAACGACGGCCCGCCGACCGCCTGACCGGCCATGAAGAACAAACGCTCCCTGTGGGTCAGCCTGATCTCGGTGATCGCCATCACGGTGATCGCCCTCAGTGCCACGCTGGCCGCCGGATGGTCCCCCAAACTCGGGCTCGACCTCGATGGCGGACTGGCCGTGGTGTACAAGACCGCCCACCCGGTCACCCCGGCCGAGCTGGACACCATCGTCACCATCCTGGGCGAGCGGGTGAACTCGGGCACCAGCGGGGCCTCGGTGGAGCGCCAGGGGAACGACCAGATCTCGGTGTCCATCCCCGGAGAGAAGAACGCCCAACAGACGCTGGCCACGCTGGGGAAGACCGCCCAGCTCTTCTTCCGTCCCGCCCTCTGCTACGCCCCGGCCAAGACCATCCCCAAGGGCCAGAAGCCGTCCACCGGACCCCTGCCGGCCTGTTCGGCGGCCACCCAGCTGACGGCGACGAACCTGCAGGTCAACCCCAACTCCAGCAACGTCAACGGGTACACCAGCAACTCCAACATCCAGGCCGATCCCCAGTTCGCCACCTACCCGTCCACCGCCCCCGCTCAGGACGACAAGAGCGCCACCGTCCTGCTGCCCGGCACCTCGGGCAGCGGTGGCACCGGCCGCTACGTGCTCGGTCCGGCCGGCATGACCGGCCAGGCCGTCAAATCGGCCAATGCCCAGCTCAACGGGGGCCAGTGGGCGGTCAACCTCAACCTGACCAGTGCCGGATCCGCGCAGTGGGACAAGCTGGCCAGCCAGCAGTTCCACGCCATCATCGGCATCGACCTCGACGGCACCGTCATCTCGGCGCCCATCACCCAACCCACCCAGCAGGCCTTCACCTCCTTCGCCGGCCAGGTGCAGATCTCCGGCGGCTTCTCCGAGGACCAGGCCAAGCTCCTCGCCACCCAGCTCAACTACGGGGCCCTGCCCGTGACGCTGATCCAACAGAACGTGCAGAGCGTCTCGCCCACGCTGGGGAAGGCGTCGCTCCAGGCCGGGCTCATCTCGGGGTTGGCCGGCCTCCTCCTGGTCATGCTCTACATGATCTTCTACTACCGGCTGTTGGGTTTCGTGGTGCTGGCCGGACTGGTGGTGACCGGGGCGGCCCTCTGGGCCATCATCGCCATCATGGGCCAGACCCTCGGCACCACCATCGACCTGGCCGGCATCATCGGCATCATCGTGTCGGTGGGTATCACCGTTGACTCGTACATCGTCTATTTCGAGCGGCTGAAGGACGAGGCCCGCTCGGGCCGCACGGTGCGCAGCAGCGTCGACAAGGGCTTCGCCAGTGCCTTCCGGACCGTGGTCGCCGCCGACGCCGTGTCGCTGCTCGGGGCCCTGGTCCTGTACGAACTGGCCATCGGTCCGGTCAAGGGCTTCGCCCTCTTCCTCGGGATCTCCACCATCCTCGACCTCATCCTGACCTACTTCTTCACCCGACCCTTCGTGATCCTCATCGGACAGAGCCGGGGCGGCAACGAGGCCAGCAGCATGTCCATGGCCAGCGGTCTGGGCGTCGGCGCCGGGGTCACTCCATGAGTCCCGCCGATACCGACGACGGGGACGACGGGGTGGAGGTTACGCCGGACGAGCTCGAGGAGGCCCTCGAGGAGGAGTTGGAGCTGGCCGCCGAGGAGCTGGAGGCCGAGCAGACCGGCGAGAAGCGCCACAACGTCTTCGTCCGCCTGTACCGGGGGGAGACCTCCTTCGACTTCATCGGGAACCGCCGCTGGTGGTTCGGGGTCTCCGCCGTCATCATCCTGCTCGGGATCATCTCCCTGTCGACCCGGGGCCTCAACGAGAGCATCGACTTCAAGGGCGGTCAGTCCTGGCTGGTCACCTCGCCCACACTCACGGTGGCCCAGGCCACCACGGCGGCCGAGTCGGCCGGCGTCACCCAGCCCACGGTGGTGCAGCTGACCAACGAGGTCAAACACACCAAGCAGATCGAGGTCACCGCCGACCTCAACTCGAAGTCGGCCGAGCAGCAGGCCGCCATCGGGGCCAAGGTCACCGCGGCGCTGGCCAAGGCGGCCGACACCACCAGCCAGAGCGTGAGCTTCAACAGCGTCGGCGCCTCGTGGGGTTCCCAGGTCACCAAGAAGGCCCTCGAGGCCCTCATCGTCTTCTTCATCGTGGTGGCCCTCTACATCTCGTTCCGGTTCGAGTACAAGATGGCCGTGGCGGCCATCGTGGCCGTCGTCCACGACGTCCTGGTGACCGTGGGCATCTACTCCCTCGCCGGGTTCCAGGTGACCCCGGACACGGTCATCGCCGTGCTCACCGTGTTGGGTTATTCGCTGTACGACACCGTGGTGGTGTTCGACCGAATACGGGACAATGCCAAGGGCCTGGGTGCGTCCGGACGGATCACCTACTCCGAGATGGTCAACCTCTCGATGAACCAGACCCTGGCCCGCTCGATCAACACGTCGCTGGTGGCCATCATCCCGGTGCTCTCGGTACTGGTGGTGGGGGCGTTCATCCTGGGAGCCACGTCGCTGCAGGACTTCGGCCTGGCCCTGGTCATCGGGCTCACCAGTGGGGCTTACTCCTCCATCTTCATCGCCTCCCCGCTGCTGGCCTACATGAAGGAGCGGGAACCCCGCTATGTCACCATCCGCCAGCGCCTCGAGACCCGGGGCGACCGGGTCGGCGTGCTGACCCCGGCCATGGCCGCGGCCATGGCCGGTACCGGCGGAGGCGGCC
>Ga0207933_1002417_pt1 | contig 12150 bp, 12 predicted proteins | sample NGESurdeep092012_4_FD_184488 | JGI IMG/M metagenome (GOLD analysis project Ga0207933, IMG submission 184488) | Arctic peat soil microbial communities from Barrow, Alaska - NGEE Surface sample F53-3 deep-092012 (SPAdes) | ecosystem: Environmental > Terrestrial > Soil > Wetlands > Peat ... | reverse complement strand
GCCGCAGAACCTCGAAAACGATCTAAAGGCGCAGCGGGCGATCTCGCAGGCGCTGGTCGTCGGCGACCGCAAGCCGTACATCGCAGCGTTGCTCACCCTCGACCCGGATGCCGGCGCCGACGCAGTCGAGGTGCAGCTGGCGGTCGACGCCGTCAACGAAGGGCGGTCGCGCTACGAGCAGATCAAGCGCTTCACAGTCCTGCCGCGCGACTTCACGCTCGAAGCCGGCGAGGTCACCCCCACGCTCAAGCTACGCCGCAAAGTGATCCTGGAGCACTTCGCCAACGAGGTCGCGGCGCTGTACGACTGACGGAAAGTCACATCGCTAGAGGATTCGGCGAGCGCCTACGTAGCTGGACGCGTACCACGCCTCGGAGAGGCTGGAGATCTTGACGACGTCGCCGGTGTGCGGCGCGTGGATGAACTGGTCGCCGCCGATGTAGAGACCTTCGTGCCCGAGACCGTCGAAGAAGACGATGTCGCCCGGCTGAAGCTGGTCGCGCGAGACCGGGACTCCCATCGTGTATTGCGCGTAGGTGGAATGCGGCAGCGAGACACCCATCTGCGCATAGGCCCACATGACGAGCCCCGAGCAGTCGAAGCCACCGGGCTGCGCCCCGCCCCAAACGTACGGCGTGTTGAGCTGCGACATCGCAACGCCGACCACGCCGCCGTACTGCGACGGCGGCGCCACGACCGTATCGGACTGCGGCGCGAGCGCCGACGCACCGACCACGGTGCTCTGCAGCTGCGCCTGCGCCGCGCGCTGCTGGACTGCGAGCCGCGCCTGCGCCTGCTGGACGGCGAGCAACTGGCGGGCATGCTGGGCTGCGACGAGCTTGACGATCTCGCCCTTGATCGAGTTGTACAGCCGGTTCTGCTCACCGATCCTCGACTCGATCGCGCGCTTCGCGGCGGCGCGCTCCGCAACCACCTGCTGCTGGCGCTGGTTCGCCTTGGCGAGCGCCTTCCCGTTGCGGTCGACGGCCGTGCGGAACACCTTGACCTGCGAGAGCACCTGCGCATCGAGCGACGTGACGCTCTTCTGGCTGTCGAGCTGGTTGATCATGTCGTCGAGGCTCCGTGCGCCGAGCACGACCTCGAGCGTCGAGGTCTGCTCCGACGTGTAAAGCGTCACCAGGCGCTGGGCGATCATCGACTGGCTTGCCTTCAGGTTGTGCTTCGCGATCTGCAGGGCATGGCGGTTCTCACGCACGTTGCGCTGGATCTGCGCCAGCTGCTCGGACGCCGAGTTGTACTGGGCGCGCGAGCGCTCGAGCTGGTCGGAGAGCTGCTGCAGCTGACCCATCACCTGCTGCGCCTCCGCCTGCTTCCCGGAAATCGACGGGTCGCCAAATGCCGGGACTGCCGCCACCAGGGCGATGCAGATCACCGCGAGAACGTACGGCGCCTGACCCGACCTACGGATTACGACTCCCCTGACGGGGACGGGGCAGACGCACCGGGAGGGGCCGGTACGGCACGAGAGAGCCAGGCTACCAGGGTCTTCGGCTGGACGTCAACCGCAGACCTGCCTGAAACAGCCCCGAAACCTCATGAATTCTGCATGAGAAACGGAACTCCTCCGTCGGGACTGTGGTACGGTCCCGCCCCGTGCTTGGGCAGGCGCACACGCCGCGGCGGCGGATCATTCCGCTTGTCGCCATCGCCCTGGCCGTCCTTGCGGCCCCTGCGGTCGGCGATGCCGACTCGACAGGACATGGAACGCAAGTCCGGTCGGCGGCGACGCTGCGGTCCGCGAACACGCGGATCGCAACCAAGGCCCGCGCAGCTGTGCTCGAGCTCTATTCACTCGACCAGCGTCTCGGAACTGCGCGATCGAGCCTCGCCGCGTTGCAGCAACAACAGGCCGACCTCAACACCGAGCGCGCCAGCCTCGCTCACGAGCGGGCGCTCGCCCGGCGCAGCACGGCGCGCGCGCAGACCCGCCTAGGTGACCGGCTCCGCGAGCTCTATGAACAGGGAGGCGTGGAGCCGCTCGAGGTCGTGTTCGGCGCGAAGAGCCTCGACGAGGCGCTCTCGAGCCTGGACAGCCTGAGCCGCATGTCCTCCCAGGGCCAGGAGATCCTGAACCAGCTGCACTCGGCCCGGCATGAGCTGAGGTCAACGGCCGTCCAGCTGGCCAGGCGCGACGCCGCGCTCCGCGACGCCACGGTGCGGGCGCAGCTGACGGCTGCGGCGCTCGAGCAGACGACGGCCGCTCGCAGCCACTACCTCAGCTCGCTCGCTGCGACCCGCCGCCTGAACAATGCGCAGATCGCGACGCTCGTCGCGAGCGCGCACGCGGCCCGCGTCCGCAGCGCTCATCTCGTGGCACGCAGGGCATCGTCCGGCGCCACGTCGCTCGCCTCCTTCTCGCCCACCTCGTCGGTTGCCCTGCCTGCGCCATCCGCAGCCGGCCGGGTGCTCACCGTCTCGGCAACCGCCTACTCGTTGCCCGGTCACACCGCGATCGGCCTGCCGGTCGGCTGGGGCGTGGTGGCGGTCGACCCGTCGCTGATCCCGCTCGGCACCCATATGACGATTCCCGGCTACGGCGAGGCGATCGCAGCCGATACCGGCAGCGCTGTGCTCGGCGCGACGATCGATCTCTGGTTCCCGTCGCTCGCCCAGGCGAACGCGTGGGGCCGGCGCACCGTCACGATCGTGCTGCACTAAAGCTCCCAAACAGGACGCGGCTACACTTCCGCAGCCGTACACACCGCCCAGGCGAGCCCAGACTGAGCGACCCCGCAAACACCTCCGAGCACGACCCGCCGCGCGTCCTGCTCGTGGATGACCACGACCTGTTCCGGACGGGGCTACGCAACCTGCTCGAGGAGCAGGGCGTGCAGATCGCGGGCGAGTGCGACAACGGCACGGACGCACTGCGTGCCGTGCGCGAGCTTGCCCCCGACGTGGTCGTCATGGACCTCAACATGCCGGGCATCAGCGGCGTCGAGGCAACGCGGCAGATCTCGATGATCGCGCCGCTCACACGTGTGCTTGTGTTGACGATCTCGGATCAGGACACCGACGTGATGGATGCGATCCTCGCCGGCGCGTGCGGCTACCTGCTCAAGGACTCGTCGATCTCCGAGCTGATCCACGGCATTCAGGCGGCGTCGGTCGGCGAGTCGCTCGTCTCCCCGGCGATCGCCTCGAAGGTGCTGCAACGCGTGCGCGCCTCGGGCGCTTCCCATCGTGACGCGGAGCTGATCCAGTCCGAGCTGTCCGACCGCGAGATTCAGGTGCTGAAGCTGATCGCGAACGGCAAGGACAACGCGATGATCGCGGGAGAGCTGAACATCAGCCCGAAGACGGTCAAGAATCACATCTCGAACATCCTGATGAAGCTGCAGATCTCGAACCGCATCCAGGCCGCCGTCTACGCGGTCCGCAGCGGAATCGTCTAAGCCCGGATCCACCGGTGGGTAGGCCTGCTTCTGTCCGGTCCGGGATGAAGAATGACCTCCTGAGCAGGGCCTTTATGGCTGTATAGGCAGCCGGGGCCCGGCGTCAGGAGGTCACCTTGATGGTGCACGATGACGGGGCGGTCGGACTGGCTGGGTTGCGGGTCGTGTTCGACGATGAGCGGGTCGTCTCGGACGCTGGCGTGGTGTTGGTCGCGACGCTCGCGCAGCGGCTGGGGATTGAGGCGCTGGCGCAGCAGCTGGTGCGGCTGCGCCGTGACCGGCCTGGCGCGGCCAACGCGGGCCGCAAAATCATCGCGCTCGTCTACGCGATGGCGCTTGGGGCCGACAGCATCGACGGCGCTGACATCCTGCGGGCGGGCCGCACGCGTCGGCTGTTGGGCGGCTGGATCCCGGCGCCCTCGACCTTGGGGACGTTTCTGCGGGCGTTCACGTTCGGGCATGTCCGCCAGCTCGATGCGCTCCTCGGGCAGGTGCTCGAGCGGGCCTGGCAGGCGGGCGCCGGCCCCGGCGAGGGGCGGTTGGTGATCGATGTCGACAGTTTCGTCGGCGAGGTCTGCGGGCGGCTCAAGCAGGGCGCCGCCTACGGGTACACGAAGCTGTTGGGATACCACCCGATCCTCGCCACCAGGGCGGACACCCGTGAGACGCTGCACATCCGTCTGCGCAAGGGATCTGCGAACACGCAGAAGGGGATCGTGCGCTTCTGCGATGAGCTGATCGCACGCGTCAGCCGTGCCGGCGCGACCGGTGTCAAGCTGCTGCGCGCCGACAGTGGCTTCTGGAACACGAAGGTGTTCGAGCGCCTCGAGAAGGCCGGCTGGCAGTACTCGATCGGGGTGCGGATGATCAAGACCGTCCGTGCCGCCGTCGAGGCGATCGACGAGGACGTCTGGCAGAGCATCGACTACCCGGAAGAAGGCGAGGCGCAGATCGCCGAGACGGTCTACGCCGGCCGGCGGCTGATCGTCCGTCGCACCAGGCTGGTCGGCTCGCAAGCCGAGCTGTGGCCCGACTGGCGGCACTTCTGCTTCATCACCAACCGTGACGAGGAGATCACGCTCGTCGAGGCCGAGCACCGAGACCACGCCGTGGTCGAGCAGGTGATCGCGGACCTCAAGGACCAGGCCCTTGCCCACTTCCCCTCCGGCGACTTTCACGCCAACGGCGCTTGGACAGTCCTGGCCGCGCTGGCGCACAACCTGCTGCGCTGGACGCAGCTGCTCGGGCTCCCGCAGACGACCGTCCGCGCCGCGCGCACCCTGCGCCGCCGGCTGCTCAGCATCCCCGGCCGCCTGACCCGCCACGCGCGCGGCTGGACACTGCACCTCCCGGCCCGCTGGCCCTGGCACAACGATTACACCCGTGCGCTCAACCGCATCCGCGCGCTCCCCGCCCCGACCTGACCGCAGCGCGCGTCGACCAACGACGAGTCGAGCAAGTCTCAGCCCCGCAGAGCACGAGCCCGGCTGCCGGCGAACCAGCCCGCGGGACGCCACAGAGGCCCCACGATGACCATCAATCACCGATCGCGGACCGCGAAGCGCCGCGACCCGCCGAGATCACCTCCACCAGCCCCGCCATCTCTCCCAACCACCCGGATCGGTGGATCCGGGCTTAGGCGTCGCGCCGTACGAGCAGCACCGCCGCCACTCCAACCGCGGCCGCGCAGTAGCCGACCATCAGAAGGCCGCCCCAGAGCGGCGAGAGCGAATGGGCGGCGTGGTGGAGGGAGAAGAGCTGCCGGCCGGCCTCGCTGGGCAGATACTGGGTGATCGCGTTGTTCCAGCTCGTCGGGAGGACGTTCATCAGCGGCGGGATGACGAAGAAGATCCCGGCGAAGGTCGCGATGCCGCCGGCGGTGTTGCGGACGATGAAACCGATCCCGAGCGCGAAGATGCCGACCAGCATCACGTAGACGGCGCCGCCAAGCAACGAGCGAACGACACCCGGAGAGCTGAAGGAGATCTGCAGGATGTGGCGGCTCGACAGAATTGTCTGGCTGGCGAAGAACCCGATCAGCACCGACGGCACCATCAAGACAAGCGACACGGCCGCGTAAACCCCGAGCTTCGCCCAGAGCACGGGGAGCCGCTTCGGCACGGCGACCAGTGTCGAGCGGATCATCCCGGTCGAGTACTCACCGGTGATGACGAGCACGCCGAGCACTGCGATCGCGAGCTGCGCGACGTTCACGCCGACCAGGGCGATGTCAAGCGGATGCCGGCCTGCCCGGTCGGACGGAGACATGTGCGACCAGTGCGACTTCGTCACCAGAGCGAACAGGATCGGGAACACGATCGTGAGCAAGATCCCGACGCCGAGCGACCAGCGCGTCGAGCGGAGCGAGACGAACTTCGTCCACTCCGACCGTGCGACCCGAGCCTGAGTGACGAGGCTCTGGTCCCCGCCCGTGGGCAATGTGACGGATGCGGCCGAACTGCTCACGCCGCCACCTCCACACGTTCGACAGGTTCGTTCTTCGGCGCCCGGTACTCCACCTCATCGCGGGTCAGTTCCATGAACGCCTCCTCCAACGACGCCTGGACACGGGACAACTCGTACAAAACAATCTTGTTCGAGGCAGCGATCTCGCCGACCTGCTCCGCGCTCAACCCCACGACCTCGATCAGGCCCGCTTCTTCGCCCGTAACCGAGACGTGCGGGCCAAGCACCAGCTCGCGCAGACGTGTCGCCTGCGGCGAGCGCACCCGCACGCGAGCGCCGGACGCCTTCTGCACGAACTCCTCGACGCTCAGATCGGCAATCAGCCGCCCGCGCCCGATCACGATCAGATGGTCGGCAGTCAATGCCATCTCGCTCATCAGGTGGGATGACACGAAGACAGTGCGCCCCTCAGCCGCGAGTTGCTTGAGCAGATTGCGGATCCAGTGCACTCCCTCCGGGTCGAGTCCGTTTACAGGCTCGTCCAGCATCACGGTTGCCGGATCGCCCAGCAGCGCCGTCGCGATCCCGAGCCTCTGCCCCATCCCGAGCGAGAACTGACCCGCCCGCTTTCGCGCCACATCACGAAGACCGACCATGTCGACCAACTCGTTGACGCGGCTGCGCGGAAGCCCCTGCGTCTGCGCGAGCGCGAGCAGATGGTTATACGCCGACCGGCCCGTGTGCACCGAGCGGGCCTCGAGCAGCGCTCCCACCTCGTGCAACGGGGCGGCGTGATCGCGGTAGCGCTTCCCGTTCACACGAACATCTCCCGCCGTCGGCGCGTCCAGCCCGAGGATCAAACGCATCGTCGTCGACTTCCCGGACCCGTTCGGCCCCAGAAAGCCCGTCACGATCCCTGGACGCACGCTGAACGAAATGTCATCCACCGCACGCGTCTCCCCATAATCCTTGGTCAGTCCATTTGCTTCGATCATGGGACTGACCGTAACCAGGCCTCCAATCGCCCGCCTCGGCCGCAGGGACGAACTTCGCCTCCTCCAAACGTCGGATCCGCGCGAGCGGCGAACGCGGGCCTAGCTGACTTGCGCGGCGTGAACCGCCATCGTGATCGCCTCGAACATCGCGAGGAACCACAGCAGGCGTGTGCGGAGCGGAAGCGACATGAAGCCGAGAACGAGACGCTGTTTCACACAGCCAGAGTAGCCGCGGCACCCAGTGCAAGACCGGCCGGGCCAGGGGCTCTCACCTGCCCCACGATTCGCTCACGGACCAGTCCCTTCAGGAGGGCGTTCTTCGATTTTGGGACGCGCCGGGCCGCTGATGATCTCTCGTGCTCGACACAGAGCTCGCCCATCGTGAGCACGTCACACCCAGGCATCGCGCACTCATGCACAATCGCCATCGGAGCACCCCCTACTGATGACCGGAACGCGGAAGAAACGAAATTCAGGACGTTCCCAGCTGCCGCAACACTAACCATCTCGACGCCGGCGGCGTGAAAACAAGGCGGGCGTCGTCTGTAGACAGCCGCTCCGAGCAACTCACGTCGATCGCGGGCTGGCCGCACCTCGACGCGAGATCAAAGGGGGTCAGCCACGGCCCCACGCTCACCAGGGTGTGGTGTCAACAAAGTGATAACAAGCGCCACCGAAACGGGCCGAAACACGACGATCGCAACACCGGGAAGAAACCGCCGGTTTGCAGCCTATTTCTCAGCTAGACCATGACACGCCGAAACCCCTGACCGGCGCTTTTAATCCCAAGGTCGCGGGTTCGACCCCCGCCCGGCCCATCCGAGAAAGTCGGAGAAGACAGCGAACTGCGATGGGTCTCAGGGCGACGTGTCCTGAGCAACAAACCCGCGTGGAGCCTCTAGTAGAGGCCGCCGCCGTGGGCGAAGGCGAAGAGGACGATGGCCGCCACGGTCATGAGGGCGGTGGTTGCCCAGCCGAGGATGCGGGCGAGCTTGCCATTGATGTAGTCGCCCATGATCTTTTTGTCGTTCGAGATCAGCATCACGAGCAGAAGAAAGGGTGCTGCGGCGACACCGTTGAGGCCGGCGACGAGGACGAGCAGCCGGATCGGGTTGACGCCGAGCAGGCTGAGCGCGGCGCCGCCGAGGGTGCCAATGAGGACGAGTGCGTAGAAGGTGGGGGCTTTACGGGGTGAGCGGGAGAAGCCGGCGCTCTTTCCGAGCAGGCCGGCCATGCCTGCGGAGCCGGCCCCGGCGAGCACGGGGATCGCGAGCATCCCGGCACCGATGAACCCGGTCGCAAAAAGGATCGAGGCGAAATGGCCGGCGATCGGCTGGAGCGCACTCGCTGCCTCAGCCGCGCTTTGGACGGTGTGCTTGCCGTTTTTGCCAAGTGTCGCCGCGGCGGTAACGATGATCGCGAACATCACGCCGTTCGAGAACGCCATCCCGGAAAACACATCAAAACGACTCCTGCGCTTCTTGTTCCCAGCGGCAATTTTATCGCGGTCGCGAAGCGGCTCGGGTCTGTCCCCACCCTCTGGTTCGTCGCGCATCTCTTCGAGGCGGTGCATGCTCTGCCAGAAGAAGAGGTAGGGCGAGATCGTCGTTCCGAGAATCGCAACAAGCAGCCCGATGTAGGTGCTGTTCGTCGAGATGTGCGGAATGAAGGTGTTGCGGACGACGCTACCCCAGTTCACCTTGACGACAAACAACATCGCGATGTAGGCGAGAAGCGCGATGCAGAGCAGCTTGAAGACCCGCGCGACCAGCTCGAACGACCCCGTCAACAACAGTGCGCTGATTACCGCGCCCGCGATGAGGGCCCAGACGACTGTCGGACCTGCATGTAGCAGCTGCATGCCCGAACCGACCGCCACCAAGTCAGCCGCGATGTTCAACGCGTTCGCCACGATCAACAGCCCGACCAAGCCGATCACAACCCCTCGCCCCTTATGGCCGAGCCGGTCGGTGGCAAGCTCCCCCAACCCCTTCCCCGTCGCAAGTGCCGTTCGATCGCAGATCTCCTGGACCGCCGCCATCAGCGGAAACGTGAGCAGCGCCGTCCAAAGAAAACCGAAGCCGAAGCTCGATCCGGCCTGTGCGTAGGTCGCGATCCCCGACGGGTCATCGTCAGAGGCACCCGTGACCAACCCCGGACCGAGCGCACGCAAATAGCCACGCATAAAACCAGGACTCGCTGCTTGCGTCGTATCGACCCGCGTCCGCCTCCTGCGACGGCCCGGCGCACTCTTAATCACACGTAGCCTCCGTAATTTTCGAGTGGCATCAAGTACAGCGCCAGCACCACCAACGGCAAACAATCAGATCCATCAGTGAACCTCCAGGGTGGTAGCTGGTACTGGTCAGCAGCAGGCGGAGACGGGAGCGGCAGTTCGACCGCCCCCTGCCTCCGTCGAGAGCCGGGCAGTCGATCAACTCCAACCGTCCAGGCTCGGATACGGCTTGTCCCGTGTCAACGAGAAGGTTGTTCGCTCGTAAGGCGAGCGCGTGAGGGCGAGCGGGCTGCTTGGCCGGCCCGCCCGCTCAGGTGGAGGCGCCGCCGGCGATCAGAAGGTAGAGCCCCCACACGGCAAGGCCTGATGCGATTGCCGCCGCGCCGAGCGCGAGCGCGTTCCGGCGGAAGCGGGGAAAGACGAGGAAGACGATCAGCTGCGCCACGAAGAGCGCTCCGAGGGACGGCTTGAGTAGGTCGTCGTAGAAACGATCCGGATCGGCGAGCGAGATCACGTCCAGCGCGACGAACGGCGCGGCGATCCACAGCAGCACGCTCCGTACCGGCGGGCCGTGCAGCCAGTGCAGCAGACGGGCGAGCGCGAGATATTCGGCGACGACGAGCGCGAGCGTGCTGCCGGCGGTCAGGAGGCCGACCGCGATCGCGAGGCTGCGCCCGCTATAGGCCTGCGCGATCGCCACACCGGGGACGGCGGCGTCGCGGAGCTCGTCGGGCACCCCGGCGAGCGGGATCGCTGCGACGAGCAAGACGACCCCGACGAGAGCGACCGCGAACGCCAGCCCGCGGCGGATCGTCCGGCTGCCGCCACGCACCTCCGCGCCGAGGTAGAGCGGCAGGCTTGCGCAGACAAAGAGGAGGGCCGTTCCGCCGGTCGCCCGCCCCGTGTCGTTCAGGCTCGGGTGCGACGCGAACGGTGCGCTCACGTGCCGGAACTCGACGACGACCAGCGCGACGAGCTGCGCAGCCGCCAGCACCCCGAGCCCGGCGAGCACCCAACGAACCGGAGAGAGCGCGACGGCCACGATCACGACCGGCAAGATCAGCTCGAGCGAGGAGCGGTACGCGGAGATCCCGGGGAACACGGGCGGCAGTAGGTCGTAGACGACGAACGTGACCGTGTACGGCAGGTAGAGGAAGTACGCGAGCGCCCAGATCCAGCCGTGCGCGACTGCGGCCGAGCGGCCGGCAGCGGCTTCGACGAACGCACTCAGCCCACCCGGCGAGACGATCTTCCGCGAGAACAAAAGCCAGATCCCCAGCGGCACCGCGAAGACGGCGAGCGCGAGCAGCACGACGAGCCCTGCTGAGTCGAGACCGTCGCCGGCCGTGCCCGGCAGCAGCGTAACGAGCGCGATCGGACCGCCGATCGAAGCGACGGCGAAGCCGACGAAGAGAGGCGCCGGGATCCCGCCGCCACGCAGAACGCGTCCCGCCGGAGCCTGGTCGAGGTTGCTGCCCACCGACCACGCTACGGGCGACCGAGGACATCGGTTTTCGAGGCGGCGCTCGAACAGCGTGAATCCGCTTCGCGGTCACGGCCGTATCCGGGACAGATGTCTTCTCGCCGAAAGGAGTTCAGGATGCAGGATCGGATCGTGCGTTGGGCACTACCGCTTGCGTTACTCGCGGTCATGGGGGTCGGCGCGGCGATGGCTGCCACGACGACGATGCACGCGAGCCACGCGACGGTAAAGGTCGCGAAGAACGCCAAGTACGGGATGGTGCTCGTGGCATCGAACGGCAAGACGCTCTACCGCTTCACGCCCGACCGGAAGGGCGTCAACAAGTGCAGCAGCAACGCCGCCTGCAACAAGGCGTGGCCGAGACTGCTCGTCGCGGCAACGGCCAGGCCGACTGCAGGCGCCGGCGCGAGCGCCAGCCTGCTCGGGAAGATCAAGCAGCCCAAAGGGCTCTGGCAGGCCACCTATGCCGGCTACCCGCTCTACTTCTACGCGGGTGACAGGAAGGGCGGCGACGCGAACGGGCAGGGATTCGAGAGCAAGTGGTACGTCGTCAACGCCAGGGGCGCGCTCGTCAAGCACGCCGTGGCCGGATCGCCCACTCCGACGCCGGCACCTGCTCCAGCACCGACGACGACGTCCGCTGGGGGCGGCGGGGGCGCCTGGGGCTAGATCACGCGAGGCTCCTCGGCTGTGGTGGCGGCTGCGCGGCTTTGGGGCTGCGCGGCCGCCGCTTCGGCCCACTTGCGGTGGTGCTCGAGCGCCCAGCGCTCGTCGACCCAGCCGCGCGTCATGCCGTTCAGCGCGTGCCGTGTCGTCGGATGGATGAGCGACAGGTAGAGGTGGCCGATGAAGAGGAAGAACGAGACGTACATCAGCCAGTCGTGAATCAGGATCGTGTCGGCGAAGCGAAAGCGCGTGTTGCGCTCGCCGTACCAGAGCAGCACACCGGTGACGGCGAACAGCACGGCGAACGAGGCAGTGACGATCGCGTTCAGCTTCTGTCCGGCGTTGAGTCGCCCTTGGGGATTGCCGCGCCGCTTGAGCCAGTCGCGGTCGTCGCGATCCCAGACGTCGATCTCGCGCATCGTCTGCCGCAGGCTCCGCCGGTCACCGGCGACAACGATCAGCACGAGCGCCACGATCCACGCCACGGCCGTGTAGACGTGGACCGTCTTCAAGAGCGGCCGGCGGCCCACCAGCTCGGCCAGGCTCGGAAGGTAGAGCGCAAGGCCGCTGGCGAGCAGGACGAGGAATGCCGCGGCGTGCACCCAGTGCACCGCACGCTCGGTGCGCGTGAAGCGGCGCAGACGGCGCGCCGGCGCCGAACTAACTGTGGCCATTCGAGCGGCCCACCCACGCGTCCTGGTCGTAGCCGAGCCCTTCCCAGTAACCCTGCGGCTGGGCGTCGACCAGCTCCATCCTGGTCAGCCACTTGACGCCCTTGTAGCCGTACATCTCCGGAATCACGACCCGCGCCGGCGCGCCGTGCGGACGTGAGAGCGGCTGCCCGTCGAGCTCATAGGCGAGCAGCACGTCATGGAGCCGCGCCTGCTCGAGCGTCAGCGAGTCGGTGTACGGCTGCTCGAGCGAGACGAAGCGGACCGCGTGCGCAGA
>Ga0207933_1002416_pt1 | contig 12159 bp, 14 predicted proteins | sample NGESurdeep092012_4_FD_184488 | JGI IMG/M metagenome (GOLD analysis project Ga0207933, IMG submission 184488) | Arctic peat soil microbial communities from Barrow, Alaska - NGEE Surface sample F53-3 deep-092012 (SPAdes) | ecosystem: Environmental > Terrestrial > Soil > Wetlands > Peat ... | reverse complement strand
CCGCCGCGACGAGGTCTTTGAGCCGGGCATATTCGCGCGACAATTCCTGCGCGGCTTGCGGATTATCAAAAACCTTGGAGTCGCTCAACAAGGATTCGAGTTCGGCAAAGCGCTTGCGGAATTTTTCGATGTGCGGGCGTAAATCCATTTTGTTTTAGCCACAGATGGACACAGATGAAACACAAATAAGAAACTGACGGGATTTTCCAAATGAAACGAAATTCAATCTGTGTTTCATCTGTGAAAATCTGTGGCTCGCCAAAAAACAAGCCGCCCGCAGCGCCGGAAATTTCCAGCAGTGCGGGCGGTGTTGGTCGTAAAACTAGGCTTTTTTCTTTTTCTTCGTCGCGTGCTCGGCCTGGGCGGCGAGGGTTTTCGCGGCGCGCTGTTGGAACTTGTCCACGCGGCCGGCGGTATCTACGAATTTCTGCGTGCCGGTGTAAAACGGATGGCAGGAGTTGCAAATACCGATGATGATGGTCTGCTTGGTGGAACGCGTTTTGATAATGTTGCCACAGGCGCAACGAATCTCGGCGTCCACATATTTCGGATGAATGTCCGTTTTCATAAAAAGGACAGAAAAACTATCAGGAAATTTGCGGATGACAAGAGGGAATTATGAAGTGGAACGAGATTTAACCGCCAAGACGCCAAGGACGCCAAGATTTTTAATAAGGAAAGCGGGAAATCAGGAAAACAGGAATGGGATTTTTTCTAACTTCCTGATTTCCTTATTTGAATTCCCGCTTGGCGCTCTTGGCGTCTTGGCGGTTTGCTTTCCCCGCATTATTTAAGGTTGCCTCGAACGCGCGGCGGTTTAACTTGTCCACCATCACATGAAAACTTTATTGGTGTTCACATTTGCAGTCATGGCTTTCTTCCGCGCGTCGGCGCAGGTGGATATAGATTTGTCCTTGGATCAGGATTATTTTTTGCCGAGCGAAACCATTCCGCTCGCAGTGAAAATCACCAATCGTTCCGGCCAGCAATTGCATCTGGGCGCGGACGCGGACTGGCTGACATTTAACGTCGAGGCGGACGACGGTTTTGTGGTCATCAAAAATGCGGAGGTGCCGGTGCAGGGTGCGTTCGATTTGGAAACCTCGCAACTCGCCATCAAGCGCGTGGATTTGGAGCCGTATTTTGCCATGACCAAGCCGGGGCGTTACCATGTGATTGCGACCTTGCACATCAAGGATTGGAGCGCGCAGCTCGCAAGCCAGCCGAAACATTTTGACGTGATTGCGGGCGCGCAATTGTGGGCGCAGGATTTTGGCGTGAAAGACGGAACGAACGCCGCGCCGGAAGTTCGTAAATACACTTTGGAGCAGGCGAATTATCTGAAGGAACAATTACGTTTGTATGTGCAGGTGAGCGACGCGGCGGAAGATACGGTTTACAAAGTGACGGCGCTGGGGCCGATGGTTTCGTTCAGCCGCACGGAGGCGCAGGTGGACCGGCACAGCCGCTTGAACGTGCTGTGGCAGGCGGGCGCGTCGTCGTTCAGCTACTCGATTGTGAATCCGAACGGCACGGTGGCGTCGCAGGATTATTACGACAATTTTTATTCGCGCCCGCGCCTGACGGTGAATCAAAACGGCGACGTGGTGGTGCTGGGAGGCACGCGCCGGCCCAAGCCGACGGAACTGCCGATTGTCAAACCGCCGAACGAACTGCCGCCGCTGACCAAGCCGGTGATGCCGACGCCAGCGACGAAGTGAAACGAACTGCTTTGTTTGATGAATTAAAAACTGCGATTTTTCTCGTTGACACGCATTTTTAACAATTTATGGTTTCGCCCATGCCAGACCAGCGGGAACCAGCATCAACTCCACAAAACGTGCCCGAACCCGCCCTTCAATCAAGCACTCCACCGCACATAATTAACGCTAGATTTTTCAATACCAGAAATTTAGCAATTGTTGTAACGGGGGTTGTTTTCGCAATTGCTTTGTTCAAAGCAGACCAAAAAGACATACCGAAAATCGTCGAAACCATAGTTAATTCAGAGCATATTTCAATAATTGGCTGGATTGTTGCTATAATAATTCTTGTTGCGAGTATTGTTTTAATCAAGATAATGTGCATAATATATGATAAAGAAATTGAACGCCTTGTTAAGGAACGCGATCAATTGCAGAAAAGACTATTGGAAAAAAACGGAGGATAAATATGAATAAAATTGAATATTTAGCCGTTATTTTTGTCGGCTGCACAATCTTTAGCGTGTTTTACTGGCAGGTTTTTCACTTTGTAATTTTGAAGCAGGCTCGTTTTCAACTTTTTGAGTTGCGAGACGAGGCTCGACGGATTGCGGCAGAGCGTGATTTGGGAAGTAATGAATCCTTCAAGCATTTGGAGCGATTTATTTGCAAAACCATTACATATTCTCCGAGCATAAGCTTTACCAGTTTTATTTTGTTTGCGGTCTTTCATCGTAAAGAGATGTTGGCCGATACTGCTTCTGCCAAAGAAATTAAGAGGTTCGAGATGGAAGCCCCTCGTGAATTTCTCTCTATAAAAGAATCAACAGCCAAATTCTCATTGATTATCATGGCGTTAAATTCACCCTGGATGATATTTTTCGCTTCGATTTTTGCGATTGCGCTTGTAGCTCTTGGAAAGCTTTCGCGTATGGGTCTTTATCGAAATGCGGAAAAATTTGTTGAAAACATCGAATCAGAATCTGGTGGCTGTCTTCAGCCAGCTTAAATTGTGAACCCCTTAATCCGGTTGAATTAGAAATGATTCAACCGGATTTTTAATTTTAACCTTACACGCCGATTTTCCGCCTTGCCATTCTTCGCCTTTCCCATATTCTCCACCCTGCCTGAACGCCGCGTGTGCGGACGTTCATTTGAGGCTGAGAAAAAATAGTTAACCAATAACCTAACCTTTAACCTCCGTTGCCAGTCGCAGCGTTAGTTAGTTAGGCAATGGAGTCTTCGAGTTCCTTTCGGAACGAAAAGCCTCCCGCAGTTCAGTTCATAGTAAAGTTATGCTCACCATGGAACAGGCTCTGAAACAGAGCAGCAAGCAAGTCGTCGCCCAAAACCAAATCGTCAAGGGCACAGTCATCGAAGTCCGCGCCAAAGAAGTCCTCGTGGACATCGGCTACAAAAGCGAAGGCATCATCCCGCTCAACGAATTTCTGGAACCCGGCACGATTGTCGTCGGCCAGCAAATTGATGTGCTGATCGAGAAGCTCGAAAACAAAGAAGGCACGGTCGTTCTCTCGCACGAAAAGGCGGAGTTCAAGAAAAACTGGGATCGCATCCTCTCGATTTGCAACGAAGGCGGTCGCGTCATGGGCAAAGTCACGGCAGTCGTCAAAGGCGGTCTCATCGTCAATGTCGGCGTTGAAGCATTTTTGCCGTCGTCGCAGTTGGACGTCATCACGCCGAAAAATTTGCAGACGTTCGTCGGCAATACTTACGAATTTAAGGTCGTCAAAATCAATCAGGAGCGCCAGAACATCGTTCTGTCACGCCGCGAATTGATCGAAGCCGAACGCGGCGACAAGCGCGCGAAGTTGCTCGCGGAAATGGTTCCGGGCGACATCCGCAAGGGTATTGTCAAAAACATCACGGACTTCGGCGCGTTCATTGATTTGAACGGCCTCGACGGTTTGCTCCACATCACGGACATGAGCTGGGGTCGCCTCGGTCATCCGTCGGAAATTCTCAAGGTCGGCCAGGAACTCGACGTGGTCGTGCTCGACGTGAACAAGGAAAAAGAACGCGTCAGCCTCGGCCTCAAACAGAAGCTCGCGAATCCGTGGGACCAGATCGAAACGAAATTTCCGATTGGCACCAAGGTCAAAGGCAAGGTCGTCAGCCTCGTGCCTTACGGCGCGTTTGTGCAACTCGAACCCGGCGTGGAAGGACTCATTCACGTCACGGAACTTTCCTGGACGAAGCGCGTCGCCAAACCGAGCGATGTGTTGAAACAGGATCAGGAAGTCGAAGCGATTGTGCTCGGCATCAATCGCGAGGAACAGAAAATTTCCCTCGGCGTCCGCCAATTGGAAAGCAATCCGTGGGACGGCGCGGCGGCGAAATACACCGTCGGCACGAAGGTCAAAGGTCAGGTTCGCAACCTCACGAGCTACGGCGCGTTTGTCGAACTCGAAGAAGGTATTGACGGCATGGTGCACGTTTCCGATATGTCGTGGACGCGTAAGATCAACCATCCTTCCGAAATGATGAAGAAGGGCGATGTCGTCGAAGCCACCGTGCTCGAAGTGGATCGTCCGAACCAGCGCATCGCGCTCGGCATGAAGCAGCTCGAAATTGATCCGTGGGCGAACATCGAGACGCTTTACAAAGTCGGCGACCTCGTCACCGGCAAAGTCACCAAGCTCGCCAGCTTCGGTGCGTTCGTCGGCCTGCAACATGAAATCGACGGCCTCGTGCACATTTCGCAGATCAGCGAAGAACGCGTGGACAAAATTAAGAACGTGCTCAAAGCCGGTCAGGACGTTTCGGCTCGCGTCGTGAAAATTGATAAGAACGAACGCCGCATCGGCCTGTCCATCAAGGCCGCCAGCTACACCGACGAGCAGATCAAGGAAGAGCAGAAGATTCTCGACTCGCTCAAGCCCGGCGAAGATTTGGTTGCCCTGCAACACGCCTTCGATGCGCTCGACACCAGCGACAAGGAATAATTCCTTTAACGAAATTCAAACCGGCGGACTGGCAACAGTCCGCCGGTTTTTTATTTCAGCAACGACTTGTGCCGGTAATGCAGAATCTTGAACTCCGGTTCGTCGCGCAATTCTTCCACCAATTCAAACTTGTCCTCGAACGGCGGGAAAAATGCGTCGCCACCGGCCACCTCGCGTTTGACGAGCGTCAGATAAAGATCCGAGCAACGCGGCAACGCCTGCGCGTAGATTTCCGCGCCGCCGCAGATGAAAATGTCGTTCGGAAATTCCGCCGGATCCAGCTTGTCCAGTGACTTGAAAATCAAAATGTCCGTCGCCGATCTGCCTTCCAGTTTGGTGAAATGAAATTGATACGCGCGCTTGAGAAATTTGCCGCCGCGCCACTCATGATAGCCGCCAAAAATTTCCGGATGGCTTTTGATGAGCCGTTGCGGATGCCGCGTCAACACAAGGTTTTTACGGTTTGGCAGCGGTTTGCCGATGCTCTCAAACGTCTTGCGCCCCATCACGACAACATTGCCCATCGTCACCTTTTTGAACCACTTAAAATCCTCCGGCAGATGCCACGGAATCGCGTTGCCCGCGCCAATCACGCGGTTCAGCGACATTGCAGCGATGGCTTTGAAATGTTTCATTCCAAATTCAAAATAAATTTGCAACGAGGATAATTTGAGCAACCCCAAAATTGATTTCCTCGTAAACGCGCTGTTCTCAAAACCATTTCACTTTCGCATTTTGGACAAAATTTTCTAGAATCGGAAAACAGTTCTGAAATTTCTTGAGAATAGATGAGTCCAGAATCTTCCAACATTTTAACCACATTTGATTCATTCAGAATTTGAATGCCGTGTTTGTCGGCGAGCTGTTTGGCCTCGCCAGAATAACCGTTCAGCGTGATGAAAATGCCGCTTGAAATTTTACTGTCTGCCATTGCGCCCAAAAATTCCCGAATGTGACGCACGCCCACAGACCATTTTCTCCAATGTTTGCATTGGACGATAAGCTTTTCCGTTGCCGATTCTATTATCAAATCAACACCGCCGTCAGGATTTGCTCCGCCCATTCGTTGCACTGAATAACCACGATGCCGGTAAATTAGTTCAATCAACTTTTCAAATTGAAACCAGTCAATCTTCTGCAGTTTTTGACTGATAGTAAGTTCTTGTATAGGTTCAGCGGTTGACATTGCACCTTCAATTTTTATCCGCTTTGACTTATCTAGAAAAAATGTTTGAGAAGAATCATCAGATAACGGCAATGAGGACTTCCGTTTAATAATTCGGTAACAGACCCAAACCGCCAATCCAAGAAAAGCAGCACAAACCAATAGAATTATTAACGCGCGAAACTGCGGCGAGAAAATCCATCCAAGAGCAAATAGCACCAATAATCCAGTAATGGCCTCCGCCAACGCGGCGTCATTTGATTGTCGTCTGCGCCCCATAAAACTTCAAACCGCCACCGGTGCCTTGATGGCCGGATGCGGATCGTAGCCGACAATTTCAATGTCCTCAAATTTGAAGTCGTGAATAGTTTTCACCGCTGGATTTAATTTCACCTGCGGCAACGCACGCGGCTCGCGCGAGAGTTGCAGCTTCGCCTGCTCGATGTGGTTGGCGTATAGATGCAGGTCGCCGAACGTGTGGACGAAATCGCCCGGTTTCAAATCGCAAACCTGCGCGACCATCAACGTGAGCAGCGCGTAGCTGGCGATGTTGAACGGCACGCCCAGAAAAATATCCGCGCTGCGCTGGTAAAGCTGGCAGCTCAACTCGCCTTCGCTCACATAAAATTGAAACAGTGTGTGGCACGGCGGCAGCGCCATCGTGTCAATTTCGCCCGGATTCCACGCACTGACGATGAGCCGCCGACTGTCGGGATTTTTTTTGATGGAGGCGATGACGTGATCAATCTGGTTGATGCTGCGGCCGTCGGCGGTGCGCCAGTCCGTCCATTGCGCGCCATAGACGCGCCCCAGATTTCCGTCTGCATCCGCCCACTCATTCCAGATGGAAACACCGTTATCATTGAGCCATTTGATGTTTGTGTCGCCACGCAAAAACCAGAGCAGTTCGTAGAAAATGGATTTTGTGTGAACTTTTTTCGTGGTGAGCAGCGGAAAAGAATCGCGCAACGGACAACGGATTTGCGCGCCGAACAGGGAATAAGTGCCGGTGCCGGTGCGGTCGGCCTTGAACTTTCCATGTTCTTGGACGTGCCGGAGCAAATCGAGGTATTGAATCATCGCGGCAAAAATTTAACCACGAAACGCGCGCCGGAAAAAGAAATTTTGCCACGGATTGAACACAGATTGAACACGGATAAAAATTGAAATTGGTTAATGCGTTAAAATAATTCTTCATACGTTGGGAGAAATCCGTGTTTCATCCGTGTTCAATCCGTGGCTAAAAAAACATTTTGCCATTCGTGTCATTGAATTTTCCGGCGTTTGCTGCAAAACTGCGCGCCATGCGAATCCTCGCCCTCGATCACGGAACCAAGCGCATCGGTGTCGCCGTCAGCGACGAACTGAAAATAATCGCGCAGCCGCTGGAATATATTCTCGCGGAACCGTTCGCCGCGTTTCTGGAGCGGCTCAAAAAAATTCTCATCGAAAAGGAAATTGACCTTATTCTCATTGGCAATCCGCGCAACATGGACGGCAGTTACGGCCCGGCGGCGCAAAAAGTGGAAACCTTCGGCGGCGTTTTGAAAACCGCGATCACTGTGCCGATAAAATTGTGGGACGAGCGGTTGACGAGTTCGCAGGCGAATAAAATTTTGATTCAAAGCGGCGTGCGTCGCGATCAGCGCAAAGAGAAGGTGGATAAAATGGCGGCGGCAATTTTGTTGCAAAGCTACTTGGACGGAATTTAATTTTATGAAGCCACAGAGGCACAGAGCGCACAGAGTTGAAAGCGCTTTTTCTCTGTGCCTCTGTGGCAAAAACCGCGTGTGAAACTCATCAAATTCAATCTCGTCATTGCTTACGACGGCACGGCTTATCAAGGCTGGCAGTGGCAGCGCATCGGTCTTGGTGTGCAGCAACGCGTCGAGGAGGCGCTCGCGAAATTGTTTCCGAGCGCGCCGCGCTTGCACAGTTCCAGCCGCACGGATACAGGTGTTCATGCGCTCGGCATGGTCGTGCATTTTGAAGTGCCCGCTGTTGAAGTGCGGCGGATTCCGCCCGCGCGCCTGCCCATCGCCATCAACTCGCTTTTGCCGCACGACATCCGCGTGCAATCCGCCACGCGCAAGCCGGCGAAATTTCACGCGCGGTTTGATGCGACGGGCAAACAATATCGTTACTTCGTCTGGAGTTCGGTCGGGATGAATCCGCTGTTGCGCCACACGGCCTGGCACGTTCCGCGCCAACTGGATTTGCCCGCGATGCGCGCGGCGGCAAAATTATTTTTGGGCGAACGCGACTTTCAATCCTTCGCGGCGAATCCCGGTTACAAACGCACGACGACGGTGCGGAATTTAACGCGCTGCGAAATCAAAAAATCCGGCGCGCAACTCACTTTTATCATCGAAGGCGACGGATTTTTGTATCGGATGTGTCGTGGCATTGTCGGGACGCTGGTGCAAGTCGGCATGGGAAAATTTACGCCGGAACAAGTTGAAACGATGTTGGCGAAAGCCGACCGCCGCGCGGCGGGCATGAGCGCGCCCGCGCATGGTTTGGTGTTGTGGAAAGTTTTTTATGGGCCACAGAGTCACAGAGTCCACAGAGGTAAAATTGAGGAATAAATTCTCTGTGCGCTCTGTGCCTCTGTGGCAAAAACAATAATGAACATCGTTTTGCTTGAACCGGAGATTCCGCCGAACACGGGCAACGTGGCGCGGTTGTGCGCGGCGACAAAATCCGTTTTGCATTTGATCGAGCCGTTCGGTTTCAAGCTGGACGACGCGCAGCTCAAGCGCGCGGGAATGGATTACTGGCAGCAAGTCGAGTGGCATCGTTGGAAAAATTGGACTGCGTTCGCGGAAAAAGTTCCGGCGACTTCAAAGCTCTGGTTTATCGAATCAAACGGAGAAAAAATTTACAGTGACGTGAAATTTTCGCGGGATGATTATTTAATTTTTGGTCGTGAGACGGCGGGTTTGCCAAAACAATTATTGGAGCAGCACCGCGAGAACTGGCTGCGGATTCCGATGTTTAATGCGGCCTCGCGTTCGCTGAATTTATCGAACTGCGTGGCGCTGGTTTTGTTTGAAGCGTTGCGCCAACAGGGTTTTGCGGGAGAGATAATTTGAGATTTAATTTACGCCGAAGAGTTGCGTCAGCAAACCCAATGTGCCGTAAGTCACAAATCCCAGCGCGCCGCGCACCGCCTGAATTTGCAGCACGACGATGATGATGATGAAACCGTAGCGCGCGAAGTTGGCGTAGGTTTCGTGGGTCATGTTGGTCAGGACGCGCAAAATGTGCGAGCCGTCGAGCGGCGGAATGGGAATGAGGTTGAAGAAGCAAAGGATCAAACTCAACGCCGCCGCGCGCAGACAAAAATCAATCATCGGTTCGGAATGCAAAATAATTCCCGCGCGCGCCAAGGCCACGAGGCCGACGGCGAGAATTAAATTCATGGCGGGTCCGGCCATTGTCACGAGGATGTCATCGCGTTTTGGTTTGTTGAAATTACTGGGGTTCACCGGCACGGGTTTCGCCCAGCCAATTAAAAATCGTCCGATGCTGGGGGAAAGAAAAATCATCAGCAATGGCAGTGCTACCGTGCCGATGGGGTCAATGTGGACGACGGGATTTAGCGAGACGCGGCCTTGCAGGCGCGCGGTGTCGTCGCCGCATTTCCACGCGGTCCAAGCGTGGCCGTATTCGTGAAAGGTCAGCAGCGCGACCAGCATCAGATACTGAAGCAAACCGTCGGCAATGACATTGGTGTCCATCGCGGCAGAATAATTATTTTCAACGTGCGAGTCGAGGCTGTGAATTTTCTTTGCGCGTCATGGTGGAAAAGATTTAAGCTGGTCGCCGTTCAATAAATTATTTATGCCACTACTTGAAGGAAAAACCGCTGTCGTCTTCGGCGTCGCCAACAAACGTTCCATCGCGTGGGCCATCGCGCAGGCGTGGGCGCGCGAGGGCGCGAAACTCGCGTTCACTTATCAGGGCGAACGCCTCAAGGACAACGTCGAGGAACTCGCCGGAAATTTTGGCGCGGACACGTTGATTTTGCCGTGCGACGTGACGAAGGATGAGGACATCGCGACGGTCTTCAAAGCGGTTGGCGAAAAATTTGGAAAATTAAATTTGTTGCTCCACTCCGTTGCTTACGCGCCGAAAGACGCGCTCGAAGGTGAATTTGTGAACACGAGTCGCGAAGCGTTTCGCGTGGCGCACGATGTCAGTGCGTATTCGCTCGTCGCGCTCGCGCGCGGGGCTGCGCCGTTGATGACCGACGGCGGCAGCATCGTGGCGATGAGTTATTATGGCGCGGAAAAAGTCGTGCCACATTACAACGTTATGGGCGTCGCGAAAGCTGCGCTCGAAGCCAGCACGCGCTATCTCGCGTATGATTTGGGTCCGAAGAAAATCCGCGTCAACTGCCTCAGCGCCGGGCCGGTGCAGACGCTCGCCGCGCGCGGCATCGCCGGATTTAGTGACATGATGAAACATTATGAAGCGCACGCACCGCTCAAGCGCAGTTGCACTACGGATGAACTCGGCGCGTCCGGCGCATTTCTCGCCAGCGACGGCGCGGCGGGCATCACCGGCCAAGTCATCTACGTGGACGGCGGCTATCAGATCATGGGGATGTAACTTCCTTCAATCTGGACGCTTCATTTCAAAACGGTCGCTGGTTTTGCAATACCAATGCGGCGAAGCCATGCGGCCAATCGTAAAAAGTTTGTCCGTGTTAATCCGTTTTTTCTCCGCGTCAAATAATTCATCGCGCACATGAATGCGCTTGATCAAGCCAATCACCATGCGGTTGCCGCCGATTTGTAAAGTTCCCCACTCGACACATTCCAGACTCGCCGGTGCTTCCAAAATGCGCGGCGGTTTTACGATTGAAGACGGCGCAGCGGTCAATCCGGCGCGCACCAATTCGCTTTCGCCGAACGGCAGCGACGCGGCGCATTGGTTCATCGCCTCGGCAATTTTTTCGTCCACGAGATTCACGACAAATTCGTGCGTGGCGCGGATGTTGAGCGCGGTGTCCTTCGGCGTGCCATTCTCGCGGTCGCCGGGCGCGAAGGCGCAGATGGGCGGATTCGCCCCCATGAGATTAAAGAAGCTGAACGGCGCGGCGTTCACTTTTCCCTCCGCGCTGATGGTCGTCACGAGCGCAATCGGACGCGGCGTGACGAGGCTGGCGAGAATGGGATAGGCGCGCTCGGCGAAATCTTTTTCGAGATCAAGTTCCATAAATAAAATTCAGTTTGAAAGTTTCAGCCGCGCCACATACGCGCCGTCCACATTGGCCGTAAATGGCAACAACTGACGTTCGTTTTCCAGTTTGAAATTTGAATTGGTTGCGAGAAATTCTTTTACGAGTTCAGAGTTTTCTTCCGGTTCCAGACTGCAAGTGCTGTAAACAATGATGCCGCCGGACTTCAAAACCGTTGCGGCCTGCTTGAGCAAAACCAGTTGTGTCGCGCGCAGCCGTTCGATTTCTGACGGCTGAATCAGCCAGCGCAAATCCACGCGGCGACGCATGACGCCGGTGTTGGAACACGGCGCGTCCACCAAGACACGGTCGAAAGTTGCGGGTTGAAAGTTGAAGGTTGCGGTGACTTCGGCGCAGGTCACGCCGAGGCGTGTGCAGTTTTCGCGAATTAATTTCAAGCGGTCGGCGAAGCTGTCGTGCGCGACGATTTTCCCTTCGTTGTTCATCTGCTGCGCGATGAAGGTGGTCTTGCCGCCGGGCGCGGCGCATAAATCGAGAATGGTTTCGCCCGGCTGCGCGTCGAGTAAAATCGGCGCGAGCAAAGTGCTGGGGTCTTGAATGTAAAACGAGCCAGCGCGAAAGCTGCCGAGTGAATTCAAAGGCGGATGCGATTTTAATTCAAACGCCAGATTTTCGCCCGTCCAGTCGCGCGTGCAAAAATCGCATTCCACATTTTCCTCGCGCCAGCGCTCGATGAGTTTGGTGGCGTCGGTTTTCAACGTGTTCACGCGCGCGAAAGTTTTCGGCGGTGTGTTGTTCCATTCAAGCAGGGCGCGCGTTTTCTCGTCGCCGAAATTTTTGCGCCAGCGTTCCACGAGCCATTCGGGATGTGACCAGCCGAGCGCGGGCTGGGAGATTTTCATGTCGGCGAGAATTTTTTTCACCTCGTCAAACTCGCGCAGGTAGGCGCGCAGGATGGCGTTGATGAAACCGGATTGCGAGACGTAGCCGCTGCGTTTGGCTTGCTCGACGGTTTCGTGGACGGCGGCGTGCGGCGGAATGCGGTCGAGCCAAAAAATCTGGTAGAGGCCGAGGCGCAACAGATTGACGAGCGCCGGGCGCGGCTCGCGTCCGGGCGTG
>Ga0207933_1002415_pt1 | contig 12160 bp, 13 predicted proteins | sample NGESurdeep092012_4_FD_184488 | JGI IMG/M metagenome (GOLD analysis project Ga0207933, IMG submission 184488) | Arctic peat soil microbial communities from Barrow, Alaska - NGEE Surface sample F53-3 deep-092012 (SPAdes) | ecosystem: Environmental > Terrestrial > Soil > Wetlands > Peat ... | reverse complement strand
TTTGATTGAGTTCACTCCTACAAATTTAAACTTTTTATCCATCGAGCTAAAATAGCTCTTTTTTAATTATTGGGTGGCCTAAACGTATATACCTATAAAATTAATTTATAAAATAAAAGGGGTTGATAGAATTGCGTTGATAACAGATGCCATGCGGGGCCGCACAATGTCATTTAGTTAAGGATTTTATACTTGAAAATTGAGTGTTGAATATTGAAAATTGAGTGTTTTTTAAGTTAAATATTCAACACTCAACATTCAATAATCAATGTTCAAGTGGAACGGCATTGCTTAACTAAATGACATTGGCGGGCCGCAGGCATGGAACCGGGAGAAAGTATTCTGGGATCTAAAAAGAATGGATTGAAAGTAATTGTAGAAGACGGAGTAGCTAAGTTACCTGATCGTAGTTCATTTGCCGGCAGTGTCGCCACAACAGACAGACTCGTAAGAACGATGGTAAAAATTGCTGAAATACCATTGATTGAAGCGGTTAGAATGATGACTTTAACACCCGCCCGAATAATGAAAATAGATAAGCATAAGGGATCTATAACAGTAGGAAAAGATGCGGATATCCTGATTTTTGATGAAGATATCAATATTCAATCAACTATTATTGGAGAAGAAATATTATACAATAAATTTTAATTGCAAATCACTAGCATGCACTCTTAATCAAAACAAAACCAATTGGTTATGATTTAGTTCTTTGAAATTTTGTTGGTAGTTCGTGTCAAACAGTTGATTGACGGGGGTTTTACTTATTAGGGTCATGCTCAAAATCTGTAGAATTTCGTAATTAGTGTGATTTATTTTCAGGTTTTCCTTCATGATTGCTACTGTACAATATGCTATTATGGCGGTATAAACCTGTATCCGCACAGCATTTTCCGATGTTCCCCAAAATGATTGTATTTGCAGATGCTGTTTTATCCACTTGAAAAACAATTCGATTCTCCAGCGGTACTTGTAAAGCATTGCAATTTCGGTTGCCGCCAATTCAAAGTTATTACTGATGAACTCCAGGTCCATAGCGGATTCCGGATCATAAAATTTTATCAGTCTCAATTTATCCGGATAGTTTTTAACAGCATAATGATTGTTAAGTTTTATTACCTGGTCAACCTTTATGCCAGTAGATTTATCTACTTTATTTGAGTATAACCGGCGATAGTTCATATTATCTTTTGCCCTCGTTACAAACCATGCAAGTTTCTGGCGGATATTATGTAAACGTTTAAAGTCAACGTAGCCCCGATCAAAAACATAAAAGCTTCCAGGTTCATAAATCAATATATCCATCACATTTACATCATGTACCGAACCATCTGAGAAGTGAACAAAATGAGGAATATCGCTTTTGATGTCGAATTGGGTATGTAGCTTGATTGCTCCTTTATGTTTACGGAATTTAGCCCACCAAAAAACGCTTAAGCACAAGTCGATGGTAGTAGAATCGACTGCATAAACATTGCCGTCTATTTTCAATTCAAAATCTGAGGAAGCTGTACATATTTTCCTGGCTTTAGCTATTAGTGTATATGCAAAATCAGCATACATACGCCAATCCCTGTTTTCATTGGCATAGGCAAGGTTTGAGTTAGTGATAGTAGTTCCCAATCCCAAATGATACCATTTAGTTTGCTGTGTTTGCAGGCAGGTAACCAAATCGCTAAGGCTTTCCCGTTTGGCTAATTGACCAAAAAGCATACACAGAAGTTGGTTCCAACAGGAAAAGGTTTTAATCTTATAATTTCCTTTATACTTTTTTACAAACTTGTTGAAATCATCGAAGCTCAAAAAGTCGGTTGCCTGGGAAAAAACATATTTGCCTGTATTCATTTGGCAAATGTGCCAAATTGTCAAATCAAAAATCAAAAAATTGCTGAAATCGTTGAAGCCTATATTTAGGCCAGAACCCTTTATCAACAATAATTTCAAAGAACTAATTTTCTGAACGTTTGGACACTAGTGATATTTAGTATATGTTAAGAAATAAGTAGTATATTTGGTCTAAACTATTTATTATGGTAAGCGATAATGAATTACGCAAAAAGATCAAATTAATTCTCCCCCATTTAAATGAACAAGCTGCCCGTTTATACCTTGGCAGCGAAGCTCAGATTTTAGGCAGAGGAGGCAAACAACGGGTGGCAAAACTGGCAGGTGTAAGCCGGGTAAGAGTAGATAAGGGGATTGCTGAATTAGCTGCCGGGAAAATAATGAAAGAGGATAATTCTTTACAGAAGATAAGAAAGACTAGTGGGGCCGAAAACAACATAGGGAAAGCCAGGCTGGTTTAATAGAAGCGTTAGAATCAATCGTAACACCTCATACAAGGGGCGACCCTATGAAAGTTCTTTTATGGAGCAGCAAAAGCTTACGCAATATTGAAAAATTATTAAAAGAAAAGGGGTATATGGTAAGCTATGTAACGGTGGGAGAATTATTAAAATCATTAGGCTATAGTTTACAGGGAAACAAGAAGACAGATGAGGGGGGTAATGATCCTGACAGAAATGAACAGTTTGAATTTATCAACAAAACAGCTTTGTCCTTTATGGCTGATAATGCGCCGGTAATATCAGTAGATTGTAAAAAGAAAGAGTTGATAGGCAACTTTAAAAATGCAGGCACAGACTGGTTTTTAGAAGGTAAGGCTCCCGAAGTAAAGGTGTATGATTTTATTGATAAAGAATTAGGGAAAGCTGTTCCATACGGTGTGTATGATATCGCCAAAAATGAAGGCTGGGTAAGTGTGGGCATTAGTAAGGATACGGCAGAATTTGCAGTAAACAGCATCAGAACCTGGTGGCAACAGATGGGTAAAGAACAATACCCTTTAGCCAGTAAACTTTTGGTTACTGCAGATGGTGGTGGCAGTAATAGTTCAAGAAGCAGGTTATGGAAAAAAGAATTACAAACACTATCTACAGAATTAGGATTGGAAGTACATGTTTGCCACTTTCCGCCGGGCACCAGTAAATGGAATAAAATAGAACATCGAATGTTTTCATACATTACCAAAAACTGGAGAGCAAAACCTTTAGAGAGCCTGGAAGTGATTGTAAATTTAATAGCAAATACCACAACTAAAAAAGGGTTGACTATAAAAGCCAAAGCAGATAAAAATCAATATGAAAAGGGATTGAAGGTAGATGATGAAGCATTGAAAAAAATTAATCTGACAAACAAGGAATTTAGAGGTGATTGGAATTACAAAATTAGCCCCTAATTGTATCAGTTATTTTTTAACATATACTTAATGAAGATGAAAAAAGGGTACACTGGCATGATGAAACATTGTGGTTCATCAGGAAAAAATGCGATAAGACTGAACATAGCATCCCTGAATGGAAACTGTTGCATAAGTGTTGCTAAAATTAGCAGAGGAACTTTATTTGCGTTGGTGATCCCTGATTTTATAATGAATATACTGATGGAAGAGAATACCAATGGATTTAGAAAATTATAAAGCTGCTGAAGACCTTGTAAAATGAGCCATGCAGCAAACAAAATAATATTGATGATTTTTTTTAACCGTTTACATTTTCCTTGTATGCTGGGTGAGAAAAAATGATTCAGGATTTTTTAATAAAAAATGTATTGAAAATCTCCTGGTACATATATCGGGTAAATGGAACCACCCGATTCAATTTGACTGGAATAAATAATTACAATATGAAATTATCACGCTATACTTTAAAAAATATTTCAAGTGAGAGAATAATTATTCCGGATGAAGAAATATTTGATCTGCCTGAAAAGGTTTTACAATTTGGTACAGGAATATTGCTTCGTAGCCTGCCTGATTATTTTATAGATAAAGCAAACCGAAACAGGATATTTAACGGGAGAATTGTAGTAGTGAAATCAATGGATATTGGTGATTCTGCGGCATTTGACAAACAGGATGGACTATATACTTTATGTATGCGGGGATTGATAAACGGGCAACCAGTGGAAGAAAATGTCATCTTATCGGCTATCAGCCGGGTATTATCAGCAGGCAAAGAATGGGATACAATTTTGCAATGTGCCCAAAACCCTGACCTGGCCATCATTATTTCCAATACTACGGAAGTAGGAATCGAACTGGTGAATGATGATGTCCGCCACCACCCGCCGGTATCTTATCCGGGTAAATTACTGGCTTTCCTGCACGAACGCTACAAGGCTTTTGATGGCAGCACCCAAAGTGGATTGGTGATTGTACCAACAGAGTTAATTTCTGATAACGGAAAGAAATTAAAATCGATTGTATTGGAACAGGCACATTTGAACGGGCTGGAAGATGATTTTATCGGATGGCTGGAGCATAATAACCATTTTTGTAATTCATTGGTAGATAGAATTGTTCCCGGTAAACCCGATGCTGCCATCAAGGCAAAATTGGAAGCGGAATTGGGATACCAGGATGACCTGATTACCATGAGTGAAGTATATAGTCTATGGGCTATTGAAGGCGATGATCATATAAGGTCGGTATTGTCGTTTGCAACAGCAGACAAAGGGGTTGTTATAACGGATGATATCACCCTTTTTAAAGAACTTAAATTACGGTTACTCAACGGTACGCATACACTATGCTGTGGTGTGGCGTTTCTATCAGGCTTTACCACTGTTAAGCAGGCTATGAATGACGCTGTTCTTTCCAATTTTATAAAGGAACTGATGATAGATGAAATAGCTATGGCGATTCCTTATCCTATACCTGAAAAAGATGCAAAGGAATTTGCGGTAAAAGTGATAGATCGGTTTAGCAATCCAAGCATTGAGCATCAATGGATAAGTATTACCCTTAATTATACTTCCAAACTAAAAATGAGGGTAGTGCAGGTTTTACAGCGCTATTATGAGTTGTACAGTACGGTTCCTGAAAACCTGTCCCTTGGATTTGCTGCCTGGCTGTTATTTATGAAGGCCGTGAAAAAAGAAGGGAATATTTATTTTGGCGAATTAAATGGACAGCCTTATCCAATCAGGGATGAAATGGCAGGATATTTCTTTAACCATTGGCAAAATTTATCCCCTGAAATTTTAGTGAAAAGGGTTTTAAGTGACACATCTTTGTGGGATACAGATCTGACTATGATCCATGGGTTTGCAGAAAAGGTAACAGAAAAACTGCGGGAAATAATGCAGCTGGGTATGATTGAAGTGATTCAAAATAAAAAAGTAAAAATAGATTAATCAATTATATGAAACAGCAGGTTTTAAAAGTTTATAAAGATGATAATGTGTTGGTGGCTTTGACCAACTTATCAAAAGGGGCTACCATTGTTTTTGAGAATGAAACGTATGTTTTACAGGATGATGTCAATGCCAAGCATAAATTTTTTATTAAAGATATGCAACCCGGTGATAAAGTTATTATGTATGGTGTGTTGGTAGGCACTGCCCAATCCTTTATTCCAAAAGGAGGGTGGATGTCAACGGCTAACGTGAAGCATGCAATAGAACCATATACATGGCGAAAAGTTGACTATCAGTGGACGGCTCCTGATATATCAAAGTTTGAAGGCAGAACCTTCAATGGTTATCACAGGAGTAATGGAGAGGTAGGCACCGCCAATTATTGGTTATTTATTCCCACCGTTTTTTGCGAGAATAGGAACCTTGATGTGATACGGGAAGCATTGCAAAACGAGTTAGGTTATGCGGTAACGGATAAGTATAAACGATACACGCACCAGTTGATCGAAGCATTTAAAAAAGGGGAGGATATTGAAGCTGTGAATCTGTTTGAAACACTGGTATCAGGAACTACGGTACATCCTTTTAAAAATGTAGATGGTATTAAATTTTTAAATCACCAGGGAGGCTGTGGTGGCACCCGGCAGGATGCGGCTATTTTAAGCAAGCTATTGGCTACGTATGCCAATCATCCCAATGTTGCCGGCGTTACCCTCTTAAGCCTTGGCTGCCAGAATTTGCAGGTTCCTGATTTTACAAATGATTTAAAAATACTTAACCCCGGTTTTGATAAACCGCTATATATTTTTGAACAGCAGCAATCGAAAAGCGAGGAACAACTGATAGCAGATGCCATCAAAAAGACCTTTGAAGGCTTGATTGAAATAAATAAGATAGAAAGAAAACCTGCATCACTCGATAAACTATGCATTGGTGTGAAATGTGGTGGCAGCGATGGTTTTAGCGGTATATCCGCTAATCCTGCCGTTGGCTATACCAGCGACCTGGTAGTGGCGTTGGGAGGTAAAATATTACTGGCGGAGTTTCCTGAGTTATGTGGAGCAGAGCAAAACTTACTCGACCGTACAAAGGATGAAGCGGATGCCGGAAAATTTATTCATTTAATGCAGGCTTACAGTGAATCCGCTTTAAAAGCAGGTTCGGGTTTTCACATGAATCCATCCCCCGGAAATATAAAAGATGGTTTAATAACAGATGCTATCAAAAGCAATGGTGCGGCGAAAAAGGGTGGTACTTCACCCGTGGAAGACGTATTGGATTATACAGAACCTGCCACCAAAACTGGTTTGAATTTGGTATGTACCCCCGGTAATGATGTGGAAGCCACCACTGGTCAGGCAGCAAGTGGTGCCACATTAATTTTATTTACAACCGGCCTGGGTACTCCCACCGGTAATCCTGTTTGTCCTACCATTAAAATTTCTACCAACAGCAAATTAACCAAACGTATGAACGATATTATTGATATTGATACAGGTCCGATAATAGAAGGAGATAAAACAATTGAACAAATGGGTGAAGATATCCTGGAGTATTGCATCAAAGCAGCTAGTGGAGAAGTAATACCCAAAGCGGTATTATTAAACCAGGATGATTTTATTCCATGGAAACGTGGAGTTTCACTATAAGAAGCAAATATGGCAAAAAGATTTTTAGACGAAAATTTCTTATTAAACACACATGCTGCAAAGCAACTCAATCATGGGTTTGCAAAGGATATACCCATTATAGATTACCACAGCCATTTATTCCTCAACCAAATTGAAAAATCAATTTACAAGAATTTGCTGGGAGCTGAAAATCCCGAAACTGGGTGTATAAGTTATTATACTCTTCTAATGGGAAAAAACCCTTTTTCCTGCGGCATATCTTGTTGTACATCAAGTGTTTCCCGTGGAATTGCAATGATACCTTACTTTACATTCGGTAATTTAAAAAACGTTCCAACGCTGATGCTGTATGAACCTGCATCTTACAAAAAAAATATTACAACAGCCAGTAAAAAAATCATACACTTATCCCTGCAAATTGAAAGTAATTTTCCTGAAAATGGCGATGCTGTTGTAACGCTAAACACTTCTCAGACTACCTCTTTTCCACTCGCATTAAGAGTACCATCCTGGTGCAGTTCTTTTACTGCAACATTTGGCACTAAAGAATACAAAGGCATAGCAAATCAAAATTTAATTATTAATCGTATTTGGAAATCCGGCGAAAAAATAAAAGTTAGTTTCAAAATGCCAATACAAACGATAGCGGGGGATAAAAGTTATCCCAATCAAATTGCATTTCAAAGAGGACCACAGGTTTTGGCATTAGATGATTCGTTAAATACAAATTCCTTTTTTGACCAAAAGCAAAATTTTACTTTTTCTGTTTCGTTTGGTGATTATTTTAAAGGGAAATTTAAAGACCACCTCGTTGGTATATTAGGTGGCGCGATATGGAGTATAGGCATGTCATTAAGTATCATCGCATCCGGCAAAGCTGGTCCCGCTATTTCTTATGGATTAGGACAGGGAGCCACAGTGGTAGCGGCGCTTTGGGGGATTTATGTATGGAAGGAATTTGATAAAGCGCCAAAGGGTACCAAGCCATTGTTGAATATCATGTTGCTCTTATACATAGCGGGTTTAGCTATGATTATACTTTCTAAGTAAATCATTTTATTCACCCAAGTCTGACAGAGAATTTGCTTTAGATAAAGATGATGAGATTCTTTACCAATTTTTCGGTAATCTAATCTAATAGAGATATTTATAATTTGGAATTGTATTTGGTAGGTACGAGCCAATCTCAATAGCCAATAAATTTATCCGCTGAAGTTCACATGGGTTATTTGCCGCAGTCGTAAAAGAAATAAGACATGTGTACTCTTTCTATTCAAGTCTTTATAAAAAGCTATTAGGGATCATAGTGAAAATTCTCAATTGCCTTAGAAAGTATAACCAGTGCGGAAAATAAAGATAAAGACCTCGTTGTTGTATTCTTGTGAACTCATTGACGGTAATAAAAGCGTAAACTATATAATCAGGTCAGGTTTGAAAAATAATTGAAGACAGCTGCTATTACTATGCAAATAACTATTTCAATTTTTTAAATCACTAAAAAAGTATGCAATAAAATGAACAAGAAAGTTGTAACCCTCGGGGAAATTATGTTGCGTTTATCAACTCCCGATTTTAAACGTTTTGTACAGGCCGATACATTTGATGTAACCTATGGTGGTGGCGAAGCCAATGTAGCTGCTGCTTTATGTAATTATGGTCTCAATGGAACTTTTGTAACTAAAGTTCCGAATAATCCTATCGGTCAATCCGCTATTAACCATTTGCGGCGTTATGGTGTGGATACTCAATTCATAGTAAGAGGTGGCGACAGGTTGGGAATTTATTTCCTGGAAACAGGTGCATCCATGCGTGCCTCGCAGGTAGTATATGATCGTGAAGGTGCGTCCATTGCCGATGTTGATATGTCTGAATTTGACTTTGATAAAATATTGGATGGCGCTTCCTGGTTTCATACCACAGGCATTACTCCTGCATTGAGTGATAAAGCTGCAGCTTTAACTGAGGCTGCATTAAAAGCGGCAAAAGCAAAAGGCATCACTACCAGCATTGATTTGAATTACAGGAAAAAACTCTGGAGTAAAGAAAAGGCAAGAGAAGTGATGACTAAACTCTGCCAGTATGTTGATGTTTGTATCGGCAATGAAGAAGATGCTGATACTACGCTGGGCTTTAGAGCAAAAGATACTGATGTAACCAAAGGTGAACTGAACCTTGATGGTTTCAAAGATGTATTCAAACAAATGAAAGATAAATTCGGCTTTAAATACATTGCTTCTTCACTTCGTGAAAGCCATAGTGCAAGTGATAACGGGTGGAGTGCATTGGTATATGACGGCAATGAATTTTATCATACCAAAAAATATGAAGTAAGGATTGTTGACCGGGTGGGTAGCGGAGATTCGTTTGCAAGCGGTTTTATATACGGGCTTGTTACCGGGATGCCAATGCCCGAAGCAGCTGAGTTTGGAGTGGCTGCAAGCGCATTAAAGCATACTATTCCCGGCGACCTCAACCATGCCACTTTAAGTGATGTAAAAGATCTGATGAAAGGAGATGGCAGTGGTCGTGTACAACGTTAAAAGAAAAAATTATGATTGTAGATACTATTCAGGACGCATCTAAATACAACAGTGTACATCCTTTATTTGCCAAGGCATTTGAATATATTCAAAACACAAATTTGAATATGATTGAAATGGGTAAATATGAAATTGATGGCGACAACCTGAGAGCTATCTTCTCTAATAAAACAGGGATGACTGCTGAAGCATCGATAGCTAAATTTGAATGTCACAACAAACATATTGACATACAGCTTTGCATTAATGGTACAGAAAAGATCGGTTGGAAGCCCCGTGAAAAATGTAACACTGAAAAAGGCGGTTATAATGCAGAAAAGGATGTGCAGTTGTATAGCGATGCGCCGGATATGTATTTTAAATTGACAATCGGGCAGTTTGCCATTTTCTTTCCTGAAGATGTGCATGCCCCGATGATTGGAGAAGCTGAAATAAAAAAATAGTAATCAAAGTAAAAATTTAAACCCATGAGTAAGATCCAACAGGTAACAGATTTAATAATACAACAGAGAATGCTCCCTTTATATTTCAATGCCGATGAAACAGTAAGTGTGGAAGTACTTAGAGCCATTTACAAAGCCGGTGTAAAGACTATAGAATATACTAACCGTGGCGATACTGCATTGAATAACTTTGAAAAAATGGTAGCCGTAAGAAATGCTGAAATGCCGGATTTGTTATTGGGCGTAGGAACAATTAAAAACCTGCAGCAGGCTGAAGACTATATAAATGCCGGCGCTGATTTTTTGGTAAGTCCGGGCTTTGTAAAAGAAATAGCTGATTATGCTGTGATGAATGATATATTTTATGCCCCCGGTTGTATGACGCCATCAGAAATCATTGCAGCTGAAAATGCAGGAATAACATTCATCAAGCTTTTCCCGGGTAATATGCTGGGACCTGAATTTTTAAGCAGTATTAAAGATATCTTTCCAAAACTATTATTTATGCCTACCGGCGGTGTGGATACTACCAAAGAAAATATTGAAGGCTGGTTTAAAGCAGGAGTTTGTGCTGTAGGTATGGGCAGCAAACTCATCAGTAAAAAATTGATGGAGCAAAAAGATTATGCAAAAATTGAAGCGCTCACAAAACAGGCAATGGATATTCTAAAATCACTTGGATATATAGGGACTGCTATTTAAGTCGCCAAAGAACACTTATTTTTTTGGAATTGATATTTTAAGATTATACAAATAGAATTTTCTAAGAGTAGGTACTTTCCATAAAGTTTGATTAACAGGGACAAAGGTACCCTCCCGATTAATTTAATCAGGTTACATAGTCTCCAGTCATTTTCTCGGCACATACACAACCAACTTCAAAATCATTTTCAACTTCGGGATGAGAAACTATGTGAACATACCTTATCCTGTCATTGTTGCACATCATGCAGGTTTGGTAGTCGGTTTCATCTTCGCTTTGTCCATCTTCCCGAATATCAATTACATCTACAATCGTCCAACCTTTATGTGGAATGTCCGGTATGTTCCATATAGTTGTCAATATTAAATTAAGTCATTGTTTTTAGTATCTAATATCTAACCTCTCAAATCTTAGCCAATACTGGCAAGAGTTAAGCAGCTCTTGAATAATTTAACTGTGGAATAATAACGATATTTTTAAGTTTCAAAGCCGTTATTATTGCTTCATTTCCAAGTGTTGTAATGTAATATTTGTAGGTAGTTCCAATTTTTTTTATCAATCCAATCACCCTTAGCCTTTTTAATATTCTTGAAATTTTAAAAGCTGAATAATTTTTGAAACGTTTTTTTAAATGCTTACATCTAAACCCACTAATATTAAATTCGCCGCTGGTTAAATATACCAGTACATCGTGGTCAGTCTTTTCAAAAAAATTAAATCCTTTGTAGGTTCTGTTATTTTCCATCTTTGAAGTAGTATTTTTTGAAGTTTTTTTTTACCAACTGAGGTATCTTCTATGGCTGATATAAAGACGATATATCTTGGGTTGGCAGCCAGCATTATACCGGTAAGTGCTGTTAAACTGAATATTTTTTTTTTGACAACTGCCTGTTGCTGTGATGTGGTTCCATCACGGTGTTCTACCGTTCGGTAGTGCTTAAAAAATGAAACATCGTTTACCGTTGTTTCTATGCGTAAAATCTTATTGAACTTATCATACATTTTTATAGAAACTTGTCCCATGCTGTGTTTTATCCGGCTTCCTTCCAATCGGATATTGTAATTATTGCCTATTTCCCCTTCATAAAGGGTATGAATTTTTTGTGAAAAAAATGTGGCAATATTAGCTGGTTTTACTGTGTGGATTGCGGTAGCTATCAAATCATCGTAAATTGGTTTAAGGTGTTCTTGTTTTTTAAATACAATATCGGTTGCATATTCCTGCTGCATGATACTCCAGTGGTAAGTTTGTCCAAATTCTTTATAAACAGGGCAATATAAATCGGAGAACCAGTGTAGTTTTTTTAAAAGTTTATTTACATCAAGGCTGTCGGAAATTGTTTGCGCTTTCTTAAAATCGTCAATATAATCAAAGGCATTATCAAGCATCGTAAATGCAATACCTTGTTTGGTAAGTTCGTTGGCCAGCAAATTATGTCCATTAAAATAAACCTGCAATTGAAAAGGGCACCAGGTGGGTACCCGTACATAACCAAAGCCTATATCGGGGTCGTTAAGTATCCGTCCGGCTAACTACACTTCTTTATAAATTCGGTATAAAGTATTTATCCCAAAGGTTTCCAGTTATGAGGCAGCAGTTCATCTATTTTATTGATGGGGTGAGTATTGATTCTTTGCAAAACA
>Ga0207933_1002413_pt1 | contig 12163 bp, 11 predicted proteins | sample NGESurdeep092012_4_FD_184488 | JGI IMG/M metagenome (GOLD analysis project Ga0207933, IMG submission 184488) | Arctic peat soil microbial communities from Barrow, Alaska - NGEE Surface sample F53-3 deep-092012 (SPAdes) | ecosystem: Environmental > Terrestrial > Soil > Wetlands > Peat ... | reverse complement strand
CCGCCGGCCTGCCGATCGAAGTGCTCGACTACAGCGTCAATGTCGACACCGCGAATGGCCGCACGCGAGCGGCGCCGGTGACGCTCGCCCGTCTCGCCGTCGGCAACCTGACCGAGCGCAACGTGCCCGCGCTGGTGGTGCAGCAGGGGCAGTTGCACAACAACCTGCTCGGCATGAGCTTCCTCAACCGGCTGGAAAGCTGGGAAGTGCGCGGCGACAAGCTGCGCATGCGCGGTTACCCGTAAGGCGTCCGCGGCATCCGCCAGCACGGCAGACGGCGTTATCATTGCAATCGCCGACTGCAATTTGTTGTGCCAACTGCGCGCGCATTCGCGGCCGGTTGAAACTGCCCTTGTTGTGTTTGCCGAATTCCCTTCACCCACTTCGTTCGTACGCCTTACGGCTGGTGCGACGAAGCTCGTCCACACTTTCGCGATGCTTCGAATGCACGAGCCTTCTGCGCAGAAAGGCCGCGCGGCGGCCTTCCCGAAGCCAGCGGATAATGCTCCAATGTCTCGACCAAGCCTCAAGAAGAGGCCGCTACAGGCCCCCCGTCACGAGTTTCCAATAGGGAGAGACGTCATGGCGCACAAAGTACATGGACACTTCACACGGCGCGCTCTGCTGAAAGCGAGCGCAGCTCTTCCGCTTGTCGGCATCGCGATGCCGAACGTGCTGGCACAGCCGATGTCGAAATCGCCGACCAAGGTATTGGACTTTGAGACAAATGCCGACGTTGCGAAGGCCGAGCAGGAAGGGCAGCTCGTCTTCTATTGCCACGAGAACGAGGCCGGCACCGCCGGCATCATGCAGGGCTTCAACAAGGATTTCCCGAAGATCAAGACGAGCTATGTGCGCGCGCAAACCGGCGCGCTTTACAGCAAGATCCTGGCGGAGCGGCAGGCCGGCCGCTTCGATGTCGACGTGATCCAGCTCTCGGACCTGGCACCTGCCTTCGACTTTCAGAAGAAGGGCGGCTACGAACATTATGTCTCGCCGGAATCAGGCGCCTATAAGAAAGACAATTTGAGCTCGCCCAACGGCTACTTCTTCTGGACCGGCGTCGATCCGGCGGGTATCGCCTATAATTCGGATAAGGTTGCCGCTGCCGACGCGCCGAAGGGGTGGCATGACATTCTCAATCCACGCTGGAAAGGCAAGATCAGCTGCAAGATTTCGGCTTCGGGCCTGCAGTTCGTGCAGTGGTACATGCTGCGTAAGCTCTACGGCGCGGGCTTTTGGAAGGAATTCGCCAAGCAGCAACCGCACGCATTCGACTCGCGCGTGCAACTTTACGACCGGCTGGCGAAGGCCGACGACACCATTACGGCGATCGGCGAATACCCGGCCTATATCCTGTTTAAGAGCCGCGGCGCCAAAGTCGAATTCGTCGCTCCGCCTGACGGCCTAGTTGCGACGCCGCTGGCAGTCGGCGCGGTCAACAAGGCACCGCATCCTGAAGCGGCCAAGCTCTTCGTCGACTGGGCGATGTCGAAGCGGGGCCAAGCTTGGTACCAGACCAATCCTAACCTCTATTACGCGTCCGTGCGCACCGATGCTCCGCCGATGCCGACCGGCGTCAGCTTGAGCCAGTTCAAGCTGCTCTATCCCTCGGACTGGGATGAATACTCCAAGGAGAGCCCGGCGTTCCTGAAAGAGTGGAACGGCATGCTCGGCCTGTGAGCGTGGCCGGTGCATCCGCGGGGCGTGTCTCCCCGCAGGCAATTGCCGGGTATGGGGTCGCCGCCGTGGCTGCGGTGCTGGTCCTGTACCCGGTTTTCTATCTGCTGCAGGCTGCGTTCGACGTCGGCGATCCGCAAATCCGGCCGCCGACGTCCTATGGCGTCGATAATTTCGAGGCCTTGTTCAACTATCCGCAGATCATGCTCAATACGCTGGTCGTGTCGGTCGCTGCGACGGTAATGGCGCTGGTGATCGGCTTCGTCATGGCATGGATCTTGGCGCGCACCAATGTGCCGGGCCGACGGGCCTTCGAGCAGCTGATGGTAGTGCCGTATTATCTGACGCCGCTGCTCGGCGCGCTGGCCTGGAGCATGCTCGGCTCCCCGGAGAGCGGCTTCATCAACCAGGTCTGGCGCGCACTCGGCGCCACCGGCTCCCTCATGGACATCAACACGCCCTACGGTATCGCCTGGGTCATGGCCTTGTTCGAGGGTTCAGTCGCCTTCGTCATGATCGCGGCGGTGATGAAGTCGATGGACCCATCGCTCGAAGAGGCCTCGCAAGTGATCGGCGCGAGCCGTTTGCGCACTATGTTGCGTATCACGCTGCCGCTCGTCGTCCCCGGTGTGCTTGGCGCGGCGGTCTTCGTGTTCGCGGAGATGCTTGGGTCTTTCGCGGTCGCGCTCGTGCTCGGCACGCCGAACCGCTATTACGTCATTACCACGGCCATCTACCAACTGATCCAGCAATACCCGCCGCGCGTCCAGGTCGCCGCGGCGATGGGCGTTTCGCTGTTCGCCGTCATGTTCCTGATGCTGTTCGTGTATCGTCGCATCATCACGGCGGGCAGCTACGCCACCATCACCGGCAAGGCATTTCGGCCGCGTGTCGCCGATGTCGGGCGGCTGCGCTACGTGCTGTTTGGTCTCTGCATGCTTTACCTTACGGTGGCCGTGTTTTTGCCGATCGCAACTTTGCTTTACGCCTCGGTGCAAAAGATTGCGGTGGCGTTCCCGGCTGCCGACAATTTCACTCTCAACAATTTCACCGCTGCGATGTCAATGAATGCCGTCAGATCGGCGCTCACCAACAGCCTGATCCTCGGCTTCGCCACGGCCACCATCGGCGTCGTACTGATGGGACTTCTGGCCTGGCTTATTTATCGCTCGAAACTGCCGGGCTCGGGGCTGATCGAATATGTCGTTATGTTTCCGCAAGCGGTGCCGCGTCTCGTGTTTGCCTTCGGCATGATGTGGGCGTGGCTGGTATTTCCGATCCTGATCTACGGCACGATGTGGCTCCTGCTGATCGCCTATCTCACCGTGTTCCTGCCGCTCGGGGTGCGGACAATCGCCGGCGTCATGCTACAGATCGACAAGAGCCTCGAGGAATGCGCGCAGATGTGCGGCGCCTCCTGGGCCTATCGCACGCGTACCGTCAGCGTGCCGCTGCTAGTGCCCGGTTTGCTCGCGGCGTGGCTCCTTCTCTTCATCGCCAGCGTGCGCGAACTCGGGGCTTCGATCCTGTTGATGGGCCCGCACTCCAAGGTGATCACGCCCTCGATCGTCGAGTCATGGTTCGGCACCGCTTCGGAACTGACGGCGACGCTTGCGTTGATCCAGACCATGGTGGTCGCCGCGGCGATGATCGTGATGATGATGGTGACGCGCCGCCTCGGCGCGCTTCCGGTGGACTAACCCCATGCAGGTGACGATTAAAACGCCGCATATCGAGGTCGAGCGCCTTGAGGTCAATTTCGGTTCCGTGCCGGCAGTGCGCGGCGTCAGCTTCAGCGTTGTGCATGGCGAGCAACTGACTCTGCTCGGGCCATCCGGCTGCGGCAAGACCACGACATTGCGCGCGATTGCCGGCCTCGAACGTCCGCGTGCAGGCGAGATCCGGATTGACGGCAAGCCGGTCTACTCGGCCGACAAGGGCATTGATATTCCGGCCGAGAAGCGCGGTTTGTCGATGGTGTTCCAATCCTACGCGATCTGGCCGCATATGACCGTGTTCGAGAACGTCGCCTACGGCCTGCGGGTGCGCCGTGCCGATACTGCGGAGGTCAAGGACAAGGTCGAACATGCGCTGAACCTGGTCCAGATGAGCCGCTTCGCGGACCGGCGCGCGTCCGCGCTGTCCGGCGGACAGCAGCAGCGGGTCGCGCTTGCGCGCGCGTTCGTGTTTCAGCCTTCAGTGCTGCTGTTCGACGAGCCGCTGTCGAATCTCGACGCCAAGCTGCGCGCCGACATGCGAATCGAGTTGCGGGAATTGCAGCACAGGCTCGGCATCACCTCGGTCTACGTCACGCACGACCTTGAAGAGGCGCTGGCGATGTCAGACCGCATCGTGGTGATGCGGGACGGCATGGTCGAACAGACCGGAACACCGGATGAAATTTACGGCCTGCCGTGCAGTGCCTTCGTCGCGGATTTCGTCGGCGCGTCGAATCTGATCCGCGGCCGCCATCGCAGGGATCTTGCTGCGGATGGCTTGATTGCACTGGAGACGCCCAGCGGGCAGGTGATTTTCGGCACTGCCTATGGCCGTCCGGTGGGCGATGAGCTCATCATGTCGGTGCGTACCGTGCATCTTCAGATTTCGCCGCTACGCCCGATTGGCGAGCGCAACGCGTGGCCGGCGCGCGTCGAGAAAACGGTCTTTCAGGGTGATTTCACAACGGTGCACATCCTCTGGGGCGATCAGTCGCTCATCGCCCGTTGCGCGGCATTCGACCCGTTGCCGGCCGGACAGGAGGTTTTTATCACCGTCGATCCGAAACGGGTGGTCTTGCTCGGCGCGTAAGCTAGCGATGCGGCTCGATCAGTTCGATCCTGTTGCCGAACGGATCCTGTACGTGCCGGCGCTCGCAGCCTTCGATCGGCTCGTCTTCATCCTCGATCGTGTAGTGCCGGCGTTTTGCCTTTTCGAGAATGTCGCGCAGGTCATCGACAACGAAGGCCGGGTGCGCTTTGCGTGCCGGGACAAAAGCCTTGTCGACTCCGAGGTGAACCGTCAGCGCGCCGTTTCTGAACCAGCAGCCCCTGCGCGTCGCAAGCTGCGGCGGCTTGGCGATTTCGGTGAGCCCCAAGACGCCCTGGTAAAACGCACGCGCTTTGCTTTCGCCTCCGGCGGGCATGGCGATCAGGATATGGTCGATGGCGAGAACGGGCATGCGGTTGCTTCGGCTGCGGTATTCCTGACGACAAGGCCGCCGGCAGTATACGGCATTCCGCCCGCGCTTATCTCCGCCTCGTGTCAATAAGCGCTCGGCGAATTTGGGCCCTGCATTTCACATTGGTCGTTCGGTGTCGTGTTTTGAACCGAAAATGGGTAGAACCAGCCGGCAATCGGCCCAGTCGCTCTGCGACCAAATTGCGTGAAATGGTCCAACGCTTTGAAGAAACAAATCGGTCGCTTAGCGCCTAGATCGCGCGCGTTCTGCCGAATCGAAGCGCTTTTCGCGATGGCCCGAGTGATAAAAAATGCAGACAAAGCAACCGAACCGTACTTTCGATCTTTCGGTGGCCGAGCAACGGCTGGACGGCGCGGAGATTTGCCGTGCGCCGATAGATGAAGGTAGCCTTCGTTCGTCTTAACGGATGGGCCCGTAGAAGCTGGCATCAAGACCGATACTGGCAATTCACTTTGAGAGAAAACGAGCATACTGCCTCGTCGTAAGGCAACGGCCTCGAAGCGCCGGCTCGGAAAGAGATAATCACCTAGTCACCGAGGTTGGTCCTGGTTGCCGCATAGGACCTGGTGCCGTTATCGGAAGTAACGTGATTATTGGTCGGCACTGCCGGATCGGCGCACATGCCAGCGCGGCTACGCGCAACTAAGAGCGCGCGTCTACGTGTATCCCGGCGTTCGCATCGGGCAGGAAGGATTTGGACTCGCGTCTACCAAAGCCGGATTTCTCATGGTCCCTCAACTCGATCGGGTGATTATTGAGGATGACGTTGAGGTTGGAGCCAATACTACAATTGATCGAGGGTCAGTGCGGGACACTGTAATAGGCGCTGGATCGCGTCTCGATAACTTGGTGCAGATTGGCCACAACGTTGTCCTTGGTCGATGTTGCGTCATCGTAGCCCAGGTCGGCATTTCGGGTTCGACTGTCCTTGAGGATTTTGTCCAGGTCGGTGGGCAGGCCGCGATGGCAGGGCATCTTCGGATTGGACGAGGTGTGCAGATTGGCACACAAGCCGGCGTAATCTCGGATGTGCCGCCAGAGGCAACAGTTCTTGGAAGTCCTGCAGAGCCGCAACTGGAATTCTTTCGGCAGGTCGCCACCCTCAAGAGGATGGCACGCAGAAAGAAGTATGACGGATAGGGGGCCGATGCACGCTTCTGGATCAAGGCGACCCTAAGGGGTCAGGGCGCGTTTCGGCTACTGACCCAATGTATGGACCGGAGCGTTTCGCAAAGGAGATTGTGCGTCGGTTGCGGAAGTCGCTGACCTGTATCCGGCCTGTTCTGCTCGGAGTCGGCCTTAACGCTTGCCCACTTTGCGTTCCCCCTCGTTGGAAGGTTCAGGGCTGGGACCGCAGCCATCGTGGTCGTCTAGGGTATGGCAGTTTGGTCATTGCCGGCCCCACTCCAGCATCAGCTTTCGCGGATCGTGTCGGAGCCTGCCGCAATGGCGGTCTCCTTGTTGGACTCTAGCATTTATCTCGGAAGGCGGATCAGCATTGGGGGCTTCATCCTGACAGGGTCGGCGCGACTTCTTGGCCCTGTTGCCGCGGTGCCCGCATTCACGCGCAGACTCTGACGCATTACAGGCTTGGCCACACTCACTGGGGAGCAAGTTTTTCTGGAACCATATTAACTTTCAAACGAGGCTCCGGAAAAGTTCAATATCGTTTGATGCATAAGCACCCGATTCGGCTTCCACGCCATTTTAACGTGACGGAATTTCGGCGTGCTGTACTAGCGCAATTGGTAAAGTGCGCGCTTTTGTAAATGGGCCCGCACGTCCGCCACCAGCGGTCCGACGGCATTCACTGCTTCTATGAGTTGAATTGCAGGGCATCGTAACTCGCGTACCCAGTGCCGCAATTCAGCCGGCGCATCAATCTCAATGCGCGCCAGGTTGGCGGGGCCCTGCAACCGGCCATCGCGGTCCATCATAGAAATGAGATAGCGGCGGGAACGGCGGCCGGCTTTGCCGGCGCACGCTGGATTTCGCGCATATCTCCGTGGTGTACCTTAGCCACCTGCCCATTGTCCCAAGCGATAGCGACTGCGTCCCAACTCATTTTGGTAACGACGCCGCCGTCAGCAGCGTCGCCTCGCCAAAAGACGCGGCTACCCTCTTTGAGGTTTTTAGATTCGGCAGGGGTCATCGTGCTCTCATATCTGCTTAAGCTCGGCTGAACGTCGAATCTGAATGTCGACCCGAACTCAAAATGTCGTTAAGCCGTATGCGCGTTTTTCGACGAAGGACAGCGCTGTTTTCAAGCGCTGAAACGAATTGCGCGCTACGCCTTCTCTTGCAATTCCACCGGCATATATACGCGCTCCGCCGCGTCATAAACTGCGACTTGAACCACCGGATAGCTCTGCTTGAGGTTTGAGGCTGCCGTCATGGCTTCCTTGGCGGTCTCATACATCATCTTCAGCTTTCCATCGACCGACAGCGCGAAGCCGTCTTTCGGGATTTCATACGCGCTCAGATTCTTCGGCTTCATGGTATTGCCGCTTATAGGCAAATCCTCGTTGTTTCTGTCGGTAGCGCGTGCGAACTTCGTCGCGCTGGCCGGCGTGTGCTGGCGCATCAGGCGTTACCGAAGTCGGCGACGGTGAGGTCATAGGAGCCTTTTCGGCCGTGCGCGTAGACTCTCGTCGCGGTCGCGTAGATCAGATCGCGTTGGGTGTCGAACGCATGCAGAAAGCCAGCTTCGTTGGGCTGCATCGCCGGTTGAATTGTTTTCAGCGCATCCGTGCTCACGAAGAACGAGCTCTCCATCGAGCGGTCGTATCCCCAAAAGCGCACCGCGTGGCGCGTCGCATCGTAGCTACGGCTTTGATTGGGAAAGTGAACTCCCACGCGTACGCCATTGCCGTCTCTGCGCTGCCACGGGGTCCACATTACGGCACCTTTGCCTGCGCAGCACCTGTCTCGGCGCCGCGCCGTCTGTCCACTTCCTGGCGCGCCCCGCTTTCGCGCACGGGCCAATCCGTACCAATTTTCATTGAGTTGGAGCAACCGCCGAAATGCTTCGGTGGCGCGTCCAATAGTTGAACAATGCGCCATTATCCACCAAGTGTCGAGGTAATTCTGGAAGGTGAAAGCGACGCAACGCGCCTCATGGTTCTCGGCCAGTAATCCAGGCAGCATTGAAGGTACAAAAGGTAAATCGGTGAAGCATGAGCGCCATGCTAACGCAGCGGAAGAAGGCCAATCCGCCAACATCAACCTGAATACGACAAACAAGGACGCCTTTGACGCCGCTGGCTTGGCTAGCCGGGCAACCTGACATCGCAGGCTCTTTTTATTTCACGACCTCGCTAAAGCGAGGCCCAGTCACCATATGAGTTGTCTAGAACGGCGCGCGTCGTCTTTAGAGGAAGGCTTGTGACGGCAGCCTCGCGGAGAGGTGCGTGGCGGTCGCATATGACCGCCTGTTGCCTTGCTTCGAATCCCAACGCCTTATCACCGTTATCGGGCTACATCAGCGGCCCTGTGTCGCATCTTCCCGGTGTCGGAGGTCTCAAACAAGGAATGAACACCCGATGCGAATCGCCCAAATCGCCCCTTTGGCGGAAGCTGTTCCTCCAAAGCTCTACGGCGGTACCGAAAGGGTGGTTTCCTGGCTGACGGAAGAACTGGTGAGGCAAGGTCATCAGGTTACGCTTTTCGCCAGCGGCGATTCCGAGACCTCTGCCACGCTGGCACCAGGGGTTCCCCGAGGTCTGCGGCTGGCCGGCGTCCGCGATCATACGGCAAGCCTCCTCGTGATGCTCAATGACGTTCTGCAGCGCGCCGATGAATTCGACATCATCCATTTTCATGTCGATCTTCTGCAGTTTCCTTTATTTCAAGGTCTCTTTCATAAATGCGTCACGACACTGCACGGGCGGCTCGATTTGCCGGATTTTCATCCGATCTACCGCGCCTTTCCGGGCATGCCGCTCATTTCCATCTCGGATAGCCAGCGCGCTCCGCTTCGGCACCCCGTTAACTGGATCGCGACGATCGACCACGGCCTGCCGGCGAGCCTGCACCCCTTTAACGCGCGCGGAGGGGATTACCTGGCTTTTCTTGGCCGCATTGCACCCGAGAAGCGGCCGGACCGAGCTATCGAGATCGCCAAGCGCGCCGGAATCCCCTTGAAGATCGCAGCCAAGGTCGATCCGGCCGATCGGGAGTATTTCGAGCATGTGATCGAGCCACTACTCGACCATCCGCTGGTCGAATTCATCGGAGAGATTGGCGAGGAGGAAAAGAGCAAATTTCTGGGCAGCGCTCTTGCGCTCTTATTTCCGATCGATTGGCCCGAGCCTTTCGGTCTCGTGATGATCGAGGCGATGTCCACCGGCACCCCCGTTATCGCCTGGCGTGTCGGATCAGTCACGAAGGTCATTGATGAGGGCGTGACGGGCTTCATTGTCGAATCGATCGAAGATGCGGTGAGAGCGGTAGATAAAGTTCGCAGCCTGAACCGCCTTGCGGTACGTCAACGTTTCGAGGCGCGCTTCACGTCAACTCAAATGGAGCAGAGCTATCTTGCGGTCTACGAACAATTACTGAGCGCGAGCAAGCCAGGTCAAACTATTATCGAGATAGCACCTGCCCTCACACCTGCATTGCTTGCTGGCGAACGAGTGCCAAAGCATAGTCCTTTTGCCAATGCGTAAGTGTCAATTCTTGCCGACACGAAACCTTCGATGAAGCCGATGCGGACAACCGTCGAATGATGAAAAAAAGTTATAAGTTGGCACAATCGAACAACAAACGGTCCGACGCGAATTTGTGGTCGGAATATGAGATTGAAGCCAAGACATCACTCATCGACCGCGCCTTGCGTAATCTCAAACACGGGGACGCCTTTGCGGTCTTCGACAGTTACGGCGATATCGGCGCGGCTGGAGATACGGCGGAGGGGTTGTTCTACCGTGACACCCGCTTTCTCTCGCGCTTCGAACTACGGATTGAAGGCAAGAGACCGCTTCTGCTGAGCTCAGTGGTGCACGAAGACAAAGCGGCGCTTTCGGTCGAACTTACAAATCCAGACGTGCGGCTTGACGAAGGTGAAAAACTTTCGCGCGACACTATCTTTCTGGGGCGAACGAAGTTCCTCTGGAAAGCAGTATGTTACGAACGCATCAGCGTCAGAAACTATACATCAGTGCAAAGACGCTTGCGCGTCGACCTCTTGTTCGACGCCGATTTTCACGACCTTTTTGAAGTCCGCGGAACGAAGCGGCTGCGTCGCGGGAAAGTTTTGACGCATGTGGTTGGGCCGGATGGCGTCGCGTTTCGTTATGAGGGCCTCGACAAGATCGAACGGCGCACTGTGATTCGCTTTACGCCCGCACCACAATCGATCGAGACGAACCGGGCCACAATCGAGGTCGAACTCGCCCCTTATGAGCAAACATCGCTCTTTGTGGCGGTGTCCTGTGAGGAAGACGGGACGGATGAGGCCGCAAGTGAGAGCAATTTTTTCCGGGCCTATCGGGATACCCGCCGGGCCCGACGGGCGGCAACGGCAAATATCGCCACCATCAAAAGCTCGAACGAATCTTTCGATGAAGTCGTGTGCCGAGCGACGTCAGACGCTTACACGTTGATCACACGAAACGATCTCGGACTTTATCCTTACGCTGGAATACCCTGGTTCAACACGATCTTCGGCCGTGACGGCCTCATCACCGCGATGCTCATGCTGTGGATGGACGCTTCCGTCGCACGCGGCGTGTTGCGGACACTCGCTGCTACGCAGGCGACAGGGTTGGACCCTCAATCGGACGCCCAGCCGGGCAAGATACTCCATGAGCTGCGACACGGCGAAATGGCTAACCTGCGCGAAGTGCCATTCGGACGCTATTATGGATCAATCGACGCCACGCCGCTCTTCGTCATGCTCGCCGGAATGTACCTTGAGCGTACTGGCGACCGGGAAACGATCCTGGAGATTTGGCCGAATATCGAGGCTGCGCTCCAATGGATCGACGAATACGGTGACATCGATAAGGACGGCTTCGTTGAATATTCCCGCGCCGCGGCGAGCGGCCTTGCCAATCAAGGCTGGAAGGATTCGCACGACGCCATTTTCCATGCGGACGGCACGGGAGCGGAAGGCCCAATCGCATTGTGCGAAGTGCAGGGCTACGTCTATGCTGCCAAACAACACGCTGCGCGCATGGCGAGCGCTTTCGGCCTGGACGAACTGGCCGCAAGGTTATCACTGCAGGCTGAACAATTGCGCGTCAATTTCGATGCTGCGTTCTGGTGCGAAGATATCGGAACCTACGCGCTCGCGCTGGATGGAGCAAAGCGGCCATGCCGCGTGCTGGCGTCTAACGCCGGGCATACGTTGTTCAGCGGGATTGCGGTTCCGGAGCGCGCGCGGAAGGTTGCCGAAAATCTGTTGAGCCCCGATGGCTTCAGCGGATGGGGCATCCGCACGCTATCGCTTGGCCAACCGCGCTATAATCCAATGTCGTATCATAACGGCTCGGTCTGGCCGCATGACAATGCGCTGATCGCGATGGGATTTGCGCGTTACGGGTTGAAAGCCGAAGCTGGTCGTGTCTTTGCCGGCGTTTTCAATGCCGCAAGGCAGCAGGAGTTGAGGCGTTTACCGGAGCTATTCTGCGGCTTTATCCGGCGCGCCCACCGCGGTCCCACGCCTTATCCGGTGGCGTGCGCACCCCAAGCTTGGGCGGCGACCGCGGTCTTCGGGCTACTCGGCGCCTGTCTTGGATTGGAACTGATGCACGAACAGAACGAGATCCGGCTTCGCGATCCCGTTATGCCGGATTTTCTGGACGAGGTCATTATCCGTAACGTCCGGCTGGGTGCATCGTACGCGGACGTGCGCCTGCACCGTTACGGTCACGACGTCACCGCCAATGTGTTGTCGCGCCGGGGCGACGCGAAAATTCTTATCCTCAAATAACGCCGTAGAAATGATCCGCGACGGGCGCCCCAGCCTCAACGAAGTCAGGGCGGCCATCTAAGCAATGATTGCGCGGGCCATTGAGACGGACGGATCGGTGAAGAGGGAGTCTCGGAGGGTACGTTCCCTTTGAGTCCAGTTTGCGCCGACGATGTGGCGCCGAGCAATCGTTGAGTCTGGAGCAGAAGGAGTTCCAGGGACAAGCTGAAGCGGCGGGCGCTCTATACGCGGCGGTTCGGTCGATTGACGACGTGACCTGATGGGGTGGACGGCCCCCGCTCCCGGCATCTGTGTGCCAAACTGTGGTCGTTGCTGATCGCCCACTGAGAGGAGCCATTCGCCATGCAGGT
>Ga0207933_1002412_pt1 | contig 12168 bp, 15 predicted proteins | sample NGESurdeep092012_4_FD_184488 | JGI IMG/M metagenome (GOLD analysis project Ga0207933, IMG submission 184488) | Arctic peat soil microbial communities from Barrow, Alaska - NGEE Surface sample F53-3 deep-092012 (SPAdes) | ecosystem: Environmental > Terrestrial > Soil > Wetlands > Peat ... | reverse complement strand
GAGCAGATCTTTGCGCCCCTCCCTCAGTCTTCTCCCTGACCGCCTATATAGACTCGCCGCATCGGCTACCCTGCTTCCGGCGGCCCGCTAATCGATTACAGTATAAGACCCGGGGATCGGCGAGTGAAACGGCAAACTCCAATGCGGCTGCGTTACAATGCAATCGGCCCTTTGGGCAGTTTCTAATTTTTTTGAGGGCCAGGAAACAAAAAAAGCAGGAAATATAAAAAGATGGATAAGCCGGCGCAAAACATCCAGGACAGTTTTCTTAATAATGCGCGCAAAGAAAAGGGTCTGGTCACAATTTACCTGTTGAGCGGTGTCAAACTCTCGGGCCGCATCAAGAGTTTCGACAAGTATTCTCTCGTGCTCGAAACGAACAGTCAGGAGCAGTTGATTTTCAAACACGCCATTTCGACGGTGGTAACGACCAGAGCCATTCAGCAGCAGACTCCGGTACACGCTTCGAGTTATCAACCCGTTCCGGCGCCCATCGGCCAGGCGGCGGCGGCCGGGGCGCAGCACAGCGAAGGTTAGGCGAGGGCCAAAGCGGACGATCTCACTGGAGCCGGTTCCCGAGAAAGCTATCCTCGCGGGCTTCGAACGCCGCAGGGGTTCGGTATCGCCTGCTGCCGCCGAATCGTTTCGCGAGCTGGCCGAACTGGCCGCGAGCGCGGGTGCGCGGATTGCCGCCGAAGTGTTTCAGGTGCGCCCGGCGGTTGACGCCGCCACGCTGTTTGGATACGGCAAGGTGCAGGAGCTGAAGGAACTGGCGGAAGCTCACCAGGCAGATGTCCTGATCGTCGACCACGAGCTCACGCCGACGCAACAACGCAATCTCGAACGTGCGGCGGGCATCAAAGTCATCGATCGCACGCAGTTAATCCTCGATATTTTCGCGAGCCGCGCGCGCACGGCTGAAGGACGCCTTCAGGTGGAACTCGCGCAACTCAAATATATGCTTCCGCGGCTGTCCGGACAGGGACATTCGCTGTCGCGCCTCGGTGGCGGGATCGGCACGCGCGGTCCGGGCGAAACGAAGCTGGAAACGGATCGCCGGCGCATCGCCACGCGCATCAAAAAGCTGGAGCAGGACCTTGAGCACGTCCGCACGGGCCGTGCGCTGCATCGCGAAAACAGGAACGCGGTTCCGGTGCCAACGGTCTCGATCGCCGGGTACACGAACGCGGGGAAATCGACCTTATTCAACCGGCTGACCTCGGCCGCGGTGCTGACGGATGCGCGTATGTTCGCGACGCTGGACCCTACCGTGCGAGCGATCGCGCTGCCATCGCGCCGCCGCATCCTGCTGAGCGACACGGTGGGTTTCGTGCGTAATCTGCCGACGACGCTGATCGAGGCCTTCCGGGCCACGCTGGAAGAGGTGGCGGATGCGGCGCTGATTCTGCATGTGGTGGATGCATCCTCCGACCAGGCGGCGCAATGCGTGGCGGAAGTCTTTCGGGTGCTGGCTGAAATCGGAGCTTCCGATACACCGCAGATCCTGGTGCTGAACAAGTCGGACCGGTTGCCGGCGGAAGAGGGCAATGGAGCAGACGGAAAAGCCGCCGGAATTCTGGGCGCGCGCCTGCTGGCGGATGCGGGGCAGAGCGCGCTTACGCCCGCAGTCATGGTTAGCGGGCTTACCGGGGAAGGGCTGGGGCGGCTGCTTGATCTGATCGATGCGGTGGTGCCTTTTGACGCCGTTGAAACGGTGCGATTTCGCATACCGCTTCGTGACGGCGCCGCAATCGCTATGTTACATCGATGTGGCAGAGTGCGCGCGGAGGATTATGATGGAAACTTATGCGTGATGGTGGTGGACGCGCCCGAATCGCTGCGCCGGCGGTTGAGGCGTTACCTGATGGGGAATTCCACTCAGCCTGTGGAAAATTCTGTGCACAAGTAAATCCGGCCGCTTGCAAAGCGCTGGCTCTTCAGATGTTTCACGCCTTTGAACCGAGACGCAGCAATCGGCCTAACCGGTTCAGCGGGAATGGGTTAGCACGACCGGGACGGCAATGCAATAAACAATTTCAAAACAGGCCGAATCCGACGGAATTCAAGACGATTTCCACAGTTGGGGACGATTGATGAATATTCCGAACAGCCTCACCATCGCGCGCATTTTCTTTGTGCCGTTATTGGTGGCAGTACTGGTACAGGAAAGAATCATACTCCATTGGAACGGCGCTGTCATCACAAATGACGTGGTTGCCCTGATAATTTTTTGGGTAGCCGCCGCGACGGACCTGCTGGACGGATATCTTGCACGCCGCTGGCGCCAGGTGACCACCATCGGGACGCTGCTCGATCCGATTGCGGACAAATTGCTGGTCTCTGCCGCCCTGATCGCGCTGGTGCAGGAACGCGTGGTCGCGGGATGGCTGGTGGTGTTGCTGATCGGCCGGGAATTCGCCGTATCGGGCTTGCGCAGCATCGCAGCCGTGGAGGGCTACACGATTAAAGCGAGCGAACTGGGCAAGACGAAAACGTTCTGGCAGGTCCTGGCAATCTCGCTTTTGATGGTGAGCATGCATCACGCGTGGGTGATGAAGTATGCCGACTTTTCGCTTTATGTGGTGGTGCTGTTCTCGCTCTGGTCCGCGATTTCGTATTTCAATAAATTCTGGCGCAAGGTGGATATCCGGACCAAACAGAGACGGCGCCAGGAACTGCTCATTGGCGAAAGGGAGCGAAGACGGACGCTGCTGGCCGAGCGGCGCGAGGCGATGCGCAATCGGCGCAGGGCGGCTAGAGCGGATCGGGCGCGGGCGGGGGAGCTTTCGGGGGGGGGAACCGCGGACCTTCCGCCGTCAGCGTGACCGCGCGCACCTCGCCGACCCGCCCCAGAGAATCCAGGGTTTTTCCATTCAACGAAATCGTCAGCGCGCCTGCGTTGCCGGTCAGGAGTTTCACTTCTTCGTTCCCGGACATTTCTTTGGTCTCGCCTGGCACCAGTGTGCCGGTGAATGCGTTCTTGCCGTCAACGCTCATCTGAATCCACGCTCGCTGCTGCGCGGCGACAACCACCCGCACGGGGCCTGTCTGAACGTTACCTGGCTGTACTGAAGCCGCGATTGCGGGCGGCGGAACGGGCGCTGCCGGCGCCGCTCGCGGCGTCTCGACTGGCCGGGCCGGCTTGATCGACTGGCCGGTCACGGGGGCACTTACCACGTGAGGCGGGTGGGAATGATTGAAATGCAGCCAGGCTCCAACAATGGCTCCCGCGCCGACTGCAAGCCAGATCGTCAATGAAATTGCGGAACGGATTCGGCGGTCGCCACCGAACGACGGGCGGGACCCGGCGGGAGGATCGGGCAGTAATACGGTCGATTCATCCTGCGTCGGCAGTTCGGCCAGTAAAGGGTCGGGATCGAGATTAACACTCAGCGCGTATTGGCGGACAAAATTGCGAGTGAAGATGAGTCCCGGCAAACGTTCGAAATCGTCCATTTCGATCGCCTCCAGAAATCGGCGTGAAATTCTGGTCTCGCGCGAGACGTCTTCCACAGTGCGGCCCAAACTGAGTCTTTGTTGCTTTAATCTGGCGCCGATTCCAAACGAATCCACCTGCCGCCTCCGACGTTATGGTACAACACTTTGTGGGCCAAGTTATTGTGATGGCGAAGGTTAACGGGGTTCCGTGCCTTCGGTTCAGCCGATGACAAAAGACATTTTACTCTGGATATATATATGAATTGGGTATCGAAATACCGCCTGGCGCCGGTTGTGCTGTGTGCCGCGGTGTCGGCAGCCGGCGCGCAGGCGAGAACGTTCAGCGGGGCGGATGCGTTCGCGTTCACGCGGGAGGCAGTGGCGCTCGGACCGCGGCCCGACGGGTCGGCCGCCATTGCCAGACTAAGGACGATGATCCGGCAGCAACTGGCGAAGAGCGGCTGCGAAACGATCTCCGACCGCTTCACCGCGCAGACGCCGGACGGCCCGGTAGCCATGGAAAACATCATCGCGAAGTTCCCGGGCAAGTCAGGGCGCGCGATTGCGGTCAGCGGCCATTACGACACCAAGAAGATGACAAACTTCGTCGGCGCGAACGACGGAGGGTCTTCCACCGGCGTGCTGCTGGAACTGGCGGCGGCGCTCGCGGGGAGGCCGCGTGTCGACGATGTGTATCTGATTTTCTTCGACGGCGAAGAAGCGATTCATGACTGGACGGATACCGATAGTCTTTACGGCAGCCGTCATCTTGCCGCGAAGTGGAATGCGGACGGAACCAACCGGCGTCTCAAGGGCCTGCTCAACATCGATATGACCGGGGACAGGAATTTGCGGCTGGTCTATGACTTGAATTCGGCGGCATCGCTGCGAAAGCTGGTGTGGGACGTAGCCGATTCGCTCGGTTATTCAGCGGCGTTTCCGCGGCAGGGCTCGGCGATTGAAGATGATCACATTCCCTTCGTCAAGGCCGGTGTGCGCGCGGTGGATCTCATCGATTTCGAGTCGCAGAACACCTTCTGGCATACTCCCAGGGACACGATGGACAAGCTCGACGCGCGCAGTTTCGAAATGATTGGCGCCGTGGTCATGAAGTCGATCGCGGAACTGGAACAGGGAAAATGAGTTCTGCCGTCGTGAGCCTCGATGGCGTGATTGTGGTGGACAAGCCCGAAGGATGGACATCGCACGACGTGGTAAACAAGATGCGCGGCATCGCGGGTACACGGCGCGTGGGGCATCTGGGAACGCTCGACCCGATCGCGACGGGCGTGCTGCCGCTTATGATTGGCCAGGCGACCCGGCTCGCACAATTCTGGGACCGGGCGGAGAAGGGTTACGAGGCGGTGGTGAGGTTCGGGTTTGCGACGTCGACGTACGATCGCGCCGGCGAACCGTGCGGTCCGGACACGGAGCCGAACATCACGGTCGAACAAATTGAAGCGTGCCTTGGCCCGATGCGGGGTGAGATTGAGCAGACGCCGCCGCCAGTTTCAGCAAAGAAGGTCAACGGCGTGCCTGCGTACAAGCTGGCGCGCAGGAATATCGCGGTGGAACTCGCGCCGGTCAGGGTGTCGATTTATGAGCTGACTCTGACGAGCCTTGAAGGTAGGCGTGCCGGATTGCGCGTGCGCTGCTCGGCGGGAACGTATATACGGAGCATCGCGCACCGGCTTGGGTTGCTGCTGGGGTGTGGCGCGCATATCGAGGGGCTTGTACGCACGCAATCCGGACCGTTCGGGCTGGCGCGGGCCCTGACGCTTGAGCGATTGCAGAAACTGAAGGATGCGGGCCGCCTGGAAGAAGCGCTGGTCCCGGCGAGCGACCTGCTCCCGGAGTTTCCGGCCGTGTTTGTGGACGACGCGGCGGTGGCGCATATCCGGCAGGGGAGGGATTTCAATGTCTCGCCGTTCCGGGTAAACGTGGGCGCGCCGCATGTGAAGGCGATCGGACCGGATGGCCGGCTGGTCGCGATCGGCCGGATTACAATGCCAAATGTTTACCATCCGGCGGTCGTGCTGGGGTAACAACCAAACCATCGGGGCGGAACGAGCGTATCATAAGAAGTGGTGCAGTAGAAGTGGCGCAGTTGGAAGAGAATCGATATTTCCCGGACAGAGGGAATGGAGGTCACAATGCGAAACAGAATTTTCGGCGCGGCGGCGGTTGCGATGACCGCGGGCGGCTTGACACTGGCGATGGCAGCGAATTTCCCCGATCCGCCGAAGATGAGCGCGCCGGCCGTAAGCACGGCTTCGGTCGTACTGGCGGGCGGCTGCTTCTGGGGGATGCAGGGCATCTTCGAGCACATGAAGGGCGTCACGCACACTGAGGTCGGATACGCCGGCGGAAAGAAGGACACGGCGCATTATGACATCGTCAGCGATGGCAATACGGGGCACGCGGAATCGATCAAAATCACATACGATCCGGCGAAGCTCACCTATGGGGAGCTGCTGAAGGTTTATTTCTCGGCGGCGCACGATCCCACCACTCTGAACCGGCAGCATTACGATGAAGGGACGCAGTACCGGTCGGCGATCTTCTACAGCACTGACGAGCAGAAGAAACTGGCGGAAGCATACGTCCGGCAACTGAACGCCGCCCATGTCTTCAGAGATCCGATCGTGACGCAAATCGTGCCGTTGCAGGGATTCTATCCGGCGGAAGGGTACCATCAGCATTTCCTCGATCACAATCCCACTCAGGGCTATATCGCGGCGGTGGATATTCCACTGCTGAAAGGGTTTCAGGAGAAGTATCCGGAGCTTTACACCAAGGAGATCAAATGAGTATGTATCGGCGGGGTTTTTTGATGAGCCTCGCGGGCGGAGCGGGCATTGTCTCACTGCTGTCCGCGAGAGATACCGCGACCCGCGTGACGAAGGTCCGTATCGCGCAGTTTGACGCGAACGGCAACAAAACGGGCGACGTGGAAGTGGACAAAATCGTCAAGACGGACGCCGAGTGGCGCAAGCAACTCGACGCATCGCAGTTCGATATCGCGCGGAAGGAGGGCACGGAGCCTGCGGGCACCGGCAAGTACGCATATAATCACGCGGACGGCCTGTACCGCTGCATCTGTTGCAACACGGTGTTATTCGATTCGAAAACCAAGTTCGAATCGGGCACCGGCTGGCCGAGTTTCTATCAGCCGATCACGAAAGAGAACGTGGTCGAATTGACGGATCGCAGCTTTGGGATGGAGCGCACGAAAGTGAATTGCGTGCGTTGCGACGCCCACCTGGGTCACGTGTTTGACGATGGTCCGAAGCCGACCGGCCTGCGGTATTGCATGAATTCGGCATCGCTGAACTTTACGGCGCGGGGCAAGACGGCGACTTAGGCGGAAATTGAAAACAGGTTGGTGCCCGGGGCGGGAATTGAACACGTTTGGGGCTTTTCTTTCCCTTTTGTTTTCACTATCTCATTGATTTTGTGTTGTGCTGGATTTGCAGAATGGGCGGTTTGAGCGGGTTTCAACCCCGTATTAGCACCACGGAACTCAAGCTGATCTGGGGCGTCTTGGTGCGTTCGTATCATCCCGCGGCGATGCGGCCCAGCTCTTGAATGATCTCGCGGAAGCGCTGTTCAATTGTGGCGGATGCCTTTATCGGAAATTCCAACTCAGCCGCCATTGTCTCAAGCTCAGAACGCCACTCTCCAGGCATGACGAACATCGGCGGGAATGCATGCGTCGCGCGTTCTTCGAACACGCGCAACGCCGCTTGGCGGTCTTGGAATAGTTCAGCTCCCCGAGCACATCGATCAACATTATGTCCAGCACATCCCGAGCACGTCCGGCTGCAGTCGGGCCCGTGCAGGCATGGAGCTTTTGGGCAACCTGGTCGGCAAGACCCAGGCAGCGAACGGGCGAAGTCACTGGAATTCCCAGTTCCGCAAGCTCCTGAACATGAGGATCAACCAAGTCAACCGGGTCCGGTTTAGCGGGTCCGAGATCCACCTCGATTGTCTGCCACGAGCGCGTTCGATGCTGAACGGCGACTTCGACACGGACGGAGTCCGCCTGTTCCATGTCGAGAGTCCGGGGTTTGACTCGAAATGTGAACTCATCGAAAGTTAGCCGCAAAACCGCCGATAGCGCTTTCATCCTGGTCGCTCGACTACCTTCGAGGCCAAGATCAAGGTCCTTTGTCGCGCGAACGCGCTGAGCGAAGCGCAGTTCCATCGCGGCACCGCCCTTAAGATAATAGCCCCCAAGGATACCTTCTTGAATCGCTCTTTCGAGAACACCGCATAACGCCAAAAAAGAAACCCAGCGGCGAAGGCGCTCCTGATCGATTCCCTGTTCCCGCACCCACGCGAGCGAGTCTTTTTTCAAGTCGCTCGGGCGGCTTCTGACTGGAACTCATGGGATCGCAGGCTCCATTCGGCTTTCGGTGAGACGAACGGGTTTCAGGTGTTCCTCGACTCGCCGCCGGAGTTGCCTCGCTTCCGAGTCTCCGATGAATCCTTCGCGTCGAGCGCCGGAGATGGCTTGCCGGATCAGGTCGATTCGGTCGCCCGACTCGAGAAGGTCTGAAACGGTTTGGCCGATGCTTGTGAGCGGAATTCCTTCGTGGACGGTGATGTCCGCAGCCCCAAGGTCTTCACGATGCACGACGATCCCCTTTGGCTTCTGGCGCCTCAGGCGGGCAGTCTTGGGGACAGTCAGGTGAATTGACTGCGGGTTGGCGTCCGAGATCTCGTACGCGGCGAGAGCCGTTGTGTGCGAAATTGCAACCCGCTGCGGGCCGCGGCTAGCCTTCGCCCAAAGCACGGCCTCGCGGTATTGGGAAAAACGGTCCGGCGTGAGGTAGGGAATGCGGTAGACACCGCGGGACGTTCGTTCGATCCGGCCTCGCTGTACAAGGCGAGCCAATACCGAATCTGTGAAGCCTGCCTGCCGTGCATGATCGGCTGTCACCAGACCGTCGTTCTCCTCGGCGAGCGATACGAGTTCGGCAAAGCGTGATCGGGGCATGTGTGATTCTCCTGAGCGTCCACGACGCTCTGTCAATATCTTTCTATACTGGAACCATATTGACAACCAACCAAAGATCGTCCACCTTGCCGACCATCGCATTAAAAGTGCAAATCAGCCACCTCTCCGCACCAAACGATATCCTGTTTTCAGTAACTTAGACGCTTACTAAAGGCCACCGAGAGCCACCAAAAGACAAGACAGTTGCAAAGTCAGATGCAAAGTCAAATTGGCCAAGCTGGCCCGCTTTCCGTCGATGGAGCAGCACCTTTCGGCACCCGAAAAATGATCCGTTCGCATCTCAAAGACCGGGCGTGAGGAACCTGGGATTTCCAGCTCCGAAACGATTAGCCGAGAATAATGCATCGGGTCTTCTTGATTTTTATCGAGGACGATGCCATCAGTTGAAGTGGCCGTAGCGTTTCGGCCCCGCTCAAGCGTTCACCGGGGGCGTTTACCTGCCCGGATCGCCGCTGGTCTGTGACAGACTCACAAACCCTTTGTTTTCAATACGGAGCCCACAGCCCAAATTGCGGCCAGACGTGCCGGATTTTAGCTGCCCAACAACTGTCACATACTGTTCATTCCAGCCCGGCTGGCGGCGAGGCTGGTCTGCGGCAGATCGGGAACAGGCGCACTCCAAGGTCCACCGGCTGGCCAGGAAAGTGTTGCCTCCGCTTCAATCGTGACGGCGCGCATGGGAGAGGAGAGAAACTGTCGAATCGCGATGATCACGGCAGGGAAGGCGTCGGGCATTTCGATGCCGATTTTTCGCATGAATGCCCGCCACTGCGTTTGCTTGGACGGATCGCCAGACAAGTCAGTGAGTAAGATATCCACACGGTTAGGGTCGAGCCGTGTAGCGCGCCGGTCAAACGTAGCGCGGATTGCCTGCCCCTGAGTTCCCGCCGCGAATGGGAATGTTCGGGCCAGGAACCAAATATCAAAAAAGTCTTTCATTCGGCTGTTGGGCATCCCAAGGCTGACGATCGCCTCAAGCTTCTCGGCAATGACGCTGTTCATCGGATATGCCTGAATCCGCGGTGCGGGCATCGGCAGCAAGGTCGGATAATCAAGCAGACTGGGGCTCACGGCGTCGCCGAATCCCACATCTACCTGAATGGGTATCCGGACGTTTTGAAGGTGGGCGAGGAATTTGATGCGGACGCCTTCATACTGCTGCTCTTCCTTGATCTTCGCGGCGCTTGCCGTTTCTGCAGAAAATACGATGCCATCCTCCGGCACTCGAATGTCGCACAGTTCGCGAAACACGGCCAGGCACCGTTCAGGTGACGGATCTCCTCGGCCCAGCAGATCGAGATCTCTCGTTGGTCAGTGCGGCGCGTCGGCCCAGATCTGGAAAAGCATCGCTCCCTTAAGAACAAAGTGATCGCGACACCTCGATTGGCTGAGGCGGTAGAGGAGGCTCCAGTGCATAGCGAGTCAGAATGAGGCCGAAATCTTCGCGATTGCGCGTCGCGACGTTGAGAAGCTTCTGGCGAATCGATGCCTCTATATTGCGGGGGTTGCCGGGGTTCACGTGAGAGCCTCCATATAGGGCTTCATCACATTCGCTACCCGGCATACCTTGGCGGCTTGCCACAGGTCGTCCATCGTCGCCTTGCGGTTTCGCATGCACTCGCGGAGAGCTTCCAGTGCGACATCGAGACCGATCTTGTTCCGGTATTTGAAGCAATCCGCAACGGTCTTCGCAATCGAGAAAACACGCGTGGGTACGCCTTCGATGTCATGTATTTCCTGACCGAACTCAAGGGTTGGCTTGGAGAAACGCACGATACGCATTCGCGGGTAATCCGAACGCGGCCGGCGATCCTTCTCGCCAATAGCCATCCAGATCTCGAACGGGTCTTGCGTGCCAATGTCATGGAACCGCAGCGCCGACAGGAGGCAGATCACGCCCCTTGGTGCGCGTTTTGCGGCCTCGGCGAAAGTGTGGAGTTCCGTAACCGAAGTGTCGACTGCGGTATAGAGCCCACGTCCCGACCGGACGACGGCCCCGCTCTTCTCTGCAAGCCGGAGATATTGCCGGGCGATTCCGTGGGCGTCGAGATCGCGAGGGCGAAGTACACCAGCAGACTTGACGAGTTCAGCGATTTTGGAAATCGGTTCAGCGACGGGCACACTCTCATTTTACAATATGTCGGGGGTTATGAAAAAGACCCGACGAAAGAGAGGGAAAGAGAGGTGCTTAGATTCTTACCTCTTCAATCGTAAACAAAAGAAGTTCAACATTTCAGGCAGCCTCCAATAGCTGGATGACATTGCGAATGGAGGCATCCGCCTTGTGGATGGCGGTCTCGATCTTGCTTTTTGGTCTGTGCGTGGGATCAGGCTGATGGTGAAAGAGGCCGTTTGCCAGAGGGCCACAGACCCGCTGGTGAAAGAGGATGAAGATCAGCGCGACCTTCACGCCTTTGTCGGACAGCCGATAGGCATAACGTCGGCCGTCGCGTTCAACGAGGCCGTGACCTTTCAGCTTCCGCAAGTCGTAGCGAAGCTGATTCAGCCGGTAGCGTTCGGCTGGAATGCCGTACGTGGCAAGAACGGCGGTATGGATTTGAGAAGACCGCCAACCGGCGACGGTGGTGCCATTGTGTAGGAGGACTTCCATCAGACGGATCATGCGGGTGTCGTGGATTTTGATGCCGGGAAACCGGACGGTACCGGCGGTGATGGGCAGTGCCAGCCGCTGCAGCAGCGGAAACTCCACCTGGACGTTGAGCCACTGAGCCTGAAAGGCGGCGAACCTGTCGGTAATGGCGAGGAACTTCGCGCGCACCGCGCCGAGATGATCGAGGCCTTTTTTCAGGCCGAAGTCAGCCAGATTGTTGGAACAGATTTCGTTGCGCAGAAAAGTGGAAAACTTCTCGTACTGCTTGATGAACGCGTTCCGGCAATAGGTGCGAAAGATGTGATGGCCATGCTCGATCTGTTCGAGCGTTGTACTGAGCTTGCCTCTGGTCTTAATGCGGGCCGAACGTAGTCTTCCTTCCGAACGCCTGATTCCGCCCACTCGATCAGCGTGCCGTGATTCCTGGCGAACGCCTCGACCCAGCTCTGGTACTCGTTCGTCCGCCGCGAGAGAACCTCTTTGGCGAGCACAGGCTCGCCCACTACTTCGCGGAAAAAATACGCCACCTGCCCGGGCCGCGACAGCCCGGACAAATACCCGTTGATGACGACACGGTCAAAACAGTGGTAAACAAATACCAGCAGACCTCCAAACAGGCGTGTGAACAACTCCATCGGTCGGCTCCCTTCGATCTTTGTCTCGCAACAAAATCATCGGTCAGCCGACCGCTGGTGTCAAACTTTCAAATATCTTTGGCTAGTTTTACGAGGACAGGTGCCCGGTCGTTGATCTTGAAAGCGCTGCCAGAATTCCCGGATGAATAACGAAAGCCAGATGGAAAGATCTGACGATGTTTTGGCTACGCACAAGGTCGCCGAAAACGCCGAGGTGTTTCCCGATGTTGCCTATCGTTACAGCAGGCCGTCGCGCAGCCCGGACGACCCGCTATATGGACCTCAGCAAATCTACTTGCATTCAGTTAAGATCGGGAAGGAGGCTAGATCGAGTCACTCGCGTCCCAATTAGCGGTTCAGCCAGATTCCCGTCATTGAAAACATTGGGCAACGCCCGATTCTGAGGATGGACGCACATCTGCGCTTCGAGCGTGGCCGAAGTAAGTGCTTGCTGCGTTCCT
>Ga0207933_1002411_pt1 | contig 12169 bp, 10 predicted proteins | sample NGESurdeep092012_4_FD_184488 | JGI IMG/M metagenome (GOLD analysis project Ga0207933, IMG submission 184488) | Arctic peat soil microbial communities from Barrow, Alaska - NGEE Surface sample F53-3 deep-092012 (SPAdes) | ecosystem: Environmental > Terrestrial > Soil > Wetlands > Peat ... | reverse complement strand
TTTTTATAATTATTAAAAATGAGCTACGTAAATACCGTTGCTGAATACAGTAAACAATAGTATGAGAGTGAGAACGGTTGCTACAAGTGCGGTAGTTCCAATGGTGTTGATGATGTTTGTTTTCATGATCGGGGTTTTAAGTTTATAATTTTTGTTTCTTTTATGATTACTAAAAATGAGCTACATAAATACCGTTACTAAAAACAGTAAACAATAATATGAGAGTGAGAACGGTTGCCACTAGTGCGGTAGTTCCAATGGTGTTGATGATGTTTGTTTTCATAATTCTGTTTTTTTTGATTTTATAATTTTCGTTTTTTTTTGCGGTTACTAAAAGTGAGCAATATAAATGCCATTACTAAATACAGTAAACAATAGAATTAGGCTGACGAAAATTGCTACAAGAGCAGTAGTTCCAATGGTGTTGATGATGTTTGTTTTCATGACTTTTAATTTTTAGTTTTTAAGTTTTTTTTAAATTTAGTTTGCCTGTTCCACGTATGGGTTAGGATAAAGATTACAAAGTTTATTGTGAATTAAAGCGAATTCTAATCGGTTCCCAATAGAGCACCTGGAAACTTACATGCTGTTGATTTTCGATGAGCAATACATGAAAGCAATTGGGGGTTGAAGAAATCTCAATTGTAAAGTAGCGAGTTGAGCTTTACTTAAAAAGAATGAAAAGGTTGCGAATTGTAGGAGTATAGAGATGTACTTACTTGTTAATGTAGAATTTGAAGTCATTTCTTGTGGGTTTCTTTTTTTTAATGTTTCAATCCGGCATTTTACCGGTTTGATAATCGCAGTCGTTCAAGGAGGGATAATTTTGAATTCAAGATATCCGAGGTAAGAGGTACATCATTGATTCGAGGACAAACATAGAGTACAAATCCGGATAATGCAAGACCGTAAATTTACCGAATTGCTATTTTTAGATAATTTCTAACTATTTATTGTAATTATTGAACGGATTGCCTACAAATTGCTTAATACCGTTTAATAAATTCAAACAAAATCGAAAATAAAATATAAAATTTAGATTGTAGCAGTTATTTTATGCGCATTTTTACTGTGCAAACAGTGTAGATATGGGTGAATTATCTATTCTGAGAAATGCTAAATAATAGCCGAAAACCCTGATTTACCAATGAAAACGCGTCAATTTTCTAAAATTTTAAATTGTCTTGCGCTTCCATTTAATAAAAGAGATGAGATATTAATTAATTTGGCTTCCGGTCAGCCCCGAGAAACTCTTTGTAGAAAATACGTGCTGACCCATGGTAAAAAAAACGTGGGAACACGATATCAGGGATACAGTAAATCTATAAATTTCCGCATTTTTATTTGATGAGTAGGGAATAAGCGAACGCTCTTGCACTAAGTTAGACGTACGCAGAGATAGGCCAACGCTATTTTTCCATGCTGTATATATGCGCCAGGGTAGGGTGTTCTTTATTTGCCAATCTGTCTCGTATAATTTTCTTTCAACTTTTTCCAGGGCTTTGGTTTATGGTCTTTATCTTTTTATCAAATAAGAATCAGGAGAATTTGTTGCTCTACTGAAAGAGGCTGAGAACGGGTATTTATGTGTTTTGGATCATCTTACAATATCTCCAGTACTTCACTCACTTCCTCCAGTGGAAATTGTGCATTTCTCAAAAGCGCAGGAAGAGCATAGTTCATTTACGATACCCATTGTTTTAGAAATTCAAAATATTCTTTGTTATCTGTCTTTCCAAAACTATAGTTAATAATGAGATATAATTTGCTGACTTGGTCATCCTTAGTAAACATCAACCTTAGTGGGAGCCAGGTTAATCCAAGGCTCCGAGTTTCAGATGCATTGAACGGTTAATCAAATCCAAGATAGAGTTGCTCGATTTCCTACCTGTAAACTTCTAAAGAAAATTCTTCTTTTGTTTTCTTATCCTCACCAATAAGTGCAAGTGTATTTGTATAAAGTGTCAGCGAACCTTCATATCTATGCAGCGGGTTGCCAAAAGAGAAATGGGCAGCTACCAATCGAGCCAACCTCTGTCTAAAATATCTTCTTCAAATGTCCAAAGTGCTGGTGCTTGAGCTATCATAAAAAATCATCAAAATTTCTATCCTTTTTTTTAAAGTCATCTTATGCCGTATCCAAAATCTCACTCACTTCCGCCAACGGAACCTGAGCATTTCTCATCGCAATTCCCCTGATGGCATTGCCACTAAATTCGATAAATGCATCTTTAGAAATTTCATCATCCCCTATCATCACCGGGATGCCAATGTCGCCGCCTTCACGTATGGATTGTACCAAGGGGATTTCCCCAAGGAAGGGAATATCATATTCGCTTGCAAGATTTTTACCGCCTTCTTTACCAAAAATATAATATTTGTTATCGGGCAATTCTTTCGGAGTAAAATAGCTCATGTTCTCTACAAGGCCAATTATAGGCACTTTCAAGGCCGCCTGGTTAAACATGGCAATTCCTTTTTTGGCATCGGCCAGCGCCACCAGTTGCGGTGTAGTTACTACGATCACGCCGGTTAGCGGCACCGATTGGGTAATCGTAAGATGAATATCACCCGTGCCAGGTGGCATATCAATAATGAGGTAATCCAGCTCGCCCCAATCCACATCGGTTACAAATTGCTTGATGGCGCTGCTTACCATCGGGCCGCGCCAAACCACTGCTTGCCTTTCGTCAACCAACAAGCCGATGCTCATTATTTTTATTCCGTATCGTTCAATAGGTACAATCTTTCCCTTGCCATCCACATCGCGCATCTGTGGACGCTGTCCGCGTATGCCAAACATGATATGGCCGCTGGGTCCATAAATATCCGCATCCATAAATCCTACTTTGGCGCCACCCGCAGCGATCGCGAGCGCAAGGTTAGATGACACGGTACTCTTTCCTACACCGCCTTTACCGCTTACCACTGCTATAATGTTTTTTACATCTTTCAATACATCATTTTTATCAGTACGCAGCGAAGTGGTTTTGCTCGTGAAGTTTATTTTTATTTCTACGTCTTTGCTGATCATGGAATATATGGCATCAAAACACCTGCTTTTTATAAGGTCTTTCAATGGGCAAGCTGGTGTGGTAAGGATTACTGTAAACGAAACTGTATTATTTTCAATTTTAATATCCTCCACCATATTCAGCGTTACAAGATCTTTTTTAAAGTCAGGTTCTTCTACTGTACTCAACGCTTTCAATATGTCATTTTCCGTCATGGTTCAATTTTTTGTTAAAAAGAATTAGTTGATGCAAATTTAAACATTGATAACTTTACTTTGTTTACTTAAAAAGGAACTTATGCCTATAAGCTCCGAACTTTATATTTTTTTATATGAAAAAAATTGTACTATACTGTTTATTCTTGTTGTTTGTAGTTCCTTTTGGTGTAAAAGCTCAGTTCGACAATTTTAAAGATTCTGTAATACAATTATACGGAGTTGTGATGTCTGCCGATAGTTTGCAGGCTTTGCCATCTGTAAGTATTATGGTTAAGGGGCGTAACCAGGGAACGCTTTCCAACGACGAAGGAGTTTTTTCCATTGTAGTTTTAAAAGGCGATGAAATTACCTTTACTAGCGTAGGTTATAAACCTAAAACTGTAATTATTCCCAAAAATATTGATGGCAATCAGCAAAGTATGATCCAGCTCTTGGTTCAGGATACGGTTTATCTTCCGGCCACTATTATTAAAAAGTATCCAACTCGCGAAGAATTTGCGCGCGACTTTGCAAATATGGATGTGCCCAATGATCAATTAGAGATTGCAAGGCAAAATCTTTCTGAGGCAAACCGGAAAGCCCTACTAAATGCCTATCCGACAGATGGAAGAGAGGCTACCAATTATTATTTTAAACAAAACGCAAAAAAATATTATTCGGCTGGTCAGCTTCCGCCTCAAAATATTTTTAATCCCATGGCATGGTCCGAATTTATTAAATCATGGAAAAGAGGTGATTTTAAGAATAATAAATAAAACGCTGATGTTTGATTTAAAGATATGTGTTTTAGGACTTTCTAATATTTGATGTTTTCAGTGGTTTTTTCGCAAGACTGATTAAGAATCTTCAATATTTCTTTGTTTACTGTAAATATTGTTGTTGATACAGTTTGTCGAGCCGGATTTTTTTTCTTCTACATTTGTCGTGTTTCAAAAAACTAATTATGACGATAAAAAACATTGCCGTAATCGGTGCCGGCACCATGGGAAATGGCATTGCGCATGTATTTGCTCAAAATGGTTTTTCAGTAAATCTTATTGATGTTTCGCAGGAACAAATAAGTAAAGCTCTGGGAACAATTGGTAAAAATCTTGAGAGGCAGGTTTCAAAAAACATTATTTCTGAGGAAATAAAAAGCGAAACCCTCAGCAATATTTCCACCTTTAACTCGCTGAAAGATGGGGTAGCAAAAAGCGATCTGGTGGTGGAAGCAGCCACAGAAAATGAAAGTTTGAAACTAAAGATTTTTAAGCAGCTTGATGACTTTGCTCCTGCTGATTGCATTCTGGCGACGAACACTTCTTCGATATCTGTTACTAAAATTGCCTCGGCCACCAAAAGGCCCGCGCAGGTAATCGGAATGCATTTTATGAATCCCGTTCCTGTTATGAAATTGGTGGAAATTATAAACGGATATGCCACTGATAAAGCAGTTTCTAAAACCATTGTGGATCTTTCGAAGCAAATCGGAAAAGTATCGTGTGAAGTAAATGATTATCCGGGTTTTGTGGCCAATAGAATTTTGATGCCAATGATCAACGAAGCCATCTTCACGCTGCACGAAGGCGTGGCCGGTGTGGAAGAAATAGATACTGTAATGAAACTCGGAATGGCGCATCCGATGGGGCCTTTGCAGTTAGCTGATTTTATTGGACTGGATGTTTGCTATTCTATTTTAAAAGTATTGCATCATGGATTTGGCGACCCAAAATACGCGTCCTGCCCGCTTCTTACCAACATGGTAAATGCAAATATACTTGGTGTGAAAACGGGCGAAGGATTTTATAAATATGCCGCTGGCAAGAAGGAGTTGGAAGTAAGTGAGAGATTTCGATAAATGCTTGAAGGTAGAAAATTTCATCATTATTCCTCATTGCGAAGCGCATCGAATTAATTTCAAATTCATAATAAATTTCCTGCGCTGTGGTGATCTTCCCCCCAACTCGTGTCTTCACGAATTTTTCTTTTAACCTTATAGGACCAATAAAACGCGGGTTGAGGAAATATTTAAGAATAGAAATTCCCTATAAAAGTTGCTTTACTGAAAAAAAGGAGTCTTCCTTTTTTCAACATTAAAAAGAAGGGTTCTTTTTCTACTATACTTTTGCAAAAAAAAACGTGACACGAATCGGCCTTATATCAGACACCCACAATTACCTGGATTCATCTGTTTTTGAACATTTTAAAAATTGTGATGAGATCTGGCACGCAGGAGATTTCGGAACTATCGAAATAGCCAATCAGTTGCTGGATGAAAAGAATTGGAATATTTCTCACGGTCTAACCGTTCCGAATCTTACAGGTTACGAGCATCTAAAGCCTTCTCAGACGCGGGATCGTCAGAGAAAGTTTCGTGGCGTCTATGGAAACATAGATGGGTATGATGTAAAAAGCATGTATCCTGAACAGTTAGTTTTTATGTGTGAAGATGTAAAAGTAATGATGCGACATATTGGAGGTTACCCGCCGCGGTATAATCCCGAAACAAAAAAAGAAATTCTTATTTACAAACCACAACTTTTTATCAGCGGTCATTCTCATATTTTAAAAATCATGTACGATGATAAATTAAATTGTCTTCACATCAATCCCGGCGCCGCCGGGAAACATGGGTGGCAAAAGGTAAGGACATTGGTTCGTTTTGCCATTGACGGAAAAGATATCAAAGATTGCGAGGTGATTGAAATGTAGGGAAATGTATGATGTCTGATGTTTGATGTCTGATTTGGCGACTGTTTCGGCGTAAGATTCTAGGATTGCAAATTCGGGGGCAACTACTTTTACATTTATATCATTGTCAATTATCCTAAGAAATGTATTAACCGAGAATTATTTTGAATAAATAAAAAATGAAACGGTTAGGCAATTCTTATTATAAAATTCTTTCTGAAAGGTTCAAAATTTCAGTAATTGTTTATTTACGATTTGGGAACATTAAATTTGCAATATGACGCGACTGAAATTATTTGTATTATTGATTATCCTATTGATGTCGTTCGCTTCATGTCATTCGAACGATGTAAATCCGCAACACGTAAATCTCGATCCCGGCTCCGTAGTCTCAATTAAACAAACTATCGAGGAATACCCCGATTCAGCGATTTTAAAAGATCGTCTTATAGAGGCATACCGAAATGAAGGCAGATATGATTCGGCGATTGCCGTGGCCGACAGAGAATTGGCGAAAGACAGTGGCAGCGCGTATTTGTGGAACATAAAAGCGACACTGTATTTCGAGAACAACGATACATTGAATGCAATTAATTCGCTGAAAAATGCCATCGAAATATACCCTCTCCCTGAATATCTTGTGGCGTTGGGAACAGTTTATGCGGAAATTAAAAATAACAAGGCTTTATTGATAGCAAATAAATTGCTTCAGGATAATAAGGTTAAATTCGGTAAAGATGCCTATTTTATAAAAGGACTTTATTACAATTACGCGAACGATCCGCAAAAAGCAATTGTCAATTTAGATAGTTGCCTTTACATGGATTTTACTTACATGTATGCGTATCGGGAGAAGGCGATAGCATTGTACAACCAGGCAAAATACAAGGATGCGTTGAAGGTTTTGAAACGCTCGGTAACGATTCAAAACAATTTTGATGAAGGATATTATTGGATGGGTCAGTGTTATGAAAAGCTAAACCAGAAAGACGATGCGATTCAAAGTTATCAGAATGCTTTGTTGTATGATAAAAATTACACTGAGGCGAGAGACGCGTTGAACAAATTATTAAAAAGTACTAACTGATAAATAGGTAGATATGAGGTCCAAACACGGGATATGACAAGAAGAGGATAAGACAGCGTTTAATCTACATTAATTGATGTTCGATGTTCAATATTCATTTTTCAATAATTAATATTTAAACAAATGCCGATCATAGCACCTTCTATTTTAACAGCCGATTTTTTACATCTTGAAAGAGATTGCAAAATGCTTGATGAGAGCAAAGCAGATTGGTTTCACCTGGATGTAATGGATGGCAGATTTGTTCCAAATATTAGTTTTGGAATGTCCATTATAAAGCAAATTAGGAAGACGAGCAATAAATTTTTCGATGTTCACCTGATGATACTCGAACCGGGGAAATATGTGGACGAATTCAGAGATGCCGGTGTTGATGGCCTGACTGTACACCTCGAGTCATGCCAGCATTTACATAGAAATATCCAGCAGATAAAATCGTTGGGAATGAAGGCAGGCGTTGCGGTTAACCCGGCTACACCTGTATTCATGTTGCAGGACATTATTAAAGATATTGACCTGGCGCTGGTAATGAGTGTCAATCCCGGTTTCGGTGGCCAATCTTTTATTCCACAATCTATTCAAAAAATAAAAGAACTAAGAACGTTGATAAATAACTCGGGATCGTCTGCAAGAATAGAAGTAGACGGTGGCATTTCTTTAAAGAATGCGGCGGAAATTATAAGAGCCGGAGCCGATGTATTGGTAACCGGCAGCGCTGTATTTAGCTCATCTGACCCTGCTGACACCATTGCGAAATTGAAAGCCGTGTAGGAAAATGCGTTGCCTGTTAAAGCGAAATCTCTGAAATCAAACTTATATTACTTCGCTTAAAGGTCGTCGAATTGTTTAAATGGATTTTTTTAAAAATTACCATAAATACTTATTGAGGCTTTTTTAATTTATTGTTAAAGGTAAATAAGCGGTAATTGAAGTTATAGGTCATCGTTTACTTTTATGCCCGGGCACAGAATTTGTGGCTTGTCTTATTGAAAGTCGTTTGAAAAACAAAAAGAATTTATTACAATAAAAATTTACATAAATGAAAACCAGAAACATTTTCTTTACCGTGTTGATTAGTATTCTAACCACACTGGCTGTTTTGTTTGGATACAATAAATACAATCACAACAGCAACAATCCAAATTTTCAAGCATCTAATGTCCCGTCAAATTATAAATTAGCTGGGTACCTTGATAGTGGAAACAATCCTGGTGGCGGAGGTCGGGTAGATTTTACCCAGGCTGCCGCCGCGGCGATACCGACTGTTGTTCATATCAAAACAACTACCGATGCTAAAATGGTAAATAATAATTTACCCCAACAAAAAAATCCGTTTTCAGATATGTTCGGGGATGATCTGTTTAATCAGCTATTTGGAGGCGGCCGCCAAAGAATGCTGCCTCAGCAGGCCTCTGGTTCAGGTGTTATTATAAGCGACGATGGATATATCGTTACGAACAATCATGTGGTAGCGGGAGCTGATAAAGTAACTGTCACGATGAGTAATTATAAAACGTACACCGCTAAAGTAGTTGCGGCTGATCCTTCCTACGATCTGGCAGTACTGAAAATTGACGCGACAAATTTGCCTTTCCTTTTATATGGTAATTCATCTGATACCAAAATTGGTCAGTGGGTTTTGGCTGTAGGCTATCCGTTGAACCTCGAAGCAACTGTTACGGCTGGCATTATCAGCGCGAAATCCCGGAGGCTTGGACTCAACCGTGATAAAACAGGCGGTAGTTCGATGGCTGTGGAATCTTTTCTGCAAACAGATGCTGCAGTAAACCCAGGTAATAGCGGAGGCGCACTCATCAATACTGGTGGGCAATTGATTGGAATCAATTCCGCAATAGCTTCCGAAACCGGCTACTATAGCGGCTACTCTTATGCGATACCTGTAGATATCGTAAAAAAAGTAGTGAATGATCTGATTAAATATGGTAGCGTACAAAGAGGATTTTTAGGTGCTATGTTTATGGATGCCTCATTATTGAGTAGCGACCAGAAAAAAGCGAATAATGTTCCTGAAAGCGCTGACGGTATTTATATTACTGACCTGGTAAACAACGGTGGTGCTAAACTAGCCGGTATAAAGGTGGGTGATATAATCAGGAAAATTGACGGCATACCTGTACAATCCGGATCAGAGTTGCAGGAACAATTAAGCAAATTTAAACCAGGAGACAAAGTAAAAGTAACCTATAGCAGAAATGGTTCTGAGAATACAGTAGAAGTTACTTTAAAAAATAGTGAAGGTAATTTCAATATTGTAAAACCTACGACAATGTTGGATAAGTTGGGCGCTCAACTGGAAACGCTGGATCCTAAGAAAGCAAAAGATTTAGGTTTGAGCGGCGGCGTGGTAGTTAAAAAAATAAATGACGGCGTCCTTAATGACCAGACCAGAATGCGCGATGGTTTTATCATCACAAAATTAAATGGTAAGCAAGTAAAAAATATTGATGATTTAAGGAACTTAATAGGTGCACAGACTAACATTACTATCACAGGTATTTATCCCGGATATAATGAACCATTCGAATATCCTTTGACCTTAGACAATACACCTGAATAGTTAAAACCGCAAAAAGAGAAACATAAGCATAGTTGGTTTAGAACTAACGGCTACAATCATTTTGTAGCCGTTTTTTTATGTCTTGCTTTCACATTCCAATAGTACGCTCTTGGGTTAAAATAGACATTCTCTTATTCCTGACCCAAATGATATAGTTAAGCGGGGAGTGCTTTATTATAATGCTTCAATAGCTGACGCGAAACTGAGCCGTTCATATTTTCATCTTTGGATTGGAAACAGATTTTTAAAAAAAAATTATGGAATTTCTTTTTTTTTGAATCTTAGATCTATTCTTTAACTAAAATTTAAGTTAATAAAAAAATTTGTCATAGAAAAATCATCCACTTTTATAAAATCATTTTTTCTTCATCACCACTTTTAAAAAACTAAATGAAAAAATTTTTTACTCTTTTCATCGGAATATTTTTGTCTTTTTCGTCGTTTTCACAAATGGTTAAAGTGAGCGGCGAAGTAAGAGACGTCAACGAAGATAAACCGGTTAACAACGCTGTAGTATCATTACTAACTCCAAAAGATTCTATTCTTTATTCGTTTACACGCACAGATACTTCGGGCAAATATGTTTTAAAAAATGTAGCGCCAGGCAAATATATATTGATGACTTCCCAGCCGAACTATGCCGATATACTCTCGGACATTGTACTGGAAAAAGACACCAAACTGCCATCGACAGCTCTGATTTCTAAAGCCAAATTGTTACAGGCGGTGATTATTAAAACGGGCTCGCCAATGCGTATTAAGGGAGATACTACCGTTTATACTGCCGACAGTTTCAAGGTAAGTGCAAACGCCAACGTGGAAGAGCTGCTCAAAAAAATGCCCGGAATACAGGTAGGTAAAGACGGAACCATAAAAGCAATGGGAGAGACGGTGCAGAAAGTGCTGGTAGATGGTGAAGAATTTTTTGGTGATGATCCCGGGATGGCAGTAAAAAATTTACGTGCGGATGCGGTGAAAGAGGTACAGGTGTTTGACAAAAAAAGTGACGCAGCGGAATTTTCGGGTATAGATGATGGTAAGACGCAAAAAGCAATTAATCTGAAATTGAAAGACAGTAAAAAGACAGGTTATTTTGGAAAAGTAGATTTCGCTGGAGGCCCGCAAAAAAATATTGACGACCGTTATAACACTAATTTAATGTTTAGTTCCTTTAAAGGTAAGCGAAAGATTTCGGCTTTTTTGCTAAATGGAAACACTGGCCAGGATAACCTTAGCTGGGATGACAGGCAAAAATATGGCGGCGACGATGACATATCAGTCGATATCGGTGATAACGGCGACCTATCGCTTAGTTGGGTAGGGAACTCTGACAATGAGCCTTATGTAGATCCTGAAAACGGTTACATGACTAATCTTAACGCCGGTTTGCAATACAGCAATAAATGGAATGATAAATACAACCTGAATCTTTCTCCCAAATTTAACAGCCAGGATTATTCTAATCGTAAGATCAGTTTTACACAAACACAAGTTGAAGATTCGGTGTTGAATCAAAATTCAAACGATCTGAGTCATGTGGACAGGCAAAATTTTAAAATAAGGGGCATTTTGGATATGAAGTTGGATTCTTCGAATTCGCTTAAAATAACTGCCAGTACTAACTTTTATCATACAGAAAGCAGTGATCTGAGTTCATCACAAACCACCGGCGATAAAGAAACGCTTAAGAATACAAGTGATAGGCTGCTAACAACAGAAAGTGATAAAAGTGCGCTCTCTGCCAATGTGATCTTTAAACATAAATTTAAAAAGAATAGACGCACGATTTCTTTTTCAGGAAACTGGTACACTCAGGCTAACGACGGAAATACACTCTTAAAATCTGACAATGCCGCGTATTTTGACGGAGCACTTTCCAGCAGTCAAAACCTGAACCAGAAAATGAATTACGAACAAGCAACTCATTCCATCTCCGCAGCCGTCCTTTACACGGAACCATTAAGCAAAGAACTTTCTCTCCAGGTTAAGTACCAGGCTATTTTAGACAACGGTTTCAATAACCAGTTAACCTATCAATATTCTGACGCTTCAGGTAAATATGATTTCCTGATAGATTCTTTATCCAATAATTTCAAGCAAAATATTCTGCAAAATATCCCTGCGGTTACCATTAATTTTGCAAATAAGAAAATCAAGGCCAATATCGGTTCGGGTGTTGGGTTTACCCATTTTGATTTGAAAGATGTTACTTACGACAAAGATTATATAAGAAACTATTCTAACTTCTATCCTACCGCGAATGTTACTTATACTTATAAACCCAATCATAGCATTAGGTTTAATTATAGTGGGCGCACCGTCCAACCAACCATCAATCAATTACAGCCGTTAAGAAACAACAATGACTATTTTAACCAGGTTATAGGAAATCCTGATTTAAAACCTTCCTTCAGCCAGTCGGTTAATATTAATCACAGTGACTATAATTTTTTAAATGATTTTGATTCTTATGAATCAATTAGTGCAAGTGTTACCCAAAACGCAATTACCACTAACAGTATGATTAATCTTGATTCAGGGAAAACCATTTCACAACCCATTAATGTGAATGGGAATTATAATGTGAATTTTTATGGCGGGG
>Ga0207933_1002410_pt1 | contig 12170 bp, 14 predicted proteins | sample NGESurdeep092012_4_FD_184488 | JGI IMG/M metagenome (GOLD analysis project Ga0207933, IMG submission 184488) | Arctic peat soil microbial communities from Barrow, Alaska - NGEE Surface sample F53-3 deep-092012 (SPAdes) | ecosystem: Environmental > Terrestrial > Soil > Wetlands > Peat ... | reverse complement strand
CACCGAGCGAGCGGCGAACTCGTCGGCTACAGCGAACTCACCGTGTCGCGCGAACAACCCCAGACGGCGTATCAATGGGACACATTGGTCGTTCGTCCCCACCGCGGTCACCGACTCGGCGGACTCTTGAAGGTGACCACCATGCGGTTGCTCGAGGCCGGCCGGTACCCGACGAAGAAGATCACGACGTTCAATTCAAAGCTGAACGCTCCGATGATCACGGTCAACGAAGCGCTCGGCGCACACATCGCTGGCGCCATGGTGGCCTGGCGCAAGGACCTCTAAAGGTTGATCGCCCTCGGGCCTTCTTTGATCATCTCGTGTACTTGGGCGAAGTCCATGTTGTACGGACCGATCCAACTGAGGAACCAATCGGCGCCGACCCGGGCCCACGGCGAAGGGTCGTCGCCGATGAAGCCACTTATCACGATGTCGAAGTGTGCCAAGTCGGCACCTTCGTCGATCAGTCGCTCACGCAACCCCGCCACGTCGTTCGGGTCCTTCATTTGGATGACGAAGACGCCGCCGAAGTGAGCGGCGCGCCGGATGGGCGCGCGATTTGGCCAGCGCGCCGCGAGCCAGATCGGAATGCCGCTCGCCCGCGCGGCCCTGGGTAGGAACGTGACGTCGTTCGCTCGGTAGTGCTCGCCCTGGTGCGTCTGCGGTTCACCAGAAAGCAGCCCGGTCAGTACTTCGAGTCCTTCGCTGAGCATGGCACCGCGCTCTTTCGCGTCGATGGTCTCGCCGAACTTGGAGAGTTCGCCCGACTCACCGTCGTCGCCAATCCCGAAACCGAGGATCAATCGACCGTTTGAAAGAAGGTCGAGCGTCACGGCCTGTCGCGCGACGACCTGTGGACGGCGGCGATTGAGCGGCGTGACCATCGCGCCGAGTTGGATGGTCGTCGTCGCCGACGCGATGGCCGCTAAGGAGATGTACGGGTCGAGGATCTTGGTGACGCCCCCGGCGTAGAGCAAGTGGTCCCAAAGGAAGATGCCATCCCAGCCGGCCGCTTCGGCCGCACGCCCTAAATCGACGAGCACATGGGGATCGGCGACGCCGTCAAATGGTGGAAAAAATAGTCCTTGTTGCACGCGAGCCTCCGAACCAAAACTGTGGATGACAAACACTAAGGCGCAGCACGAGGGAAGCTCGGTGACTCTACGCCGACGCGACAGGGCACGGTACACTCGTCGCGATGACGTCTGGATACATAGGGACGCCCCTGGCGGCGAAACTCGGGATTAAGGCTGGTCATCGGGTGATCTTGATCGGCGTTCCTCGAGATTGGGCGATCCATGACCTTCCGGAAAAAGTTCACGTCAGCCGTCGACGAGGTTCTCCTGCGAATGTGGTCGTCGCTTTCTTCCATGACGCCGCTTCGCTCGGTCAACGGATCGACTTGTTGTCGAGCACAATCACGGTCGACGGAGCATTGTGGATCGCGTGGCCCCGCAACGCCGCGGGACACCTGTCCGACATCACCGACAACGTCGTTCGAAACACGGTCCTGCCGTTGGGTCTCGTCGACGTTAAGGCGCGGCCATTGACGAAGACTGGTCAGTACTCAAAATGGTGTGGCGCAAGCAGCTTCGTGCTGGTCACCACTGAGACAGCCTCGGCAGCGTTGCACCCCATTGAGGTTGCTGTTCAAACTCCTATGAATGAGTAGATGTTCTAAGCCGCCTTACGATCCAGCCTCGGCATAATCGTCGGCACATCGCTCCCGTTGGTGAGAACGACAGTTCGAACCGTCGATGCCCACCAAGCTGGACCCGATTCGCCCCTTGGAAACATCTGAGGAGTTAGCCCCTTCGAGCTCGAAGGGCAGGCACTCCCAAAGGAACCGCTGCCACGACTGCAGCAATCAGAGCGACAAAAGCCCCCCATCCCCAACCAATACCGCTGAATCCAACTCCACCCGGCTTGTCGACGAATGCAATCACCACCAGTACGAGATTTATCGCTGACCCGAACAACAACAATTGATCCCCCGACACCGGCATCTTGAACGGCATCTCCTTGAAACCCGCACGAGAAACCAAGTACACGAGGATCGCCAGACTCAATAGAAAGACGAGGTACATCCATCCGTGCCACAAACCAGAAAGAGACAGGGGTCCGTACGTGTACCACGGGAGGAATAGCGAGATGAAAAGCACCAGGGTTGCTATTGCCGTGGTGCGCTCTGCCTGCGACCAGCGCTTCATATCAAACGAGAAAGACGACTTACTGGGTACATCACTCACGGCGACCCCTTATGTTGTGCTGACCCAAGATCTTGAGGTCAGATTTTTCTCAGCATACTGAAATAGCGTACGGGGTGTCGGATGGAAAGCGGGGTTTCTCTCTCAGTTGATTGGCTGAGCAAAGTGGCAATCCCGGTCGTTCAGTCGGGGCCAAGACTGCGATGAGTCAGTGTTCCCCAGGTGAGCGACGAATGCGGCACTAATTACAGGCCGGATAGTTCTTGAGACCCCACAGATGGGCAACGACCGAAGGCACGTCCTTCGCGCACAGTGGGAATCCCGGCGACCCGGTCATGGACCACTGGCCGGAACCGATCTTGTTGAAGATACCCATACTTCCCCCGTCCTGGAATGAGACCTCGGCCTTGTAACTCGCGGGCAGGACGAGAGTGAACGACGCGAGGGCCCACGCTCGGTGATCGACCGCGTCGTAGGCGATGAGCGGCTTATTCGGACCGTTGGGCGAGATGACCTGGCCCCATTTGATCCGATCGGTGCCGACCATCTCTTTGTAGTGAAGCTTGAACTTGAGGAACGCTGACTTGAGCGCGTTCATCTCGGCTGGCGTTGCCGTGATCGTGTGCGACGTCGACGGCGTCGAGGCGGCGGGCGGCGAGTGACGGTTCGCGACGACGACCGCGACGACGATCGATGCCACCACGACGAGTCCGAGGAACGCTCTCTTCATATGAAAGGGAATGTAGTGCACACTCTGGCACCATCGTTCGAGTTTTAGATTGAGCGACCAGCGTCTTCCCAATAGGGCTGGCGGAGCTTTCGCTTGAACATCTTTCCCGAGTCCTCTCGCGGCAGCGATTCGTGGAACGTGACGACCTTGGGCACTTTGAATCCGGCCAAATGACTTCGGACGTGGCTGCGAACATCGTCGGCGCTCAACGCGGCGCCCTCATCGAGTTTGATCGCCGCCGCGACCGACTCGCCGTACTCGTCGTCGGGGATGCCGAAGACCGCACAGTCCGCCACTCCCCCGAGCTTCAAGAGACACGCCTCGATTTCGATCGGGTAAATATTGACCCCGCCCGAGATGATCATGTCGCGCGCCCGGTCGCAGAGATACAGAAAACCGTCGGCGTCGAGAAAACCAATGTCGCCACAAGTGATGAGTCCATCACGTTCTATTTCGGCACGCGCACCGGATTTTCCAAAGTAGGTAAAGTCAGAGTTCGCTCGCGCGCGAACGAAGACCTCTCCGGACTCACCGACCGGCACGGGGCCGTCCTCGTTGATGACGAGAACGTCACTCGATGGCAGTGGTCGACCGACGGTGCCCGGATGCGCGAGCCACTCTTCGCTGGTGCAGCCGGTGATGAATCCGACCTCGGTGCTGCCGTAGAACTCGTCGACGATCGGACCCCACCACTCGATCATCGCGCGCTTGACGTCGGGCGGACACGGCGCGGCCGTGTGCGACACGTGACGCAGCGAGGACAGGTCGTAGCGACTACGAACCTCCGGCGGCAATCGAAGAAGCCGCACGAACATCGTCGGCACCATGTACATCGACGTGATCCGGTGGCGCTCGATCAGTGAGAGGAACTCCTCCGGGTCGAAGCGGTCCTCGAGCACCACGTACGCCCCGTAGGCCCGGGCCGCCACGAGCGCGTAGGCGTACGGCGCCGAGTGGTACATCGGCCCAGCGATGATCGTGCGCATTCCGGGCCACGCGCCGAATAACTTCGTCACTTCAGTCATGTAGTCAATCACTTGGGATCCGTCGTTCGTGCCGGGCAGTCGCCGCACACCCTTGGGGTACCCGGTCGTGCCCGAGGTGTAAATCATTGACAAAGGATCGCCGACGTAGGCGTCTTGGAGTTCTTCGAAGCCTTCGCGCCACGACGCCCATTCCGTGACGTCAGGCGGAAGCGTCGCGATCGCGTCGTCTATCTCGAAGCGCTCGGCGATACTCGACGGGGTCGCGACGCCGAAGATCGTGACCGATGCAGGCAGCGCATTACGAACATGGTGCAACAGGTCCGCGTGAGCGACGACCACGACGGCCTCAGAGTCATTGACGACGTAGGCCACCTCTTCGGCGCTGCCGTGCCAGTTGATGGGCACTGTCGCCGCGCCAAGGGCCGAGATGGCGAACGCCGCTTCGAAGAACTCGTGGTCGTTGCGCAGCAACAGCGCGACAGAACCTCCGGGCTCGACGCCGAGCGATCGCAGGCCAGTGGCGGCCTTTCGTGCTCGAACCATCAACTCGTCCAAAGTGACGAAGACGTCGCCACGCCACACGCCCGCCACATCGTCGTCGTCGCTCACGTACTCGATCGACTCTGCTGCTCGACTCATCGTTACCCCTACCGACGCCAATTGCTTCAACGGACGATAACGCAGTCCGATGGTGCGTTCATCAGTCCCTCAAGGACGAGCGCCCGATCTGGACGATTCGCCAGAGAGAGCGGTACATTGAGGCCATGGCCGAGAACTATCGAGAACAGGGCATCGTTTGCGGAGACGACGTCCTGGAGATTCGTCACTATTACTTGTGGGGATCCAAGAAGGTTCCGTACCACTCGATCGTGGGTGTGCAACGCGTCGCGCTGGCGGCGATGAAGGGTCGAGCGAGAATATGGGGCACCGCCAACCCCGGGTACTGGGCCAACCTCGACACGAAACGACCGTCCAAGAAAGAGGGCCTGGTCCTCGACCTCGGCGCGCGCTTCAAGCCGTTCATCACGCCGAGCGATCTCGACCGCGTCGAGACACTCCTGCGTGAACGCGCCGGACTCGGCCCCGCCGGACCAACGATTTCGGCGCCCTACATTTGAAGGCGAAACTGGTCTATTCGGCGATTACGTCACTCGACGGCTTCGTCGCGGATGCGGACGGCAACTTTGACTGGAGTGTGCCCGACCCAGAGGTCTTCTCAGTAATAAACGACTTGGAACGGGACGTCGGCACCGTTCTCTACGGTCGGCGAATGTACCAGACGATGGTCTACTGGGAAACGTTTCAGCGTTCCAACGACGTTCCATCGTATGTTCAGGACTTCGCCGACAACTGGCGAGCGCAGACCAAAATCGTCTACTCGACGACGCTGGAACACGCCTCCAGTGCCAGAACGCTCATCGAGCACTCATTTATCCCTGAAGCAGTACGACAGATGAAGCAATCATCTGAACACGACTTGTCAATCGGGGGCGCGCACCTCGCAAGTCAGGCGATCGACGCCCGATTGGTCGACGAGATGCATTTGTTTGTCGTACCCGTCACCGTCGGCAGTGGCACGCCCGCCAATCCCGGCGAGTTACGAACCAATCTTGAACTCCTGGGCGTCACCCGCTTTGAAAGTGGCATTGTCCACCTCCATTACCGCTTCGACAACTGACGTGCGGACACTCAGTCAGAGGACCGAAAAACGGGGTAGATGGCGTCAACATCGTCGATTCCGTGACCTCGCTCCATGGTGAGTGCCAAGGATTCGGGTGCTTCTTCGAGAGACCCGTCAATCGAAGACGCAGGTGCGCGACCCGAATACAATCACGCGCTGTTCGAGGTGCAATCGGATCGCCGAGGCGAGCACTGAACGCTCAATGTCCGCGCCGCGCCGCGTCATGTCGGCAACGTCATCGCGGTGCGAGATGTGAACGACGTCTTGAGCGATGATGGGTCCCGCGTCGAGCTCAGCCGTGACGTAGTGCGCGGTCGCACCGATGATCTTCACGCCGCGCTCGTGAGCTCGGGCGTACGGGTTGAAACCGATGAACGCCGGCAAGAACGAGTGATGGATGTTGATGATGCGCTGCTCGTAGCGCTCTACTAGCCAGGCGGGCAGGACACGCATGTAGCGCGCCAACACGATCAAATCCGGGTCCAGCCCGTCGAGCACTTCACTGACTTGGCGTTCTTGCTCGGCGCGGTCCTCTCCTACCGGGAGGTGCGTGAACGGCACGCCGTAGCGCTCGGCTAAGTCGCGAGCCGCCGTCTGATCGCTCACGAGGGCGACGACGTCACAGTCCAACTGGCCGATCGCGCTTCGCGCGATGAGGTCGCTCGGGCAATGGAGCGTTGACGAACACAACACGACCACTCGCGAGCGCCGCCTCATAATCGGGGTCATGGTGTAGTCGACGGAAAGTGAGGAACGAAGCTCTTCAAGACCCTGAGCGAGTTGTGAAGCGTTCACTCCCCCGGCGACCTCGATACGGCACCCAAAGTCGCCCTCGACGACGTCGGTATGTTGGTCAAGTTCGACGATGTTGCCGCTCGCTGCCTGGATGCAGGCCGCCAAGTTGGCGACTATCCCGACCCGGTCCGGTGAGCGCACCGTGAGAATGAGGCCCTGCGACCAGTCTTCGGTCGACAAGGCACGGCCGTTCGCTGAGGAATCTGTCGTGGGCATGGCCCCAAATGGTACCGGCCCGGAAGCGATGCGTAGACATGCGACGCATTTCGAATCCAATTCATCAATGGCGTCGTCTCGGTGTCAGCAATTCTTCTGGCTCTACAACTTGGTCTCGTGGGCAATGGAGTGCGCGGGGCTTCAGCGAGCCAAGGTCAATTCATTGGATCATGATCCAGAACTCAAAGGTGACTGTTCAACCGATGCCGGAGGTCGCGGACGGTAACGACTCGTTGTCACAATGAGTGCCATGCCCGCAGCCCATGCAATTAGGGCGATCACATTCAAAGTGTCAACTTTCAAATACTTGAGGGACATTGGATACGCGACACCAACGATTATCCAGGGACTGGCGAGAATCAGCGTGGCACCGGCAACTTCGCGTCGCTTGGTAATCCACAGCCCCGCAAAAAGTGCAAGTAGAAATACGTCGACGTAGGGCTGGTGACGAGCGATCTCGTACGTCCCAGACCAATAGAAGGAATTGAAGAATCCGGGATTGACGCTCGAACCGGAAACGAAAAACAAGGTCGCGAACGTGGCGAGGCCAACGCACAAGCTAGGCAGCACCCTGCGTCGCGTGACATACACGTCCGGGGCGAGCAGGCTGGGCAGACCGAGACTCACCAGTATGGCAATCTCCCAAATGTTTGGATTGCGATGAGCGAGTTTGGCCAGTAACTCGCCCACGATCGTCAGTGTCATGCACACGCCGGCAATTCGTCGCCGGTACTGCGGCCACTCAAAGACCACGACGACGCCCAGAATCCAGACCAGATAGAACAGAGGACCTACCGTGAGGAACGGTCCGAAGTCTGGATAAAAGAATCGTGAATTCACCACGGGGAGTTCGCCCGAGATTAAGAGATACACACCAAAAAATGCTCCCATCACGAGGCCCGGGATCGCGGCGATGTCCAATGCCTTGCCAAACATGGTCTCACTCGTCAGACCCAACCGAACGCGCACTCCGTACAGCGCCACACTGATCTGGTCACTGAGCGAGGCACGAGGAACACGAGCTTCGGCAGCGTCTTGCAAAGTGGCGACGATCTCTTCTCCGCGTTCTTCGCGATACGCCTTGGGATAGAACCTCAAGAGTTGCTGCGAACGAGCGAGGTTTTCAGTCATGCGAATCCTCCCACGAACCGAAGTCGACGCAACGCGATGTTGGAGACCTTGACGCGACGTTTGGACTCTTCGCCGAGCAGTGTCGTGCCATCGGACGTCAATTCGTAGTAACGGCGAAGCCGTCCGTCGACGACCTCCTCCCCCGCCGATGCAATGACGCCGTCGAACGTCAATCGGTCCAGCATGGCGTAGAGCGTTCCCGCTTTGATTTCTATTTCGCCCTCAGATAGCGACGCCACCCCTTGAATAATCGCGTACCCGTGTCGCTTGCCCTCGGCCAAAGTCGCCAGCACGAGAAATGTGGGTTCTCTCATCTCTTTAATCATGTCAGCAGTATATACAGTTTACTTGTATATTACAAGAATCGACTATTCCTCAGTGAATCTTGGGCTTCCACTCAGGTTGCGGTGCAATTAATCTCAGAACTAGCACGAGATTATTTTGATACCTCGACCAGAAGAGTTGACCAGCGCCTGAATATCGCTCTGGTCACTCGTAACTATCTGATCTCCTTCCCTGGCGATGGTGACGACAGTGGCGTCAATGGCACTTCCACCACCGGCATCGCGGATAAGGACGCCTGCCGATCGCCCCAACTCACCATCCACAGCTAGCAGCTCCACGGCGGCGAGCAAGCGAGACACGGGGACTTGGTTTCCCGACCCACCTCGCCACACTTCTGCGACCACACCGCCATTACTTCGCAGTGAAAGTGAGTTTTTTTGGGCCGCCTTCAGAAGAGCTACCGTGCTCCGGTCATTCCGCTCAATAGCTATGAACGCGCCAGCATCCAAAATCAAGGCAGTCATTCGGCTGGAAGGCTCACTCGAACTTCCACCTTTTCAAACGAAATGCGTTCACCGGCCTTCACCAACCTCGATAAGTCAGGTACGTCTTGTTCTGGAACGAGAACCGAGCGCCCACCTTCGATGATCCGAGTGATCGTTGAGATGAGCTCATCGTGGCTCCCTCCCGAAGCGGTGACCTTAACAAAACCGAACCAGCTATCGGGCGCTGACTCAACGGGGCCGAGCCTGGAAGCAGCATCTCGAAGTTCTTCCTCCGTGATGGCTCCGTTCTCGCTTTCCCAAACCTCAAGGAATTCGTCGAGTGCTTGTGCACGCAGTTTCGTCTGGGCGGCGCCTGCTAGCCAGCCGGAGAGAGTTTCGCCAGATTGCTCGGCTGCGTCACGCACCGCGCTGCTCAGTGATGGAGCCAATGAAACACTCATCTTGTCAACCGTCATATGTCAATCCTACTCGAGTACGAACTACTATGGTACGAATCAGTTTTCTGAGGCACGAATTCGTTTCGTTCCATTTTCCCTGGTCAATCCCGTCCTTCGCTAGGACCGATCTGGATGCATTCATGAAGGAGGAACCCAAAGACGAAGGAACCCGCAAGCACGATCGGGAAGCCAGTGCGCATCATCCTGTCAAGTTGCATCCGAGATGCAGCGAACACTTTTCCAATTTGATTGCGAGTCCATTTGGAGCCCGTTTTGGCTCGGTCGTACACGTCGAGACTAACGGAGACCACGGACACGGCCGTTGCCAGAACCATTCACGACTTCGTAAGACTGTAGTGGACCATAGTCGTGAGAAATAAAGGCGATAGGTCACTTTTCTCGCCCAGACCGAGGAGATTGTAGTGGACTATAGGGAAGATCCTGACAATCCGTTTAACCCTGGATTCGGCTTCCGTCCGCCAGAGCTCGCCGGACGCGCGGACATCATCGCACAGTTCGCTCGCGCATTCACTGCGGGACCTCGCGATCCGATGTTCATCGCCGCCCTGATCGGTGATCGTGGCGTCGGCAAGACGGCCGTGCTCGACAGGATTGAGGAAGATGTTCGGAATCAGAACTGGGCCGTCGTCCATGAACAGGCCGTCGAACTGGAATCACTTCTCGCCCCTCTTCTAACGGACCTTGTCTCCGAAGCGAGTTCCCACTGGACTCGTCTTAAGAAGGTGTTGCGAGGGCTGGACATTGAGGCGTCGCTGGGCTTCAACGCAGGCGTCGTCTCCGGGGGCGTCAAAGCCCGAAGCAGGGACGGCGCGGGTGCCATGATGCAGGTAGTCCGCGATGTCCTTCGTACCGTGGGACAACACGCGATGGATGCGAACTCCGGCGTGCTGATCACAATCGATGAAGCTCAGAGTTGGACCGAAGTGGCAGAACTGCGGTCCCTCGCCGCGGCACTGCAAGTCGTCGTCAAGCGCGAGGGGCTTCCCGTAGCCGTCGTCTTCGCCTGTTTGCCTCTGTCACGAGAGGTCCTTTCTGCCGCCGGAACCTTCTTTGAACGCATCACCTACTCCGCAATCGATGACTTGTCGAAGGAATCCACCGAACTTGCCCTGCTGAAGCCCGCCGGCAAACGGGGGATTGTCATTGACGCCGACGCCCTCGATGTCCTCGTGACCGGGTCGGGAGGGTATCCATATTTGATCCAACTTGTTGGTCGCCACGCATGGCCGGCCCTTGATGCACCACGCTTGATTTCGCTCGATCTCGCCCAACGAGGTGTTGCAATGGGTCGAGCTGCCCTCAGCGAGCTTTTTGCCGGACGCTGGGAGAATTGTTCGCCGATGGAACGGGCTTACTTGTTGGCGGTGGCACGCGGAGGTGGGAGAGCCTCCGCCAAGGAAATCTCGGCTCTTCTCGGACGTACGACGGAGCAACTCAATCCGTACCGACATTCCCTCATCCATGATCTGTACCTTCTCGATGCAGCGAGTTACGGCAAGGTCTCTATCTCGCTGCCAGACTTCACCGAGTGGGTCACGTCTCAAGAAGACGTTGAGATTCCGCAGTACCGCCCGCGTCACTAAACGTCGGGTTTCATTCGCGTGCCTCGATCGAAGCGACTAGTCCATCGCGACGATTCATTTGCGAGGGAAACCAAACTGAAGTTCGATGAAATTCACTGAAGTTCGGATGCAACTCGACTACACGAAGCGTGCAATTCCCGCTGAAGCTCGAGTGCAACTTGACATTAAGAGCAGCCGCTCGTCGCTCCGCAACTCGAGCACACGTAGCACGAACCGGCACGCTGCATGGCGTTGCCACACTGGTAACACATCGGCGCGTCACGCTGTTGGCCGCGATTCAGCAATTTGGACTGCTCGACCGGCTTCTCGCTCATGTCCACGAGTGTCGGCTGCACGCTGACGTTCAGCGTCGGCGTCGCCTGCTCCGCGACCTCGGGGAGCGTGGGCTGAATACGCTCGCTCGTCGAGAGCACGCCCAACTCCTCGCGCTCGCTCAGGGTTAAGTAGTCGAGCGCCAGGCGGCGGAAGATGTAGTCCACGAGCGACGTCGCGATGCGCAAATCGGCGTCATCGGTCATGCCGGAGGGCTCGAATTTCATGTTGATGTACTTGCGTACGTAGGTCGCCAACGGCACGCCGTGCTGGAGTCCGAGGCTGATGGAGATCGAGAAGGCATCCATGATGCCGGCCAACGTCGAACCCTGTTTCGAGACCTTGATGAACACTTCTCCCGGTCGACCGTCCTCGTACTCACCGACCGTGACGTAGCCCTCGCAGTCCGCGACGCGAAAGGCGAACGTCGTGGACACGCGTCGGCGCGGCATGCGCTCGCGTAGCGCCCCGACGACCACGTGCTGACCCTCGGACTTCGCCACTTCCAACGCCGCCTCGAGCTGCTCGATGCGCGTAAACAGTTCAGCCGCGACCGAGTCCGTCGCGGTGACCGACGACGTTGACTCCTCGCCGTCCTTCTTCGCGGTAGAGAGCGGTTGGCCGACCTTGCAGTTGTCGCGGTAGATCGCGACCGCCTTCACGCCCAACTTCCAGGCGTCCATGTGCAGGTTCGCGACGTCTTCGATGGTGGCGTCCTCGGGCATGTTCACGGTCTTGGAGATCGCGCCCGAGATGAACGGCTGGACAGCGCCCATCATCTTCACGTGGCCGAGGTAGTGGATCGTGTTGTCACCCATGGAGCAGGCGAAGACCGGCAGGTGCTCGGGATTGAGGCCCGGCGCGCCGACGATCGACTTGTTCTCGTCGATGTAGGCCTCGATGGCCATCGACTCCATCTCGGTGTAGCCGAGCTTGCGCAGGGCGCGAGGCACCGTCTGATTGACGATCGCCATGTTGCCGCCGCCGACCAGCTTCTTGAACTTCACGAGTCCGAGGTCCGGTTCGATGCCGGTCGTGTCACAGTCCATCAGCAGACCGATGGTGCCGGTCGGCGCGAGGACCGAGGCCTGGGCGTTACGCACGCCGTGGCGAGCGCCGAGGTCGACGGCCTCTTCCCACGATTTCTGGGCCGCTTCGAGGATCTCGACCGGCGCCTTCGTCCCATCGATTCGGTACGACGCGTCGCGGTGCATGCGAAGGACGTCGAGCATCGGCTCGGCGTTCTCCTCGTAGCCCTCGTGAGGTCCCATGCGCCCGGC
>Ga0207933_1002408_pt1 | contig 12177 bp, 11 predicted proteins | sample NGESurdeep092012_4_FD_184488 | JGI IMG/M metagenome (GOLD analysis project Ga0207933, IMG submission 184488) | Arctic peat soil microbial communities from Barrow, Alaska - NGEE Surface sample F53-3 deep-092012 (SPAdes) | ecosystem: Environmental > Terrestrial > Soil > Wetlands > Peat ... | reverse complement strand
AATAGCGCCAAGGCGCTGTTTGAAGACGCTCAGGACATCAAGACCGACCCGGAAATGGTCGCGCTCGCGGTCCAGCTAATCGACCGGCAGACCAGCGCCTACGATCCGTCCGATACCGAGGACCGCGACGAGACGCGCCTCCGCGCGATGATCGAAGCGAAACTGAAGGGCGAAGGCGTCGCCGTCGAGGAGGAGCCTGCCGACGTGGGCAGCAACGTCATCGACCTCATGGCCGCACTCAAGAAGAGCCTCGGGCAGGCGCCCCGCGAGGACAAGCCGGCACAGAGCAAGAAACCCGCCGCCGCGCGCAAGGAACCGAAAACGCGTGCCGCCCCTCAGGCCGCGACCAAAGCGCCCCGCAAGCTCGCCTGACCCGGCTCCTCCGTCAGCCACCGCTGCAGACGCGCCTCGTGGCGGTCCTCCTCGATGCAGATGAGGCAGTGGATTTCGCCGGCCGCGAGAAGATACCCGAACTCGCGATCGCCGAACCCGCATTCAGGACAGTGAAAGTGCCAGAAGGCTTCCCGGGTAGACGCCATCACGTCACCTCGCGCGTTGCTAAGAGCGGCGTGGCTACCGGACTCAGCCCGAGTCGGGGAAGCTCAGCTGACGCGGAGAGGTGTTCCCATATTGTTCCGATGCGGTCACCGGGCCAAAATGGCGCGTGCCCACCCCATCCCTACGCGTCCCGCAGTCCTGGCCACATCGTCGGGTGATCTTGCGGCTGGCAGTTCCTGCTGTTCTGCCCGTGCCGCGCTGCGTGCCTCGACGAGGTGGCGGCTGATTCCGGCCCGAGGCCTGACCCGGAGGCAGGCGGTCTTCGGTGCATGCGATGTGGCAGGCCGCCGGCGACAGTGCGGGCCTGCCCTGGCGATCCTTTCGCGCCACGCGCATGGAGCGTCAATCTATAGAGCCAATCGGCACCATCGGCGGCCGTTCTCGCTTTCATTCCGGAGCCTTGTGTTCGCTGAAAGTTCGCTCTTAGCGGTTCAGCTGACACTGACGCGCTGCCCTCGAACTGGATCGCCCGCTGACGTTATGGAACTCCGGCCTGATTGAGCCGTTGTCTGCGGGCGCCGCGCCCGCGTTCCCTGCTCGAAGAAACGCCGCATGACTCGACCCGACTCTGAGTCGACCGACCGCAAACAGCTTGATGTGCTTTCCTCACGGCTGCGGCAGCTTTCGGCCGGAAGCACTACAGAAAGTGGCCAGGCGCGGGTCAACCCTACCGAGGAACGGGGCAAGGAGGCGGGCAGTCCCGCTCAGATCCCGGTCGTCGTCTGGAAGGACGTTCTCTGGCGCAGCTATCAGGGCACCAATGACAAGAGCCTCTTCCTGATCGCCGGCGGTGTGACTTATTCAGTCTTGCTGGCGCTGTTTCCCGCACTCCTCGCGCTGGTTTCCTTCTACGGCCTCCTCTTCGATCGCTCGCAGGTGGAGAAGCAGGTCAACGCGATGTCCGGAGTCCTGCCAGAATCTGCGCGTCAACTGGTCGCGGCGGAGCTTCATCAGATCGTGGGAGCGTCAGGCAGCGCGCTCGGCGTCGGGGCCATCTTGGGCGTTTTGTTCGCGCTGTGGACGGCCTCGCGCGGGATGAGCGGGATGATGTCGGCGCTCGACATCGCCTATGGCGAGACCGAGACGCGCAGCTTCGTCCGCTTCAATTTCGTCGCCTTAGCGATGACGATCACGCTGATCGGCGGCGGATTGATCGCGGTCGTGCTGGTCGCCGGCATTCCCGCCGCGGTCGAGAGCCTCGGCAGGGATGTCGGCGGGACTTTCAAATGGGTCGCGCTGATCGTGGAGTGGCCGATCCTGATGGTTGTCGTCATGACCCTGTTCGCGCTGCTCTATCGCTTCGGCCCCGACCGCCACGCTCCTCGCTGGCGCTGGGTCACACCGGGGGCGGTCGTCGCCACTGTGCTGTGGATCGTCGGGTCGGTCCTGTTCAGCGTGTACGTGGCCAATTTCGCCAATTACAACGCGACGTATGGCTCGCTCGGGGCGGTCATTGTGCTGCTGACGTGGTTGTATCTCTCGGCGTTCGTCGTCCTGCTCGGCGCACAGATCAATGAGGAAGTGGAGCGGGTGGCTGCGCCGAGCCGCCGGGGAAGACATGGCGCAGAATTTTAAAGTGCCCCCGACATGGCCAGTGTTGCCGCGGTGGCCTTACGGCAGAAAACAGGCAAGCGAGTCCATCCACCTTGGTCTTTGGGACAAGCCAGTTCTACCTTTGCTCTTCCCGTGGACACCATTGGTCCGCATGCCGGCAATCTGCCAATCGGCATTACCTGCTGGCTGGATCACTGCCCCGATTGACGCCAAGCGCCAGCCGCGCAGCGCAAGCCGACGCCGAGCCGAGGACTGACATCCCCGGGGCCGCCCCTCCCCGGGGCGGCCATTGTGCCATCCAATCAGGCGGCTTGCCGCGCCTTGCCTTTGCGGCTACCGGCCTCACCGCTTTCGTCACCGGCGCTCATGGCGGCGGGCATGATGTGCTGCTGGGTGACCTCCGTGAGTTTGAGGTCCGTCTGCCTCTCTTCCGCGAGGGTCTCAGTCAGCAGCTTGACAATCTCCTGCTCCCCCAACGCCTGCGCCAGCGCAATATCGGTGCCGTAGGCAGCGATTTCGTAGTGCTCGATCCGCTGCATACCGGCGACGATGACAAGGTCCAAAATAGGGCCTTTGTCATGCTCTTCGATTTCGTGCTGCGCCTCCTCGACCAGCCCGCGCATTGCCTCGCAGACCTTCCGACCAGGACGGATTTCTAGCTTCTCCATCGCGCTCTCCACACGCTCGATCTGAGTCTGCGTCTGATCGATGTGCAGCTGGATGCCCTCGCGCAAAGCTGACGAGCTGGCCTTCCTCAGCGCCCTCTGCATACAGCGCAGCGCTTGCTTCTCCGCACTGTAGGCGTCCTTGAGTTCCTCGCCGAGGAGTTCGCGAACTTCTTCATTCATGATGGGGCCTCGATGGTGGTGGTTTGGGTCGCTGTGTGCACCCCTAGCTGAGCAAGGGGCGCGCTTCGCACTAAGATCGAGCGGCTCCGCCGGTTCCTGCGGCTCGCGCCAGAACGGAGAGTTGAACGCTGAACAGTGGGGCCACTTCACGTTCGCTCCCCATTTCAGGCCGATGCCGACCATCATCGTTCATGCCCGGCCGCCGGCCCGCATCCGGCGCCAGAAGGCACCACAGGCCGCGCATTCCATCCCCTCGGTTATCGTCAGTCCCCCGAAGCCGAACACGCCGCCACGGATCGAGCCCAGTGAGCCGTACGATCTGAAGGCCCGCTTTGAGGCTGCTGAGCGCGTGCGGCAGAAGGTCAAGTGGACAGCTACGAAGCGCTGATCTTTAGTTCTTGCTCCGTTCTCGGCGCCAGCATACCCTTCGCCATGCCCGTCGATCCCGCCAGTCTCCGCCTCGCCACCCCGGACGAGATTGCGAATACCCTGTCTTTCGCGCTCCGGTTCGATGGGCGCAAGCGGGTCCACCAGGGCGACGAACTGATGGCGCGCATTGTCGCCGACCGGCTGATCAAGCACCTGGAGCTGTCCGGCTTCGTGGTCATGAAGAAGCCGCCGGCGCCCCTGCACTCGGCCTCGTTTCAATATGGGCAATCAGGCGATGTGTAACGACTATGGCAATCACGTCCCGTACCGCGATTATGCCGAGGCGTTCAGTCAGCTCAAGATACCGCTCGTCTTCCCGAAGCCCGGCGCCGCCCCGAACCTGGAGCCGCGCGATGAGATCTGGCCCACCGAGACGGCGCCGGTGATCCGGCCGGCTCCAGGAGGCGTCGAATTGGTGCAGCTCCCATGGGGGCTGGCGCCCAGCAACCCGAAGGCCCGCGCTGTCATCAACATGCGGTCCGAGGGGCGCAGCTTCGCTCGTGGGCGCTGCCTGGTGCCGGCCTCGCACTACTACGAGTTCACGGGCACGAAGAGCCCGAAGACTCGCTGGCGCTTCAGCAGGGCCGGCGCGGACTGGTTCTGCTTCGCTGGGCTGGTCGGGCGGGCTGTGACGGCGGACGGCACCCCCATCGAGGCATTCACCCTTCTGACGGTCGACGCAGGGCCGGATGTGACCCCGTATCACACGCGGCAACCGGTGGTGCTCGGGCGCGACAATTGGGCCGCATGGCTGAATGCATCCCATCCGTCCCAGGATGTGCTGAAGGCTTCGCCTGCCGGTAGCCTTCAGGTCGTCGAATCGCCGAGATTGGCGCCCCCTGAGTGAAGATCGCCACCTTCAACATCTACAACGTCAACCGCCGGCTGCCGAACCTGCTCGCCTGGCGGCGGGAGGCGAAGCCCGAGGTCGTTTGCCTCCAGGAACTGAAGGCGACCGATGCCGACTTTCCGGCACGGGCGGTCGGGAAGGGAAAGGCGCATCGGCCCTACGAATTCGGCGTCAAGGTCTGGGTCGCAACCCCGCTGCGCCGTCAAGGGCGGTCAGTTCGTGGCCCATGTCGCGGCGCTGCCAGGCAACCCGTATGACGGCCACACCTTGGGAAAGATGATCCCGGCAATCACCGAGCAGATCGGCGTCTCGCTCGCCCGGGTCTACGCCGATGCCGGCTATCGCGGGCACAACGCACCGCCTGCCCAGGCCCGCTTGTCTACATCTCGGGGCAGAAACGCGGCGTCACCGACAAATCAAGCGCGAGTTGCGGCGCCGAGCGGCAGTCGAACCGGTCATCGGCCATCTCAAGGCGAAGCATCGGATGGGACGCAACCACCTGGCCGGCGCGCCGGCGACGCCATCAACACCCTAATGGCCGCCGTCGGCGACACCTTCAGGCGCCTGGTCCCCTGGCTGGTGACGCTGTTGCGCGCGCTCCGGGCGATCATGCTCCGGGCCGCAGACACAGAACCGATCCCAATCCAAGCGTAATCAGGATTCTTCACGAGCGACGGTGGAACGCACCTTGACTCCGGCTGGGCTACTGCGATCGTCCCCCTCGGTCGAGGCTCTGGTCGTTCTGTCGTACCTTCTCGGCGCTCTCGAACTGCTGGCCCTGCTCCCGAATTTTGGCGATGCGCTCGGCCTTGGCGTCGGTCAATTCGCCCTTGGGCAGCTCGGGATCGCGCGCTTCGGCTTCCTTGGTGGCGCTGTTCTCCGCCGGCTGGGCTGATTGGCTGTTCGGGACCTGGGCTTCCTGCTGCTGCCGTTCCTGCGGCTCAGCCGCGCGGGCGGCGCGTTCGGCTGCCAGATCGCGGTATTCCTGCCGCAGCTCCTTGCTGTGCGCTTCGTAGTCGGTCGCGCGTTCGCGGAATCGCAGGGCTTCCTCGCTGTCGTGCCGGCCGGTGATGACTTCGCTTTGCCCGGCGATGCGACGGCTCGTGACCGCCATATAGTCGTTGGCCTCGATCTCCTTGCGCAGTTCGAGCGTCTTACGGGCCTCCGCGTCTTGCGCCGAAGCGATCTGCTGGGTGAGCTGCTCGCGGTCGCGGATGAAGGCGCCGTATTCGGCCATAGCCGCGCGGGCCAGTGAGCTGTAAGGGTCTTTGACATCGTATTCCTGCCCAAGTGCCACACGGTAGCGGTCGCCGGCGTCCCGGATTTCGCCTTCGGCGGCGTTACCCTTCTCCTGGGCTTGGCGCTTACGCTCCTCCTCCTGGCGAGCCTCTTCACCTTGGCGCTTCTGAGCGGCCTCGAAGGTATCGAGGCGAGCGCGCTGGTCGCGCATCTCCTCGATCTGGCGCACCTGGGTGTCGGCATTTTCACGGGCGAGGACCTCGATACGCTGCTCTTCGGCCCTGTGGGCCCCCTGCTGCCGCTTCTGATCTTCCTCGCGGACCTGCGCCTGGCGGGCGTCTTCGTCTTGCTGCGCTTGCGCCCGACGTTGCTGCTCGGCCCTCTCGTCCGTGGGGTTCCCGCTCATATTTCCCTGCCCTGCCTGCTTACCGCGTTCCTGCTCAAGATCGAAAACTTCCGCCGTAACGGAATGCCACTCGGCCTCCAGCGCCGCGCGATCCTCATTGCGGGCCTTGGCCGCCCGGCGATCGTCACCGGCATGCGAGGGACGGCCTTCCCGTTCCATCTCGGTCGCGACCGGCCCCTGCTTGGGTTCGGGTTCGCGATCGACGCCCTGGTCGGCAAGACTGCGGTGATCGACGCGCGCCGCGTGCCCGTGCTGCTCGAGCTGGCCGTTCACCGCATCCGCCCAGTGCGCGCGCCATGCCTCAAGCTGCTCCGTCGCGTTCCACTCCCGCACTTTATTGCCGAAACCACCGGGGAGAAGCTCGCGCATCGTCAGCAGGACATGCGCGTGATGGTTGCGCCGGTCGGCTTGCCGGTCGGGCGCATGGATAGCGACATCCGCGATCATGCCATGGGCGACAAATTCGGTGGTGACGAACTGTCGTACCAGATCGCGCCGCTGCTCACGGGTCAACTCGTGCGGAAGCGACAGCAGCAGGTCGCGGGCGAGTTGCGCATCCTTTCGCTTCTCGGCCTTTTCGACCGCATTCCAGAGCTGGGCGCGATCCTCCATCCAGGCCGGCGTATTGGGCGGGGTGAGGATTTCGGCGTAGAGCACGCCGCGCTTCCGGGTATAGTCGAAGACAATGCCCGTACGTTCATCGTCGATGCTCTCGCCGGCGCGATAGGCAGCGGAGGCAGTCGCGCTGCGCCCCTGGCTACGGGCAATGACCTTCGCTTCAAGCCGATAGATCGCCATTGCGGACCATCCGCCGGGACAGGGCGCAGGGATAGGAAAGACGCGAGAGAAGGGGTTCAGGGAGCCCGGCTCGCCTGACACTCGGTGCAGGGCCGCAAGGCCCGGTCCGGTAAGCAGAGCCAGCGCCTTTGCCGCGGACGTTGCGGAGCAACGTATAACCGCGCAGTTCGCGCAGTTCGCGATACCTCCCGTCACCAAACAGGAAAGTCACCCGTGACTTTAACGCCCAACGCGCCACGCCTACAATCTCTTCTCTTCGGAGCGATCGTACCCCACGCCAAGTTACCGGGAAAGGGCCTCACCCGTGCCACGCGCGCGCAAATCCCTCGACGACAAAATCGCCGAACTGAACGAACGGCAACAGCAACTCACAGCACGACGGCTGTCGCTTCTTGCCTCGAAGAAGACCGCAGACCGCAAACTCGATACCCGCCGTAAAATCATTATCGGTGCCGCCGTGCTGACTCATGCCGAACTTAACCCGCCCTTTTCTGCCGTGCTCCGCGACATTCTCTCCGTCGCCGTCCGACGCGACATCGACCGCCGCGTCATCGCCGATCTTCTCGCCCGGCCTCCACCGGACGATCCCGTCACCTCCCGGTCACCCCCGAACCAGCAACCGGTCGAGCCGTGACATCCCCCTGGCGCTGGGTCGCACCCTTGAAAATTCCGCCCACCCGCTCCCGTTTCGCCCATGGTCGCAAACCCGGCTTCGATGAGCCGAATCTCCCGCCGGATCAGCGGCGCAATCGGTGCGCTCGGCGATTCCTGCCGTGACCGGGCCGCGCCGGCGCCGGTCGGCAGAAATGCGTCACCCACGCCGCCACCCGGCGCCATAAAGCCAAAAGATCCCCACGGCGGGATTCCTTTGCCGCTATCCGCGACTCCGCGCCGTCGTCGGGCGCCGCATTCCTCTGCGATGTTCGGCGGCGCGGTTCGTCCATCATCCGCCGATAGGGGCGGCTTTTGCTTTTCGTCTTCGGCGAAAAATCGCCGCTGCGGCTTTTCCCCTTCTCCTTTTCCTTAATCGCGCTTCGTCCCTGATCCCGCGGCTTCTGACGTTCAAGTTCCTCCTGCGCCGCCTTCACAAAGGCGCTCCTGATCCGGTCGTGTCTGTGGCGGCGTTCGCGGCTGCGGCCCGCGAGACGAGCCAGCAGCTCCATCGGCGTCAGCGGACGCACGGGGCCGGCTGGTTCGCTGCCGTGGAAGAATTGCGAGGCGGCGCGGCGCTCGTCGCGCCGTGCCATCTGCCGGGCAAGGTCATTCAAGTCGCCGGCGGTCTGGCGCGCGACGAACAACTCAGCCTTTTCGCGATGCCGCGACAGCGCCACGTAGCTAGCCGCCCTTCGCCAATGTGCGGAATGATAGAGATAGGTCTGGTCGATCGTGCGGCCCTGGCCCTTGTAAATCGTGCCGGCATAGCCGTGCCGAAAATCCTTGAACACTGTCGCGTCGAACGCGAGCAAGGGACCGTTCTTCCCGTCGAGGCAAACGACCATCCGGCCCCCCTCGATGCGGCGGATGATCCCGGCATTGCCGTTACAGATGTCGAGCGTCTTGTCGGTGCCAGTGAACTGGACCCGGTCGCCCTCGGCAAAATCATGCTTTCCGTGCTTGGTCTCAAAGCTCGTTGAAACGCCGAGCTCGCCCCGCGTCTGGCGCACACGCCGCAGATCCCGGTTCAATTCGTCGACGTCGATATTGGTATAGGCGAACACGAAACGCGCTTTTCCCGGATCAGCCGCGCTATCCGCGGCCCATCGCCGGACGAGCGCCGCGCGGGCCTCGTCGGGGCTGCCCGCCCAATGGACATGGCCTCTCGCCGCGTAGCCGGCGAGCGCGTCGTGAAAATTGCCTTCCGCCAACATCTCGGTCGCGCGGCGGTCGTCATTCTTCAATTGCCGGCGCACCTCGGTCAGACCTGCCGCGCCGTGCCGATCCTTGAGAGCACCGAACATGCCGCCGCGATCGATGCTCGACAATTGCCGGTCGTCGCCGACCAGAATGAGTTTGGCGCCGGCGTGATAGGCATGGGCGGTCAGCATCGCCATCAGTTTGGTGTCGACCATCGCGGCCTCGTCCACCATGACGACGGTGCGGCGGTTCCATGTCGTGCGGCCATTGTTGAGAGCGAACAGCTCGCTATGGATGGTGCGGGCATGGCGGAAGCCGTCGCCCTGCATGTCCTGGGCGACGGCGTTGGTCGGCGCCAGTCCGACCGCCCGGTAGCCGCCCGCCTCATAAATCTCGCGGATCGCGGCCATCGTGTAGCTCTTGCCGGTGCCGGCCTGACCGTCGATCAGCGCGAGACCTCCGGCCTCCGTGGCGTGGCGAACCGCGCGGGCCTGCTCGCGCGTGACGGCGCTAAATCTGTCACCGCCGAGAACCGCGCCGCATACCGCATCCGAGAGCCTATGCCCCTGGTTGCGGTCCAGCCCTTGCGCCGCCCGCAACACATGGCCTTCGGCCTCCAGCACCGTACGGCTGGTGTACCGGGTGATCACGCCGTCAGCTTCGTCGGACAAAGCGACGATTTCGGCATGGCGGAAAATTCGCGCCGCGAATTGCGCGCGCTCGAAATCGTCCTTGATCTGCTTTTTGAGGACGCGATCGAGATCGCGGACGGTGAAGGTGGCGCGCTGCTTGGTCATCAGTTCAAGAACAGCCGAGGCATCGCGTTTCGCGATGGCCTCGCGCAGCTCGTTCGCTTCCTCGCGGCGGGAGCACAGAACGCCGCTATGCGCGCGCTCATACGCCTCGGCCCAGCGCGAGAGCTTCAAGTAATTTTCTTTCAAATCGTAGGCGCGGCCCGTCGCCGGATTGATTTTGGAGGCGACGATATGCAGGTGCGGATACGCCTCGTCATTATGGATGACGAAGAGTGCCTTGGCGTTTCCCATGCCGGTCGCTTTCAGCGCCTCACGGGCGGCTTCTGCCATCTCCTCGGGGGTCGGGGTTTCGCCGGGTCGCCAGCCGAGCGACAGGTGGACGCAATCCTTCTCGCACTGGCGCGTCCGGCTGGCCTGGTTGAGCGCGTCGAATTCCATGATGCGCCGCGCCAGATCGGCATCCTCGCGGCTCACGATGTCGAAACCGAAGCCGGAGCCGCCAATCCAGGCGACCCGGCTGTGCCCGTTCGCGGGTTCCCGGCGGCGCTTCCCCGTCTCGGGATCGCGCCCCTCGCCGAGGACATATTGCGCTGCACCGGTGATGCCTTTGCCCACGGTGCAGCGGGGGATCATAGGGCGATCACCCGCGCGAAAGCGGCCTTCAAGAGACTGATCGTTGCGCGCAGTTCGTCCTCCGAGGCGACCGCGCCGGTTCTATGGGCGAGATGGGTGAGCTGATTGAGATTATTGCCGATTGCATTCAGCTCGCCGGCAAGGCGGCGTGCATCGGGATTGCGGCGGGTCGTGGCGACAGAACGGGCCTCGCCGAGATGCAGGAACAGGAGGAAGCGGGCAAAAGCACTGAGAGCGGCCACCCCCGCGCTGGCGGCGGCGGCCTCAAGCTCGGCGCGTTCGCCCGGCGTCAGTTGCACATGCAGAGCCGACGTCCGGCGTTCGCCGAAATAGGACGGTGCGTAGCGCCCCATGGCGGCCTGTTCCCATGAAAATGGCCAGATGAATTCCAATGGAATTAGCTATCTGGCTGCCACTTTGAAGTGTACCAAATACTGTTCAAGGTTTGGTTAAGATAAAGGCCGGAAGGCCTTCTTATATTGCTATATTATTGCTGCAAGTGCGTAACGGCCGTTAGCTCAATACACCGAGTCTTATTGCTATAATATACGGGAGGTAGAGTAACATATTTTCTCCATCTTCAAAGCCCGATTATTACTTTCATGGGCGGCGTCGGGGCGGACTTCAGAGAGGTCGCCCCGACGCCGCCCATGGCCTGGATTCAGGCCGCGGGAAACGGGCAGGGAGAAGGATCGAAATGACGATAAGACCTTACCGTGTCATTCGGCGGGCCATGCCTGTTTTTGGTAGGCAGGGCGGAAAGCAAAAAGCCCCGCCGGGGTGAGCCGGCGGGGCTTTGTCCGGGCTAGCGGTTCCAGATCAGGGAGTGGCCCTTATCCGATTCCACCAGGCGGCCGAAGATCGGTGCCGGGAAGCTCGGATCGTCGAGCTTGACCGAGATGTAGGGATTGCCCGCCTTGCTCGTTGCCTTCCAGGCCGCCCCGATTTCCGCCTTGCCGGCGAAGACCCGGAAGTCCGGGGACTGTTCGCCCGTCTTGTCGACCGGGGTGATGGTGGCCTTGGCGTTGACCGAGAGCGTCGAGATCGTGCCCTGATAGGCGTTGTCCTGCTTGGTGAAGGTTCCGATGATAGCCATTGTACTGTTCCTTTCCGTTTGTTGAGACCGCTCCATGCCGCCTCGATGGCGACCGTTCATGCGACGAGGCTTTGCCGGAGTGGGGGCGCGTTATCCCGAACCCCGCAGGGGCGCGGAGCTGCACAAGCGCAGCGCGGAAGCGAGGGGGGAAACGCGGTCGTCAGACTTCACCCGCATCCCGGCGGAGTGGCGCATAGGTTCGCCATTAATCGAGGCTGCTTGGAATGACGCGGCTCACCCGGAAAGGAACAATGGCGTCGGTCATGGAACGCCGAGCGGGCCAATGCCGGGACGAGTATGTTCGCCGCCTCGCCCGACAACGACATCCGACACGAAGATGGGAATCAACGAACAGGCTTTCCTCCAGCTTCGCCGACAGCAAGGCATACGAGGGAGATTGGGGGAGCGAGCAATGGGCATGCCCCATTCCTGTTTGCGAGCAGCATCCGAGTTTCAGGTCCATTCCCTTGCCGGATCAATCGGATAAACAGCGTCGCCGCGAATTCGGACCGTAAACTGAAGACAAATCCTGCATCGCGGACATCTGGTCGAGCGCTCGGCAAACATCCAGCCGAGCTGGTGCGGGAGCTCGGTCTTACCAATAGAACGAAATATAATTCCCGCTGAAATCTGGTATAATACGACCGCTATATTCTACCAAAAGCATTTGTTGTGTTCGTATTGTTGACGAAACTTTTAGGCATCTCCGTTCGATCAAAGCACCGAACCGCCAACAGCGACCTCGTATGGTGACTCGGCTTCGGTGCGAGATGGAGGCAGGGATATTGCGATGGCGAGCACCCCCGATCTTGACCGCGCATGGACACGGGCCGATGTCGCAGACGCGCTGCGCGCGCAAGGCATCAGTCTCAATTCGCGCGCCGACGGATACAGGCTGAATTTCATCAAGGGCGGCACGACGCAAACCGAATATGTCACCGACGATTTGATTGACGCGCTCGTCACCGGACTTGAGATGGCCGAGCATCCTCCGGCGCCGCCACCAAAGGTGCGGCGCCATTACAGCAAATGGCGAACCGATAGTAAGCGGGAATTGAAGAATGGTTTTTTACGCGATGCGTTCGATTTTGGCAAGGGCAGCGCAATTAGCATTGTTAGCAACATCCTCTTGCATATCTCCGGAAACGCGTCAGCTT
>Ga0207933_1002406_pt1 | contig 12183 bp, 13 predicted proteins | sample NGESurdeep092012_4_FD_184488 | JGI IMG/M metagenome (GOLD analysis project Ga0207933, IMG submission 184488) | Arctic peat soil microbial communities from Barrow, Alaska - NGEE Surface sample F53-3 deep-092012 (SPAdes) | ecosystem: Environmental > Terrestrial > Soil > Wetlands > Peat ... | reverse complement strand
TTAAGGGTCATAGAGATTCCGGCCAGCCCCCACCACATATAACCAAGTGTTGGATCAGCCCAAGCATGAGATAGCATATTAACTACGATAAGCCCTAGCAGACTGGCAAAAAGGCCAAGTGCCAGAATATCATTACGCCGTTGCCAAAGTCGATAACCAAGACATATATTAATCGCTAGAAAAAGCCCTAAACCAAAGATTCCGGTCTCTTGACCAACTTGAATGTAATAGTTCTCTGCTATGCGAATTCTTTTAGGATTGTAAGTAGAGGCTGGGCCGGCTGTTCCTACACCACCCCCCAGTGGTTGATGATAAATGTCTTTTAACCCCGACTTTAAGCCACTAAGATGACCTTGGTCAGAGGTGGTCTTAATAGCTGAATTAGTTTGCGAATGAAAGAAGATGTTCTGCAAGCGAGTACTGTGGTTAGTAATAATTAAGGCACCTGCTATTAGAATAACCACTGCACCTGATATTACTACTGTGGAGAAAAATTTAGTCTTGTATAGCCCGAGGATTACAATAAAAGCAATAGCTACAAACGTGCCCATCCAAGCACTTCGTGAGAAGGTATAAATTAGAGTTACGCCACTGGCTAGTATTAAAACAATCTCCACCCAGCTGCGTCTTAGCCTCAGTAACACTGCGCTTATTAGTGACATTATAATAACCAAATAGGCGCCGTACGGGTTTACGCCTCTGAGGGTCGATTGTATTCGCACATAACTTTGGTTACTGTTTATTGTTTGATACGGTGAAATAGTCGTTGCCCCATAGCCAAAATGTTTCAAAAAATCTTGAGGGAGCACGAAAGCTTGTAATAAACCAAAAGCCGACACCAGCACCGTAGGCCAAAGCACAATTGGCAGCCAGTGTTTATGCAGAAAACTTGAGGCTAAAGCTGCCACCCAAGTAACTATAAAGAACACTAGAAAACGAGTATCAACTATTAGGCCATAACCAAAGGCCTTAGCAGTTACATTTTTGGTAGAATAGGCTATCAAACCAACTACTACAACTACTGCCAGGTAACCGATAGTCAGCCACACTAATTTACTCTTCAGAAGAACCCGGCGGATTGTCGCATCAATAATCACCAGATACAGGGCACTGAGCGACGCCAGCATTAATAGCACTTCGGTATATAGTCGCAGGCCAGTGTAATGACCAACTAGGCTTGAACCCCAGACTGTCAAAAAAGCATAAAAGGGAACTGTTACTAAAATAACCCCGACTGTAATCGTCAATAGTCTTGTCGCAAAGGCTAGGGTCTTCATCCATATAATTGTACCCCACGTAGGCAGCTAAATAGAATCAATACTTTTTAGCTATGGGATAGTAGGTCAAGATACCGTGTTCCTCCAAAAGGTATCTTCTGCTTGGCTACTCTACCTGAAGAAAAACTAGAAGCAAAAGTTAGAGTCAGCTCACCGTACTGTTGATTGATAGAGTCTATGCTGTCACTTAGCCAACGTTCTTTATTGACTTCCTCCAATAAACTCATTTGGTTATTGTGCGATGCTTCTAGGCCATAACAAGTAACCCCGATCTCTTTGACGTCACCGTCCAGCGGGCGCTGGTTAAACACTAATATAGCTCGGCGATAAATTTCGGCATTAGAATAAAAGGTCGTTTTAAACATCTTACGGTTGTACCAATAATCACCCGAATCATAGCGGGCATAGACCATAACGCCACGAGCGCAAAGATCCTTAGAGCGCAACCTAACGCCTGTAGATTCACAGAGATAGGCTAACCGGGCGTTAACAGCCTCGAGGCTTAAGTGGCTATTGTCCAGAACATATTGTCGCCCAACCGATTTTGTTTGGCTGTCGTGGTTATCAACCTCCCAACCACGTAACTTCTGGTACCAGTCGTCACCGCAAACGCTATGAAACACTAGCCGGTGTAGGGTCTCAGACGAAGCCTCCAAAAACTGCAGTGGCGTATAGATACCAACCGCATTAAGTCGGGCTTGGTTGCGGACAGCTATACCGCTTAGATCAGTTAAGCTTAGACTAGCTAGCGTTGAGCGTAGATTACTATGCGTAATGATATCAAGGCCATCAGGCTTGTGCAGGGAAGCAGCCTGTTTGGCAAGGAATCTATTAGGGGCAATGCCAACATTACACTTCATCCAACAGCCCACTTCATCCTTAAGACGCTGCTTGATCTCCATACCTATATCAGCCAATGACCGGGTGTTGACGTATTGCCGAGTACCATGAAAATCTATAATTCCCTCATCAATACTTTTCATGGTAACCGCCGATGAATAACTGCGCATGATGGCCATCAGCTTTTGGTAAACATAGTGATATTTTGGCGGGTCAGTCTCTACGATTGTCATTCCTGGTGCCAATTTTAAAGCTTCGTCAGAGCGCATACCAACCTTAACTCCTAGGGCTTTGGCCTCATAGGAAGCAGCTATAATACAGCTAAAAGTAGTCTTACGATTAGTTACCCCAACCGGTCGATTCCTGAGCAGTGGACGAGCCTGTTGCTCAACACTAGCAAAACAGGAGTTTAGGTCAACATGCATGATCTCCGGCCGGGCCCTATTAAGAGGCAGCTGCATAACTGGCGTCCGCAATATATACAAGCTTCCAGACCAGACTCATGGCGTCAAATTCTAAGCGGTAGTCGGCACTACCGTCAGTCATGTCAAAGACATGGACCATACGTTGGCCCTTATGGGTTGGGTGACGTAAACCGGTCTCTGTAAAAACAACTTGTTTACCCTCATATTCCATGCGCTTAGGGAAACACTTTGGTTGGTCTTTGTCTTTAAAATAATAAGCAACTATAGTTACATCCTCATTCAGCGTGATAACATCTTCCATAGTATTGAACTCCTATAAAAATTAAGTAGTAATTAAAGAGAACCTCAGGCAAATGCTAGGGAACGGGTTTTTAAGAGAGAAGCTTGTTTGGCGTCAGCTGCTAACCACCGTTCATAGGCTGCAACCATTAGGCCAAGAAGCTAGTAACTAATATGAAGGTTGGTAGGGACCGGGGTATACCACCTTGGGTTTTATAGAAGTCTGTACGGAGGAAGGCTAAACTAGCCAGCCCATACATGGCTTAAGTATTATTGTACACCCCAGCTATATAAATATACAGACCGAATCACTTAGGGCTAAACTGGGGAATAAAATGATACAGTATACTTATGGGTTCACGCTTCGACACGATTTTCCGAGTTAGTATTATCTTAAAAGGCCTTGATGCCCTAATTGAGATTATCGGCGGGGTATTACTATTATTTGTTACCACCAGTGAGATTACTCGGGTTGTAGCCTGGCTAACTAGAAATCTACTGGCAGAGAATTCCCATAGCACAATCGCAACCTACCTAACCCATAGTGCTCAGCATTTGACTGTTGGTTCAACTTTATTTGGAGCTCTCTACCTGCTGTCTCATGGCGTCATTAAAATGTTTGTTGTCGTTAATGTCCTAAGAGATAAATACTGGGCTTATCCTCTTTTGATAGTCGTGATATTCGGTTTCATCATCTATCAAGTCATTGATATCATCACTAAACATTCCATCGGCATGACACTGCTAACTATCTTCGACATCTTCGTTATAACGCTGACTTGGTTAGAATGGCAGAAGAAACGTAAAATTAGAGCCGAGAAACTAGCCAAAGAAGAATCATCGATTACCGACTAGCTTTATTATCTAATTTGTTACAATAACTAGAGTAATCATATGAATTATATAGATATTGCATTAATCATAATATTTATTGGGGCATTGATCCGTGGTGCCCAGATTGGTTTTGTGAGACAAATCCTATCAACTATCGGGTTTTTTGCCGGCCTGTTTCTGGGCGCTTGGATAGGACCGCACGTTGTGCATTTCGCCCATACAGCTTCGTCGAGATCTTGGCTGACTCTACTGCTAACATTAGGTTTCGCCTTAATATTCTTATCGGCCGGTGAATATATCGGCATACGATTAAAATCCAAACTTATTCATCGACTTATTATAGATAAATTCGACGCTGTATTTGGGGCCATAATTGGCGGTGTCACTCTAATACTTCTAGCTTGGTTCGTGGCAGCAATATTGGTAACTCTGCCTTTCCCGTCAGTCTCTAATGCTATTCGTGGCTCATATTTGATCGCTGCCATAGATGAGACATTACCACCCACCCCGAATATTACAGCTGATCTTAGCCATGTTATTGCGCCAAATGGTTTCCCTCAGGTTTTTGTTGGCGCTGAACCAACTTCTGTGAATACCAATGCCGCTTTGCCAAACCTTGGGTCGCTAAGCAAGGCAGTAGCCAAGGACCAACTATCTGTAGTGAAGGTTGAGGGCAACGGTTGCGGCGGGGTCGTCGAGGGCTCGGGCTTTGTAGCTAGTCCTGGTGTTGTCGTTACTAATGCTCATGTGGTAGCAGGGGTTAATACCCCATACATTATCGATAGCCATGGTCAACATCAAGCCAATGTCATATGGTTCGACCCTAATCTCGACTTGGCGGTACTCACAACTACCAATCTTGCTGGATCGCCGCTGCCAATCAGTTCGGCGACATCAGCAAACAGTACTCCAGGGGTCGTGCTCGGTTACCCGGGTGGTGGAGATTTTACAGCTTCACCAGCCTTAGTTCTTAACTCATTTATAGCGACCGGTCGTAATATATATAACCAAGGTACCACTAATCGATCAATCTATGAGGTCAAAGCCAAGGTAATACCAGGTAATTCCGGCGGCCCACTAGTAAACGCCCAGGGTGCTGTTATCGGGATTATATTCGCTGAATCAACCACCTATAACAGTGTTGGTTATGCCCTTACTATGCAACAGCCGTCGAATGAGCTTCACCGAGCCTTAAAGCAAAACCAAATTGTCAGCACCGGTGTCTGTGCTAGCTAATGTCGATTTTGCTATAATACATGCTAATGACAGAAAAACCCAAGAAGACAACTACTCGCTTCGCCAAAGCTATACCATATATTTTTATCATCGGTGGCATCATCGGATTAATTGCCTCAGCAGTTTTAACCTATGACACCAATAAGATTACCGCCAATCCTAGCTATGTGCCGAGCTGTAACCTTAACCCCATTCTTGCTTGCGGCTCAGTTATAAAAGCCCCGGAATCCCAAGCCTTTAATATCCCAAACCCCTACGTTGGTCTAGTGGCATTTCCGGTTTTAATCACAACTGGTTTTGCTATGCTAGCTGGAGCCAAATTTAAAAGATGGTATTGGCTCGGACTGGAAGCAGGTAGCATTTTTGGGATAGGCTTTATCCATTGGCTGTTTTTTGAATCAGTTTATCGTATTCACGCTCTTTGTCCTTATTGTATGGTTGTCTGGGTAGTAATTATAACTACTTTTTGGTACTTAACCCTTTACAACCTACAAACTGGTGTCATTAGTCTGCCGAACAAATATAAACCACTAACCAACTTCTTGGTTAAGCACCATCTTGATATCCTGCTGTGTTGGTTCCTAATTATCGCTTTGCTGATTTTAAATCATTTTTGGTACTACTACGGGCATTACTTCTAAAGCTATTGGTGCCTAAGAGCGTCTATTGGGTCTTTGCGAGCGGCCTTAGCGGCTGGTATCAGACCAAACACCGCGCCGATTATTAGAGATAAGCCGACAGCTAAACCGATAGTCGGCCAAGGAATAGTTGGCTGCAGGACAGTAAATATGCGCAGACCAAGGTTGACTGCAAGGGCGATAACTACGCCAATAACACCACCACTAGCACTTAGTACAACCGCTTCCATTAAAAACTGCCTGAGAATTTGGCGATTAGTCGCACCAACCGCCTTACGGATCCCGATTTCACCAGTTCGTTCGGAGACTGTCACGAGCATCATATTCATAATGCCTATCCCGCCGACGAAAAGGGCAATCCCAGCGGCGGCGGCTATTAACTTCGTTAGTAGATTGACGATAGTAGCAGACGCCGTTAAGCTGTTTTTTTGTTGCAGCACCGAGAAATTCTGTACGCCACCATGAGCTTGAGTTAGACTAGACTCGATCTCTGAGACTACATTACTTATAGCCCCAGGGCTCGTCGGTTTAACCAATATCTCGTAGATAGATGCTGTGCCACCACCGAGGGTTGTTGTCATCGAGTAAGGAATAAAGACCACATTATTAAAATCTAAATCAATTGATAGTGGAGCAGAATAAAAGCTTTGCAGTTCACCGCGTGTAAAAAAGCTCTGACCGTTTATGGTGAAAGTTCGTGCTAACGATACTCCAGCTCCGAATAATTTCACCGAGGCACCTTGGCCAAGCATGGCGTCATTAGTGATGCCGTTTTGATTAAACGAACTACCATACTGTAGGCTTTGGTTGAGAATTGGCACTATATCGTTGGTCGTACCGACAACCTGTAGGCCACTGATTGTTTGGTTGCCAATCTTTATGGTGGGTGCACTAAGTAAACTTAGAGGAGCAGCGTACTGGACATTAGTGAGAGACTGGATGAGCTGCAGGTCATTAGTGGTTAGGTTGCTGTTACCTGGAGCAGATTCATTGACTATGGCGCTAACCGCATTGGTTGGCTGCAACAAATCCGGGCGAACGGTAATTAGATCACGACCAACGTTATTGATATTGTTGGCAATCTGGTTCTTTATGCCGTCACCTATACTAACGATTGTAATTGCTGCTGATACTCCAATCACGATTCCGAAGATAGTCAGCACACTACGCGACCTACTAGATCGAAGCGATCTTACTGCTACCCCGATATCGCCACGGCTGAAGGATTTCATGATTTGGCCTTTCGAGAACGTGATCGCTTCGATTTAGATTTATTTTTCCTGGTAGCCTTAGGGCGCCTAAGACTCTTAGTTTCTCCCGGGCTTTCATCGCTGCCTGGGATAGCCTTCATTAAAGCCGAGACGCCAGCGAAATCATCTTCTTCAGTTTTAAAGGGAAGGTAGTTCATAGCTTTACGGGCTGTAGGGGCCACTCGGCCTAGGGTAGTCAGCTCGTCTTTAATAATCATCCCGTCGCGCATATAAACTACTCTGGTGGCATAACGGGTTAACTCCGGGTTATGGGTTACCATTAGAATTGTAGTGCCATCCTTGTGGATATCACTAAGTAATTCCATTATTAGGCGGCTATCATTGCTGTCGAGATTCCCGGTTGGCTCATCAGCAATAATAATTGAGGGACTATTTATCAGAGCTCTAGCGATAGCCGCGGTCTGCGTTTGGCCACCACTAAGGTGCCTAGGTAAGTAATATTCACGTTCGGCAAGCCCCAAACGGTTGATCATTAAACTGGCCTCTTTCAATCGGCGAGTTGTTGATAACCCCCTATAAGCCAGGGGCAGGGCAACGTTCTCCAGAACGGTCAAACGTGGTATCAGGCTAAATGACTGAAAAATAAAACCAATTTTGTCACGGCGCATTTTAGCTCTTTGGTTATGACTAAGTTTTTCGGCATTTCGACTATTAACCCTATAACTACCGTGTGTTGGCCTGTCCAGTAAGCCTATGATATTCATAAGGGTTGATTTACCGGAGCCACTCGGCCCCATGATAGCCACAAACTCGTTCTGCTCGATGCTAAGATTTATTTCATCCAAAGCAACAGTTGTAGCTCCGCCAAAGCCATAAACCTTACTAAGATCATCAATTTCAATGATTGCCATTCGCTATAGTTTAGCCTCAGTTTTATATAGTTAGCAAGCATAGGCTTAAACTTATATGTCATAAAGTAATAATTTTTAGCTTATGATATTCTAAGTAAGAAGTTTTGCGTAGAGATAGACATCCTGTACAGTGCTTCGTTGTTTAGGATCTAGGGAGAGGTGGCCGAGTGGTTTAAGGCGCACGCTTGGAAAGCGTGTTGAGCCGAAAGGCTTTCGCAGGTTCAAATCCTGTCCTCTCCGCCAAATAATCATGAAACGATATAACAAATTGGTACGAGATAAGATACCAGCCATTATTAAATCCACTGGCGCTATTGCTCATACTAAGGTTCTAAATAAGGACGATGGCTATATTTCGGCCTTGAAAGATAAACTAGTTGAAGAAGCCCTTGAAGTCAAAGAGACGCCTGTGGCTGAAGAACTGGCTGATGTCATTGAAGTGGTGCAGGCACTTGCTAAGCAATTAGGTATTAGTTTGTCGAAGATTGAAAAGATTCGGGAGAAAAAGAATAAGACGAATGGCTCTTTTGATAAACGTATTTTCCTGGAGTCGACAGACTAATATTGCATGCATACAGCGACAATGCCATAATGCTTAGCGGATGAATCTACTAACCAAACTGCGTAAAGATGAGAATGGACACTCTTTTTTAGAGCTAGTTGCCGTCTGTGTGATTATTGGTATACTAGCAACAATTATTATTGCTAGCTTTGCTACTGTTGAGCGTAACCGTCAGAACCAACAAAGACAAACTGATATTGATAACATTCATCAGCAATTAGAGGCCTATTACGTAGTTCACTCTTTCTACCCAACGTTCGCCGATATGAACAATACGACTTGGGTCGGGCTTAACTTACCAGTTTTGAGCCTCAATTCGCTGCGCGATCCGAAAAGTAAGTCATATCTTCTGAGTGCCCAGCCAACCAAGAGCGCCTTCGCCTACCAAGTTACGGCAGCTGATGGTGGATCATGCAATAACGTTGCCCGACTATGTATACACTACACACTTACGGCAACTCTGATTGGCACGGCACAGCATACCTACGTCCGTAGTAGTCTTAATTAGCAGCCAGGCTAAGACCTAACTAATCTTGGTGCCAATAGCTTTGCCCTGGACTACGCCCAAAATATTACCGGCTTTCATCGTATCAAAAATAACCGTCGTCAAGTTATAATCCATGGCCATGCCCAGCGCCGCTTTATCCATAACTTTTATGTTTGGGTTCTCAATAGCTTGCTGAAAGGAGAGGGTCTCATAATGCTTGGCTGTAGGGTACTTAGCTGGATCGCTGTCGTAAACACCGTTATATTTCGTAGCTTTCATAACCAATTCGCAGTCCAACTCAAGAGCTAAACTAACAGCAGCCGTATCAGTCGTAATATATGGTCGGCCCATACCGCCAGCAACTATTACAACCCGACCTTTTTCAAGATGTTTCTCAGCCAAACGATAGACAAATGGTTCAGCGACTTGCTCAGCAAAGATATTACTTAAACAACGGGTCGGTAGGCCTTGTGATTCAAATATGTCTGTTAGGGCTAGGGCATTAATCATTGTAGCCAGCATGCCCATGTGGTCAGCTGTTACTCTCTGGATACCGTGCCCAACGATTTGAACACCTCTGACCAGATTACCTCCGCCTACCATGATAACCACTTGTGTCTCAGATTTTTCAGTAACCTTTTTTATTTCTTTAGCCAACCAAGAACAAAGCTCGGGGTCGATGCCGTGTTCATATTTACCGGCTAGTTGTTCCCCAGAAACCTTCAACAGAACTCTCTTATACATTGGTCTCTACTCTAGCAGATTGTGGCGCGTAAGACTATACTTATTTAATAGTGACTACTATCTACTCTTGGAACGTTAATGGCGTGCGCGCCGTAATTAAAAAAAATACATTGTTGCCGTTTATCGAGACCGCTCAACCTGATGTATTATGCCTCCAGGAAACCAAGGCTAAAAAAGACCAGGTTGAGCTAGATTTACCAGGTTACCATGATTATTGGAATTCAGCGGAGAAGGCAGGATATAGCGGCACGGCAATATTTAGTAAAACAAAACCTCTTAGTCTTATTAACAATTTTCCGGCTCCACTCGCCAAGGCCTATCAACTAGATCTTGATAGATATGGCGACCCTGACCATGAGGGTAGAGTGCTGACGGCCGAATATCCTAAATTCTGGGTAGTGACTGTTTATACACCTAATGCTAAAGACGATTTAAGCCGTTTAGAGCTACGAAAAGCCCACTGGGACCCGGCCTTCCTGAAGTACCTAAAGCAACTTGAAAAAACTAAACCAGTGATCTTCTGCGGTGATCTTAATGTTGCGCACACAGAACTAGACCTAGCCAACCCCAAACCCAATAAAGGCAAAAAAGGCTTCACTGATGAAGAACGGGCAGGGTTTCAAAACTTTATCGACGATGGCTTTATCGACACGCTGCGGCTATTTGAGCAGGGCAGTGGTTTCTATAGTTGGTGGTCTCACTTTGCCAATGCCCGGGAAAGAAACGTCGGCTGGCGGATTGATTACGTGCTTGTTTCCAAAGCCTTGAAGGACCATGTCGTTTCAGCCAAGATTCACCCAACTGTATTTGGATCAGATCATTGTCCGGTTAGTGTTACACTAGACATATAGAGAGGCTAGCTCGATGACACCTGATGAATTCACTATCTTAGAGACTTTTATCGACGTCGGTGATGGCCACCAGCTGTATTTACAGGACTGGGGTAATGTTAAAGCCAAAACACCAATCATTTTTTTACATGCCGGGCCGGGATCGGGTGTTAATAATAGACACCGCCAACGCTTTAACCCTTATGAGCAACGAGTCATTTTTTTTGACCAGCGCGGCTGCGGTAAAAGTTTGCCATATGGATCACTTAGTAATAACACCACCGATAACCTTGTTAATGATATAGAACTAATTGCTCAGCGTCTTGGTCTCCAGAAGTTTGTCATCACCGGCGGCAGCTGGGGATCGACGCTAGCCATGGCCTATGCCTTAAAATATCCAGCCCGTGTTATCGCCATGACACTTGCCGGAATCTTTACGGGTTCGCAGGCAGAGATTGACTACTTAGATAGGGGTGGTTACCGGGTGTTTTTTCCCGATGTCTGGGATCGTTACCTTAGCCAAACTCCTAAAGGTCATCACGCTGACCCAACTAAATATCATTTTAATCGGATACTAAGCGATGACATTAACGCCCTTAGAAGTTCGGCCTACATCTATTCTAATGTCGAGGGATCGCTGATGTCACTGGACGACCGCTTCACGCCTCAAGAAGCTTCAGACTTCGACACCATCCCAACTAGAATTGAGGTTCATTATCTAGCAAATCGTTGCTTCATGCCAGACCGCTATATTCTCGATAACGCCCATAAACTAACTATGCCGATCTGGTTAGTGCAGGGCAGGTATGATGCCGTCTGCCCACCCCAAACCGCCTATGAGCTCCATCAAAAGATTCCAAATAGTACCTTAATCTGGACAATGGCTGGGCACGGTAATGACCGCAGTAATTATGATGTCATGCGCACTATTAATGCCACCTGGAATTAGCCTTTAACTTAAAAAGGACAGCCTAGATATTTATGGTACCAACTGACTGGCAAAGACAAACAACCGACAAGATACTTTTTCCTGAGCTGCTGTGGAGTAAACCGCAGAACAATCATCAAGCTGGAAAACTTTTAGTTGTTGGCGGTAGCCAACAGAATTTCTCGGCTGTCGCTGAAACCTATAACCAAACAATTGAAGCAGGTATAGGTAGTGCTAGGGTCGTATTACCAAGATCGTTACAGAAAGTTGTTGGTAGTTTTTTCCCTGAGGCAATTTTTGCACCGGCTACACCCAGTGGGAGTTTTAGTAGTGCTAGTGTTGGCGAACTAGTTGCCGAGGCGGTCTGGGCTGATGCTGTCGTGCTAGCCGGTAATTTGGGTAACAACAGTGAGACTGCTATAGCCATTGAATCGTTTGCGCATAAGTTTAGTGGGCCATTAATAATTGGGGGCGACTGCATCGAACTATTAAGGGCTTCTACTAAAACGATGATGGCTCGCCCTATGACAACTGTAGTCTTACAGTTTCCGCAACTCCAGCACCTTCTGACAACCGTTAGTTACACGACAGCCGTTACGTCTAAAATGAATTTATTACAAATTGTCACAATCCTGCACGACTTCACTAAACAATCGTCAATCAATCTCATAAGCGAATACGCCGATAATATAATAGTTGCTGTTGGGGGTAGGGTTAGTACGACCCAAATATCGAAGCCACCGGTTAGTAGCGCTGGCCTGTTAGCATTTGCGGCAGTCTGGATACTCCAAAATGTCAATAAACCCTTTGAGGCACTAAGCACTGCAGCTGCAGCATTACTAGAAAAATAATTAACAATCTTGGTGGGCAGGGAGGGACTTGAACCCTCATGTTGTTGCCAACACTGGATTTTGAGTCCAGCGCGTCTACCATTCCGCCACCCGCCCGTGTCTGATGGCTTACAGAGGTATATTGTACTAT
>Ga0207933_1002405_pt1 | contig 12184 bp, 10 predicted proteins | sample NGESurdeep092012_4_FD_184488 | JGI IMG/M metagenome (GOLD analysis project Ga0207933, IMG submission 184488) | Arctic peat soil microbial communities from Barrow, Alaska - NGEE Surface sample F53-3 deep-092012 (SPAdes) | ecosystem: Environmental > Terrestrial > Soil > Wetlands > Peat ... | reverse complement strand
GTTCTTGCTGGAACCCAATTCAACCTATCAGAGGCTTGGCTCTTTTTCGCTTTTCAGCCCTGCTTCACCTACTCCGCTAATTTGGACAGCAATGATCCGACTCCGGTGTTTCGGTTGGAACCGTGTAAACAGAAACCTGAATGCGTTCGATCCGCGGATTGGATTGCATAGTCACCTCGACTCAAATTCTGGGCATGCCGTGACCCCACGTATCGGGCGGAGATAAGTCGCGCCGCATAGGTGGCTTCCTGATATTTCCGTTTCGCGGTTTATTAAAGATGTCTTGTCCTTCCGCGATCAGATAGTCGGCCGTTCGCGCGGCCAGCGCCATGATCGTCAGTCCCGGGTTGGCCGATCCCTGGGTTGGCATAACGCTTCCATCGCAGATAAACAGGTTCGCGATATCGTGCGTGCGTCCGAACTGGTCGACAACCGAGGTTTCAGGGTTTTCGCCCATTCGCGCCGCTCCGACCAGATGCGCATAACGGGCCTCCTGCACGACTTCGTGAGCGCCCGCCGCCCACATGACCTCCATGGTCTTGTTCTTGCCGAACTCAATCAGCTTCTTATCGTTGTCGTAAAGGTTGAAAGTGATTTTGGCAATTGGAATCCCGAGGCGATCTTTTTCTTCGGCTAATTGAACACGGTTATCCGCATGGGGCAGAATCTCGCCCAGAAATCCGAAAGCAGCCCAGTGATTGTAATCCATCATCACGCCGCGCAGTCCCCAGCCCCACGCGCCTTTGGCGGTCATCATCTGCCTGGCAAACGATATGGGGAGAGGCCCCACCGTCTGGATCGCAAACCCGCGCGCGAAATCGCGTTTCGGGTCGGTTTCATAAAATTCTTCCGTCAGCGCATGCGCGGGGGGAGCTTTGTACATGCGGACGAGTTCCTCGAAGCGGCCAAGCACAACATTACCCGCTTGCGCCATAAGATAACGGCCGACGCAATCGCTCGAATTAGCGAGACCGTTCTCAAAACCTGGACAAGCCGAATTGAGCAGGAGGCGGGGTGTTTCAATAGAATATCCCGCCACGACCACCGCCTTTGCTTTTTGAAAGCGCTCGCGCCCTTCCGGATCGAAATAGGTGACTCCCGTCACCCGGGGGCCGGCGCTGGCGTGAATACGTGAAACCATGCAGTTGGGGCGGATCTCGGCTCCGTTACCGATCGCGTCCGGCACATGTGTGATGAGCGTGCTTGCCTTGGCTCCAACCTTGCACCCCTGAATGCAGAAGCCGCGATAAATGCAATGTGGGCGATCGGCGCGCGAACCGCTTAATATCGCGACCGGTCCACCCGCGGAAACACCAATGCCCAGACTTGTGCAACCCCGGATCAAGGCATCGCCCACACCGCCCATCGGATGTGGTCCATAAGGATACCCATGAGGATCGCCCCACGGATAATACGACGGGCCGGAGACAGGTAGCTCCAATTCCATGAGTTCGTAATAAGGCTTCAGGTCCGAATAAGGCATCGGCCAGTCGACGCCGACGCCGTCTGTCGAATGGATGCGGAAATCGGAGGGATGCAACCGCGGAGTGAACGATGCCCAGTGAACCGTGCCGCCTCCCACGCCTTTGCCGCTGTTATTCGCCCCAAACGCCAGTGGTTCCTTACCGGCAGTGATCCGCATATCGTTCCAATACAGTTGATGAGATCCTTTCTCATCGCTCACCCAGTCGCGTTCGGTATCCCAGAAGGGTCCGGCATCGAAGCCAATCACGCGGAATCCGGCCCGCGCGAGCCGTTGCAGCAGCACACCGCCTCCCGCGCCCACGCCCACAATGACGTAATCCACCTCATCCGCTTCATTGAAGCGATGCATCGGCGTCTCGATCCGCTGGATGGAACCGAGCATGTGCGGCTTCCCGTCGGGGGCCTGAAACTCTCCGAGGATTGGCGATTTCAATGCGTCCCTCCCTGGCCCGGCGAGCCGAGATGCTCCGCTTGTCCCGCGACCGGTTTGAATTCGCCCGAGACGGAACTGTCCGGCGCTTTCCATTCATAACGCTTTTCTTCCGACTCCCAGGGCTCTGCCTCACCGTGTTCAAGGCGCATGTAAGCACGCGGATACGCGGGACCGCCAAAGCCTATTTCGTCCCAGGCCCAGGGATGCGAGTAGTAAGCGTCGACGCAATCGGAAACCAGCAGCATCCAAAAGCGCCCGACGGGCATTCGCTTCCAGATCTCATGCGCGGCGGCCGGCGTGCCATCGTGAAGCGAGAGTAGAATTTCATCCTGTTCCCGAGGGCCGATTTCGAGGTATCCACGACCATATTGGTGACGCGCGAGTTCTTCGACCGCACGCAATCCCAGCTGGAATGCTTCACGATCGGGTGGCATGTCTTCGTATCGGTAGCCGTCGTGCGAGTCCTCGTAGAGGCGCTTATCGATCTGCGCCACGATAGGAATTTTGCGTGACTTATCGCGGTCGTCCTGCGGAAGAACGCGACCGCAGATTGCTTCCAGAAGGCTGGCTTCCTGCCCGCTGAAAAACCGGATCTCCGGGACATTGTTGACTCGGTCTAATATAACTTCACGCGTTCTGGCGTCCCAGAACTTCTGCTGACTGAGGGTACTGAACCCCGGATAATATCCTGGCTGTGCTATCGGTCCGATTGGCTTTCCAGTTCGTGTATCGATCGGACGAGTATCGGCTTTTGCGCCCTGAACGCTCATTTCCTTTTTTCTCTCCGAAGCAAACTGGCCAGTACGCCCAGAAATCCGCTGGCCGCAAACAGCAGGGGCGCAAAGAGCGGTGGCCCGTAGATGATGTTGTAGATTGGCTTTTTCAATCCCCCTGGCCGCCGCAGGACGCCCCGCGCATGATAGCCGAAACCAACGGCTCCATCCACAATTGCCACGGCGGAAGTAACGGGCAGCCATGTTTGCGCGGCGCGAGGGCTTTTGATCGCGGCGATCCCTGCCGCCATCAACATGGGAGCGACGGCCACCGGCGTCCACTGCGCCTTATAACGGAAATTATTTTTGTAATGCGAGTACCATGCCTCAAATCCACTGAAGAACGCGGAAATGACGGTTGCAATTGCCATTTGCTTTTGAAAACGGCCTTCTCGCACATCCTGCATCCATCCGATCGGTTCATGTTTCCCGCCGACGGCTGTGGCCCAGTGGTGCGCGTGTGCCGGCCTGGGCAGAATTCCATTTCCGCCCGTCTCGGAGCGGCGAAGCAGGGAGGCGAGAAAACCGAGGTAAGCGCTGACGCCAAACAGGAGTGGAGCAAACACCGGCGGACCCATCGCCATATTGACGATGGGCAGCCGCCATCCCCCTGGTTTGCGCTGAATTCCCCGAACATGGAAATAAAATCCCACTACGCAGTCGCCAAGCACTAGAACCGAAACAGCCGGTAGAATCGTTCGCGCGGCGCGCCTGCTGAAAAACCCTGCCAACCCACTTGCCATGAGCGCCCCGCCCAGCATCACCGGCGTGTACATGACGCGCCGGCTATAGCCGCCCCGGTAATGCTCATATGTCACTTCGATACCGCTCAGCGCGCTCGACAGCCCCGCAATGAGCGCTAACCAGCGCTGGAAGCGTCCTTCACGGATGTCAAGATCCGTCACCCGGGCGCCGCGCTCAAGTCTTGCGGTGAGGACTTCCGGCGTTCGTGCTTCGACTGACTTCGTATCCGGCTCATTGTAAACCGGCTCTTTATGAACCATAGTGTTCTCCAGTCAACCGGCGCAGGGCGGCCTTTGCTTCAGGGATTGCGAGCGGGAGTGCCGTAAATGTTGCCGCTGCGGCGAGAAGCGACCACACCGAAACCGCATGGTACTTCCTGCAGGAATTTGCGGTGAGCTTTCCTGCAAGCGCGGCATCAGCCAGGAGTTTCACCGCCATTCCGATCGCCATCAATGGATGCGTTCGGCAACGATCTTCCGGGCCAAGCCCGGCCAGGCAGGCAGTTACACCGTAGCTTGTCAATCCGAGCAGAGCATCCGGTATGGCTAATATCGAATAAGCTTCGGCCGAGCCATTGACTTTCTCCGCATCGAAACCGCGCCAGCGCGGTCCCGGCAGCCTTTTCAGGATGCCCATCTGATAGAGCGCTATTCCACTAAGAACCGCGGATGAAAGAAGGGACAGTCCCGTGATGTTGCGCCTCCGCTTTAGAAACAGGCTCGATCCGCACCGCAGTTCGCGGCCGGACTTATCGGGATTCACTTCGTCCTGCATTCAGCTCCGTTTTCTTAATGCCGCGAAAAGCAAGCCGGTCACCGCCATTCCCGCGAGCGCGACCAGACCGCGGTGGGCACTTAGATTAATAAGTTTCAAGTTCATCAGGCTCTGCACGCTGAAGTTACTGGCACGATTGTCGAAGGCTCCATGAGCGGAATACTCGCCCGGCACGGGCTCGAATAAGTTGTCGGGCCGATCGGGTGAAACGGGTTCGGACGTCTGCTGGCCGTCAAAACCATTCTTCGCCAGATAACGGTCGGCAAAGGCCGGAGCTATTTCCTGTGCGTAGATGGCCTGCACCGTCGGCCAGCCGACATATACTTCCCGGCGTTTCTGGCCGGCAGCCCAAACAATGGCGCGCGCGGCCACCTCCGGCTGAAAGATCGGCGGCACGGGCTGAGGATGGTTGGGGAGGCGCGTGCGGCACCAGCTGAATTGCGGCGTGTTCATCGCCGGCAGCATCACCGCCGTGATATGCACGGCGCTGCCGGCATGAATAAGCTCCGAACGGATGGAGTCCGTGAATCCCACAATGGCGTGCTTGGCCCCGCAGTAGGGGGATTGCAGGGGAATGGATCGGTAGGCCAGCGCCGATCCCACCTGAACGATAGAGCCGCGATTTCGCCGATGCATGCGTTTCAGCGCCGCCATGGTTCCGTAGACCTGCCCGAGGTAGGTGACTTCGGTGGCGCGCTTGAATTCATCCGCCGTGATCTCGAGGAACGGCGCAAAGATAGTGGTCATCGCATCGTTGACCCAGATATCGATAGGCCCCAGTTCCTGCTCGACACGCTCGGCTGCTGCTTCTACCTGCCGGGCATCGGCAACGTCTGTCGGCAGCACGAGCGCCTTTCCACCCAGTCCCTCGACCTCATGCTTAGTTGCTTCCAGCCGTTCCCGTCCACGTGCAATCAGCCCAATATGCGCTCCCTGCCGTGCGAACTCGGTAACCACGGCGCGTCCTACTCCAGCGGACGCGCCGGTGACCACGACCACTTTTCCCCGATTTGAATTTTCCATCGTGCCTCTCTCCTACTGCACCCGAACCACGTGATTACCGCCTTCCCATTGACCGGGCCGCGTCCAGAAAAATGTGAACTCGACCTCTGCTTTGAAATCGGCAGGAGTGACATCGAAGTATTCACCCCCGACACCCGTGGCGCGCGAATCGCTATCCTTCCATGTCTTCCATTGGTCGGCGGACCAGCGAAGCCTGAACGGTTCGGGCGCGCAGATGCGAAGAGTGTGGCCCTTCCGCGCCTGCGGAATCGGATGCCTGGGCAACCAGAATTCCACATTACTCTGGATCTTTCCGTCCCGATACCGCGCTGCCACCTCCGGGATCAGGTCGAATACTTGTCCGTCGTGACAGGAACGAAGCAGTCGCAAGTACTCCGAATGCGCCCACATGAGAGGATTGGCCGATCCCGTCGGGCCGCCGCGGCGGAGGTGCGCGTCCGGGAGATCCGCCTCATCCCAAATCTGTTCCGGCAGCAGACAGGTACCGTTCGAAAAACCTTCCATGGCGTGCAGCAGGGGCTGGCAGTCACGGCCGGCGGCAAGCTCAAAATGCCCTCGCTCGCCGGTCAGTAGCGGCCATGCACGGCCCTTGCCCCATTGCATGTAAGCACCGCCGTCGGGCCGCTGCCCATAGCCGTCGTGATTGTACCGATGCCAGCAGGGCCCAGCGGGAGTCTCCGTTTTGAGATTTGCATCGACGACTCGCAGACTCTCCGCTATCAATGAATCGTCGGCGGAATAAATCCCATAACGGACGAGCTGCAAAAAACCCGCGTCGACAATATCGCGCGCCGGATACGACTGCGGAGAGCCCGGCGGCTGGCTGGTCAGCTTGAGCTCAGCCTTGTTAACGGCCCCTGGACCCGCGGCTTCCCCGGGCTTTGCCGGATTCAGGCGCACAAAGTAACGAGGCGAACCAGGAGTCAGCGATCCCTCGGTTGTCACCGTCCACTCCTCGAGATGGGATCTGAGAAAGTCGGCATAACTCTCCAGAAAAGCCGCGGTGCCGGCGTCCTGCCCGGCGCGCGCGAAAGACGCTGCACAGATGAAAGCGGAGATGATCGCGGCCAGTGTGGAAGGAGAATAGCCGCTCGCTTCTTCCCACCGTTCTTCACCCGATACAGGTCCGCTGTGCAACAGAAACCCGACGGCCCGGTTCACCATCACCCGCGGATTGAATCGATCGAGTAATTGAAGCCGATGAAGACGTGATGCGAGCAATACGGGGAACGCGACTTCATCCAGTTGCATCCCTTTCCGGAACGCTTTGCCATCCACCCGGAAGTTCTGAGGAAAGCTGCCATCTTCCTTCTGTTGAACAGCCAAATAGATCAGAGCGCGTAAAGGCGCCTCCGTATTGCCGGCCGCAAGCAATCCCATGGCACTCTCGATCATGTCCCGCGTCCAGACCAGATGATAACCGCCCTTGCCTTGTTTGTCGTCACGTACCCCGCCCCGGGGAATCGTGAGCGATGCGACAAATGCGCCCCGAAACAGTTTGTCTTCATGGGTCAGGAGCAGGTTATAACTCGAATGGAAGAGTGCTCCCTTGTCGCCGCTGGCCTTCTCAAGAGGTTTTCTGCCTGTGGCCGCGGTATTCCACTGGTCGACAAAACTCCTGCGGTGCTCTTTGTAATCGATACCGAGGCTTTGGAAGAGACAAGACACCGTGCTGGACAGGTTTTCTCCGAACGCCAAGCCAATCGTAAACTCACGGATCTTTGAAAGATTGAGTTCTCCTGTAAGCGCAACGTTGCCGTTCTTTGCCTCATCGAACTCGAATGTCATCTTGTGGTTTTTCGCCACGTCGGTGTATCCATCGCTTTGCCCGACATATCCGCAGGAGAGCCGGGAGAAGCTGCAGGAAGCGCCCATTGCCAGCCAGCGGTCGTGTTTCTCCGCGACCAGCAGTTCCCGGCCCGATACTTCGATCGCAAACGCATTGTTGCCTTCTCCTCCGACTTCCAGATGAGGAGCGCAAAGCACGTATGCTTTCAGATCCCGGAGAACCTGTTCGCTTCCTTCAATCCGCGTGCGAAGCAGAACGCAGGGCCTTGTGGCCGCGACTATAATCTCTTTGGTAAACGAGAAACGATCCTTACGCTCGCGAGAGCTGATACGGTACCCCTGCGAAGGCAATATCCGCTCGATTTCGTAATCCAGATCCCGCTTTTCTTCAAGGAACAGCCCATTTCCATCGGAGAAAAGAAATTCCAGATCCCGCAGTTGCGGACGATCTACGGTTGGGTAATACACCTCGGTCAAAACGCCGCTTCCGATTGTGAACCAAACCCGGCCATCGGTTGAATTCGTAGTGCCGACACCGTCCTTGTTGGCCTGGGCCCAGCGGGGCTCGATCCCGGGTGCTCCGAACGCTCTGTTATTTCCACGAAAGTGGGCCATTTCAATCTCCTCGCCGTTAGCCGTTTACAATCAGTTCGCGGATGCCGCATTGAAACGGGGTCAGCAGTTCCGCTCCCGCCTCGGTGACGCTGACCATGTCGCAATGGCGAATGCCTCCATAGCCTTCGAAATAGATGGCGGGTTCGACGTTAAACACCATTCCTGCTTCTATCGTTTCCCCGGATTTCGGATGAAGACGCGGTTTAGCATCCGCACTGATCGCGGAAAATCCTACCCCGTGCCCCGTGGAATGCTTGAACTGCGGTCCGAATCCCCGCGTTTTGAGGACATCCCGCGCCGCAGTATCCACGTCAGCCGCTTTTGCTCCCGGACGAATAGTGCGCAAAGCGGCATCGCGCGCGGCAAATATTGCATCGTACATTCCTTGCCGGCGGTCATCCGGCTTGCCCATGGAGTACGTGCGAGTGATGTCCGTCCAGTACCCGTCGGCATAGGAATTCATGTGTACCAGCGCAAGATCTCCCGATTCGACCGGCTTCGCTCTTGAACGGGCGTAGGCCGCTGAGGCGAGGGCGGAGTTAGCTCCGGACATACACCACGCAAAGCCGTCGGCACGGCTCAGTGCCGGAAAGTCCACAAGACTCGTGCTGAGGGGTTGACGGAATGTTGTTGCAATCTCTACCTCGGTCGCTCCCGTTTTGACTTGTTCGAAGCCATGCGCAAACGCCCGCTCCGCAATGCGGCAGGCAGTGCGAATGCGGTCGATTTCGAAATCGGTTTTGCGTGCCCGCAAATGGGCTAAGACCCCGTCGGCAGGAGTCATGGTCAGGATAGAGAGCGTTTCCTCGAGGATTGCCCGCATTGTGCCGCTATAAAGATGCATCGCAGCGTAGGATACGGGCTCGGAAGTCGCCTGCGCTTCAAAGCCGACGCGCAGCGGATTTGTCGAAAAGCTATCCGCCAGTTTCCGCAGCGGAGATCGTATCGCCTGAGCCTTTGTGATGAGCTCATCCAGCGAGCCCGCCTTGAAGGTCCGAATTTCATCCGCCCAGCCGCCCCTGGCAATATCTTCCTCATCTTCCGGAACCAGGAGGCCGATCCTGCCATCTGAGAACGCGAGTACCACGCCAGCGCCGATCACTGGCCAATAGCCGGACAACAGGAGCACATTCATCGGCAGCGCGCAGACCAGCAGGTCCCACTGGTTCTCGCGCAATGCGCTCCGGACCCGCTCGATGCGCTCCGGGTTCTTCATTGTTAGATGACTTCCCGAATCTTATCCTGCAGAATTGTCTTGATAATCTTCCAGCGGTCTTTTTCCCCTTTTGCCATCGCCTCGACAAATTTAAGCGCCTCTTCCCCGGAAATGTTGCCCGGCAGAGGTGGCTCGTTCGGATCCACAACGGCCTCGACCACTGCGGGCCCGGGGTGGGCGAGCGCCTGTCGCAAAATGCTCTCCGCGTCCTTTGGATCTTCAATAGTAAAGCCGGCGGCGCCGCAACATCTGGCGTATCCGGCGAAATCGATGGGCTGCAATTCGACTCCAAATTGAGGATTGCCCTCCTGCGCCATTTGTTCCCACTTGATCTCGCCGAGAACGTTGTTCTTGATTACGATCACCTTGACGGGAAGCTTATATTTCACGAGTGTCGCGATCTCGCCCAGCAGCATCGTCAGACCGCCATCGCCAACCACGCATACGACCTGCCGGCCGGGATATGCCACCGCGGCTCCAATGCTGTAGGGCAAGCCATTTCCCATGGTTGCCAGCGAACCCGAAAGGGAGAACTGCATCCGATCCCGAATCTCGATGTAGCGAGCTGACCACGTCGCGATCGTCCCACTGTCGGAAGAAACAATCGCATCGGAATCGAGCAGCTTATTCAGGTGCCAGGTGACCACCTGAGGCTTCATTGGCATGTCGCTCCGCGTGCCCCGCTTTTCCATGAGTTCATTCCAGGCGGTCATGCTCTTCTGCGCCTTCTCGAGAAAGCTTCTGTCCTTCTTGCGTTCGATCAGAGGCTGCAGAGCCTGAAGCACGGTCCGGCAATCGCCGATAAGACCCACCTCCGCCGCATGCCGCAAGCCAATTCGGGCGGGATCGAGATCGATCTGCACCGTCTTTGCTTTGCCGGGCTTCGGATAAAACTCCATGTAGGGAAAGCCCGAGCCTGCGATGATCAGTGTGTCGCACTCCTGCAGTGCATCCTGCGCCGGCGCGGTGCCGAGCAGTCCGGTGCCTCCGATGGCGTAAGGATTACGATCCGGAATCGCGGCTTTACCCAGCAGGGCTTTCACCACGGGCGCTCCCACTGCTTCGGCAAGCGCTAACACTTCTTCGCGCGCGTTGAGGCAACCCCGCCCAATCAGCATCACGACCCTGGATCCCTTATTGATCAGATCCGCGGCCCGCTTCAGAAGTTCCTCTGGCGGGACGGGATGAGGAGCGGCAAATAAATCGCCGCTGTGGTTTACGATATTCGCCGAAGACCTTTCGTCGTCCGATTTCGTCCACTCCTGAATATCCTTGGGTATCGTGATATGTGATACGGTTCGCCGGGTCAAAGAAGTCTTGATCGCTTCATCGACTACGGCGATGACGTGGGCTGGCCCCATGACCCGCTGATTGTAGGCCGCCACGTCCATGAACAGCTTGTCAAGATCGACATCCTGCTGATAGTGGGTACCGATCAAATCATGGAAGGTATGGCCCGTAATAGCCAAAACGGGTTGCCCATCGCATCTAGCGTCGTAAAGGCCGTTGAGAAGATGGATTCCTCCCGGACCGGAGGTCGCGAGGCAAACTCCCAGGCGGCCAGTATACTTGGCATAGCCACACGCAGCGAAGGCTGCCGCCTCTTCGTGCCGCACCTGGATGAAGCGCAATTTATCCTGTCGCGTACGCAAGGCTTCAAAGATTCCATTGATGCCGTCTCCGGGAAAGCCAAAAATAGTATCGACACCCCATTCGATGAGCCTTTCCGCAAGATGATCTGCCACCGTAGCCGTCTTGGACATCCGTTCCCCTTCCGGAAAATCGTCTGCACGTTCATTTCCACGCGTGCGTCTGATCTGCCTGTGCGTTTCTGGACGTTTCGCGATTTCGAAACTGCCAGGCAACGGGTTGGATTCCTTGAGCTGAGAATGGCGCTTACTGCTTTTTTTGCTATTCCGCGCATCGGGAAGAGCTTCTGCGTAAATGTCGGTCATGGTGGATGTTCTATTCATTACCAATCAATCCATCGTCACAACGGGAATTGTGATGATTCTCGCTAAGTAAGCGGGAGAACTAAAGAGAACGCCGTCCGTTGCCAACCGGACGTTTCTAGGCTGGCATGTACCCGCGGCCTACGATTTTGCGCTCACTCACGAACATTGGCACGATTTCGAGCACATCTGTTTTCTCGCGAGCTCGCTCTCATTCTGGTGGTGCGTCATTCAGCCCTGGCCGACCCGCCCCTGGCCGGCCCGGAAGTCCCGGAGTAACTGGGGACTTGTGTTGTACCTTCTTTCGGCCGACCTCGTGAACACGGCTCTCTCTGCCTTCCTCGCGTTCTGCGATTGGCCGGTTTAATCGTTATTACCTCACGCAGCCCAATCCCTTCCATATCTCGCCGCTTTCCGATCAGGTTCTGGGCGCGGTCGTCATGTGGGTGGTTGGTTCGTTCGTTTTCCTTGTCCCGGCGACCTTGATTACATTTACGCTGCTGCAGGAGCCTTCCACATGCACGGCGTAAATTCCCACGGATTCTATCGCGATTTCGTACTTCGGGACCTGTCCTTTGACGGCGTTGTGACGTTTCTCGCTTTACACCGGGGGTGGATCGTGTAGGGGAGTTACCAGCGTCGCGAAACTAACCGGATCGAGGCTGGCGTTTGCGCATGATTAGCCGGGAGTTTCGGCGAATGCGAAACGCGGGCTAAGCTTTCCGGCCAACGTCCGATACCGCCTTGCCGAGATCGTCGATGCCCTTACCAACTTCGTCTACGGCGTATTTACTCCCCTCGGTCAGCTTTCCGGCCAGCATCCTTGTATCTCTCACGACCGCGGAAACGCCCGCCTGGGCTTCACTGCCAGTCCAGTGGGCTGACTGTTCGAGGAAGAGTGCTCCGGCATTCATCTCGTCGCCCGTTCTGACGCTGTCTTTTTTCGCCCAACTCTCTTTCGCTTTGATTTGGTGCGATTGCGCCAGTGCCAGATCCGCGCTGCCAAACCTGCTATCCATCTCCTTGACGTCTTTTACGGTGCCTTTTTCCGTATTGGTGGCCAGTTTCTCCAGTTCATCCGCGGAGGAGTTCAGTGAATGTTTGACGTCGCCGCTCGCGTGGCCAGCCCCCAGCTTTACGAAGGCTTCTCCTTTGCGGATCTCCTGCGCCGCCTTATCGTAATCCTTTGCGAGGAACGCCGTGTGTGCGTTCTGGAAATGACGGTCGGGCTCGTCGATGTCACTGCTGTCCGGCTAAACTTTTTCGAAGGCGAATAAGCTTCGTTTAGTCAGTGGGTTACGGACAATTTGCGATTTTTCGATTTGAACTTTTTTCAGTTTCGCCGGAGTGCGATTTAGTACTTTTTGTGTCGGTGCTGTGC
>Ga0207933_1002404_pt1 | contig 12186 bp, 10 predicted proteins | sample NGESurdeep092012_4_FD_184488 | JGI IMG/M metagenome (GOLD analysis project Ga0207933, IMG submission 184488) | Arctic peat soil microbial communities from Barrow, Alaska - NGEE Surface sample F53-3 deep-092012 (SPAdes) | ecosystem: Environmental > Terrestrial > Soil > Wetlands > Peat ... | reverse complement strand
GCCACCATCCTGCTCACCACTCGCTCCACCGCGCTCATGTACTACGGCGAAGAGCTGGGGATGAAGACGCATACACCCACACGCAAACAGGACGTGCGCGACCCCATCGGCATCACCGGCTGGCCCAAAGAAAAAGGCCGCGACGGCGAGCGCACACCCATGCAATGGAGCACGGCGCCGCAAGCCGGCTTCAGCACCAACCCACATACCTGGCTCCCCGTAGGCGACGACTACAAGGCTGTTAACGTCGCTACCGAAAACACCGAACGTGACTCGCTGCTCAACTGGTACAGAACCCTCATTGCCATCCGCGCACATAACCCCACCATGCACTCGGGCGGCATTGTGATGCTCGACAACAAGAATCCCAGCGTTCTCAGCTACGTTCGCACCGCGCCCATCGGCGCAAAGCCCATCGTCGTCTCGCTCAATATGACTGCACAGCCGCAGACGATACACCTCGACCTTGGCCTCGCCGGCATTCACTCCACACATATCAAAACGCTCTATACCGATTCCACCGCGCTTAATACACTCACTACGCTTACCGCCGTCACGCTCCCACCATTCAGCTCTCTTATCGCGGAGATTGAACCATAATCTTTGTTATCTGCTTATTCGCGCCCAGGAAAGGCTCAACATGTTTGGCAACTTTCAAGCGAAGTTCAATGCTCCTGCCCTCTATACGACGCCGGACGCCCCCGGACGCACAATCTCAAGTGCCTTCGGCCTGGTCGGTATTTACGCGACGATTGCCGGCGGCTTCGAAACGGGCTATGAAAAGGTTCTCAGCGAAGCATCCGCGGCACTACTTGAAGTAGCGCAGGGCCTTGGCGCCAACGCTGTCGTCGGCGTACGCTTCGATCCTTCCGTAAGCGGCTTCCTCGTAACCGGCACAGCCGTCATCCTGAACACTTAGTTCACGCTTCATAACTTTTGTCTTTATTCTGAATACCTGAGGCACCCATGCTCCACACCTTCGTCGCGCTCGTCCAGGACAAACCCGGCGTACTCACCCGCGTCGCCTCGCTCTTCCGCCGCCTCAACATCAATATCGTGTCGTTGACCGTCGGTGAATCCGAGAACCACGACACCTCGCGCATGACCATCGTCTGCGAGGCGCACGAGCACGCCGCCGACCGCATCCGCGCCTCACTCTACAAGCTCGAAACCACCGTCCACGTCGACGAAGTCAATCGCGCCGAAGCCGTCGTACGCGAGCTCTGTCTCATTAAGATCGCTGCAGGCCCCAACCATCCGCACGGCGTCCACTCGCGTTCGCAGATCTTCGAGCTCGCCAACGTCTTTCGCGCTCGAGTCGTCGATCTCGCTCCGGAGTCCATCATGCTCGAAATGACCGGCTCCGCCAGCAAGATCGAAGGCCTCCTACAGGTCCTCCGCGAAACCGGCTACGAGGTCCTCGAAGTCTCGCGCACCGGCCGCATGGCCATGCGCCGCGGCCACCACACCAGCCGCGTTCTCAAAGCCCTCGGCACCAAACCGGACACCCTCAAGGATGAAACAATAGATCCTGACACACTCGCCGACGACGCAAAACTTTCCAGCGAATTTGATGAAGCTTAGTTCGCCTTTTCCCTTATTCACTACTCACTTCATTCTAAGAAAGAGAACACTATGGCAAAGACATACCACGACCAGGACGCAGACCTCTCTCTCATTCAGGCGAAAAAAGTCGCCATCATCGGCTACGGCTCGCAGGGCCATGCCCACGCGCTCAATCTCAAGGACTCCGGCGTCCAGGTGAAGGTCGGCCTCCGTCCCGGCTCGGCCAGTGCCAAGAAGGCGCAGCTCGCCGGCCTCGAAGTCGTCTCGTCCACCGAAGCCGCGCAGTGGGCCGACGTCATTATGGTGCTCGTTCCCGATCAGACCGCCGCGAAGGTCTACAAGGAGATCGAGCCTGCGCTGCAATCCAAAGGCTCCGATGGCCAGCCCAAGACGCTGATGTTCGCGCACGGCTTCAACATCCGCTTCCGCACCATCAGTCCGCCTGCATCCATCGACGTCTCGCTCGTGGCGCCTAAGGCCCCAGGCCACCGCGTGCGCGAGGTCTTCACCGAAGGCGGCGGAACGCCTGCGCTCGTCGCTGTCGAGCAGGATGCCAGCGGCAAAGCCTTGCAGAACGCCCTCAGCTACGCCAAAGGTATCGGTACCACACGTGCTGGGGTGCTCGAAACCACCTTCACTGAGGAGACGGAGACCGACCTCTTCGGCGAGCAGGCCGTGCTCTGCGGCGGCACTGCTGCACTCGTCAAAGCTGGCTTCGAAACTCTGACTGAAGCCGGTTACCAGCCCGAGCTCGCCTACTTTGAAGTTCTCCACGAGCTGAAGCTCATCGTCGACCTCATGTACCGCGGCGGCCTCGAATATATGCGCCACTCCATCTCCGATACGGCAGAGTGGGGCGACTATATCGCCGGCCCGCGCATTGTCACTCCCGACGTGAAGAAAGCCATGCGCAAACTACTCGACGACATTCAGGATGGCAGCTTCGCCAAGCGCTTCATCGAAGACCAGAACACTGGTCGCAAGGAGTTCGAGAAGTTCCGCTCTCAGGAGCGCGGCCATCCGATCGAAAAGGTTGGCGCAGAACTCCGCAAAGCCATGCCCTTCCTCGATCCTGTCAAAGTCGAGAACGGCGCCGTCGTCAAAGCCTGACTTTGATTTAACTCGCAGCTCAAAACGCGTAATTCGAAGCTCTCAAGCTGAATCTTGACCCCATTCATACGCCTAGCCGCGTAGGAATGGGGTCACTTTTGCCGAAGCGGAACTGCCCCAGCCTTCATCAACTATCCATGCCTCTCGAAATCTCCGTCGAAAAGCTCCTGACCTGGAACGACACCACCGCCACTCATTGGCGCGACTTCATCCACGCCAATCCCGTTATCCTCGCCATCGCCAGCGACATCCGCAACGGCAGCACCGTTGCCGATACGCTGCAACACATCGTCGCTGTCGAACTCCGCTACGCCCAGCGCCTCGCAGGCCTCCCCGAGACCGACTACACCCAAGTTCCAAAAGACTCCGCGGACTCCCTCTTCGCGACCCACACCCGCGCCCTAGACCTCATCCGTGAACGGCTCGCCGACCCCACCTACGACTGGTCCGCTGAGCTCGCCTTCGAAACCATCACCCTTGGTCGCCTCCGCACCACACGCGAGGTCATTCTCATCCACTTGCTGATGCACTCGATCCGCCACTACGCGCAGCTTGCCACGCTCGTCCGACAGCACGGCTTCCAACCCACTTGGCCCATGGACTATCTCTTCACCGCGGCGCAACGCTCGTAGCTTCAAATAACATCTCCTCAGACATCGGCGCATCCAATTCAACTATGACCACCGCGACTAACCTTCAGCTGCGCGATGCTTTCGGCCTCGATCATCTGGCGTACGAAACCGCTTCGCTTGCTGGTCCTGGCCCATACGAAGTCCTGGTCCGCTTCCGTGCAGCCGCTCTCAACTATCGCGACCTTATGATCGTGCTCGGCGACTATAACCCGAAGATGCAACTCCCGCGCATCCTCGGCTCCGATGCAGCTGGCGAAGTCCTCGCCATCGGCGGCGCCGTCACGCGCTTCCAACCTGGCGACCGCGTCACGAGCCTCTTCTTTCAGGACTGGCTCGACGGCGAGATCCAACCGCTCACCGGCAAATCCGCTCTCGGCGGAGCCATCGATGGTGTCTTCGCCACCGCACGCATTCTGCCCGAGACCGGCCTCGTCCGCGCCCCCGCGCACCTCAGCTTTGAAGAAGCCGCCACCCTCCCCTGCGCTGCGCTCACCGCCTGGAACGCGCTCGTCGAACAGGGCCATCTGCGCGCCGGACAGACCGTGCTCGTGCAAGGCACCGGTGGTGTCTCGCTCTTCGCTCAGCAGATCGCGAAGATGCACGGCGCGACCGTCGTCCTCACCAGCTCCTCGGACGAGAAGCTCGATCGCGGCCGCAAATTCGGTGCCGATCTCACTATCAACTACAAAACAAATCCCGACTGGGACAAAGCCGCGAAAGACTTGACCAACGGTATCGGCGTCGACCACGTAATCGAAGTCGGCGGCCAGGGCACAATCGCTAAGTCTCTCAGCGCCGTCCGTCCCGCCGGCCACATACACGTCATCGGCGTTCTCTCCGGCATCGGAGACGAAGCAGGTCCTGGCATCCGTGAAGCCTCTGGTATTGACGTCCGTTCCATTCTCACTAAATCCGTGCACGTCAACGGAATTTACGTCGGCAGCCGCGCCATGTTCGAGCGCATGAACGCCGCCATCACCGCCAACCAGCTCCATCCTGTCATCGATTGCACCTTCCCGTTCGCCGATGCGGTGGCCGCCTTCGAGCACATGCAGCACGGCAGCCACCTGGGCAAGATCGTACTCGCGCTATAAGCATCCGGTGCCCACCCGCGCCTCACGTCCAACTATTTACTCCGTCGACTTACTCAACGTCAGCCGCGACTTCTTCTGTCATAACAGAAGTCTCATGCTCTCCAAACTGAAGCTGATAGAGACGGCTATACATGCCGCCGCGCGCAAGCAACTCCTCATGCCGTCCAATCTCCGTAATCTTTCCGCGCTCCATCACCACAATGCGGTCCGCGCGCCGCACGGTCGAAAGCCGATGCGCAATCACCAGCACCGTGCGCTCTTGCATCAGCGTCGCGAGTGCCACTTGCACCTCAGCCTCATTCTCCGTATCGAGCGCCGACGTAGCCTCGTCCAGCACCAGGATCGGCGCATCCTTCAGGAGCGCCCGCGCGATCGCCAGCCGCTGCCGCTCGCCGCCTGAAAGCCGCGCGCCGCGCTCGCCAATCTGCGTGTCGTAGCCCTCCGGCAGTTGCAGAATAAAATCGTGCGCCCGCGCCGCCCGCGCCGCCGCCTCGATCCTTGCCATTGGAACATCAGGCTGTCCATACGCGATGTTGTTGCGTACCGTGTCGTTGAACAGCACCGTCTCCTGCGTCACCTTGCCAATCTGCTTGCGCAGCGACGCGAGCGTAAGATCGCGCACATCATGCCCATCCAGCAGGATCGCTCCGCTGGTCACATCGTAGAAACGTGGCAGGAGATTCATCAGCGTCGTCTTCCCCGCCCCGCTCGGCCCCACCAGCGCCACCACCTCGCCGCGCTTCACCGTCAGCGAGATCCCCTGGAGCGCCTCCTTGAACTCACCATCCTGCTCATAACTGAAATGCACATCCTGAAACTCAATCGAATCGTGAAATCCCTTCAGCGTGACCGCGCGCTTGCGCTCATGCACCTCATCCTGCGCGTCGAGAAATCGGAAGACCTCCTGACTCGCTCCCACAGCCTGCTGAAAACTGTTGTAGTACACCGGCAGCTTGCGCACCGGATCGTAGAGCAGAATCACCGCCGCCAGGAAGGCCACGAAGGTTCCCAGTGTCCAGTTTCCATGCAGAATGCGATCTCGCCCGAAAAAAAGCAGGCCGGCAATGGCAACGGCGCCGAGCCAGTCCATCAGCGGCGATGAGATCGATTGCACAGCAACCACACTCATATTCGCCGTCAGCAGCCTATCTGCGGCCTTGCGGAACCGCGCCATCTCCCATAGCTCCATGCCAAACGCCTTCACAATGCTGTTGCCCGTAATAGTCTCGTGGGCAATCGTCTGAATCTCCGCGAGCTTGTCCTGCCCCTTCCGTGTCGTCGTGCGCACGCCGCGACCAATGCGCCGCGTCGATCCGATAATCACCGGAATAAACAGCAGTAGCACCCAAGCCATCCGCCCGCCCACGACGATCACCGCGCCGATCATGAAGATCAGCGTGAAGGCCTGCTGCAGAAAATCAGCAAGCACCGTCGACATCGCCGTCTGCACGCGCTCGATATCGTTAATCAGCGTCGAGATCAACGTACCCGTGCTATGCCGCTGAAAGAACGCCGTCGATCGCCGCAGCACGCAGTCGTACAACTCGTTGCGCAGGTCGGTAATCATTCCGAAGCCCGCCTTGTTCGTCAACAGCGTCCCCGTGTAATCGCACACTGACTTGATGACCGCCGAACCCACCAACGCCACCGCCACCACTGTCCATGCGTTGTGAATGTGGTGCGGAATAAATCCCTGCAGGTCGATCCGGTAATGAGTCCCCGGAATCGGATACACGAGCACCTTGTCCGGCGAGGTCGCCGGGTTCAAAACGTTATCCATGATCTGCTTGATCAGCAGCACGCGAAAAGCCTGCATCGCGCCCACCACCGCTGCCAGCACAACCGAGAGCAGCGACAAAAGAAGATACGGCTGTAGATAACGCAGGAGCCGCCCAATGCGTCTCATGCGCCACTCCTGGCCCATCGTCTGTTACAAGCAATCATCGAAGGATAGTGTACGCGCAGGTTAAATTCATTGCTCATCGCCGAACAAACGTAACAAGTTGTTGAAGCATCGCCACGCTCACCGCGGCATATCCCGATGCGCAACCTTCGCCTTGTAACCCGCGCCGCCCAACCGCTTCTTCAACTCCTCGGCAATCATTACCGAGCGATGTTGCCCGCCCGTGCATCCAATGCCGACCGTCAGATAGCTCTTGCCCTCTTTGATATAGTGCGGCAGCAGAAATGTCAGCATGTCCGCCGCGCGATCCAGAAACTCCTTCGTCTGCGGAAACTGCCAGATATATTTCGCAACCTTCGGATGCTTTCCTGTCAGCTTGCGAAATTCTGGAATGAAATGCGGGTTCGGCAGAAAGCGAACATCGAAGACGAGGTCGGCATCCGTCGGCACGCCATTCTTGAAACCGAAGCTCATCACCGAGATCGCCAGGTTCTGCCCACTGCGGCTTCCACCTCGCGCAAACTGCGCATTGATGCGCGCTCGCAGCTGGTGCACATTGAACTTCGTCGTATCGAGCAGAATGTCCGAGACGTTGCGCACCGGCTCCAGCCGCTTCCGCTCCGCGCGAATCGAAGAGATCACCGTCTCCTTGCGCCCCAGCGGATGCGGTCGCCGGGTCTCAGAGAAGCGCTGCACAATCGCCGATTCGCTGGCTTCCAAAAACACAACCCGTGTCGGCAACTCCTTCCGCACCTGCTCCAGGATCTCGGGGAAGCGGTCCAGCCGGCTGCCCTCGCGCACATCGATCACGATCGCCGCATGCGTAATCTCCGCCGACTTCTGCACCATATCTGCGAAGCGCGGAATCAGCTCCAGCGGCAGATTATCCACCGAGTAATACCCCAGGTCTTCAAAGGCCTTCAGCGCCGAAGCCTTCCCCGAGCCCGACATTCCCGTAAGCACAACCAACTCCCGCGAAGGGCTGCCCACCGGCACGGTTGCACCAAGCTTTAGAGGTTTCTCTTTCTTCCCGCCGATTATCTTCTTACCGATTACCTTCTTACCGACCGCTCGCTTGGCCATAGGCGCAATCCTAGCACCGCCTCAGAAACTTCTCAGGCGATCGCGCTCCCTACACCGCATGGAAAGTCCTCCGGTTCCAGACAGCAGGAGCCGGTGACTTCTGTCAGCAACAAAGATTCACAACGAAGGTAAGGGCACCGGTTTAGGATGGCTGCGCGCCGTCGCGTGGCGCTCCTTGGACCGGATCGCCTGCTGTTCCACCGTATACAGCGCGTCGCGCAGCGCCTGGTCCATGTCGGTCGACTCGCTTGTAGCCACCAGGTTCTCGCCGCGGCACTGCACTGACACCTCGGCGATCTTTCGATACTTGTCCTCAGTAAGGATGATGTGGGCGTTGGTGCATCGGTTGGTCACTTTGCTTATTCGAAGCAGACCAGCCTCGGTTTGTTCTTTCAGTTTGGGGGTGACATTTGTATGGCGGCCCGTGTACTCAACATTCATCTGCATTCCTCTCCTCTCGGTTTGGATGCCGTCATCGTACTCTACGTTGGTGCGTACTGGGTATCTGCATATCTTCGCGATACTTCGCCACCGTACGCCGCGTCACCTGAATGCCCTGCCTCTGCAGCTCGGCCGCTAAATGCTCGTCGGTCCACGGCTTGCGCGGATCTTCCTCTTCAATCAGCTTCTTCACGCGGCGTTTCAGCAGCACCAACGGCAGATCTCCGCCCTCCGGCCCATTCACGCCCTCTGAGAAAAAGAAGCGCAGCTCGAACACGCCCTGCGGCGTATGCACATATTTATTCGCAACCGCGCGGCTCACCGTCGATGGGTGCACCCCAATCTCTTCGGCCACCTCTTTGATCATCATCGGCCGCAGCCCTTCAACGCCGCGCTCCAGAAACTCCTGCTGCCGCCGCACAATCGACTCGCATGTCCGCACGATCGTATTCTTGCGCTGCTCGATATTGCGCAGCAGCTGAATCGCCGATCGATAGCGTTCCTTCACGTACTCGCGCACATCGCGCTCCGTTCCCTTCTCACGGAGCAACTTGCGATATCCCTGGTTCAGCCGCAACGATGGAAGGTCTTCCTCATTCATCACCACCACATACTCATCATCGCGTTTCACAAACGCGACATCCGGCTCGATCAGCCGCGTTGCCGCGCTGTTGTAACGCTGTCCCGGCCGTGGATCGAGCCGCCGAATAATCTCGACCGCCTCATTGACCATCTCGGGCGTCCGGTGGGTAAGCCGCGAAATCTCACGCAGGTCGCGTTTCTGTAGCAGTGGCAGATGCAGATCCACAATGACTGCCGCAAGGTCGAGCATGCGCAGCGCCTGGGCCGCTGTCTCGGCGCCGTTGCCTTCCGCCGCTCGGCTCAGAATCAGCGCCGTCTCCTGTCGGTGTGCCTCAATCTGCCACAGCAGGCACTCGCGCAGGTCGCGCGCGCCGATCCCGGTCGGATCGAGCTGCATCATCAGGCTCAGCCCCTCTGCCACCAGGGCCAAAACCTCCTCATTCGTCGTCGGATGACCCGCAATCCCTTCGGCCAGCTCCGCGTCCGTCGCCGTCAGATAGCCATCTTCATTCAGGTTGCCGATGATCAGCTCGACGCACGCCCGCACCTTCGGCGCCACCGCCATTGACCCGATCTGCCACAGCAAATGGTCGCTTAGCGTGCTCGGTTGCGACAGAAAGTTCTCAAACGACGGCCTGTCCGGATCGTCCTCGATCCCCGAACCCGTGCGGTACCCCGGGTCTAGATAATCCTGGAAATAGCTCCCGAAGTCGACCTCATCGAACGGGTCGGTCTCTGGCTTTTCGGCGGTCTGCTCCTCCGCGCTGCGCTCCCGCTCACCCTCCCGCGCCGCGCGCTCGTCGATGGTCTCCGTGGACTCGTCAATCTCCTCAAGGACGGGGTTTTCCACCAGTTCCCCGTCAATCATATTCTTCAGCTCCAGTTTATTGAGCGCAAGAACGCTCACCATCTGGACCAGGCCCGGGGTCAGTATCTGGCGCTGTGAAAGCTTTACGTTTAATCTCGGCTGTAACAACAGGGGGACCTCACTACCTCGTGAGCGGATTCCAGGCGGTCGTCCGCAAGCAAGTTCAGGGCCAGTTTACCGCGCGCACCCAAAATTGTTGTCTACCCTGAAAGGGCCACAGCCCTCAACCAGTCTGGACACGACATGACCCCACCGCGTCACGTGCCCAAAGCCGGCTCACCCAAACGAAAAGTTCTCGCCCAAATAGATCCGCTTCACCTCAGGATCGCGTCCCAGCTCCCCCGGCGTGCCCGCCGCGAAGATCCGGCCCTGGTTGATGATGTAGGCCCGATCCGTAACGCTCAGCGTCTCGCGAACATTGTGATCGGTAATCAGCACCCCGATCCCAGCTGCTTTCAGGTCGAAGATGATCTGTTGCAGCTCCAGCACCGCAATCGGATCGATACCCGAAAACGGCTCATCCAGCAAAATAAACGCCGGCTCAATCGCGAGGCAGCGGGCGATCTCCACCCGCCGCCGTTCTCCGCCCGAGAGCGCATATCCGCGCGTCTTGCGCACATGGCTCAGGTTCAACTGCGCCAGCAGGCTCTCCGTACGCTTGCGCCGAGCCTCCCATGTAATGTGTTTCGTCTCCAGCACCGCCAGCAGATTTTCCTCGACCGTCAGCTTGCGAAAGATGGATGGCTCCTGGGGCAGGTAGCTGATGCCATACTCGCGCGCCCGCAGATACATCGGCGTATGCGTAATATCTTTGCCATCGGTCAGGATCCGCCCCGCATCCGGCCGCACCAACCCCACAATCATGTAGAAGCTGGTTGTTTTGCCCGCTCCATTCGGTCCCAGCAGGCCCACCACCTCGCCCTGCCGAATGTGCAGGCTTACACCGCGCACCACCTCGCGGCCGCCGTAGGCCTTGCCAATCTCCTCAGTCTCCAGAGTTCTCATTCAGCTTTCTCGCATTACCGGGCGAAGGTTACGGACTTTTTGACTCCGATTTTTTGACTCACAGGAACTACGGCTTCACCTGAGTCTCGGTATGCACCCGGCTCCGAGCCTGGCCCTGCGACGCCGGCTCGCCTGCCACGATGATCGTACTATCCGCCGAGCCAAACAGCAGCGTAGCGCCCGTGATGCTGCCTTGCTTCTCATCCACAACATGCGGCCGCCGCGCCCCTGTCCCCGTCAGCACAAAATCACCCGTCGACGCCGTATACAGCAGTTGCTCGCCCGTCCCATACCTCCCCGGCTGCTCCATCCGCACACCGCCTGAAAGCACAACCCGCTCCACCGATCCACCTAGCGGATCAGGCTCGTCCGCCACCTTCCCTCCGCCGTTTCCCGAGCCACCCACCTCCTTCCGTGCTGTCCCCTTCTTCGATCCACCCGGACTCAGAAACACCACCCCGCGCTCCGCCTGCACTGTTCCAGCCCCTTCCTCCGTGCGCACGCCACCGGAGAACACCACCTCGCGCGAGGCTCCGCTGTAATCCATCCGCGCGCTCGCCACCCGCATCACACGATTCGTTCCCTCGGCGCCCAACATCCGCGCCCCACTCTGCCCCGACGGCTTCGCATCGCGCGCCGCCCCCGGCGCTCCTGGCTTTGCGCTCGATGCAAACACAGCATGCACCAGCCCCGCCGCCGCTGCCGGCCTCGCCATCAGCGTGTCGTGCGCTCGATCCAGCACCACGCTCGCGGCCTCCAACTGTGATGCCCCCTGCCACATCCGCGCCGGCTCTGCATCCGTCCCACGAAACTCAATCGTCTGCGCCGTGCGGTGCAAAAATGCATCCGCCGCCACCACATGCGTCACCGGAGACCCGGCCTGCCCCTCCTTCACAAACGACGCCGACACGGCCCCATGCGCCGCCGCATCGCCGCTGCTCTGGTCCAGCACAATCGTCTCCGCCGAGACGTCTGTGTCCCCACGCACCAACCGGGGTCGTCCCGTCAGCGTCACCTCGTTGCGCACGCCATCGAAGGCCGCCCCTTCCGCCGATCCCGTACTCATCTCCTCCACACGCTTCGCTCCGGCCTTCACGCCAGGCTGACTCCGCAAAACAATATGCCCACGCTGCTCCGCCGATGCCACCCGCAAACCCGCACCCAAACCCGAAGCCGATCCAGCTGCCCCCGCGCCAAACCGAACCTGCAACGAATCGCCCATGCTGCTCTCGTCGCCCCCATTCGGAGTCTTCTGCTCGAGCCGCGTGTGCCCCGTTCCGGCCAGGCTCTCCGGCTCGCTCTTCCCCGCGGCATCCGCAGCCAACGTCAGCCGCAGATCATCCGCAGCCACCTCCGTCGTCTTCACGCCGCCGCGCTTCGCAGCCTTGCCGGTGCCTGTCACCAGGGATTCGCCCCGCACCGACGCCGATCCGGTAGCCTCAATCGCCGACACCTGCGTCGAACGCCCGCTCCTCGCAGCTCGGCCCTTGGCATGCGTCAGCGTCAACGTCATCCGGTCGGCCGCCATCTGCCGATGCAACCTCACGCCATTCGCCGCCCGCTCCTCGGACGAGATCGCCACCGCCCCCGTCGCCACAATGCTTTTCGGCGAACCCGTGTCGTCGCAAGCAATCGTCACCGTCCGCGCCGATCCCCGCATCGGCCTCGCCGCGCCGCTGTCCTCCATCGTCACGCCGCCCGACAGCTCCGCATGCTCGACAAGCGACCGCGCATTCATCGCCGCTTCCATCACCGCCGCCGCAATCCGCCGCGTCCCCGATCGCAGCACCACATCGCGCTCCGCATGCACCCGCTCCAGCGATCCATCCTTGCGCAGATAAAGCGTCGCAGTCGCCGCACTGCCAACGCGCGTCTCAGTCCGCAACCCTGTCCGCGAGCCTA
>Ga0207933_1002403_pt1 | contig 12195 bp, 12 predicted proteins | sample NGESurdeep092012_4_FD_184488 | JGI IMG/M metagenome (GOLD analysis project Ga0207933, IMG submission 184488) | Arctic peat soil microbial communities from Barrow, Alaska - NGEE Surface sample F53-3 deep-092012 (SPAdes) | ecosystem: Environmental > Terrestrial > Soil > Wetlands > Peat ... | reverse complement strand
CTGCAATTCAAAGACGGTGGAGTTGTGCAGGAAACGCGTGAAAAATCCCTCGTTTTTGAAAACAAGCTGGCCGGCAAAGAACTGTGATTGTGGGAATCGCGTGGCGATTTCGTCGCACAATTTCGCCGCTTCGTCCACGATGTCCGTTCCCAGCGCGATATGCGATTCGGCGTAAAATCCGTGCCGGTTCATGTAGTCCACATAGCGCTGCGCCTCACGTTGCGAATGCACGCGAAGGTTTTCCACCTCCGCCGCGCCTTTGAAGTTGCCTGCGTCCAAAACACCCACCTGGAGAAAAATGAAGTTCTGATAAACCTTCGGGAACATACGCATCACCGCCAGCAGCGTGTGAAGGCCGAGACCGTTAAAACCGTTGACAAGGAAGATGGCGGTTCGCTCGTTTGGATCGCATTTGGCTTCCGGCGCGGCGGGTGCGCGTCCGGCTTTAAATTCAGAAGCTGCGACAAGTTCGTCAAGCCGGTGCAATTGCCTTTGCGTCGCGGCATAATGACGTTTGATTCCAAACGCGGCGGCTATCAAAATACCGGTGACGAGCAATGTCGCCCAGCCGCCTTCATCGAATTTCATGACGCAGAGCGAAATCAGGATTCCAGTCGTGAGCAAAAATCCGATGCCGTTGATGAACAATTTACGTTTCCAGGCCGGAGTGCCGGTGCGGTCAAGCCACCAATGGCGCACCATGCCGAGCTGCGAGAGGCTGAAGGTGATGAAGACGTTGATGCTGTAAAGGACGATGAGCATGTCCATCGAGGCACGCGTGGCGAGAATGACCGCCAGCGCCGCGCCACCCATCAGCAGCACACCGTTTTGCGTGACGAGCCGGTCGCTCAAGTTCGCGAATCGCGTGGGCATCCAGCGGTCAACGGCCATGTTTGCCAGCACGCGCGGGCCGCCGATGAAGCCCGTTTGCGCCGCGATGAACAGCAGCGCCGCCGATGAAGCGAGCGCGGCAATCACAAAACTTTTTCCCAGCCAAGCCGGCCATGACGCCGTCATTTGTTCGACCAAAACGGCGTTCAGAGTTTTGCCTTCCGCCGGAACGACATGATAAAGCAAATACGTCAGCAACAGGCCTGCGGCAACGAACGAGAGCGACGTGCCCATGTAAAACATCGTGCGTTTGCCGGTCTGCACGCGCGGCTCGCGCAGCGATGCCATGCTGTTGCTCACCGCCTCGATGCCCGTGAACGTGCCCGCGCCGGAACTGTAGGCGTGCAAAATCACCATGACCAGTCCCCACGCGCCGATGCTCGATGTGGTTTCGCTCACGTCCGATGCAACGCCATGTGCGACGCGGGGCAATTCGCCGAGGTGCGTGACGATTCCGTAAATGATCGCGAAGGTAAATGAAGCGATGAATAATGAAAATGCCGGCATCCACAACATCACCGATTCCTTGACGCCGCGCAGGTTGACCACGGAAAGAAAAACCACGCCTGCGGCGGCAAATAAAGCCTTGTTTTCAACGGTCGCCCAGCCGGGCGGCAGCATGCTGAACAGCGCCTCCGTTCCGCTCGCCACGCTGATGGCAATCGTCAAAACATAATCGCCGATCAACGCGCAGCCGGAAACCACGCCGGTCGTCGGTGACAGCAATTTGCTTGCGACCAGATAGCCGCCGCCGCCGCTCGGAAACAATTCGATGATTTGCGAATAGCTGGCGCAAATGATGACAATCGTCAAGATCACCGCCGCCGCGACAAATATACTTAAAAAATGATGATCATTCCCAAGTGCGTTGAATGCGGCTTCGGGGCCGTAACAGGACGACGACAATCCGTCCGCACCAAGTCCGACCCACGCGAGCAGCGCGATGAGCGAGGTGTTGTGGAAAAGGCTTTTGTCGGAAAGATTTCGCGCGCGGCCAATCACCACGTTCTTCACCAATTCAAACACATTCATAATGTTCCTGCGTTCTTTTGGCGGAACTTGAAACGCGATGCGCGCCCAAGAAAATCGCCTTCAAATGCCTGCGAGATTAGCTGTCGGGCTTGGCCTTGAAAGTGGCCTTGAAACAGGTTGTTTCGTTCGCCCCGGCCTCAACTGCTTGAGGAATTTGGGTCTCCCGCACCGGCCCGCACGAAGGCGAGCCGATTTCGGCTGCAACAAATGTAGTAAATCAAATGCGCCGCGTTTTGTCAAATCGCCCATGATTACACGAAAAAACTTTGCCAGCCTGCATTTGCGATTAAATTGCAGTCGCAATTCAATGAAGTTTCGAGCCAGAATTTTGTCCGCGATGCTTTTATTTTCGCCCGCGATGCTTTTCGCGGCCAATTTCATTTACCGGCCGGTCGCAATCATTCCGCCGGAGCCGCCGCGCGAATTTCGCGGCGCGTGGATCACGGAAGTCGCGACGAATGCCGACTGGCCGTCCAAACCCGGCCTTCCAGTTGAGAAACAAAAAGACGAGTTGATCGCATTGCTTGACCGCGCGGTTCAATTGCATCTCAACGCCGTCATTCTTCAGGTGCGCCCGGAGTGCGACGCAATGTATGCCTCGCCGATTGAACCATGGTCGGAATATCTCACCGGCGCGATGGGCAGGCCACCGCAGCCGTTTTACGATCCACTCGCGTTCGCCATCGCCGAGGCGCATAAGCGCGGGCTGGAATTGCACGCGTGGTTCAATCCGTTCCGCGCGCTGCTTGCCACAACGAAATCGCCCGTCGCGCCAAACCACATTTCCAAAACGCATCCCGAATTCACGCTCAAATACGGCAAACTGCTCTGGCTCGACCCCGGAAACCTCGCCGTGCGCCAGTATGTTCTGCACGTCATCATGGATGTCGTGCGCCGTTACGACGTGGACGGCGTGCAGTTTGACGATTATTTTTATCCCTATCCCGACATGGATTCGGCGGGACGCGCGCTAGATTTTCCCGATTACGCAACGTGGAAAATATACGGCCACGGCCTCGACCGTGGCGATTGGCGGCGGCAAAACATCAATCAATTCATCCAGACCGTCTATCAAAACATCAAGGAGGTGAAACCGTGGGTGAAATTCGGCGTCAGCCCGTTTGGCATCTGGCGTCCCGGTTATCCCAAACAAATCAAAGGACTCGACGCCTACGCCAATCTTTACGCCGACACGCGCAAATGGCTCGCCGAAGGCTGGCTCGATTATTTTGCGCCGCAACTTTATTGGCCGATTGACGATTCCCCGCACAGTTTTTCTGTGCTGCTGCAATGGTGGCTCGAGCAAAATGCAAAAGGCCGGAACCTCTGGCCGGGACTCAGTGCCGTCAACGTCGGCGAAAAATGGAAGGCGGACGAAATCGCGCGGCAGATTCAAACCATGCGCGCCGAATCCGCCGGCGGCGGGGAAATCTTTTATCACTTGAAAAATCTCGTGGACAATTCCGCGCTTGCCGGCGTCATCCGCAACGCCTATCCGCAAACTGCTCTCGTGCCCGCCTCGCCGTGGCTGGATGCCGCGCCGTCGGGCAAGCCGAAGCTCGTCATCGCTGAAAACGCACGGGCAAATCTTCAGGCACAATGGGAAAATTCCGGCGGCGAACCCGCATGGCTCTGGGTCTTGCAATTTCGCGGAGCGAATAATGTCTGGACGACGGAAATTCTGCCTGCGAACCAGACCAGTCACGTCTTTGAAAATTCAACTCCGGAAATCATTTCCATCCGCGCCGTGAATCGCACCGGCAACTTGAGCGCGCCGATGGTTTTATCTCGACAAATAATCCCGCCGGTTCAACGGCGCAAAAGATTAGATACTTTGGATTGGCCGCCAAAAAAATAGACCACTGAATTTGGTTTAACTAATCAAGGACTAAGAACTGCCCGATAGAATTGCACGTTGGCTGATAAGTTGTTTGTGTAAGTCCAACGAATCGTCGTCAAAGTGTTCGTTGCGAGCGGCGTCCAACTTTGAAGGCTGCTCGAAGTTTGAAGGATAATCTTCTGACCTGGAACGCCGTTGATTCCAATAATAAATTGGGCGACACCGGATTTCTGAATGTCCAATGTTGGCGGTTGCAGATTTGAAATTATTGTGACAAATTGAGGCAAATAAAGATAACGAGTATGTATGCCGTCTGTCATTTTTGCATAAACTGCGTAAACACCTGCCCGAATATTTGTGGAGTTTAAGCTGGCAGTCACCGGATGGATAGACAATACGCCGGTATTGGTCAAGGAACCTTGAATGGCAAGCGTGCTGTTTGTGTTGTAAGGATTAAGGTCGCGGTCAAAATAAATTTGAGCTGTCACATTGTTGGAAGCCCCGCCGTATTGATAATAAAATTCTGTCGCAATCTGCTGACCGGCCAAAACGGTGTTTGTTCCGGTTAAAAAGAATTTAATGATGTTCGGCCAAGTGCCGCTATTGGACGGTAAAGAAGTGCGATTATTTGAAAACCCGGCACCAAGATCAATATTCCAAGATTGGTTGTAGCCATCTCGAATCATTGGATCAGCTGGAAGTCCAAGCGGCAAATAACTTGTGCGGTCACCGCCACCGATGAGGCTGTAATAAAAACCCGAAATCACACCTTCATCTTCAGAGTTATACCACCAATTTGTTCTTTCGGTGCTAGTGATGGTTGCTCCTGTGTCGTTGGCTGGTGTGTTCAATTCTACCGTTCCGTGATACCAAAGATGCACATTTGAATGATAGTTACCGTATCCACCATCTATTTCTACTCCAGATAACAAACGGTTGTATGCTCCGGCAGTTGGTTCTCCGTCTGGCTCTCCAAACGCTGCACCCAAGCCTGTTTCTTGATAAAAATTATCATGGAATAGCACATTTGCGTAGGTGTTTGCTGCCGATGCGTCTGTTGGGTAACCAAGATCAAAGTTTCCATCATTGTTTAGCGGGTGGGGGTCGAGTGTTGTTAGGTGGTCAACCCAAACACCGTTAGTTCCCAGTATGCGGCTGACTTCGTTCATTAAAGAACCTCCACGGCTATGTCCAATCAGATGAATCGGGTATTCTGCGAGCGCGTGTCCGTTGAGTTCTGAAATTATATTTGTCCGTAATATTACATCGCTTAAAATCGGTGCCACGATAGAAGTGCTGAGGTCGTAGTTATCGAATTCTAAAGGACCGCCGTCCATTTGGCTCCAATCCAGTTCAACAATAATTTCGCCTGTATCCGTAACCGTGGGTGGACTGCCGTTGGTGCGCTGCCATTGATAATAGTAATTGCTGCCGTCGGTCGTGAGAGTAATTTTGTAAGTTGTAAAATTGGTTACTGGAAGCTGATAGTAATTCGGAATCTCGTCAGCCATTGCAGTTACCCAAGTTGGGTATTCACCATCCAATTCATAGCCATGCGTGATAATCGTCACGCCAGCGGCATTGGCTTTTGTAAAACAAAAGCACGCGAAAATGATTGCCAAAATTGTTTTCATAGAAGCCGAGATTTTCCAACTGCGCACTGGATACAAATATTTCCAAACCATGTCGAGATTTTTTTTAAAACGGAATTGCGTTTTGTGCGGCGGGACGTTAAACACAGTCATGCCCAAGCGCGTTTGCCTTCATCTTTCGTCAGCGCCGGCAAGGGGAAATTTCCCCCGCATTTCAGCCTGACCGTGTTTCTGGTTAAGTCTGCGCAGATAAATTTGTTGCCAGCGTCAAAAGCAATGCAAACGCGAAAATGTTTCGTTTCATTTTCATCCTTCGTTTTTCTTCATCACAACCTCGCGTCTTTGAATCGTCATGGATTTTTCTTACGAGCAGCTTCAATCTCCGCGAGCATCTGCTCCACGGTGGCGAGGAGCGCAGGCACGCGCAATTCCACCGCCTGCCACAACAGGCCATAATCAATCTCGTCGTAACCGTGGCTCACGCGGTCGCGCATCCCGGCGATGCCGCGCCAGTCCACCGCCGGATACTGCGCCGTCATTTCCGGCGGCAGACGCTTGACCGCTTCGCCGAGGACTTCCATCACGCGCTCGAACGCCAGCCGTTTGTGCCAGTCGGTCAGGATGGCGGGCAGGGAGTCTGCCTTGCACAATTCCTGCGCGTGCGCGCATAGTCGGCCATCTGCTGCAACGTCACTTTGGGGTCATGCCTGCTCATAGACAGTCATCGCCTCGTGCAGAACTTCTTCGCGGAAATACTTGCTCAGGCTGTTTGGCGTGTGCAAATCCACCTTGCGCCCGATGATCGGCTCAAGGTCTTCATGCCAGCCGTAGAATTCCCAGCCGGGGTGTGCGGTTGGCAGCAACTCCGCCAGCACGTCCACGTCGCTGCGCGCCGGATCGAAGTCGTCCCGCAACACGGAACCGAACAGGCTCAACCGGCGGATGCCCCGCGCGCGGCAGAACTCCGCGATTTTTTCGCGGTCAATCCGGATGGGCAGTTCGGCGACGCTCATGTCCATTGAATAACCGCAAATCTAAAAAAACTCAAGCGGGTTTGCTGACAAGCTTTTTGCCAGTATTGACCGGCAAAAAATTCTCTGCGGTAAAAGTTTGCGCAGACATATTTGTTGCCAGCGTGACAGGCAATGCAAACGCGAAAATGTTTCGTTTCATTTTCTTCCTTCGTTTTTCGTCTTCATGATATTTCCTTCATGAACACTTAGTTTGCCGTTTTTCAAATTGGTCTGTGGAAACGGCAGGACAACAACTTCGCCAATCAGAGGCTTGCCCATGCGGCATCCTCCTCCGGCGTGTTCCAATCTTTGGCGAGCACCGTTTCGCTCAATATCAGGCCGTTGAACGCATCGTCGGCATTTTTCTGATGCAGAAAACGTGCGAAATCATAAACTTGCGCTGCAAGGATTCCGGCAAGGCCTCACTTCTTTTTCAATCAATGCCTGTGTGCTCATGGCTTATTTATTGCAGTTCAATCGCGGCAAGTCAACCCGTCACGAAATAGGCCGTCATCGTCCCGAAAATGCTCGCTGAAATTGGATGATCCGGCAACTGTTGAAATTGATGTTTGAAAACGGGATTGCGTTTTGGGCGGCGGGACGTTAAACACAGTCATGCCCAAGCGCGTTTGCCACCATTGCGGCCAGCCGTTGGAAATCCCCGACTCGGCCATCGGCGATAACTTCCCCTGCCCCGCCTGCGGAAAAGACATCATGTTGCCGCCGGACAGCATCGCCAACCGCGAGAAAATCAAACTGACCGTCCTGCCGCCGCCGGTGGAAAATTATTCCGCAGCGCAGCTTTCCGAAATCGCAAAAAAAGTCATCGCCAACGTCCAGACCGTCATCGTCGGCAAGGAGCCGCAGGTGACGCTCGCAATCGCCGGACTTTTTGCGGAGGGGCACATTTTGTTCGAGGACGTTCCGGGTGTCGCCAAAACCATGCTGTCGCGCGCCATCGCGCAGAGCATCGGCTGCACGTTCAAGCGCATCCAATGCACGCCGGACTTGCAGCCGGAAAATGTCATCGGCGAATTCATCCTCGACCCGACGACGGGCCGGCCGGATTTCCGTTTCGGCCCGCTGTTCGCGCAGATGGTTCTCGTGGATGAAATCAACCGCGCCAGCCCGCGCACGCAGGCGGCGATGCTCGAGGCGATGGGCGAAGGAATGGTCTCGATGGACAAGGTTTCCTACCGGCTGGAAAAACCGTTCATGGTCATGGCCACGCAAAATCCGATTGAGCAGGAAGGGACGTTCCGCCTGCCGGAAGCGCAAATGGACCGTTTTCTCCTGCGCTTGAGCCTCGGCTATCCCGACGCCGCCGAGGAAAAGAAAATGTGCGAGCGGAATCAAACGCGGCATCCCATCGAAACCATCCAGCCGGTGAGCAATGCGGCGGAAATCTTGAAATGCCAGCGAAGCGTCCGCGAAATCCGGGTGCCGTCCGAAGTGTGCGATTATCTCGTAGCGGTCGTCCGCGCGACGCGGGGGCATCCGGCGTTGCGGCTGGGCGCCAGTCCGCGCGGGTCGCTGGGATTATTTCACGCGGCGCAGGCGCTCGCCGCAATTCAAGGAAGCGGTTCCGTTTCCGCCGGAAACGTCAAAGCCGTCGCCGAAGTTGTGCTCGCCCACAGGTTGCTTGTGCGGCGCGAGGCGCAAACGGATTACGCGGACACCGCAACGGTCGTCAAAGAAATTCTGGCGGACACAAATTTAAGTCTTCTGAACAAACCCGGGGAAACGCAGTGATCGTCTTGATTTGGAAGGCCGCTTGTCCAGCGGTTTCAAGCTGCGTGGTTTGAAATTAAATACTCCCGGAACTTTTCATAATCCGCGCCCAGGCGGTCAAAATCTTCCGGCAATTTCAACGCAGCCAGCATATTTTCCGGCACGTCGGGCGCGAAGCCGATGGTCTTTTCAATTTCTTCCGGGAACTTCGCCGGGTTCGCGGTTTCGAGAATCACGGCGGGCAAATTATTGAGCGACTCCGTTTCCAGCCAGTCTTCAAAACCGCGCCACGCGACCGCGCCGTGCGCTTCGAGCAGCAATCCGTATTTGTTCCAAACTTCGCGGATGGTCTCGCGCGTGCGCTGGTCGGAAATCGAACTGGAAAACAGATCGCGGCGCATCGCGGCGACGTCGGGCATTTGATTTATTTTTCCGGTTTCATCCATTTGGCCGCCATAAACCGCCACGAGCCGCGAGAGATTGCTCGGATGTCCGACGTTCATGGCGTTGGAGACGGAATTGCGTGACGGCACAATTTTTTCATAAATGCCGCTCGCAAGAAATTTGGGGAACGCATCGTTGTCGTTGACCGGCACAACGAGTTTCCTGATGGGCAAACCCATTTGCCGCGCAACCACCGCGCCCATCATGTCGCCAAAATTTCCGCTCGGCACGGAGAACACAATCGGCTCGCCCGGTTTCGCCAGTCGTGAGGCTGCGTAAAAATAATAAATGCTCTGCGGCAGCAGGCGTCCGATGTTGATGGAATTTGCGGACGACAGGGGAATATGTTTCAGCGCGGCATCGGCGAAAGCTTGTTTCACCATCGCCTGGCAGTCGTCGAACTTGCCGTCAATCGCCAGCGTGCGGATGTTGCCGGTCAGCGTGGTCATCAGCTTGCGCTGGCTCATGCTGACCTCGTCAATTGGAAACAGCACGATGACGCGGATGCCGGGAACATTGTGGAATGCGTGCGCCACCGCCGCGCCGGTGTCGCCGCTCGTCGCGGTAAGAATCGTCAGTTGCTTGCCGTCTTCGTGGAGGAATTTTCCCATGAGCTGCGCCATCATTTGCGCCGCAAAATCTTTGAACGACGCCGTCGGGCCTTGATCGAGCCGCATCACGACCACGCGGTCATAGACTTTTTCGAGTGGAACCGGAAAATTGTAGGCCTTGCGGCACATGGCAGACAAATCGTTGTCGGAAATAATTCCTTCCATGAATTTCGACAGGACGCGAAGCGCGATTTCGTGATACGGCAGCTTGGCGAACGCGGCGATTTCGTCCGGCGTGAGCGTCGGAAATCTTTCTGGCAAATAAAGTCCGCCGTCGGGTGCAAGTCCCGTGTGGAAGACCTCGCGCAGGGTTGCGGCGGGCGACTCGCCGTTGGTGCTGAAAAAAAGAAGTGCAGCCATGATTTATTTTTTGGGTTTCGACTGGAGCTTTTCGGCCTTATCAAGTTTTGCCCAGATTTCGCCGATTGCAGCCATGTGCTCTTCTTCGGTTAGAACATCATGAGCATCATCGAACACGAGGCCTTGTTTTCGGTTGCGATAAATTTCGATCAGTTTGCGCTCAACCTGCTGCAACTCTTTGGTTGTCAAGCCCGCCAAGCCGTTGATGATTTCTGTCACCTTCATCTCACTCAAAATTTTCCACCCGAATCATCACCGGCCTGCCCTTGATGACGGGCAGCCGGCCGATTTTTTTCAATGCGCCGCTGACCGCGCCGTTTGTCGCGTAATGCAGCATGAAAATCAACGGCACGCCTTCGCCTTCGTGTCCTTCGGGCTGGATGACAGAAGAAATGCCGATGTCCGCCTGCCCAAAAACCGTCGCGATTTTCGCCAGCACGCCGGGCTTGTCCACGACATTGAGCCGGACAAAATACTGCGAGATGACTTCTTCAATCGGGACGACTGCGCCGGAACATTCGTGCGGCACGAACGGCGGCAGGCGATGCCGCGTGCCGAACTTCAAGTCCAGCGCCGCGTCCGCAAGGTCGCTCAAGACCGCGCTGGCCGTGGCGTCCTTGCCCGCGCCGCGCCCGTAAAACAGCGAGTCGCCCGCGATGTCGCCGCGCACGAACACGGCGTTGAACACGCCGTTCACGCTGGCAAGCACATGAGTGTTCGGCACGAGCGTCGGATAGACCGAAACCTGCACGCGGCAGCCTTTTTCCAGCTTCTTCACCATGCCGAGCAGCTTGATGGTGTAGCCGAGTTCGCCGGCGAACTTGATGTCCATCGCCGAAATGTGGCGGATGCCCTCGACGTGGATTTTTTTCGGGTTGACCCAGAAGCCGTGCGCGAGCGACGCGAGAATGCCGGTCTTGTGCGCGGCGTCATGGCCGTCAATGTCCAAATCCGGCGGCGTTTCGGCGTAGCCCAACTTTTGCGCGTCGGCAAGCACCTCGGCGAAGTCCGCGCCTTCGAGCTTCATCCGTGTCAAGATGTAGTTGCAGGTTCCATTGACGATGCCGTAAAGCGCGTTGATGCGGTTGCCGACAAATCCCTCGCGCAACGACTTGATGATGGGAATCCCGCCGCAGACGCTCGCCTCGTAATAAAGGCTTGCGCCGTTCTTCGCCGCCGCCGCGAACAATTCCGGCCCGTGCGCCGAGAGCAGCGCCTTGTTCGCCGTGACGACCGTTTTTCCTTTTTCAAGCGCGGCGAGAACCATGGCCTTCGCGATGCCCGTGCCTCCGACGAGTTCGATGATGACGTGCGTTTGCGGATCGTTGACGACTTCCTGCCAGTCCGTCGTCATGAGCGCGCGTGTGATGGGATAAGGGCGCGGCTCGTCAACCGCCTTCACGGCGATTTTGCGGAACGCGATCTTCACGCCCAAACGCGCGGCCATCAGGTCGCCGTTTAACTGGAGCGCATGGAAAACGCCGCTGCCGACCGTGCCGCCGCCAATCATGCCGAGGTTCACTTGCTGCATAAGAAGGCGCAGCTTGCCGTGAAACGGGGCGCGGGACAATTCAATTTTGAACCGGCGGAACGGCGGCGGTTTTGGCGAGCAGCAGTTTCCATTGTTGCCGCCACGCGAGAAAGAACAACGCGACGACGCCGAAATGGGCGAGCGTGAGGCCGGTCAAAAATTTCAAATCAGCGCCCGAATCGGAAACGGCGATGGCTCCCGGCGCAAGGAAGGAAATTTTCGCGAACGCCTCGTTGGAAAAAACCCCGGCGAGGATGAACGGCAAAGCACACAGCAACGACAACAACAACTGGCTGGGAATGATTTAGCAGGCTGCATCGTGACTGTGAAGCCTGTGAAGGGCTTCGGAACAGGTTTGAAATGGATGTCATCAAGCCTTCCAGCCGACCGGGAAGACAGTCTCGCTCGTGCAGACAGGTTTCGGAATGAAACCACAGGCGCTCACCCCGCGCTTGAATTGATACTCTTCCACTGTGCCTACCAGCCGCAGGTATTGGTGGAGACGATCATGGAAAAATAATTTAGTTCGCCCCAATCCTGAATTCCCACGACAATGTTGTTTGTCCCATAATGCAAGACGTTCGTGGGAAAGGATTGAAAGGACGACCAAACCGCGTATACGCCATTGTTATTTCCAGTGCCGACATACGCGCCGTTGACATAAAGCCAATATACGTTGTCTATGGCGATGGAGTAAGTCACCTGCGCGAGCGGGACGGAGTTCGACGGAATGAACATCGTGATGTGATTCGACCATGTTGTGCCTACCGGCCAAAAGGTGTGCGGCAGCGGCAAGAGGTTCGGATATTGATTCGTGCCGTAACTCGAAAAGGGCGCCGCAGATTGGTCATACTTAACGGGTCATTCAGATTCGACACCACCTGCCAAATGGCATCCGGCGGAATCAAATCGTTCGGATTCTGTCCCGACGCTTTGATTGCATTGGAATGGGGCGATTCGACGATAACGCCAGATGGAGAATCGGTGGCTTGAAACGTCACGACATAATAATTAGTCTGGCCGACCACGGCATTGGTGTCCAAGTAACTCATCCAATTCATACCGCCGGTGTAATATTGACTCCTGCATAATAAAGTGAACGTATTTTGGGGTATGCTGTCTGATCTTGCATGGGATTTCCCAAAGGACA
>Ga0207933_1002402_pt1 | contig 12200 bp, 10 predicted proteins | sample NGESurdeep092012_4_FD_184488 | JGI IMG/M metagenome (GOLD analysis project Ga0207933, IMG submission 184488) | Arctic peat soil microbial communities from Barrow, Alaska - NGEE Surface sample F53-3 deep-092012 (SPAdes) | ecosystem: Environmental > Terrestrial > Soil > Wetlands > Peat ... | reverse complement strand
ACATGGTATGATATCGAGATATCATACCATGTGCCCCGCGAGGATATGTGGGCGTATGGAATGAAGAACACTGTGTTCCATCGTGGAGCGCTCCGGCACTTGCCTGAAGTGTGTTTCGGGATCGCGTCGTGCCATCACTCTGGAACCAACAAGAGCGACCATCGACGTTCGCTCACGAGTTCCGGCGAGACGCTATCGCCAAAAAACCAGTCGACGGCGGAATGATGCCGTGCGCCAAGTGCGATGGCATCGGGATGCATACGCAGTGCAGCCTCCTTGACACCGTGGATCGAACTCCCGTGCTCAATAATAGAGGTGATGGTCACCGTCTTCTGGGACGTCAATTCGTCGATTAAAGAGGTAAGCGCCGTTTTAAGCGTTGAGGTGCCATCCGCCGTCATACGTGTTGAATCCGCGCTGCTCTCAGGCGGAAGATCTGCCTGGACATACACGATAATGATTCTCCCGCCGGGTGCCACAAGTTGACACGCCAGATGCGCGGCCCGTAAGCTGGTTATACTAAAATCGACAGCCACCAGGATCGATTCGGGGCGATGAGTCAATTCTGGCCGGACCGCAAGGACTGCCGATTGAGTGTTCTCAGCGATGCCTTGCATCGTATCATGCACAAACGCGCGTCGAAAGAAATTGTGCTGTGGCAAGCCGAGAACGACAAGTTCGGCACAAAGCTCATGGGCACGTTGTACAATGGTGGATACGGTTGCTCCTACTTCGACATCATACTGCCAGGCTGGCAGTGCACCTAATGTCCGTTGTACTTGCTCCTCGAGCGCGAGGAGTTGCGCGGTACGATAGGCTGGGTCGAGAGCAGCCTCGGGAATGCTGCCCATGGCACCTGCTGTGGCCGGACACTGTGCAAGGTCCTCCTGCACCACATGCAATACCGTCGGTACAGCGCCACATTCCTGTGCTAGCGCATGCGTAATGCGTACGGCAGCGCTTGCGGCGGCATCGGCCGTGATGGCAACGAGCACCGGAAACACGGGCGGCAACTGCGCTCTCCGCTCCTTCGACAGTGTGGCTGAAGGCGTACTTTGGAACGAGTGGGACTGCGCCATATGATGCTCCGGCAACATGAGATGAGTACATCATATGCCTTGAGCGCCACCTGGAATGTCAGCCTACTACCGATTTCTGGTGCGGGGTTTGCCTGTCATCTGTCATCCATTCTCTGACGCTGCCATGGATGGCAATGTGAAGTGGAAGGCACTTCCCTCCCCGACGGTGCTCTCGACCCAGATCCGGCCGTCGTGCGCCTCGATGATCCCTCGCGCAATTGCGAGTCCGAGTCCTGTCGATCGCTGGGCTGCGCCCCGGCGGGCATGCCAGAACCGGTCAAAGACATGTGGAATGGCATCAACCGGAATCCCGCGTCCGGTATCTCGAACGGTGACCTGGACGGCATCTGGCAGCACGGCAGCGCTCACGACGACGCTCCCGCCGGCATCCGTGAATTTGCAGGCGTTGCCAATCAAATTTGAAAGCACTTGTACAATACGCTCGCCGTCAATCATCACGGCGGTCCGATCCAGCTCTGACGGTACATCTGCCACTACGGAAATGCCCTGTTCCGCCGCGATCAACCGATGCAGATCAACCGCTCGCCGAAGTGTCGGACCGACCGTTTGCTTTGTACGGTCGAGAGACAGCCGCCCGGCATCGATACTCGCAATATCGAGCAGATCTTGAATCATGCGCGACATCAATAACGCAGACTCTTCCGCCAGCACGACCAGATCCTTGGCCATGTCCGGTGTCGGCGGCGGCTCATCACGCAACCCGGACAAACACATCGAGATGGTGCTTAGCGGATTGCGAAGATCGTGCGAGACGAGCGCCATGACTTCGTCGCGTGACTCGGCTGCTTTCCGCATGCGCTCGGCGAGCACGCGGAGCTCCTCCTCGATCCGATTCCGTTCGCTGACATCGCGCAGGATTACCGTGTACACCCACTCGCCACCAGCAAAAAATCGCGAGATGGATGCTTCTGCAGGAAAGATCTCGCCGTTCTTTCTCAGGCCCACGATGTGGGAGCGCTCACCCATCCGCCGGGTGATATCAGAGGATCCGGCGAACCGGACGATATGCGCGGCATGACGACTTCGCAATTCTTCCGGCAGGAGTATATCCAAGAGCTGCCCAAGTGCTTCGGCAGCACTATACCCGAAGATCCGTTCGGCGCCCCAATTAAAGAGGGTGATCCGACGTGCTCCATCAATCGAGATGATGGCATCTGAAGCCATCGACACCATCCCGCTAAAGCGTGCCTCTGCAAACCTGTGCGCTTCTTCGCTTTGCTTCTGCCGGAGCAATTGCGCGAGTGGCGCGGCGACCGCCGACGCGAGCTGAACCAGTTCTTCATTGTTCCCGGGCACCTCGCGCATATAGAATTGCAGAACCGCAACTACATCATCGTCGATGTACATCAGCGGAATGGAGACCGCGGCCCGAAGACGTGCAGCAGCAGCGAGCGCAGCGCGAGTGAAGATGCCGGAGGTGCGCAAGTCACTGACCCACACCGGAGTACCCGCGCGCCACGCTGCCCCCGGAATCCCCTCGCCGCGGCGAAAGCGTAATCCTGTGGCTTGAGTGGTAAACGACTTCAGTGGTCCAGTTTCACCCGTCCACTCGCCGCAATACTCCAACACAGGTTCTCCCCCTTCCACGGGGCGAAGCACCCAGGCCTCTCCCAACGCCCACCCCGTCGCCTGGCAGATATGGCGAAGTGTTTCCTCGATGGCGAGCGACACATTGTCCGTCCGACTGACGGCAAGCGCGATTCGCACCAGAAGGTCGCCCTCTTGCTCGCGCTGCGAGTGCGGGGAGAAGTTGGCAGAGGCCAGTAGCAGGACTCTCTCCACTGCTGATTGCGTCCCGGCTGGTTGCACTGTCACGTCGAACGTGCGCTCTCCATCAGGAGCGGGGGCGGAAAGCTCGAGCCGCACAACCTTCCCCTGAAAGGCCTCGTCAATGGCCTTCCCGACCGTCGACGAAAACTCGGGCATCGGAACGATCCCCGTCTCTGCCAGCCCAAATAGACGGCGAGCGGGCGCCGTTCCCTCTAGAACGGTATGATCTGGAGCTACGAGGAGAGCATACTGATCCGGGCGTCCAAACAGATCCCGAAAGGCATCCGCGAGGGAATCTTCCTTATTCGAGAGCATGAGCGACAATCTATGGCGATCTCGGGCAAGCGCCGTAGGCCGTGTCAGGCAATTCCCTGACAGTTAGGCCTTTCCCGGGTACTATGTTCGTCGGGTAGCCGCTCACCAAAAAGGTAGGAGACATCGTGACGCTCGATCTCATCCGTGTCGTACTGGCTGACGATCACGCCGTTGTACGCACGGGATTGAAGACCATTCTGAGCAAGGCTCCCGACATCGAAGTGGTGGCGGAAGCAAAACATGGGCGCGAAGCAGTCAGCCTTGTGGAGCAGTTTCATCCCCACGTCGTCGTGATGGACCTGGATATGGCTGGAGGTGACGGCACAGAGGCGACCAGGGAAATCGTCAATCGGTTTGGAGCGACCAGAGTTCTGATCCTCACGATGCATGAAGAAGCCGAGCATCTGTCCCCGGTTCTTCATGCCGGTGCCGCCGGGTACCTCGTCAAGACGGCGGCAGACCGCGAGCTCGTCGACGCCATCCGGGCGGTTGCGTACGGGGACGTCTATCTGCGACCGACTGCCGCCCGAATGGTTGTCCAGCAACTCGTGCACAAAGAGCCACGACACGCCGACCGGGAACGGTTCGCGACACTCAGCGAACGAGAGGCCCTGGTCTTTCGTCATGTTGCACGCGGATATTCCGGCCCGGAGATCGGCGAGAAGCTCAACATCAGTGCCAAGACGGTTGAGACGTACAAGCAGCGCATTCACGAGAAACTTGGCGTGTCACACCGTGCGGAATACATTCAACTCGCAGTCAAGCTCAAATTATTCGACGAAGAGTGGGCGCCGACGAAATAGGCTGACAGCATCGGCACGGTTTGGACCTGCACATAGGGACACGGACGCCTCGCATATCGATCGGCGGATGTGCGATTCATCGTGTGCGCGGCTGTGACGATTGCGGCCATTAAATGGGCATGGCGCTGGCTTCTGGCGTCGGCACGCGTGCAGAGGATGACCTGCTCGCCGCAATGTGCAGTCTTCCCCCCGACGCAGGCCACGGGAATCCCGGTCATTAGAGTCCACCGCGATGCCAGACTCTCGGCGCCCCCAGAGGGCAGAATGAGGAGTGCGGCAGCCTCTTGCGAACACAGTTGGGCGAGTCGGTGGTCGATATGTCCCGTCAACAACTCGAGTCTCCAGAAACCAACCATTGTCGTGACTCTATAAAGCTGCCGCGTGACAGACGCGAGAAAGTTTTCAATCGGAGCGTCGCCATCAAGCGCATATCCAACCGGGAGCCAGGTGACAGCGCGAACGCTGGCACCGGTACTTTGTGAAATCGCGTTGGCGAGACGTAGTGCGTTGTCGCCGCCCGGTGTGCCGTCACACATGACCACGACATGTTGAATCGAGGACGGAACATCCTGGGCGAGATTCTCCGCGTCCATCAACGCAACTTGCAATACAGATGGCTTTTTCATAGGCTATGAGAGTGAATCACGTTGGCGATCGGATAGGTGAGGAGCGATCAACATGGAGCATGAGGCCTGCCGGATGAGATCTCGCGTGACGCGACCAGGCACTGGTGCGTAAGGACGTGTGCCTGGCAAAAGCGGGAGACTGGAGGTACCACAGGCAATGAGGTCGGCCTGAATACCATCGGCAAAGCCGAGTAGTTCCTGCGCCGCATCGCCGAGCAGCAGGATCGACTCGACACGAACGTCAGCCCCGCCACGAAGCGACCGCTCTATACCCTGCAACCGGCAGCGCCGGTCATCCAGATCCTGTGCGGACGCTTTTGGGAGGACATGAACCAGATACACGCTGGCATCTGCGGCGCTGAGATGGCAGGCGATGTGTGCGGCGCGAACACCCGCCATGCTGAAGTCCATCGCGATCACGACACGACGCGCAATACCACGAAGTGTTGGAGCCGCGATGTAAATGGGGATCGCACGCCGCATCAATACGTGTGTCCCGTGACAGGCGCCAGGCTGCGCATCCAAACGACGCGCCAGGCACTGCCCGATGACCAATAATTGCGCATGACTTTGCGTCACGATATCCTCGCTCGTCTGGTCAAGCGGTCCGCCACGGACGGTTATTGGCCAATCGGCTGATTCACCGACAGTAAGTGCAACCTGCGTCGCGACACCCGCGCGACGCGTGTCGATGTCCTCGCGCATTTTTTCCTGCGTGCGGCAGGGCTTCCGAAGCTCACTTATATCATGGCGCGACGCAGCGGTCCTGTTGTGCTCCCGGCATGATGGCGCGGAACGCTCCACTACGGAGAACACTCGCACATTTGCGCCAACACGCCCAGCGAGGAATGCAGCCGCAATAAATGCTGCGTCTGCGTGCAGATGCCCGTCTGTTGCGACCAGAATCGGACGGTCCGCATCGTCAAGGGTATGTGAAACAATCTGGTCAGCAGGTTGGGATTGCATTGCAGGGTGGAACGGAAGAGGAAAGAACGACGAACACAAGGGCATAATATCATGCGTGTGCAAATCCCATATCCGGGACTTCATGTAATCGGTGTCGAGAAAGACGCCGACATTCATGTCAGCCAAACCCCTGGCAGCATACGCGGGGTTTCCCAGCGGCGGGCATATACGGCCACCACCGGCCTTTCGGCAGCTCACACGTCATGAAGCGGCAGCCATCCTTCAACGCAATCATGTAGGGCGGATGGTATCCATTCTTGTATCAGCGCCGTCGGCAATATTATGGATATACGTCAGTGACGTTGCGCCCCTGGTACGTCATCCACTGCCCGACATGCAACGACACAATTGCTCGGAGATAATGGATGCGATAGTACGGGATTTCCCTGAGATGATGTCCTCGGAGGCCGCCCGCCCGCTTGGCGTTGCCTTATGCCTCGCGCACCAATATTGCTTCAACAGCGGACGGCAGACTGACCACAGTCCGCGTCTCAACCCATGAAGGCATCGTTCTAAATGAGCGAACAGCAGGACGACATCGCACCCGTAATCCGGACTGTAGGGCTGACACGGAAGTTTGACGACACGATTGCCGTCGATAATCTGAACCTGACGATCGCCCCAGGCGCAATCTTTGGCCTTCTGGGACCGAATGGTGCCGGAAAAACGACCACGATAAAAATGCTGACGACCCTGCTACCACCATCAGCCGGGACAGCTCTCATAGATGGCTATGACATCGTAAAGGACTCGGCGCAGGTACGCCGTCGGATCGGCTATGTACCGCAGCTACTCTCCGCGGATGGTGCGCTTACGGGCATTGAGAACCTGATGTTGTCTGCCAGGCTGTATCGCATTCCGCACAGGGACCGCGAGACCAAGATCACGGACGCACTTCGTTTCATGGGCCTCGAAGAAGCAGCACATGGGCTGGTCCGCACATATTCCGGGGGAATGATTCGCCGTCTGGAGATTGCCCAGGCCATGCTGCACCGGCCGGCGGTGCTGTTTCTGGATGAGCCGACGATCGGCCTGGACCCGATTGCTCGGCACCTCGTGTGGGACCGCTTGCGTGAGATGCGAGACGCCGCAATGACCATCCTCCTTACTACGCACGACATGGAGGAGCCAGACGAGCTCTGCGGTACCCTGGCCATCATGCATCGCGGCGTAATTGCGGCGCAGGGCTCGCCAGCGCAGTTGAAGGCTGGCATTGGACCTTTGGCCACACTCGACGACGTCTTCGCCCTTTACGGCGGCGGATCGGTCGATACTGGAGGTAACTATCGTGACATCAGTAACGCCCGCAGTACTGCACAGCGACTTGGCTGACGAATCGTCGATCTTCGCTTTCTGGGCCCAGACGGCAGCGATAGCCGACGTCGAGCTCCGGAAGTTGATCCGGGATCCGACGGAGTTGCTCACCAGGGCTGTGCAACCCGTACTCTGGCTTCTCGTGTTTGGAGAGGTCTTCACCCGGATTCGTGCGATCCCGACCGGCTCGATGAGTTACCTCGAGTTCATGGCCCCAGGGGTGCTCGCACAGAGCGTGTTGTTCAGCGCAATCTTCTACGGCATCGCAATCATCTGGGAGCGAGACCTGGGGATCGTGCATAAGCTCCTCGTGACACCCGCGCCGCGAAGTGCGCTGATCCTGGGCAAGGCACTTTCCGCCGGCCTTCGCGGGCTCGCGCAAGCGGTGATCATCATACTTCTTGCGCTGACGCTGGGCATCAGGATTCGCGCTGAGCCAATGCCGCTTCTTGGCATCTGCGTTGCCGTCGTGCTCGGGTCTGCATTGTTCTCCACCTTCTCGCTGATAGTTGCATGTCTGGTCAAGACTCGCGAACGATTCATGGGGATTGGTCAGGTTCTGACAATGCCGCTTTTCTTCGCAAGCAACTCGATCTACCCAATCGCTATCATGCCACGATGGCTGCAGATAATTGCGCGCGTGAATCCGCTAAGCTATCTCGTGGACGCACTTCGCGACCTGATGATTCAAGGTGGCACAAGCGCCTTTGGTCTTGGAACGGACTTCATGGTGCTCGGTGCAGTCTTTGCCGTGTTCATCGTTATCGCAGCCCGCTTATTCCCTGGTATCGCACAGTGAGAGCAATCGACCCGAGCGAGGATGCCCGTACGCCGAGATCCTAGATCAAATGCCGGCGCAGCAACACCATCTTCAGCAGTTGTGTGAGCGTCATGTAGGCCACTGCCGTCGCGAGCAGAAATGGCCAGTAGAGAGGCGGCAGTCTGACAAGGCCAAGTGACGCCGCAAACGGAGAGAATGGCAGCCACGCTCCTACCGCCATTACCGTGACGCTGGTCGCAATAAGCCTTCCGCTCGCGCGGCTCTGCAAAAAATGGGATCTTGTCTGTGCGGATGACGTGAATGATGAGAGTCTGTGTCAACAGTGATTCCACGAACCACCCTGTCTGAAAGAGCGCGGCGTGCGCGGACGTGGATGCGCCAAACACGAAATACATCACCAGAAACGTCGTGTAATCAAAGAGCGAGCTGACGGGTCCGATCCAGAGTATGTAACGCCGGATCTCACCAATGTCCCACGGTCGCGGGCGACCAATCTGATCTGTGTCGACGCGGTCGGATGGAATCGGAATCTGCGACACATCGTACAACAAGTTGTTGGTGAGCACCTGGATCGGCGCCATAGGTAGAAACGGCAGCCAGGCGCTTGCGCCGATGACGCTGAACATGTTGCCGAAATTCGAGCTTGCACCCATCCGCACGTACTTGAGCACGTTTGCAAAGACTTTCCGCCCCTCCATAACCCCATCTTGGAGGACCGCCAGACTCTTGTCGAGGAGAATTATGTCGGCGGAGGCTTTGGCAACGTCCACGGCTGAATCGACCGAGATGCCGACGTCAGCCGTATGAAGCGCCGGTGCGTCATTGATTCCGTCGCCCAAGTATCCAACAACGTGCGACTTTGACTGCAGCGCGCGAATGACACGCTGCTTATCGGCAGGCGAGACACGCGCGAAGATCGATGTTTTCTCCGCCGCATCCGCGAGTTCGGTATCCGACATGCGCGCTATGTCGGCTCCAATAAGGACGTGCCTCGTCGCGATCCCGACCGACCGGCAGACTTTGCGCGAGACAAGCTCGTTGTCTCCGGTGAGAGTTTTTACCGTGATACCGCCGCGCTCAAGCGCCTCGATGGCCGCACGCGCGCTTTCCTTCGGCGGGTCCAGGAATGCAACATACCCGCACAGCACAAGATCCTTCTCATCGTCTGCAGTGATGTCTCCAGTCGACGGGACCTCGCGATATGCGACTGCAAGAACGCGAAAGCCGTCGGCACTGAGCGCATTATACTCCTCGCCGATATCAACGAGGAATCCAGGGTCGATCATGATGATATCGCCGTTCATCTCCAGACAAGTGCAACGACGAAATACTTCTTCCGGTGCGCCCTTGACGATCAACAGACGCTTCCCGTCCGGGGCGTCGGTAATCACCGACATCAGCTTGCGCGTGAAATCGTATGGGATCTCGTCCACCTTGTGATACGCGTCGAGCGCGAGCGGTATCGAGTCGCTGTGAGTCTGGACATACTCGAGGATAGCGCGATCGAGCACGCTCCTCAGTCCAGTCTGCAGTTGACTCACCAACGAGGCAAGCAACAGAACACGAGCGCTCTCCGCGCCGTCGACGTCACAGTGCCGCTCCAGAATCACCTCGTCTCTCGTGAGCGTCCCGGTCTTGTCGGTGCACAGTACGTCCATTGCGCCGAGATTCTGGATCGAATCGAGCCGCCGGACGATCACACGCTTCTTCGACATGGCGAGTGCACCCTGCGAAAGGCAAACTGACACGATCATCGGCAGCATCTCTGGCGTAAGTCCGACCGCCACGGCCAGAGCGAAAAAGAAAGCCTCGTGCCAGTTGTGTTTGGTCACCCCGTTAATGAAGAACACGAGTGGCACCATCACGACCATCAGCCGTATCATGAACCAGGTGAACTGGCTTACGCCACGCTCGAACGCCGTGGGCGGTTCAGTGACCGCGACGCTTGCCGCCACGCGACCAAAGGATGTATGCGGGCCGGTGTCGACTACTAGAGCTGTCGCGGTCCCACTCTGTGCGCTGGTCCCGAGATAGCAGACATTCGCGGCATCGATGAGCGGCCCGCTAGTTGAAGCATCAGCCGTTGTGGCTTGAATCGTGTTATTCGACTTCTCGACTGGAAGAGACTCGCCAGTGAGTGTCGCCTGATTCACGAACAGTGTGTTCGAGGCAACAATGCGAACGTCACCCGGGATCATGTCGCCAGCCGCCAGATGAACGATGTCGCCCGGAACGATTTCGTGAACCGGGATCTCGACCGCAGCCCCATCTCGCATGACGGTCGCGGTTACGTGAATCATTTCATGAAGCTGTTCGGCAGCAGTATCGGCGCGCGTTTCCTGTAATAACCTGAGCGCGACGCCGAGTACAATCATCACTGCGATCACCGTCGCGGCACGAGCGTCACCCGTGACAATCGACACGCTCGCGAGCACCGTGAGCAGGATAACGAGTGGATTGCGGCATGCCAGGAACAGCCGGCGACCCCAGCCTGGAGGGTGTTCTGATGCAACATCGTTGGGGCCATAGAGCGCGAGTCTGGCTCGGGCTTCTTCACTCGACAGGCCGCGTTCGCTAGTTCCGAGACGTTCGTACAGCCATTGCACCGGGTGTCTGGCCGCTTCATCGAGGAGCGGCGAAGCGTTGATGGAGTGCGCTCGCGTTTGTGTAGCGTAATTATCGGCTGGCTGCTTCGCGTCAGCGCGCGACGCTATGGGCGCATTCACTGGCGCTGGCTCGTCATGCACCACCTCGCTATCCCGGCAGCTACGATCGAACCAGGCAGTCGAAAGCTGCGGCTCCTGCAGATCTTCCGCTCACAACGCACTCGGAAACGTCTCGGGCAACTCGCCGCGATCCCAGATGCCGGTGCGCTCGAGCGGCTCCACTGCTCGTGTGATGTCATAGTGAAACAGCGCGTCAAACTGCCGCGGCAATTGCGCCATAAAATAGTGACTCTGCCGTTCTGTCTCGGGTTTGTAGATTACGCCGATAGCGCGCTCCAGCCGCGGCGCATCGAGCGCTTCGATGAGAGCGCCGTTGCTGCGCAAGTTCAGGAAGAAGCTCGCCAGGCCGGTGTCGTGCATCACTGCTTCATAGCTATCCGGACGCGCGGGTCGGACGATCCTGCGCTCGGCAGGGCCATCCCAATTGTTGGCCGCTGTTACCGTGCCGCCATAGGTAGTGAAGCCGACAAGCACCGCATTCTCTCCATGCTTGGCACGCACGAGCTGGCCGACGTTAATCTCACCGCGCATGGCCATTTCGGTTGCTCTGGCATCGCCCAGATGAGAGTTGTGAGCCCACACTACTATCCTGGTAGCGTTCTTCTGCTGTGAAAGGGAAGCGGCGAGCGCATCCAGCGTTTCAGCCATGTGTGTATCACGAAGATTCCACGATGCAACGCCGCCGTTGAACATCGCCCGGTAATATTTCTCTGCGTTCCGAACAAGCCGTGCGTTCTGCTCAGCGTAGAACTGAGCATCCGGCGTGAGCCGGCCGTCGCGTCGCACGTATTCGGCAGCCGACCGGCGCATGTCAACCAATTGTGCAACTACCGCAGCTTCACACGATTCCGCCAGTCCGTGCGTCGCCGCGTACCCATACGCCTGCACGTCCTCGCCAAAATCCTCGAAACAGGAATACCTGTGTCGTGCGCGCTCGGCAGCAGCTGGATCCACGGCGTCGAGGTACTCCAGCACAGCCGCGATCGACGCGTGCAGACTGTAGAGATCGAGACCATAGAATCCCGCGCGAGTATCGGTTGCTGGAAGATTGTCATTGAACGAGCGAAGCCATCCCACGAAGTCAAGCACGTCTGCGTTGCGCCACATCCACTGTGGAAAGCGCTTGAATCCGCTGAGCGCCTCGTCGGCATCCCTGTCCGCGCCATCGCCACGCACAAATCGATTCACGCGATAAGCGTCTGGCCAGTCTGCCTCCACCGCCACACTTCTGAATCCGCACTCCTCGATCAGCCGTTTGGTAATCTCACCGCGCACGCGATAGAACTCATGCGTACCATGCGAGGCTTCGCCAATGAGCACGTACTGAGCATTGCCAACCAGGGCCAGCAATGGATCAAAGTCCGAAGGAGCACCAGTAAGCGGATGTGCCTCGGTTCTCACCTCAAGACCGACCGCACTCGATGCGGATTGCTTCGTCTTTGTATTTGAAGGCATGGACAGTCAGTTGGTTAGGGTATCAGCCAGCGACCGGGGTCGCTCGCTCGAGCAGGGCCAACACCTCGTTATCGCTCGTCTGCGAGAAGTCGTCGTAGTACATCCCGACGCCGTACAGCGGCTCCGGAACCATGAGAGCAACACATGAATCCGCCACCTTCTCCACCGCTGCAATAGCCGACCTCGATGCAACTGGTACGGCAACTATCAGGCTGGCAGGTGAGTGCTGTCGGATCGCCCTGACCGCTGCGAGCATCGACGCACCGGTCGCGAGGCCGTCATCCACGACAATCACGACGCGCCCCGCCAACTCGGGAAAGCGGCGATGTCCCCTCTACAGAGCT